>Ga0233430_1003907_pt1 | contig 14425 bp, 13 predicted proteins | sample SI_118_April2016_2_FD_179883 | JGI IMG/M metagenome (GOLD analysis project Ga0233430, IMG submission 179883) | Seawater microbial communities from Saanich Inlet, British Columbia, Canada - SI_118_April2016_150_MG | ecosystem: Environmental > Aquatic > Marine > Inlet | place: Canada: British... | reverse complement strand
CGCGATACACACGTAAACGGCGTGCTATTAATAGTCAACGCATTGCCAATGAACATACTAAGATGATTAAAGTACTACAAGAGGGCATGGGTGGTATTCGAGATATCTTAATTAATGCTAGCCAACAATTTTATTGTTCGTTATTTCGTAATTCAGACGTTCATTTGCGTCGTGCTATAGCTGATAATGATTTTATTGCCTTGAGCCCTCGTTTTGCCATAGAAGCACTGGGAATGACATTAGTGGCTATATTGGCTTATTACATGAGCCAGAGTGCTAATGAGGCAGAAGATATTGTTCCAATTTTAGGAGCAATAGCAATGGGTGCGCAACGTCTGTTGCCAGTATTACAGGCAATTTATAGTTCTGTAAGTAATATTGATGGTTCACGCCATTCACTTCAAGAAGTTTTGGACTTGTTGAGTCAGACATTGCCTAACTATGCAGAACAACCTCCAGCTATACCTATGTCATTTAAAAAAGAAATTAGGTTAAATAATCTTAGTTTTCGATATGGGGAGAATATTCCCATGGTATTAAATAGAATAAATCTTACTTTAACAAAAGGAAAAAGTATTGGTTTTATTGGAGTAACAGGTAGTGGAAAAAGCACCTTATTAGATATTATTATGGGATTACTTTCACCTACTGAAGGGGTATTAACAGTAGATGGAGTTGTTCTAACAATGAATAATATTAGAAACTGGCAGGCTAATATTGCGCATGTGTCACAAGAGGTCTACTTGTCTGATAGTACTATTGAAGAAAACATTGCTTTTGGTCAACATAAAAATAATATTGATTTCAACCTAGTAAAGCAGTCTGCAAAGAGGGCTTGCATCGCTGAGCTGATTGAAAGCTGGCCAGAGCAATATAAAACTGTTATTGGGGAGCGAGGAGTGCGTTTATCAGGTGGTCAGATACAGAGGATTGGTATTGCTCGAGCATTATACAGGCAAGCAAGTATACTTGTTTTCGATGAAGCAACTAGTGCACTGGATAGTAAAACTGAAAAACTTGTAATGGATTCTATAAAAGATCTTGGTAAAAATATAACTGTACTTATAATTGCCCACAGGGTTACCACATTAAAAGATTGCGATCAGGTGGTTGAGTTAGGAGATAGTAAAATTATTCGCATAGGTAGTTATAATGATTTGTGCAAATAAATCTTATTTAAATTTGTCAAAAGTATGAAAATAATTTTAATTAACTGCATTAGTTTATGAAAGATAAAGTGATTACAATCGACGATATAGATTTATTTGTTTTTGATTTTGATGGGGTGCTGACAGATAATTTAGTTCACTTAGACCAAAATGGTACTGAATGGGTGAGTTGCAGTCGTGCTGATGGTTTAGCATTCGATGTTCTGCGAAAACTTAACAAACCATCTTGTATTTTATCAACCGAGAAAAATGCTGTTGTTTCTGCAAGGGCTAATAAGTTAGGGATTCCTGTTCTTCAAGGAATTGGGAACAAGGGTGAGTCTTTAAGAAATTTTGTTAAGGATAAGGGTTATAAATTATCAAAAGTATTGTATGTTGGCAATGATGTCAATGATTATAATTCTATGACAATTTGCGGATATTCTGCATGTTCAGCAGATAGCCATCCTAAAATTAAGAAAATATCAAATTTTGTATTAAAGACAAATGGCGGCAAAGGCGTTGTTAGAGAGCTGCTGGAAGATGTACTGAGTTTAGATTTTATTGAAATTCTATATAAAAAATAAAGGGAAATATATGTCAATTTTTATTGTTGCTGAAATAGGCATTAATCACAATGGGGATATGTCAATTTGTAAAGAGTTAATTGATATAGCTAGTGAGTCGGGTTGTAATGCTGTTAAGCTCCAGAAGAGAGATATTAACAAGGTCTATACTCAAGAATTCTTAGATTCACCAAGAGAAAGTCCATGGGGAGTAACACAGCGAGAACAAAAGTCCGGATTAGAATTCGGCATTGATGAGTATAAAGAAATTGATCAATATTGCAAAGAAAAAGGGATTGAGTGGTTTGCTTCTTCATGGGATTTGAATAGCCAGAAGTTTTTACAACAGTTTGATTGCAAATATAATAAAGTTGCATCTGCAATGATTGTCTATCCACAATTATTAAGAATGATTGCTAAAGAAGGTAAACATACTTTTATCTCTACTGGTATGTGTATCTATGACGATATACAAAAAGCAGTTGATATTTTTAGAGCAGAAGATTGTTCGTTTGAACTAATGCACACTGTTTCTACTTATCCAATGAAAGTTGAGAATGCTAATCTTAATGTGATTAACACATTGCGTGAAAAATTTAATTGTAATGTGGGTTATAGTGGTCATGAAGTCGGACTGACAGTTTCATATGCCGCCACTGCTTTGGGTATTACTTCATTAGAAAGGCATATTACTTTAGATCGAACAATGTATGGGTCTGATCAATCTGCCTCGGTAGAACCGTACGGCTTTAAAATTTTAGTCAATAAAGTTAGGGAGATAGAAACAGCAATGGGTGATGGCAATAAGAGAATTTTAGAACAAGAAGTTCCTATCGCTAATAATTTACGTCAACATATTTTATAAAACATGAGTAGCAATAATAACTTGTTTGATGTTAATGGTAAAGTTGTAATTGTCACGGGCGCAAATAGAGGAAATGGACTTGCTATTTCTGAAGGTTTGGTTGAATTGGGCGCCAAAGTTATTAGGGTCGACAAGAAATTTGATAAAACCATAGGTTCTAATGACATCGTATTTGATTTAAAGGAAATAAGCAAAATCAAAATTCTGGTAGATGGTATTGTTGACAGATATGGTTCGATAGATGGACTTGTGAATAATGCTGGTGTAAGTGTACCCGCACAAGATCCATATGATGACAATGAGGCATATAATACGACTTTTAATATTAACTTACATGCGCCATTTAAATTATGTGCAGAGGTGTGTAAAGTTATGGCTAGAAGTGGATGTGGGTCTATCGTTAATATTACCAGTTTGGGTGCAAAGTTAGGATTTCCTAATAATCCGTCATATCAAATGACAAAATCTGCATTGCAACAATTAACAAAGGCTATTGCGTACGATTGGGGCCCCAAGGGCATAAGAATAAACAATATTTGTCCAGGTTATATAAAAACAAAGATGACGGAAAAAAGTTTTAATGATGAGGTTTTGAATAAAGATAGACTAGATAGAATGTTGATAAAAAGATGGGGAGAGCCTGAAGACCTTGTGGGCCCCACTGTATTTTTATTGTCAAACGCATCATCGTATATTACTGGTAGTGATGTAGTGGTAGATGGCGGATGGCTATCTGGCGGTCTTTAAAATTCTTTGTAAAAAGTTGTACAGGAAGAGTGGATGTCTCTAATTAAGAATAATAGTGATTTTTATTATCCAAAATTTATTAACAATATAAATGGTGTGGACATTGTTTTATTTGGTGCTGCTAGTGGTGGAAAAAGAGCATTGCTTAGTTTGGTTGAAAAAGGGGTTAATAAAGGCAATATAACATTCTGTGACAACAATACAAAAAAACACGGGTCTAAGATATTAGGCGTTGAAGTTATAGGTGTTGATTCTATTAAGTCAAAAGAACAAATTATTATTACAAGTTCCGTTTACTCTGAAATATATGAACAATTAAAATCGCTAGGTTTCCAAAATATATATTATTTGAGTGAATTATTGTTTTCAGATAGAGAATTTTTAAAATTTAGTCCAGAGTTCAAAGAGTTAGTTAAAAATATTGGAAACAAGTGCAATATGGATAATGATGAGAAATTTACTCTATATTCATCATTAATAAACACATCAAAAATCCCTGGAAATATAGCCGAAGTAGGTGTTTATAAAGGGGGTTCTGCAAAGATATTATGTGAATACAAGAAAGAAAAAAAAGTTTTATTGTTTGATACATTTTCTGGTTTACCAGAAAATGTAATTGAAGAGGATTTGGTTAAAAAAGGCTGGTTATCTGATACCAGTCTTGAATCTGTGCAGGAATATCTAAAAGAATATAAAGATGTGTATTATTACCAAGGAATGTTTCCAGAAACTGCAAAGAATATTATTGATGAAAGTGCTTTCTCATTGGTACATCTAGATACAGATATTTACCATGGAACATATGATAGTTTAGACTTTTTTTGGGACAGGATGTCTCCGGGCGGTAGAATAATTGTTCATGATTATAACAATGTTGATTGTCCTGGAGTAAAGAAGGCTGTCCATGAGTTTTTTGAAAATGGTCTCCATTTAGTTGTTGATATTGCTGATACTCAAGCAATGATAATTAAGTCGTAATTTATAGAATTTTGGTGGATTTTTACCATAAATGAGAAAAAATAAAAGTCTTGTGGTTATCCCTGCTAGGGGTGGTTCAAAGAGTATCCCAAATAAAAATATAATTGATATTAATGGTAAACCGTTAATTGAATGGACCATTCTGCAAGCACAGAAATCTGGTAGCGTTGATTACATTCACGTCTCTACTGATAGTGCAAAAATAGCCAGTATTGCAATAAAAGCTGGTGCTAATTGTGATTTCTTACGGCCAGACGATATTTCTGGAGATGATGTGGGAACAGTTCCCACAATACTCCATAGTATAGAAGAACTTGGTAAAACTAGACTTTTGTTTGATGTTGTGTTGGAATTACAGCCAACATATTGCCTTAGGGGTAGTGAAGTTATTTCAGATTGTGTTAATGTTTTTGAAGATAAAGACATACAGTCAGCTATTACTTGCAAGCGAGTAGAGACAACCGAACATCCAGATTATGTTATAGAGGCATCCGACAATGGAATGGCCAAATTTGGTATCAATAATCCAGGAGAATTTAGGAGGCAAGAATTAAGACCTGTATATGCCTGTCATGGTTTAGTTCTTGCAGCAAGGGTTGATTCTTTCCAAAAAAATAAGTCCTTCTTTGCTGATAATTGTAAATTGAAAATTTTAAATGACAACAATAGGTTTTTAGATATCAATACACATGAAGACCTGGAGCTCATGAGAATGTTTGTAGAAAGATATCCCAATTACTTATTATAAATATGGATATTAAACTTCCAAAAAGTAGAGTATATAATCCTATATCAATTACAAATTTTTATGGTGCAAATTATATTTCCTCAAGATATATCAACATAAGAAAAACAAAAAATTTGATTTACCGCTTCTGACGAACGAATAGATGTTGATATAAATACAGAAGTGGATTGGATAGTAGCAGAGATGTTTTTTAAGTATAGGATGTAATTTAATAATGGATTTTGAGCTTAATAGCAAAAGAGCGCTAATTACGGATTTTATATTAGATGGTAAAAAAATTTAATAAAATTGAATATAAAGGTGCCTTAAATGTTTTAATTCTAGATGAAGAAGGCAGTGAATTCATTTGCAAGTGTATTCCAGGCAATCTATCAACAATTATTGTGCCTATAAGAAACGGCACACCTTATTTTGCCAAACCTGTATTTTTTTTATTTTTATTAAAGAGAATTTTTCAATTTGGATTTAGAAATAAAGCATTAATGTCAGCAATTGTTGATGTTGTTAGGCCAAAGGTGATTATTTCTTTTATAGACAATAGTTCAATAATGGGGGGGTTAAACTCTATTTTTCCACGTAAATTAGTCATTTCTGTTCAGAATGGGGTTAGAGTGGATTCCAATGGTTTTTTTAATTGTAATACCATTATATCTTTACCACATTACTTTTCATTTGGTGACTATGAAAAAGACTTTGTTAATAGACACGGCATAGAGTATGAGAATATTTATAGTGCGGGATCTTTAAAGTTTAGTTTGTTTGTAGATGAGTATAAAAAACACCCAACTAATATTAATGCTGTGTGCTTTATTTCCCAATATTGGCCTCTAGATTTATCTAGTCCACATAAACAACATTGCCACAAAATATTTAGAAAGGTATTTATAAATTTAGCTTTGTGGAATGTTAGTCACAAGCAAACAAAAGTTAAAGTTGCCATGAGAAATCGTGTACACGATATGTATTATTATGATGAATTAAACTTTTATAATAAAGAAAAAGTTGACATAATAGAGCGGTCCAATTTTTCATCTTATAGAGCTGGTTTTGAGTCATCGGTTAGTATTACCATGTTTTCAACATTGGGGTTTGAACTATTCGGTTTTGGAAAAAAAGTGCTATTTTGTGGTATGGCTACAAACGGCAACTTCATAGAGGATGAAGCCGTAAGGTTTTTTTTTCATAAACTACCTAATTTTATTTTATTGGATAGTTTGGATATTGCAGAGTTCAATAGCAAAATTAATGCATTAATAAGTATGAGCGAAAGTGAGTATTTGGAAAAAACCAAAGAGGCTAGAGAGTATTATATGAAATATGGAAAAAATAAAACGCATAACATTATTTCTGAATTTATTAATGACTTTATTAATTAATATGCGTAATTTAATGAATTGTGTTAAATAGAATAGCGTTTTTTGCAAATTTCATATCCTTAATAATATATAAATGGACAGAATATTTTTATGGATGGAGGGCGTAGCGTACTTTAAATTGAAGATACGCCCGTTATTAGTCTTGTGATGATATTTAATAAATTAATTAGGTTGCTTTTGAATTATGTCTCTTTTATTACTACTACTCTGATTCCAGTCAGGAAGAATTTAATATTATTTACTGGTACATCACTTTCAACTTACAATGAAAGCACAAGGTATTTATATGAGTATTTGTTGAAAAATAAAAAAGTATCTATTGTATGGGTAACAAATTCTAAAGTTGTATACAGTCATTTGACCAACATGGGTCGTCCAGTTGTTTTACACAGAAGTCTTAATGGTTTGTGGCATTATATTCGGTCTGGCATAGTTGTATTCACTGGAACTTCGTACCCAAATTTATTTAAGTTTGTCGGTAAAAGTACAATTAAAATTTGTCTGTATCACGGAATGGGGCCTAGGTCTACTAATTCAGTGTACGGTACCACCACAAGCAGCCCGATCGATGTTTTAAAAAAGTATCATAAATTTGACTACTTTAATTTTACATCTAAATACACAAATACCATTGTAGGAAGGCTTCAATTTCTTTTACCGGAAAACAAAAGAGTTATTTTTGGACTTCCAAGGTGTGACCACTTATTTAGTGAAGACAAAGTTGAAGAATCAAGAATAAATAAAAATCAATTAAGAGAGTTAAATTATTTGATTGATGAAAGTACAAAATGTATATTGTATTCCCCAACTTGGAGATCGGATGTAAATTCTATTTCATTTCCATTATCTGAAATAAGTGATTTTAATGTTTATAACTTTGATCAATGGCTGAAAGAAAATAATATGTTGTTTTTAATTTCAGTGCATCCACATATGGAAAATCTTGAGGATTTTTCAGATTGTGCGAATATTCAATATATAAGTTACAATCCTTTAGTAGATATCAATCAATTACTTCCAGAAATGGATTTACTGATTACTGATTACTCATCTATTGCAACTGATTACATGCTTATGGATAGACCCATTATTTATGTGATGCCGGATTACGATGATTATTTGTATAGTTTTGGTTTGCTTGAAGATATGAGGAGTAATCTTCCTGGGTTGGAGTCTAAAAATATGTCTGATTTAAAAAATGATATAGTGCGCTCACTAAAAGATCCTCATAAAATGCAATCTGAAAGAAAAGGGTATTTGAAAAAATACTATGATATTGTTGTAATGGCTGGAGTGCTGGAACATATTGACCAGCCGTTTGATTTTTTAGATAAATTAATTAATAAAAATCTAGAGAAGGATGGCATGGTAATTACAGCATCTCCATCATTTATGAATCCACGAGGATATGTTTGGATGGCATTACAAATGTTATTAGATGTTCCGATGTCGTTATCTGATATTCATTTCTTTTCCCCGCAAGATTTTATTGAATTTTCTAAAAAAAATAGTTTGAAATTAGAGATGAATACAATATCACATGATTGGGGTGGTGGAGAAAAAACAATTCTTGATTTTAAGAAAAGGTTAGTAAATGCACTGAGTGATGCAGGATATGATAACAGTAATGTCGATCCTTTTTTAGAGTGGATGAAAAAAGCAATTCCTTATTTTGAGCATTCTGATTATACTGGCGCTATTATGATTTCTTCGTTAGCTAAGTCTAGTTCTGATTGATTTCCAGCATATCGCATTATATACAGACTAAAAATGTTTACTAATACCTTGTTTGATTTATCTGGTAAAGATGCATTAATCACTGGCGCAGCAGGCCTACTTGGTGTTGAGCATTCAATAGCACTTATTCAAGCCGGTTCAGATGTTGTTATGACTGATATTAATTTGGAAGAACTGGAGATATCTGCACAGAAGGTACAAAAAATTACTGGCATTAGTCCGACCATTATGTTCCTTAATGTATCTGATGAAAACTCTGTATCTTTAGTTGGAAGAGAATTAGAGCATCACGGTAGAGTCATTGATATTTTAATAAATAATGCTGCTATAGATCATAAAGCAGGATTAGACTCAAGCATTGAAGAATCCAGTCGCTTAGAAAACTTTGATGTTAATAAGTGGAATATTGAAGTTGGTGTCGGATTAACTGGTGCTATTTTGTGTGCATCTGAATTTGGTCCTGGTATGGCGGCACAAGGTGGCGGTGTGATTTTGAACATTGCATCAGACTTATCGGTTTTTGCACCCGATCAAAGACTCTACAAAAAAGATGGCCTGCGGCCAGATCAGCAACCAGTAAAGCCAGTTACTTATTCCGTTATTAAGCATGGGTTGATTGGACTTACTAAATATTTGGCAACCTATTGGGCAGAGCAAGGAGTAAGGTGCAATGCATTATCCCCGGGTGGTGTATACAACGGTCAGAGCGACGAGTTTGTGCAAAAGCTTACAGAGCTTATACCTATAAAGAGAATGGCATCCAAGGATGAATACCGTGGTGCAGTTCAGTTTCTATGTTCAGATGCATCCGCCTATATGAATGGACAAAACATCGTGATGGATGGAGGAAGGAGCATTCTTTGACGTTAAAAGACGAAAGGAAAGCTTATGAGAGGGCACACTTTATTTTTATATGATTGATTTAATAATAGTAATTGTAGTATTTAGCTTTATTCAATCCATATTTGGTATCGGGCTGTTATTATTTGGAACGCCAACACTATTGCTATTTGGGTACTCTTACAGCGAGACACTTTGGATTTTGCTACCATGCTCTATAGTGATTTCATTGATTCAGACGATCAATAATTATAATCTAATAAGAGTAAAGAAAAAAGTTATATATTTCACAATTCCAACAATGACACTTGGCTTGATATTTATTGTATCTTATGGCCATATGTTGGATATAAATAAGATAGTTGGATTTTTCTTGCTGTTTATTGGCGTAACTAATTTTTCCTCTAAATTGCAAGTATATTTGCAATCTTTTATAGTGAAAAAACTTAGACTATATTATGCATTTATTGGACTTGTGCATGGTATTTCCAATATGGGAGGTGCACCTTTATCGATACTTATGTCAACGATTTATGTTGATAAAGTAAAAGTTCGTGTAAATATTGCTTTTGTTTATCTAATACTTGCATTATTTCAGTTGGCTGTATTAATTATGTTTGATGGGAGCGGTTTAAGGCATGTTAGCATAACATTAATGTTAATTGCGTTGAGTGTATATTTGATTACAAACAGGCACACATATTATAGATTTAATAATGAAAGATATATTTTTTTCATTAACATATTAATTTTGATTTATGCAGTATTGGCTTTTTTGAAATAAAAAATTGAGTATCTGTAAGTCTTTAACATTAAGCTAAGACCTGTACCTATAAACAAAGAAAATATCGTCTCTAGAATGTGGCCTAATTGTAATAATTGACTTATTACCTGTTTAGTTAAAGTCTAGCAGAGTTGCTATGACTCTCAATATTGTGAATATTAATTACTCCGAATTGCTTACTAAGAAGTATAATTACTCAACTAGTATATAGAATTTTTGAATAAGATTGGATGGCATATAAAAAATGTAAATATAAATTGCGCTTCAAAAGTTTATTTAAGATAATTAAGTCAATGTTCTGAAAAGAAGTAAGATGGTTATCTGATGCAATCCTATAATACAATTATTAACAAATGAAACTTAAAATACTTGCAACTTTAGGACCTTCCTCACTCGATAGTAAGACTGTAAGAAAAATGACAGAGCAAGGGGTGGGGTTATTTAGGATTAATCTTTCACATACAAAATTAGAAGATGTTAAAGATATTATTTTAAAAGTTCAATCTTGGACTGATGTGCCTGTGTGTCTTGACAGTGAAGGTGCTCAAATTCGAAATCAAGATATGATCAATGAAAGTGTTTATTTTCAAAAAGGTGCAAGTGTTAAAATTCACCATAAGTCCATTATTGGAGATGAAAATAATATTTCTTTTTCCCCTGACAATATAGCTCAACAGTTTCAAGATGGAGACAAGGTTAGGGTGGATTTTAATTCTGTTTGCTTTTTTATTACTGAGAAAAAATCAGATTATTTAATGGCAGTTGTTGAACAAGCCGGGTATGTTGGAAGCAACAAAGCATCAGATATTGACAGAGATATTGTATTAGACCCTATTACTCTAAAAGATAGAGAGGCATTTAAAATTGGCCTAACAATGGGAGTTAAAAATTTTTCCTTATCGTTTACAAACTCAGCCGAAGATGCGAAAAAGGTAAGAGAGATTATTGGATATGAGAACAATCTTATTTCAAAAATTGAAAGCATTAAAGGCGTACAAAATCTTGAAGATATATTGCCAATTGTCGATCAAATATTAATAGACAGAGGGGATTTATCACGTGAAGTTGATATTGAGAAAATTCCTTTTGTTCAGCGAATAATTATTTATTGTGCTCGATCTAAAGGGGTTCCAGTTTTTGTTGCGACTAATCTATTGGAGTCCATGATTAAGGTCAATTCCCCAACTAGAGCAGAAGTTAATGATGTTGCTAGTACTTTGCTTATGGGAGCAAGTGGCCTGGTATTGGCTGCTGAAACCGCCATAGGAAAATATCCTATTGAAACCGTTAATATGATCAATTTAATTGTTGAGCAATACAATGGATGGGACCCAGAGTCATCACTTAAAGATATTGTTTCATAAGGGGCGGATTTTAAAATGAGTAATAAATTTAGAATCCTATGGCTTACGGGAATGTCCGGATCTGGAAAATCTACTCTTGCAATTTATGCTCAAAAAATATGTGAAAAGTATAAATATAAGGTCAGAGTTATAGATGGCGATGATGTACGTAAAAAAGATGAAAAAAAATTAGGATTTGGCTATGACGATGTTTTGAAAAACAACATGCGTATAGCAAAATTTTGTTTAACTTTAAAAAATGAGGGTATTAATATTGTTATTGTTCCAGTTATTAGCCCTTATGAAGAAGTGCGAGAAAAAGTAAAGAAGTTATTGTCTCCTTTTTTGTGTTTGATTTATATTAGAGCAAGTATTAAGAGCTTAAAGGAAAGAGATACTAAAGGATTGTATTTGGCTATGGATCGTGGTGAAATAGACGACCTTATTGGTTACTCTAATATTAATCCGTACGATGAGCCACAGGATCCATCAGTTGTTATTGAGACAGGCAATAATACACCTCTGGATGACTCAAAAAAACAACTTTTTCAGTATATGAAATATTTTGTAATTAAACAATAATTTCTGTCACATCTAATATTGAACACTTGACTAATGAATGTTTTAGGCGTTACAAGAATAATTGTAAATAATTTATCTTTTTTGATTCTTTATCCAATAAAGTTTTTTATTCAAAAAAGTGATATTATTATCTTAGAATCTAGCTCGCATTATCGCTATGCGGGAAATCCAAAATATTTATACGAGTATCTATCAATAAATACAAATTATAATGTTTATTGGTTGACTGAATCTGAAGATATTAAGCAATATTTAGACTCTAAAGGATTTAAGTACCTGTCAAACAGGAATATTATCCATAAAATTTATATTACATTAAAGGCTAGAGTTGTAGTTGGCTCTGGAACAAGTTTTTACGACCTTTTTTATTTAGTCTCTAGGGATAAAAATATTGTAAAAATATGCACTATGCATGGTAGTGGTCCAAAGTTGTCACTAGCGAGAAAATACCATATTAAGGATTCATTAAGAGTTATAAAAAGTATTAACAGCTTTAATTATGTAAGTTTTTGTACAGAGTATGCTGGAGTTATTGTTGGCGTAAATCAAATGTTTTTATCACATGAGCGCATTAAGCTGTTGGGAGCACCTAAAGATGATATGCTGTTTAACTCCACTTATGTAGATGATCATTACAATAATAGATTTATGTTGAGGTCTATAATAGGTAAAAACATTAATGATAAATGCCGTGTTATTTATTATGTTCCTACATATCGAACATATCCATCTGAATTTCCGATCACCAACCTTCTTGATTTTGACGAAAAAAGATTTTATAATTTTTTAGAAAAGCATGATATTTATTTTATTTTTAGCGATCATCCAATGAGTGAATTTACTAATTTATTAAAACAGAATGATAGGTTTATATATGTGGCAGAAGAGAAAGAACCGTTGTTTGATAATTTAAAATTAATGATGGAAGTTGATATGCTAATGGGAGATTATAGTACGCTATCAACTGATTTTGCAATATTAAAAAAACCTCAAATATTTATCATGCCTGATTATGAAAAAAATTATAAGTTAAGAGGGTATGCAGAGGATATAGCTTCAATCCTTCCAGGAAAACAGGTTGAGACATATGAAGATTTATGCAAATCAATAACTACTTATATAGGTAATAGAAATAAGTTTTTAGATGATTTCGGAGGCAAGGTAGATTGTCTTTTGGAGAAATATATGAGCACATCAAAAACAGAATCAAGTAAATCCTTTACTAGATTTATTTCAGAGATTTTAGAGTAGAATTGGCGTATTTTTAAACGCCACATTTATGTGTATTTAAGTTTTGTTTGGTCATAGTCAAAATGAGTAATGTTAAGATACTGCATATAACCAATAATGACTTTGATGGTGCTGGACGTGCTGTATTAAGGCTACACAATGGCCTATTAAATTCTGGTATTGATTCAAAGGTATTGGTTTTACATAGAGAAAATAAAGAAGAATACGCAAAAACTATTGGACTTTCCAAGTTGGCGAATAGTGGTATCTTTGAATATGCACTTCTTTTTTATTCTAAATTGCAAACAAAATTTTATCAATTTAGGTTTAAGCCTAAATTTTTATTTAATTTTAATTTAGTTTCAGTTAACTTTAATAAATTGAGTGGTTATTTGCATGATACGGATATTGTTTTTTTTCATAATATTCATGGTATCTTATCAGCAGATGATATTTATAAAATACATAAAAAATTTTCAGTAAGAATATATTACCATCTTTTTGATATGAATCCAATAACCGGTGGTTGTCATTTCAATCATGGGTGTAACAACTATATTGATGACTGTAAACAGTGCCCACAGTTAAGCAGTAACAATGTGGCAAATAAAATACTTGAGAATAAAAAGGAAGTGTATAGAAAAATACCTATTAATTGGATTGTAAAAAACTACTTTTCATTGGATTTATTGAAAAAATCATTAGTTTACAGTAAGATTCATTCCGTAAATGTTGTCTATATGGGTATAGAGCCAGATCGTTTTACCTATATAGATCAAAAAAATGCTAGAGATATGTTGTCTTTTTCGAAAAAAAAGATATTGTTATTTGGATGTTTAAATTTTATGGATAAGAGAAAAGGTGCGTATTTATTGAAGAGTATATTAAAAAATAGTATGATCAATAATAGTGATTTCCATGATGTACATTTGGTTACATTTGGCAAATTAAATGGTTTTTCATTTAAAGATGTGCCATCTCAATGGACGCATATGGGCAGTATTAATTCTTCAAAAGAAATGAATATACTTTATCGTGCGGCCGATTTGTTGGTTAGTCCGTCTACAGATGATCTTGGGCCAACTATAGTTCAAGAGGCGTTTATGAACCATTTGCCTATTGTTGCATTTAATACTGGAGTAGCAAAAGATTTGGTAAGAAATAAAGTTAATGGCGTGCTGGTGTCATGTTTTAGCTCTCACGAGTTTAGACGTGCTATTTTTAATTGCCTATCAAATATAGAAAAATTAGATTACAAAGATAATTCAGATCTTTTGCTGGTTAAAAATAGGTGCTCAATGGAAGATGAAGCTAAAGAGTTTTTGAAACTAATAAACTAATTTTTTGCATGTTATATAGTGCCCCAACAAATCAAGACAACAATCTAAAATTTCTTATTTCGAACGAGTTAAACTTAACCAAACAATTCGGAGTAAAAAATTATGAGTAAAAAACGAACCAGCTACACTTCAGCATTTAAA
>Ga0233430_1003901_pt1 | contig 14455 bp, 7 predicted proteins | sample SI_118_April2016_2_FD_179883 | JGI IMG/M metagenome (GOLD analysis project Ga0233430, IMG submission 179883) | Seawater microbial communities from Saanich Inlet, British Columbia, Canada - SI_118_April2016_150_MG | ecosystem: Environmental > Aquatic > Marine > Inlet | place: Canada: British... | reverse complement strand
GCATTGTGCATTTCCACCATACCAGCGGCGCCATCATCACCCATACCTGTAAGAATCACACCAGTAGATTTTTTTCCGACAAGATTCGCGACTGAGCGGAAAAGCACATCGACTGAAGGACGATGCCGGTTTACAAGTTCTCCACCGTTCAATGTAACAGTATAATTTCTACCAACAAGTTTGAGCATCATGTGTTGATCACCTGGTGAAATCAAGACCTTACCACGTTCCACTTTTTCGCCTTCTTTGGCTTCACAGACATTCAAGAGACATTCACTATTAAGACTTTCCGCAAAAGAGGCAGTGAATGCTTTCGGCATGTGCTGAACGATGACAATTCCTGGCATATCGGCTGGTAAATGTGAAAGCACCTCTCTCAGTGCAATAGTTCCTCCAGTAGATGCGCCAATAGCAATTATTGAATCCTGTCCTTTAATTCCTGTTGGTGAATTTATTGCGGCAAGAATGGCATCTGCACTAAATTTCTTCGCAGGAGTTATAAAGCGTTGATGCGGCGTGATGACTCTGGCCTGTGCCGCAGCTTTCATTTTATCGCAAATCTGGATCGAAATTTCTTCAAGTGCCTCTCTGACGCCCAGTCTAGGTTTTTCAACTATATCAACTGCTCCCAGCTCTAAACTGCGTAATGCTTCCTTACTACCCTGAGTAGTTAAAGCGCTGACCATTACGACCGGCATCGGATTCGACTTCATCAGACGTTCAAGAAAAGTCAGCCCGTCCATCCGTGGCATCTGTACATCAAGACTAATAACATCAGGTTTTGTTTCACCTAGCATCCGGAGTGCGATTAGCGCATCCGGTGCAGCTCCAACGACTTCCAGTTCAGGATCCGAGGAGTAAATCTGCTTCAGCGTCTGTCTGACTACGGCAGAGTCATCGACGATAAGTACTTTGTAGGGAGGTGACGGCTTTTCTCTCATTCTTCAATATCTTCTTCTAATAATGTGTCAAATTCTGCTTTGGATAACAGATAGTCGATATCCAGCAGGATTACCATTTCATCCTTAGTTTTAGCAACACCTTTTATAAATTTAGTATCAACATTTACTGCTAACTCAGTTGTTTCCTGAATGTCTTCTTCCTTAACAAAAATCACATCGGAAACTGAATCTACTGTGAGACCAATGTTTTTATTTTCCACTTCGACAATGATGATCACTGAGAACTCATGCCTTTCCTCACCTGACATCTTAAATTTTTCACGCAGGTCCATGACTGGAATCACCAGTCCCCTCAGGTTAAACATTCCAATAATATAATCCGGCATTCCGGGAATACGTGTCAGACCTTCCGGAAAACTGATAAGCTCCCGAACTTTAAGGATGTTAAGACCATATTTTTCCTCACCAAGAATGAAGGTGATTAACCTCGTACCCTCACTGTAAGAAACCTCAAGACTCATATCTTCCATATCTTCATCAGAAAGATTTACTGAGCCGAGATAATTTTTGCTTTGATTATTTTCCATCACTCCCTTAGCTTTGGGTTTTAATTAACAAGACTTGCTATATCTAAAATGAATGAAACTTTACCGTCGCCGAGAATAGTAGCTCCGGCTATACCCGGTACCTGAATGAAATTATCTTCCATACTTTTGATGACTACCGGTCCTTGATCTACAATTTCATCGACGAAAAGGCATTGTTTATGGTTTGCGTGCTGCACAACAACTACGAGGCCCTCTGTGGGTTCCTTGTACTTAGGTTTGATGTTCAAACGCTCATGCAGGCGTAACATGGGAATATATTCACCTCTAATTTCAACCAGTTCACCCTTGTTTTTTATTTTTTTAATTTGTGTTGGAACAGGTCTCAGTGACTCATTTACTGAAAGAAGAGGAATGGTAAAAACCTGATTACCTACATCAATCATCATGCCCTCAATGATGGCAAGTGTCAGTGGCAATTTAAGTTTAGTACTTGTACCTTTGTTCAGTTCACTTTTTATTTCTATTGTTCCGAGTAGAGCTTCTATATCCCGTTTTACGGTGTCCATTCCAACTCCGCGTCCGGAAACATCAGTAACTTCGGAAGTAGTTGTAAATCCTGGTAAAAACAATAATTTATATATTTCGTCTTCAGTCAGTTCATCTGTATCATTGATAAATCCTTTACTCACGGCAGAATCAAAAATTGCTTTTGGATCAATTCCTTTACCGTCATCTTCTATTTCAACAATAACATAACCTTCCTGTTGCGATGCTTTCAGCGAAATGGTTCCGGTAGGATCCTTACCATTTTTTACTCGTGTTTCGGAATCTTCAATTCCATGATCCATTGAATTACGAACTAAGTGAACTAATGGTCCCTGAAGCTGTTCTGTGACCGTTTTATCAAGTTCTGTATCTCCACCTTCTATTTCAAGCTTAATTTTCTTTTTGCTGCGGGTGGCATAATCACGTACCGTACGTTTCATGTTATTTAAGATACTTCCCACTGGAATCATACGTACCTGAAGGATCTGATCCTGAAGTTCATAGACAGACTTTTCATTGTCCTCAACAAACTGCAGAAGCATCTCGCCAAGGTTCGCATCCATCTCCATTATTCTGTCACTCAGGCGATGCAGACGTGCTTGATTGATTACTGTTTCACCAACCAGGTTCTGCAGTTTATCAAGTTTATCAATCGTCACACGAATTGACTGTGTAGCCTTGATTCCAGTGTCTTTCTTTGCTTCATCCTTTGGAGGAGGCTTTTTCGGTGGTGCTGGTGTGACTGCTGCTTTAGGCTCTTCTTCAGTGGAAACTGCTTCTTCAGCAATTTCTATTGCAGGATCTTCTGTAATTTTTTCTACAACTTTTTCTGCAACAATTTGTTCCGGTTTCACTTCTGCATCAGGAACAGTTGCTTGTTTCTCTGCTAATTTTTCAGCGACTTCTTCTTGATCAACTTGTATATTGTCATGTCCTTTATTTTCCTGATCCTCATATATTCCGAATGAAGCAAGTCCCGGATCATCTGGCGGAGTTTCTGCGAGTTCAAACTTAACTTCATTTTTTTCATCCTGAAAGAAAATCATGATATTTTCTATTTCCTCAGCAGGACGGGTGGTGACCAACTTCGCACTCCACCAGAGATGAATATCTTCCGGATCAAGGTTTTTCAGCTCAGGCAATTTACCTAAATGAGCAATTATGTCCAAATCGCCTAACTCTTTTAAATCTTTAAGTAAAAGTATAGGATCAGAACCTTTACGCAACATTTCTGTATCAAATTTAAGATGAAGCAAATATGCTGTTTCTTCTCCTTCATCTTCATCATCCCACTGAACTTCTACCTGCTCTTCAGTCTTTTCGCTTTCCGCAGTTTTCTCTTCCTGCGGAGGACTCTTTTCCTCTACTATCTTTTTATCCGGAGTTGGTTCTGCTTTAGCGACAACGGCGACAGGTTTTTTCTCTTCAGTTTTTTCTGCAGTTGGTGTGGCAGAAGGCTTACCGGCATTACTTTCAAATTCCTTAAGTTGAACCAGTGTCTGATCTATAAGTTCCTGATTTACTTCACCACCTTCACGAATTTTGTCTAAAAAAGATCTAAATCCATCAATTGAACTCAACAGTAAGGATGCCATTTCTGGTGAACAGACAATTTCTCCGTTACGTGCTTTGTCAAGCAGGTTTTCGAAATGATGGGCATATTCAGCTAATTCTGTCTCCATGACCATGCCTGCTCCACCTTTTATGGTGTGCATATCTCGAAAGATACGGTCGATCAGTGAGCGTTTCTTTGGCTGGACTTCGAGTTCGAGTACTCCTTCTTCCAAATCCTCGATTATCTCTTCGACTTCCTCAACAAATTCTTCCAAAGCTGGATTGTCCACTTTGTCTCTTCCTGTGTTGTGTGATTATCTGTTTACTTATTCGATGAAATTTTATTTCTGATCAAAAATCTGCTGCCCCTTCCAGTCTTTTGGAGGAGGTGTTTTTTTAAATATTTTGCAACGCTCAAGGTATAATGCTGCGGCCCCGTCTTCAGGACAGTCTTTCAAACAGGATTTGAATTTTGTCGTTGCTGCTGTCCATTTTTGTGCCCGGTAGTTTGTCAAAGCTTCTGCAAACTTTTCACGAGTGGCCAGTTTTTGTTCTCGCATTGGTTCAGGGTCACTGTTACAGACTTCAACAATGGTGACAGGTTCTTCTTTGCCCTTTACCTGAACAAGGTCAAGTTCACGAAACTCCAACGATTCATCATCTTTTATAAACTCATAAGTTGACTGAGAAATTAAGATTTTACTTTTATAGAACTTCGTTAAACCTTCTAATCTCGAGGCAAGGTTTACTGTGTCACCTGTGACAGTAGATTCCATACGTTCTTCGGAACCAACTGTGCCGATAATCACAGTGCCGCTATGAATTCCAACTCCAACTCTCAGCAGATTATCACCTGTTCTTTTGTTATCTTTGTTGAATGAGGCAATCTGTTCCTGCATACCAATTGCTGCTCTGACACTGTTCAGGGCATCTCCAGCATTTGGATCTTCAGGAATACTGAACAAAGCCATGACCGCGTCACCGATGAATTTATCAACAAAACCTTTGTTTTGAGAGATAGGTCCCGTCATCCGTTTGAAAAAATCATTGAGAAAATCCACAAGTTCCTGTGGTGTCATCTTCTCAGAAAGAGTGGTAAATGAACGTATATCACAGAAAAGTATACTGATAAAGTCAGTGTCCGCTTTTCCAAATTTTAAATGTTCAAGTCCGTCCGGAGCAATACGTTTTATAAATTCCTTTGGTACAAACTTTTCAAAGACAGCAGTCAGTTTTGCTGCAGCTTCAGTTTCTGCCAAACGCATTTTGGTTGTCTTTAACTCCTCAAAGGCTTTTTTCTGCTGAATCAGGGAGATTTCCAAATCCTTGAAGAGCCTGCGTGATTCGTCCTCTGCCTGTTTGATTCTGACCATCACCTTGACACGTGCCGCAAGTTCATCAAAATCAAATGGTTTTGGCAAGTAATCATCTGCACCAAGTTTTGCCAGACCAAGCACTAACTGTTTGATATCAGTTTGTGCAGTAAGAAAAAGTACTGGAATATTCTTCCAGTCATCATCCTGCTTTAGAATTTTGATGCACTCATCACCGCTCATGTTTGGCATGTTTCGGTCAAGTACAATTACATCCGGGAGATCTTTACGTAAACAGTTTGAAAGCCAGCGTAATGCTTCTAAACCATCTCCCTTTTCCACAATAGTGTAATTTTCTTCAGTTTGTTGTTCAAGCGTCCTCCGGACTTGTCCGCGGATAGTTCTCGAATCGTCAACTGTCATTATTGTTGCAGTCATAACGTGCTATGCTTTATTAGAATTATCAAGCATTGATTCCAATCCTGTTATTATTAGTGCTTCCCTGACTGCTTCGGACTCAGAGCTGATCCGGAAAGTCTTCCCTTTTTCCAATGCATTATTACGACAAACCGCGATAAGTTGAACCCCTGCAGTATCAATTGCTTCTACGGCCGATAAATCAAGCTCTACACTGCTAAGTTCTGACTCGACAAGTTCCAACATTGTCTTTTGTAAAGGCAGGAGTTCCTGGATGATACAATTGCCTTTTACTTTAATTCCTGTACTTTCGAGTTCAATATCCATAGTAATATTTTTGAAATATAAAAAAATGATTCAAATTTTTTGATAGATGCTGAGAGACAGTTTTTTCATTCTATCTAACTTGTAACCAGTTTCTGTAATTCCCAGCACGAGCCAACCTCCTTTTTCAAGATGGTCTACCAACTTATTCAACAGGTATTCCCTCTTCTTAGGATGGAGGTAATAAAGCAGATTTCTGCAAAAAATCAATTGGAACTTAGTCGCAATGGGATAGACATTAGCCATGAGATTAAATTGACGAAATTGAATTAATTTCTTGATCTCTCTATTGATCTTTCTTTGAGGATCATTTTTTCCAACTGGTTCTGGAATGAAAAAACGCTTTTGGAGAGCGGCAGGTATAGTACTAGTCTGCTCTTCGCTATAATCTCCATTTATAGCAGATTCAAGTACACCGGTGTTAACATCTGAACCAAGAATCCTTAAACCTCCGTTTGAAATCATTGCTTTTCCAAAAAAATCATGTGCTTCCATGGCTAAAGTATAGGTTTCCTCTCCACTGGAACAACCGGCACTCCAAAAACGCAACTTTGAATGTGTGGTATTATTTTGATCTTTCATCACTGGAAAAACATTTTCCCGAAGGAATTCAAAATGCTGCTTCTCTCGGTAGAAGCCACTTTTGGTTGTTGTAACCGCATTGTAGAGAAATTGTCGTTCCTTCCTGTTCTCCTCCCTTTCAATATAATCATAATAACTTTGAAAGGTTTCCAACTGATGTTCCTGCAGTATTCGCTGTACACGTGCATAAAGCAGATATTTCTTGTCATCTCCCCATTCCATGCCAAGATCTTTTAGCACAAGGTCTCTGAATAGCTTAAATTCAGCGTCAGACGGTTCATTAACCTTGATCAACCTCCCTCTGGAGGTAGCTATATTTGCTGAATTATCTAATAGCATCGTAAACTATTGTGTATAAAATTATGGATTGCTTTAAATTGATCATTCAAAAGGCGCTAAATTCTGGTTTAGTTTGTTTTCAGACTGCGAAGCCGGTTTTACTGTATTAGAATTATCCGGAAGTTGTTCAATCTTGCTTTGAGCCAGTTTTAGGTTGGTCTGTTTATCCTCAATGATAAGTTCATTCGAGCCGGCATCACCTTCTTCCACCTTGAAGGTGTTAAGCAGTTCCTCCAGGTTTTCAGCTTCCTCTGCCATGTGTTGACTGGCAGTTGTATTCTGTTCAACAAGTGCGGAGTTTTCCTGAGTAAGGCGATCCATATCCGCAATTGCTCTGTTGATCTGATCAACGCCTTCCGCCTGTTCCAGAGATGCAACTTTGATGTTTTCCATCACCTCAGAAACTTCTTTGACGGACTCGAGAATTCCGTCAAGATTAGAATCACTCTGAGATTTGAGGTTGTTGAGGTTTGTTTCTATTTTTAATCTCATTTCTTCGACTGATTTGAGAATACCGTTCAGATTGGAATCACTTTGAGATTTAAGTTTATTGAGCATAGTTTCAATTTTTGTTCTCATTTCTTCCATGCCCTTATCTCCGTCATTTACAAGATGACGCCCCGAATTTATGTGTTCCAGACTGGCCTGAATCAATTCTCCGATCTCGGTAGAAGCTTTTGCCGAACGGTGAGCAAGTTTACGAACCTCAGATGCAACAACAGCGAATCCCTTACCATGCTCACCAGCTCGTGCTGCCTCAACAGAAGCATTAAGCGCAAGTAGATTGGTCTGAAAGGCTATGTCGCTCATCAGTGTGGTGATACCCTCAATTTTTTTGGAGCTTTCCATTATTTCCTCCATGGCTTCAACCACATTGGTATTGGTACTCTGTAAATTCTTCAACATCTCCTGATTTGTTTCGATGGAGTTGTCGACTGTATCGAGTAATTCGGTTCTGCTGTCAATGACCGATTGCTGAGCTTTCTTCAGCATGTCATGATTTGCCTCAATGGAACTTTCGACTGTATTAAGTAATTCTGTTCTACTATTAACTACAGATTGTTTAGCTTTCTTTGTGATTTCATTCGCATTTTTAGCATCTTCCGCGTTGTTTTGCACGATACTGTTAATCTCTTCCATTGCAGATGCGGTTTCCTCTAGCGAAGAACTTTGCTGATGAGTACGGTTTGAGAGATCCTGGTTACCTAGTGCCATCTCCTGAGAGGACTCATTAATGTTTGAAGCATGTTTTTTTATGTCAATTACCATATTGTTGAGGCGTTCGAGAAACATGTTGAACCAGGTTGATAGTTCCCCGAGTTCATCTTTACCGGCAACCACAATCCTTTTGGTGAGGTCGCCTTCACCCTGTGCAATGTCTTTTGACATGTCGACTAGATCATTAACCGGTGCAGTGATCGACCTTCTCACCAGGAATCCAAAGATAAGACTGATAAGCAAACCAATTACGGTGATTACTAGTACGATCCAAACAAATTGCTGTGCTTCACTTACTACATCATCACTAGATTTATCGTATTGTGTATTTACAACCTCTCTTAAATTTTCAATTGTTGAACCTAATTTTATATTATTATTAATAATTTCATTCACACTAAAATCTAAATTCTTTAATAAGCGATATTCATTAAGAACCAGGTCTATATTTTGAGTTAATGAACTAGTGAAATTGTTGTACGTTTTTTTGTAGACATCTACTTTAAATAATTTATAAAATTTATCAAAATCCTGATGACTCTTTTCGTAGCGTTTTTTGATATCAGCAACTTTTGCAGTTCCTCTTGACTCTATTAAGGTATTATAGATCGTCTTATATTCCTGAATAATTCTATAAAAATTTTTTTTAAATTCTCCTCGCTTTTTTACCTTGTCGGTATCCGCTTTTTCCCACACGCTTCCGGCGAGCGACCTCATCATAAAGATGCGACCATAAATTTTATCTTTGCTTTTGTCGAACGTCTTAAAGTCTGAGATTAGTGCAGGAGACTGCTTATTAATCCTACTATCCGCCTGCTTAAGTTCTGCAAGTAACTTGTTAGTCTTATTCAGTCCTAAGACCTGATTGTAATTGATATTAGCGATTCCCTTGATCTCACTGTTAACATCTTTGTCTTCTTTTGTGAGAAGTTTATGAATCTGACTGTATTTATCTGCAGAGATTTCTCTGATCAATTTATCAATTTTATTTACTGAATCAATTAATATGGTTGTAGATGTTATTTGTTTTTCAATAGAATCAATATCTTGAAGTGATTTTGATTTCTTTAATTTTTCCTGCTCCAGTCTCAAATAATCCAGATTTGATTTAAAAACTGAAAAAATCTGTGAGTTAAATTTAATTGAGTGGGATATCCCTATGAAGGATTGAATAACTAAGCCTGAAATTATAATTGTTACAAAAGAATTAATTAAAAAAACAGATAGTAATTTTTTGTTTATAGTTATTTGTATAGCTTTCACTTCAAATCTTTGCTGGAAAGTTTAAAATTCAAAAAATATTTGCTCATTAGTCAATCAAACATCAACAAAATGTACAAAATAATATAGAACCCATTATTCGAAAGGAGCTAAATCTTTATTTACTGACTTTTCAGACTGCGAAGCCGGTTTTTCTGTTTCTGTTTTTTCAGACTTTTCAGACTGCGAAGCCGGCTTTTCTGTTTCCGTTATTTCCGGAAGTTGTTCTAATTTGTTTTGTTCCAGTTCGAGGCTGTCATTATTTTCAGTCGTACTGTCAATGTATTTGGTTTCATCTCCCTCAACCCTAAAAGTATTAAGAAGTTCCTGCAAGACTATTGCTTCCTCTGCCATGTGTTGACTGGCAGTAGTATTTTGTTCAACCAGAGCAGCGTTTTCTTGCGTTAACCTGTCCATATCCGTGATCGTCCTGTTGATCTGGTCAACTCCTTCCGCCTGTTCCTGAGAGGCAACCTTGATGTTTTCCATTACCTCTGAAACTTCCTTGACAGATTCGAGAATTCCGTCAAGATTAGAATCACTCTGAGATTTGAGGTTATTGAGGTTGGTTTCTATTTTTGTCCTCATTTCTTCGACTGATTTGAGAATACCGTTCAGATTAGAATCACTTTGAGATTTAAGGTTGTTGAGCATGGTTTCTATTTTTGTCCTCATTTCTTCCATGCCCTTATCTCCGTCATTTACAAGGTTACGCCCCGAATTAATGTGTTCCAGACTGGCCTGAATCAATTCTCCGATCTCAGTAGAAGCTTTTGCGGAACGGTGAGCAAGTTTTCGTACCTCGGACGCAACAACAGCGAATCCCTTACCGTGCTCTCCCGCTCGTGCTGCCTCAACAGAAGCATTAAGCGCGAGTAGGTTTGTCTGAAAGGCGATGTCGTTCATTAGTGTGGTGATACCCTCAATTTTTTTGGAGCTTTCCATAATCTCTTCCATTGCTGTTACCACACTGCTGTTTGTACTTTGCAGGTTCTGCAGCATCTCCTGATTTGTTTCGATGGAATTGTCGACTGTATCGAGTAATTCGGTTCTGCTGTCCACGACCGATTGCTGTGCTTTCTCAAGCATCTCCTGGTTTGTTTCGATGGAACTATCGACTGTATCAAGTAATTCAGTTCTGCTATTAATTACAGATTGTTGTGCTTTCTTCGTGATTTCATTCGCATTTTTAGCTTCTTCCGCGTTGTTCTGCACGATACTGTTAATTTCTTCCATTGCAGATGCGGTTTCCTCCAGCGAAGAACTTTGCTGATGGGTGCGGTTCGACAGGTCCTGATTACCGAGTGCCATCTCCTGAGAGGACTCATTAATATTAGTAGTATGTTTCTTGATTTCAATTACCATGTTATTAAGGCGCTTAAGAAACATGTTGAACCAGGTTGATAGTTCACCGAGTTCATCTTTTCCTGTAACCAGAATCCTTTTGGTAAGATCGCCTTCACCCTGTGCAATGTCTTTAGACATATCAACAAGGTCATTTACCGGTGCAGTGATGGATCTTCTTACTAGAAAGCCGAATAGTAAACTAACCAATGCCCCAGCTATTGATATAATCAGGACAACCCAAATGAATTGCTGAGTATCACTAATAAGAGTGTTCGCTGAGTCATCAAATTCTTCATTTAGAATTTCAGAAACATTCTGTATCGTTGATTTAAATGCCTCATTGCTATTTGTAAAATCTTTCGCTAATAATTCATTATTTTGAATAAAGTTTATCTCATTTATAAAAGCATTATTAAGTGCATTAAAAATCTCATAAAACTCTTTTGTTATATCCAGTGCTGGGTCTTCTTTATCATTAACCAATTTTTTATAACCGGTAATGAAACTTTTATATTCTACTTCAAAAACTTTTTTTATATTAATAACAGCTTTAGTTCTCCTCCCCTCAAGAAGTTGATTATAATTTGATGTCATATTTTTCATAAACTTTTTGAATTCTTTTGAAAGCTTTCTGCTATCGGCTGGTGTCATTTGTTTACTTTGTACCAAATTGAGTGTAGCAACTCTCAATTTGGTTTTCATTTGTCTCTCACTTGAATTAAGAGATACAAAAGCATCTGAAAATACAGGTAACATTTGATTTATTGTACCAGTGGAACCTAGAATATTTTTTGAATTTTCACCGATTTCATTAATTTTGTTAGATAAAATTTCTTTCAATTTATCCAATTCATTAATTTTATTGCCTACTGTTGAATCGTTAATCTTTATTGCTTTAATTGCTTTATATTTGTCCTCGGTTAGTTCTCCAAAACGAGCACTCATGTTTGCAAATGAGTTAGTTGTTTTGTCCAGGCTGTCTTTAATGGTGTTTCTATTTACATTCAGATAAAAACCTTGAGTTAGACCCTTTAGGCTGGCTTGTTCTGTTCTTAATGATTCTAAGTTTTCTTTATATTTTGAAAATACTTTTGAGTTGTATTCAATCGTTTCTGATAACCCAAAAAATGAACTAATAACCATTCCTGTTATTGCAAGAGTAACTATTGTGTTTATTAAAAAGATAAAAAATAATTTCTTGCTTATTGTCAAGGATAGTATTTTCATTTTAACTCATTGTTGGTTAGTTTTAGTTTCAAAAAAATATTAGCGTATCATTCAACTATAATGGTTTTAAAAATTCTCCAAAACATTTTGAAAAAATTTAAAACTCCAAGCAAACTAAATCTAATCCCCATATTTTTTAAATGTCAACAAACAAACAGTAAAAAATATGTACATATTAATTAGAACCCATTATTCGAAAGGAGCTAAATTCTGGTTTAATGTGTTTTCAGACTGAGAATCCGGCTTTGTAGTTTCTGTTTTTTCCGGAAGTTGTTCAATCTTGCTTTGAGCCAGTTTTAGGTTGGTCTGTTTATCCTCAATGATAAGTTCACTGGAGCCTTCATCACCTTCTTGCACCTTGAAGGTGTTAAGCAGTTCCTCCAGATTTTTAGCTTCCTCTGCCATGTGTTGGCTGGCAGTCGTATTCTGTTCAACAAGTGCGGAGTTTTCCTGAGTAATGCGGTCCATATCCGCAATCGCTCTGTTGATCTGGTCTACTCCTTCCGCCTGTTCCTGAGAAGCAACCTTGATGTTTTCCATCACTTCTGAGACTTCTTTGACTGACGTTAGGATCCCATTAAGATTTGAATCACTTTCCGATTTGAGGTTATTGAGCATAGTTTCAATTTTTGTTCTCATGTCGTCCATGCCCTGTTCACCGTCCTTGACAAGATTCCTGCCGGAGGTGATGTGTTCCAGACTGGTCTGAACCAACACGCCAATTTCCGTAGATGCTTTCGCTGAGCGGTGAGCAAGTTTACGAACCTCAGATGCTACAACTGCAAACCCCTTACCGTGCTCTCCTGCACGTGCTGCCTCGACAGAAGCGTTGAGTGCCAGCAGGTTAGTCTGAAAGGCGATGTCGTTCATCAGAGTGGTGATTCCCTCAATTTTTTTGGAGCTTTCCATTATTTCTTCCATGGCAGTAACTACGCTGGTATTTGTACTTTGTAGATTCTGCAGCATCTCCTGGTTTGTATCAATGGATTTGTTGACTGTATCAAGTAATTCGGTTCTGCTGTCAACCACAGACTGCTGTGCTTTCTGAGTAATTTCATTGGCGTTTTTAGCATCTTCCGCGTTGTTCTGCACGATACTGTTAATTTCTTCCATCGCGGTTGCGGTTTCCTCCAGGGAAGAACTTTGCTGATGGGTGCGGCTGGACAAATCCTGGTTTCCGAGTGCCATCTCCTGCGAGGAAACATTGATGTTAGATGCATGTTTTTTAACCTCAACTACCATATTATTGAGACGTTGAAGAAACATGTTAAACCAGGATGACAGATCACCGAGCTCGTCTTTACCGGCTATCGCAATCCTTTTGGTTAAATCGCCTTCACCCTGTGCAATGTCTTTTGACATGTCAACAAGATCGTTCACGGGAGCGGTAATAGACCTTCTCACCATAAATCCAAACAAGAGGCTGACTAGCAGTCCTATAACGGTGATGATCATCACAACCCAGATGAAGGTTCCCGTTTCTCCAATCACACTTGCATTGATTGTATCTATGTCTTTAGTGAGCACAGCATTAATGTCATCCATAACCCTGGACAAGCCAAAATTCAACTCTGTATAATTGTTGTCTAATAATTTACTTTCACTGACCAGTAATCCTGACTTTTTGACGCTATCAAACGTCTTCATGAATTGTTCATCAACATTTTTGAATGCATCTATGTTGCTCTGCGTCTCAGTATCACTGACGATCTTGTTCAATTCATCTTTGATTATTTTATAGTCATCCAACATCCATTCAAGATCCGAGAGATTTGCGGATCCTACTTCATCTCGTTTTGCCTGAGAAGCGCTCATTATTTCATCCAGCTCGACAATAAGTAAATTCAGCTGAAAAAATAAATTTTGAGTAAGATATTCTTTTTTCTGGAAACCATCAACCCCATCAGCCTCACCTCCCAACATTTTCTGCATGAAAGTTTCGTATTCCGGTTTGCCTGCAATCAGACTTCTTTTTGCTCTGAGTTTGAAAATGATTCTCTTTCTTTTAGCTTTGAATTCATTATATGCATTGATCAAATTAGAGATATTCTTTTTTGCAACAGGTCCTGAGTTCATCTTCTCACTGGAAACCTCCGCAATTCTTTTGGTGAAATTATTAAGATTGTTTATTCCCTGTTCGATCTGTTCCAAATCTGTTGCAATAACTGTCGTATATTTTGAGGAGCGGATAAGTTGATCCAATTCCTTGTCTCCAGTTCTGGAAATTAAATCTTCCAGTTGGAAGTCAAAGATAAAAGTCTTGTTTTTTAGCTTTGTTTTCAGAGATTTTAATTCATTATCATAAACTTCTGAGGATTGTGCTGTTCCATATTTTGCTCTCAATGACTCAATTTTGTTTAATTTATCTTCATCCAAATTAAATCTGTGAATACTTCCAAGAGGACCGCTACTGATTGTCTTGTTATTTTCATCTTTCAATTTTGTTAGTGAGCCTTTAATAAAGACGATAGAAGCACTTATGTTTCCAAGTCCTTCTTTGATTGTTTCATCTGACACATTTAAATAAAATGATTGTGCATGCCCCTTCAACTTTGATTGCTCAATCCGGATTGAGTCAAGTATACCTTTAAAGGTGGAAAGTTCAGAATTAAAGTTAAATTGGCTTGATAAGCCTAAAAATGAAAAAATAACCATTCCGGAAATTGAGACCGTAATGATTGAATTGATAATAAAAATGAAAAACAATTTTCTGCTGATTGTAATGGATAAAAATTTCATATCAACCTTATTAATTGTAGTTATGACAGGATAATCTTCGGAGATTTTGTGTTTCTGCTGTAATTGAATATCGCAAAAATTGCACAATGGCAAGTGTAATTTGCCACTATATGAGGTTGGGGTCCTCTATGTGCTTGAT
>Ga0233430_1003881_pt1 | contig 14530 bp, 14 predicted proteins | sample SI_118_April2016_2_FD_179883 | JGI IMG/M metagenome (GOLD analysis project Ga0233430, IMG submission 179883) | Seawater microbial communities from Saanich Inlet, British Columbia, Canada - SI_118_April2016_150_MG | ecosystem: Environmental > Aquatic > Marine > Inlet | place: Canada: British... | reverse complement strand
AGAATAATCACAACTTACTTCATCATATACACATGTAGCTTCTTCATTTGTTATTAGCTTTAAATGAGAAGATTTATGATAAGCTCTAACAATCATAGGTGCTTGAGTATCTGTTTCAACATCAAAGTTAATTGTTTCACTTGCAAAATTTCCACCAAGATCATAACACCTTATTCTATATTCATAATCACCTTCTTCTAACCATAAACTTGTTGAATGTGTATGTTTATTTGTGTGTTCAAATTGAGCATAAAGATTACCATCTGAATTTTTATATTCACATATAGCTTCCCCATCTTGATAACCTGCAGAAGTTGTGGCCGTTAATTCAACTTGTACACTTCCAGAAGCACCTTTAATTAATTCATCATTAGGTTCAACATCTGCAATAGCTAAAGGTCGTGTTCCTACTAAAGTTAATTTATATGAATCTCCCATAATATTTCTTTTAGCATCATCATTTAACAAAGGTTGATCTTTACATCTAAAGTAAAAATCATTATCTTGATTATTCACAATACCTGTTAAAATAGAGCTACAAGAATATGTAAGCTGAGCATTTAAGTCAAATACACTATCTGCACAAGTCATTGTTTGTTCCATATCTTCAAACTCTCTATCAATATGATCCCATTTACATTCAGAAGGCTCATTTAAGTATAATACAATATCTTCTTCATGATCTTCTGTTTCATTAAACCAAGTAATTGGATTACCAGAAGCAGGGTCAGAACCATATATTCGTGGAGCACCAATATCTTCTTCATCATCTACACAGAACTTAAATCCAAATTCAGCTATATTTGAAATACCATTATTTCCTTCACATCTCACAAATAAACTATATTCTCCTCCTAGTGGAACTTCATAACCTTCTAGTTCAAGGTTTTCTTGTCCAGGGAACATTATAATTTGACTATGGTTTTGGATATATAGATCATTTCCACCCATTCCAAAAGAATCCATTTCTCCATATGAATTTGTTCTAGCATTATCCATTCTACAGGTTCCAATAGTATCTAATGTCACACCTAAACCAAATATTTCAAAACCAGGAACACAGCCATCACTAGATTGATTATATTCAATTATAACACCCTGATGGGGAAGCGCCATATCTGGATCAGGTAGATAATTATAACCAAAAGGTAAAGGATCCACCCATGGACTTATTATTGGAGGTGAAATATTATTTCTATCTTCCCAAATACATCTTTGTTCACTTGTCCCTTTATTTATTAATGCACATTGAGAGCCAAGACTTTTACATTGATATTCGGAACATCCAAGAATTGAATTATCATTACATTGTTCACAATCATTTCCACCTGTTGGAGCTTTCCATGGTTTACATTCAAATGTTACAGATTTAATATCTGTTTTCTTGAAAAAATTATTCAAAACAGCAAACACAGCAATAATCGCAACAACAGCCATTGTTGTAGGATTAAGGAAAAAAGCAGAAAAACCAGTTCCCGCTGTTCCTGCCAAAGCACCACCTTCACCAAACACAGCTGTTAAAGAAGAATATGTAAGATAGGTTGTACCTACAACAGCACCAATAGCTTGACCTGTGTCTGCATCTGCGCCAACTAGTTGAGCAAAACCACCTGTTGCATAAGCCACAAGTGTAGCATATAAAGCATATTTTCCAAGAGAACTAGTGGTTGTAACTGTTTTTCCTGTAGCGGCAGCCGCATCAGCCACAGTGCCTGGAAACAATTTCTTTTTTAAAGTAGAGAACAAGGTTAATTTTGAAGCTTTTTCTATAATACTCTCACTTTCTTTAGGAGCACTAGGAGTATCTGAAACAAAAAAAAGATCTCCTGGGCATTCATCTAAAGAAGGATAAGAGAAAGGATCCCCCCTAACATTTTCACATTCAACAGCACTAACAAATCCAATCTGTCCACCAATAATATATCCCATAGAAACAATGCTAATTACCAATAGAAAAATTTGTGTCAAAGCAAGTGCTGATTTTCTATTATGTATCATTTTAATTATCTTTCAAGAGCCTCCCACCAAGCACTTATTCCTCCACCATGACTTTTCCCATTAGGAATACTAGATTTTTTCACATCCCCTGTAAATAATTCTTCCCAAAAATTCTTTCCATCAACATTAATATAATTTGTTTTAACACCACAATCTCCAAGGGCTGTACACCAATTTTGTAGATCTCCTGCCCAATCTTGTCTAATATCTACATCTCCTGCTCCATCTTCAAGACATGTTTTATCACCTTTAACCTTCCAACTTCCAAATGCTTTTTTCTCAAATTTTACATTGCAAGTAGTTGTAAGTGCTTGACAAGTTGTAAAAGTATCTGAAGATTCATCCCAAAAATTAAGTCCTGGAGCATATTTAGGAACACAAACACCACCTTCTTCTTCATTAAATAATTCATAAGTTTTTTCTTCTAACCATTCACAATCATAATCTATTAATTCACAATCATCTTGATTATTTTGAGCCACACATAAGGACCATTCATTTACAACACAACCAGCATTAAGATATCCATCAGAAGTACCATCATCATAAAGTGTTTCTTCCCTACAAATACTATTTCTAAAAGAATCACAAGGATCAGAAGTTACTTCTCCATTAGAGCATATTAATCTAATTTCTTCTCTTCCAGGAACATCATCTTCCCAATTACTTGGATTTGCACACCAAGATTCACCATGACTATAATCTTGCCCTTCATAATCACAACCTAAATCTCTACAAACATAATCACCTACATTTGGACTAGCATCTTCTCCTCTCCTATATGCTCCACATACACTGCTTTCTGTTGAATATCCACAATTACCACAACTTTTAACAGAACTTGGATCATTTATATCTAAATTACAACTATCTTCCCACTCTTGAATATAGGTCCAATAATTTTGATCTTCTGCTTTTGTTGAATCATAAATATTTGCTACATTACCACAACTATCATAAAAATAAACTTCTTCTTTTCCTTCAACACAAGAAGTTCTTTCAGAAGGGCCACACAATGTTCCAAGTTGTTCTGCAGAACATAAAAGACCTGCATGAAATTCTCTATTATTTACTTGACACTCTTCTCTTGTTTCCATTGTACATTTTCTTCCAAGCTCTGAATCATATACACATGCTCCTTTTTCAGAAGGATTTGCTAAAGCATTACATGATTCTGAATTTTGAATATTTGATAAAAAATCAGGAGTTACATCAGCCCCTCGCTGAGCAGCAAGATAAGTGCATCTTGTTGGAGTTACAAAAGCTGTTTGTTCACCTAAAATACAACATCCTTCTTGACACTGAGCTACATTTTCTTGGTATTCATCAACCCAGAACCCTCCATCTTCAGCATTACAAGTTGTTTGAGGAGCATCAAAACAAAGGCCTTCTTGATTATCAATACATGTTCCAACACTACAATAGGTAGTAGCTTCACAACTTGTGCTATCTGAACGGAAACCTTGTGCAGAAGTTTTACATTCACTAATATCTTCTACATTTAAACATGAAGCACCATCAACAGTTTCTTCACAACATACAGCATAAATATTTCCTAAAGCAAATACTATCAAAACCAAACCTAGAATCATTAAAATATTTTTTTTGTTTTTCATTTTATCAACGTTGAGGATATCCTGCAGGCCATGCAATACTTCTTGATGCAAATTGGAATTTAAATTCAGTATCTCTATCTGTTAATATATAAATTGCAGTGCCATCATCTTGTATCTTTTTTTCTGTTTTTATATGAGGATAATAATTCATATAAGTTGCAATATCTACATCTCCATATTCAACTTCCCAATCTAATATACTATTAGCAATCATTATTAATTCATAAAGATTATTGTCTGCCAGTTCAACCTTTAATTCATCATATCTTTCTGTTTCACCTTTAGTTATTGTAAATTCATAACCTTCAAAAATTATTGCTAAACTATTTTCACTAATATTAACTTCTAACTCACCTGTGTTTAAAGAAGCATCATAACCTTTTTTCTCAAAACTTTCACCCATAGCTGCAAAACATTGTTCAACAAGGCCACTTATAGAATTTTTTATTTCGGTTTCAATATGTTGTTTTAGTAAGGGTTGTTGCATTATACAAGGTAAATAATATTCATTTGTATAACATAAATATTCAATATTAGAATCATCATATAAATAAGTGTGTTCAGGTTCAGTACTTCCACCTTGTAAAGAAATTATTTCAACATTATTATTAACATCATCTTCTAAACATGTTTGCATAAAATCATAAGGATTATTTGAATCTCTTCCAATACTAGAACTTAAACCAGGAGATAAAATATAGACTAAAGCTGCAATAGCAATTATCAATAAAGCTACTATAATAAAAATTGTCACCTGTCCTTTTTTATTCATACTCACACGTAAATCACCCATACAACTTTTACGATAATTTAGTTTATAAAATTAATCAAAAGAAATTATTAATCATCTTTTTCAACTCTTGGAGCAAGGATGAAACTTAATTCCATTCCGTCTGATCTTATCTCTATTTTTAGAGGGTGATCTTCGGAAAATTTCAAAATAGTTTTCTCAGCCAACTTTGATCCTTTGATAAATTTCTGCAAATATTCCAAACTATATTTTGATTTACAATCTTCAGCTTCTATCTTTACTTCATCACTTGTAAATTCTGAAATAGCTGAATTTAATCCTTTAGATTGAATAATAAATTTTCCTTCATCAATAACAAAAGAACAGGCATCAGATACAATTGAACAATCTTCTATAGAAGATATAAAATCAGCAGAATTTATTTCAATTCTAGAGGTATATTCTAATTGAGGCATTTCTTTATCAGAGCTTTCAATATCAATTAAATTCAAAGTAAATATTCTTTTTATTTTTCCCTGGATTTGAATTTCTAATAAATTATCTTTTTTTTCTAAAATCAAAGAACTTCCAGCACCACATCTTTTTAAGATTCTTTTAAGATTATCTAGATTAATTCCTAGAACTTCTTCGCCAGCTTCAAATTGAGAAAAAGCATTTCTAGGAAGAACAAATCCAACCATTGCAACATTTGCAGGGTCCACAGCCACAATACTTAGACCAACCTCATTTATTTTAATTCTAACCTCCATAACCAAGTCTGAAATCAGTTCAATAGGCTTAACAAGTAATGCCGGATTTTCAAGTTTAACTAACATTTTATAAGTAAATTCTTTTGATTTTTAAGTATTGTTATGATATAATATAAGATAGTTTATATAAATATTAGAGTATATTTCTCCATATGTATTATAAAAAACCCCAAAAAGAGGAAATAGCTAAAAAACCAGATAAACCTTTGAGCATAAAGGAAAAAAGAATAAAAGATATTATAAATCTTTATTATTCTCGTCCAGAAATTCAAGAAGCTATTTTCCAGTTTTCTAAGAATAGAGAATCAGTACCAAGCTTTATGATGCAGGCTTTTGGAAAAAGACCTGATTCTTTGGAATATCCTGGAGATGTATACGAACTTTCTAAAAAAGGTGCAACCTCCTTTCATTGCTCAGAAGAAATTTGGAAAAATCCTTTAGATATTGTAACAGGAATGAATGAACAACAATCAAATGAGTTAAGAACTGGCTGGGATTTACTTTTAGATATAGATAGTAAATATATTGATTACAGTAAAATCATGGTGGTTTTAATTTTAGAGCTTTTAAAATTTCATGGAATTAAAAATGTGGGTGTAAAATTCAGCGGTTCTAAAGGTTTCCATATGATTGTACCTTGGAAAGCTTTTCCAAAAGAAATTAACAATGTAAAAACTTCTGACATGTTTCCAGAATATCCTAAGATAATGATGAAATATATTATGAAGAAAGTAGAGCCAAGACTTGTGGAAGAAATTTCAAAATTAACAAGGCCGAATAAATATATTAAAGATTTTCAAGCTTCTAAAGAAGTTATCCCTGATTTAATGTTAGCTTCTCCAAGACATCTATTCAGAGCACCCTATTCATTACATGAAAAAACAGCTCTGTCAAGTGCTGTTTTAGATTTAGATAAAATATCTGATTTTGATTTGAAAGATGCCAATCCTCATAAAATAAAAATAAAAAACTTTATGCCTGATTGTAAGGAAGGTGAAGCTAAGGAACTTTTAATGCAAGCTTTAGATTGGAGTAAGGAAGCTAAAAATAAAGAGCCTGAAAAAAAAGATTACGGTGATATGAAATATAAAGCAATTAAATTAACAAATATTCAAGATAAAAACTTTCCCCCTTCAATAAAACAAATTTTACAAGGTATTGACGACGGAAGAAAGAGAGCATTATTCATCCTCATAAACCTTTTCAGATCTATTGGAATGGAAAAAGTTGAATTAGAAAAAAGAATAGAAGATTGGAATGGTAAAAATAAAGTCCCACTTAAACAAGGATACATAAAATCACAATTAATGTGGAGCTATAGAAATAAGGTTGTTCCTCCACCTAATTTTGATAAAGATCATTACAAAGGAATAGGAATAAACCCCACAGCTGAAGAACTTAGATATAAGAATCCTTCAAATTATATTGTAAAGAAAACACTTACACCTAATCCTAATAAAAAGAAATTCAAACCAAAACAAAAGAAGAAAGATAATTTTAAAAACAAGAGTTAACTTTACCCAATATGAAAAACAAGTACTTATTTGTCTTAATGTTTTTATTCTTAATATTTAGTATGTCTTCTCTTTTTGCATTAAATAATACTTTTAATCAAGGAGATGTAAATAGAGCCTATAGTTGTTTAACAGATGAAATAAATGAAAAAGGTTGCGAAAATTTAGGATTAGGAGAACAAATCTTTTCAGTATTGTCCACAGGAAAATGTAAAACAGAACTTTTAGAAGCTTCAAGTAATGAAGAGTGTTGGCCAAGTGGAAATTGTGATATTAAATCAACCTCCCAGGCAATGTTAGCATTAGAAGAAAAAGGTACTGTATCAGATGAAGCAAAAGATTGGCTTTTAGAAAGCACTGTTCCTCCTAGAGAAATAGATTGGTTTTTACAAATAGAAAGTAATTATGAGACTTCTTGTACTATAAATTATGAAACAAATTCAAATGATAGAACAACAAATGTAGTTTTTGCCGAAGATAAAAAAATAACTTCCATATCTGGAGGAAGTTGTTTTTCAGCAACAAACACTGGAGATTATTGGTTAGAGGTTTCTGAATCATGCTATGGAACAGAATTCCAAATTTCCTGTGACCAGGATTTTTTAACTTCTTTACTTTTTCAAGGTTCAAGTTCTTCAACAATTCATGTTTTAGATAGTGCTTCTTCAGCTTCTGCAGGAGGAACAACAGCTGAAACAGTAGAATCATCTTGTTTTTCTTTATCTTCAAATTCTTGTGATTATGAAGCAAGTTTATGGGCAACACTTACTCTGGATTTTTTAGATGAAGAAGTAAAAGAATATATGCCTTATTTAATTTCATTAGCAGATGAAACAGTGAATGAAAAATATTTGCCCCACTCTTTTTTATATTATTTAACAGGAGAATCTAATTACAGATCAAAAGTCTTAGGACAACAAATTTCAGAAAAATATTGGTTAGAATCCCAAGACAAGTTTTATGATACAGCTTTAGCATTATATCCTTTCCAATCAGAAACATTAACAGAAAAAACAAATACTATGAATTGGTTACTAAGTGAAGAAGTTCAGGGTGAAGATGGTTGTTGGGATAATAAAAACATAAAAAATACCGGTTTTTTAGTATACTCTTTATGGCCTAAAGAATCTTCAGGAGGAGGAGCAACTTCCTGTGAAGGGGCAAACTTTTTCTGTATGTCTGGAGGAGATTGCGCAGATTCAGGAGGAGATGTTTTAGATTCATATAGTTGTCCAGGAATTACTAAATGTTGCAGTGTTAATCAAATTCAAGAAACATGTGAAGAAAAAGGTGGGAATGTTTGTTTTTCAAATGAACAATGTTCTGGCTATGGAGATTCCAGTGCATCTGATTTAAGATCAGGCGAAATTTGTTGTACAGGAGGTTCTTGTTCACCTATTCCCGATCAAACAGCTTGTGAAGCCCAAGGAGGAACTTGTAGAACCTATGGTTGTGAATCCTCAGAAGAACAAGGATTTTTTTCTTGTAATGCTGGCCAAGAATGTTGTATAACAGAAACAAGTAAAGAAAAAAGTTATACTTGGTTATGGATTTTAGCAATATTAATTATATTAACAATTGTAGCAATATTTTACAAAGACAAGTTAAGAGTTCTTATGTTAAGATTTAAAGGAAAGAAAGGACCTGGAAGAGGAGGCCCACAAAGAGGAGGTCCAAGACCTCCAAGAGGAATGCCTCCAGAAGCACCTTTAATGAGACAATTTCAACCACGAAGATCTCATGCCCCTCCAAGAAGAAGAAGGCCTCAGGGTGAAGTAGACCATGTTCTTAAAAAATTAAAAGATATGGGAAGATAAATTCAATTCCAATAAACTTTATTAACTCTTTTTCTTTTTACAAACTATGAATAAAAAAATACTCCTCTCTTTAATTCTATTATTAATCCTATTACCAAACATCTTAGCTATTGATTTTGAAATAAAAGATACATATTCCCAAGGTGAAACATTAATTACAAAAATTTCAGGAACATTTGTAGAACCTATTTTCAAAGAAGATATTTTATTTTATAGAGATCATGTAAGAATTCCTTTTGATTTTGAATTTGCTAAAATAGAAGGTGATTATTATCTATATGCCCAACTTTTAGGAAAAATTCCTGGAAACTATTCAATAAGAATAGAAGAAGCAAAATATATTAAATTTGGTCAAGAAATTGAAGGGGATGTAAGATCAAATTTCACAATATCAAACAATTTTTCAGAGTTTTCAGTATCTAAAGGATTTATTCAAGTTGAAGAAGATTTTTCATTAGATGTTCTTAATTTACAAGATTATGAATTAAAAATATTTTTAGATCAAGATCAAGTTATAGTAGATCAAGAAGAACAAGAAAGTGAAGGAGGATTATTCGAAACTCTTTTTGGAGGAGAAAGTGAGAATCCTATAGAAGAGCAAACAGGAGAAAATAATTTAACAATTTCTCCAGGAGAAACAAAAACAATTGATTTTGATTTTAATTATTTTGAAGATTCCTCATTTAGTATAATAAATTTAGATTCCCAAAATACAAGTTATCAAATATATGTATTTGTAGAGGAAGATTTAGTTAACGATGATGAAGAACAAAGATTTAGGTTTCAACCAGATTCTTTAAATTTTTCAATTTCAACAGATACAGAATCTCAAAGAATTCTTTATCTAGAAAACTATGGTAACGGAATCTTAGAAAATATCACACTAACACTTTCAGATTCATTAAAAGATTATATAATTTTGTCCAAAGAAAACATAGATGAATTAGAAGATAATTCAACATTTAAATTAACATTAAATATCACCTCTTTAGATGAAGATAAATTAGTTCAAGGATATATTGAAGCAGAAATATATGAGGGAGAAATAATAGATATCCCCATAGCCATGAATATCTTAAAAGGATATATTCCCTCCGAAGAAAATAACAATGCTCCTCTTTTAGAAACATGTGAAGAGAAAGAGGGATTTATTTGTAAAGATTATGAAGAATGTAGTGAAGAAACAGTTTCTACAAAAACTGGAAGTTGTTGTTTAACAGAATGTAACCAAAAAGAAGCAAGTTCCAAGGGAAAATTAATTGGGTGGTTAATAATCATTTTTCTAGTAGGATTTGTTATTTGGTTTATTAAAACAAAATATTTTAAATCTTCAGGAAAAATTAATTTGTTAAAAATAGCTAAGGGAAAAAGATAATTATTCTTTCTTTCCAACTTTTTTAGCTTTTTGAGCATCAATAATTTCCTGTATCCTTTGTTTCATCACTTGATTTTCCATTTGAATAACTCTTGCAACTTCATCATATCCATGAAGTCTTCTTGTTAATTCATTTAGAATTTCATTCCATTCATTGTTTTGTAAAACAAAAGATTCAGGTTCAATAACTTCAATATGGGAGGGCATATATTTGAACATCAACATCGCTATAGATAAAATTTGATTAGCCTTAACTTCTATTTCTGCAAAGGTTGTAAAAAAACCTTCTTTATCTTTCATAGGTTTTACATCATGAATCTTATTTTTTACCATTTCAATACCTTTTTCATTTCCAATCTGTTCTATAAATTTTTTTAATGTTGTTATCAGATGTTCTGCAGGTCTTCCTACCATTTCTAAAATTAATACTACAGTTATTTTTTTATCTGAATTATGTGAACTCATTTTTGTCATTCATATTTTTTTTATTTGTTGTATAAAGGAAAAAGAGTAAAATACAAAATACAGCTAATAAAAGCCATTGAAACTTGTCTTTCCCTTTATTTTCACTATCATTTTCTACTTTTATATCTTCCGCCTGCTGAGAATTTAAACTAATTGTAGTGGGAGTAATATTTATTTGTTCAGGAGTATCATTATTGTCTGTAACAAGATAATAGGGAGTATTATGAGTTTCTTCAGTATCATTCTCTTCTTCATCTTCTTCAATATTAGGATCTTCTTCAAAACAGGCAAGCCCTTGCCCAATTATTGATTGCAATATTATTTCCCCAATTCCATTAACATTTATCAATTCATTCAAAGAATTAAATGGGCGAGCATCTATTATTGCCTGAGCTTTTGCAGGCCCAATACCATAAAGTAAGTCCAGGTCCTCTAAGGAAGCGGTATTAATATCAACTTGCCCTTCTTCACATGAAGAAATAAAAGAGACAATAGATATTAAGAAAACTAACCCAAAAAACAATAAGAATATTTTCTTATTGACCATATACAAGATTAAGAAATCTTTTATTATAAGTTTTGTTGTAATCATTTCTCAAAAAAACTTAGGAAATCTCTCACGAAAATCCATATATTCGATGCTTCCCCTTTTCTCACCTTTCTTAGCAATCCATATATCTGAAAATATTTTATTCTTCAAATACCACACACATTTTTCTTTCTCAATCTTTGAAAGAATTCCATTCATCTTAACTTCAACGCCAATAACACTGTAAGAATCTTTTTGAATATGTTTTAGAGAAATGAAGTCTGGGAAACCTGTACCAACAACTAACATTTTTTTAAAAGGATTATATTTACGCTTAGCCATAATAACTTTTCCTTCTTCCAAGTCAACATTATTAGTCCATTTATCAACAATTCTTCCTTTAGCTTCTAAATCCTTTCGAACTTTTAATTCAAATCTCCCACCAGCAGCTCTAGAATGTTTACCTTGTTTAACTTTTGATTTTTTCTTAGAAACTGGAACACCATCATCTCCCCAAGAAGTTTCATATTCTTCATTACCAGCCTTCTTAATATTCTCCATAATTTTTTCTTTCTTCTTTTTCCCAACAACCATACAGAAATCAAGCATAATTTATTTATAAAATTATACACTAAATAAACTAAATCTTTAAATATAATCCTCACTTATTTAATTTAGAGAAAATGCCTAAATTAACAGATATTCTTCTTGGTACTGCTGCTGCTATTTTATTAACAGATGCTATTATTTGTCCCTGGGTAAATGGGGGACCTCTTCTAAGAAGTTATTTTGGATTGGAAGCAGAAAGATATGATGTAAATAATCTGATAAAAACAGGAGAACAAGCAGCCCTCGTATTATATGCAGCAATTTATGGAATTGTTTATTCTACGGATAAAAAAAAATCTGAAGAAAACCAAACTGAAGGTTATATAGTTTAATTTAATTTATTTCTTCTTCTGATAAATGCTAGCTGTTTCTCCAAGCATGTATTCAAAATCTCTAAATCTAGTAATAAAATAAGATTCATCTAAACATGTTAAATTAGGATCATTAGCTAGAGACATTCCAAATATTTTACACCATGGTTGAGCCTCCCTCAATTCTATTATTCTTTCTTTAGAAGTATCTGATAAATGTAGTAAATATCCGTCATAATCTCTAGGAATTTTCCCATTTCCCTTAGAATTTAAAATTAATCTTGTTGTTAGATTAATTTTCAGACTTTTTCCCACAGTTTCTAAAGCTTCTTTTTGTGCTTTTCCACACATAGAATCCAATATAAGGAATTTTAATTGTACCATAAATTAGCTAATTTTAGCCTATTTATAAGAATTATGATAGTCAAATTTAATCACAAATCTCGTGCTTGCAATGTTCTTCTACCATTTTTTTTAGCCCTATCTATAGCATCTCTCAAAACTTCTTCAACTTTTCTCTCAAGAGCTAAGCCAACATTTTCAGCAACACTAGACACAGAATTATCTTTATCCAAGTCTTTAACAACTTTCTTAATATTTGATTTTACAATTAATACCATTTTATTTTTTCTTTTTATCAGGTTTCATTAAAGGAAATAAAACAGTTTCTCTTATTGAGGTTCCTTCTAAAAATGAAAATAATCTTTCAGATACTCCAAAACCACATGTAGGGGGCATACCATATTTCAATGCTTCCACAAAATCCTTATCATGATCCTGTGCTTCTACATCACCTTGTTCCTTTAATTCCATTTGTCTTTCAAATCTTTCTTCCTGATCAAAAGGGTCATTTAATTCAGAGTAACCATTACCAACTTCACTTCCAGCTATCAGAACTTGAAATTGTTGCACTGTTTTATTATTCTTTATATCTTTTTTAGCTAATGGAGAAATTTCCACAGGTTGGCCTGTCAAAAAAGCAGGTCCTGCAATTTTCTTCCTGTAAAACTTCCATATTAAATCTATTAATCTCCATTTGTCAATTTTTGTATCATATTTTATTTTTAATTGATTTAATTTTCTTTCTAAATCTTTTTTAGAAGCTTTAAAAATATCTAATTTAGTATGTTTTTTAATTTCAGTAGCATAGTCAATAACTTTCCATTTTTTAGCTAAATCAAAATTCAATCCGTTTCTTGTAAATTTAGTTTTACCAAAAACTTGTTTTGCAATTTTTATATACATCTCTCTAACAAGTTTCATCCCATCCTCATAATTTGCATAACCCCAATAAAATTCCATCTGAGTATAATCTTGAAGATGTTCTGCATCCATTCCCTCATTTCTAAATTGTCTACCAATTTCAAAGGTTTTATCAAATCCTGCAACCATTAATTTTTTCTGCCATAATTCTCCCATAGAAATTCTCAAATAAACATCCATATCTAAAGCATTATGATGTGTTGCAAAAGGTTCTGCAGCAGCACCCCCTGCAGTTGTTTCAAGTACAGGTGTTTCAACTTCTACAAAACTTCTTTCTAATAAAAAAGTTCTCATAGAATTCCAGAACAAAGCTTTTTTCACAAACACTTGTTTAAGTTCAGGATTCATAATCATATCAACATATCTTTTTCTATATCTTTCTTCTTCATCTTTTAAGCCATGCCATTTGGAAGGTAAAGGTAAAATAGATTTTGTTAGTAATTCAAATTTTTTAACTAAAATTGAAAGTTGGCCTGTTTTAGTTTTTATAATTTCTCCTTCAAGTCCAACAAAATCTCCACCATCAATATATTTTTTAAACAAATCAAAAATCTTTTGAGGTGTTTTTTTATCTTGTAAAACTATTTGTATTTGACCTGAAAAGTCCATTAAAGTTCCAAAACTAATTTTTCCTAAATCTCTTTTCATCATCAATCTTCCAGCTGTTTTAACTTTTGTTCCAAGTTTAGATTTCAAACAAAATCCAACATCATATTTTTTATTAAATTTAGCAGGATAAGGATTAACTCCATTTTCTCTAAGTTCTTTTACTTTCCTTATTCTTTCATTAACAATTTGTTTTTCTCGACCCATTATTATCAAAATTAAAATAACTTTAAATATTCTTCTTTTATTTTCTCTTTAACTCTTCTTTCAACAAACCATCTGCAAGTTGTTGAAATTTATCCCATCTACTTACATGGACATAAGTTATTTTTTTAAAATTGTCCTGTAACTTTTGAACTTTTAAAAATAGTTCTAACAATTTCCTATCCTTTACAGCATATTCTCCGAGAAGTTGTTTAACAACAAGTTGAGAATCAAGAACACAAGTCAACTCATTATCTGTATGTTCTTTAGCTAATTCAAGAGCTTTAATCAACCCTTCATATTCTGCAATATTATTTGTAACAAAATCTCCAATTTTAGAACTATATTGTGTGAGAATTTTCCCATCATTTCTAACAAGAACTCCTATAGCACCTGGCCCGGGATTGCCCAAAGCACCTCCATCAGAATTAGTGTAGATCATTTTAAATTTTTGAACTCCTTTAATGTTTTTGGAATTTTGAAAGCATTAAATATTTTATTAGCCTTTTTTAGAAATTCTGATTTTTTATCCTTTTTTAACTGCATTATGATTCCTATAGATACTGCAAATCCATGAGGAATTGTTAAATTTTGATCTTCTTCTAATCTATCTGAAAAATCATGACCTCCTCTAAGAATTCTTTTTGAACCATTTTCATTTTCTTCTACATCTACTTCCATACAAATTCTTTTAAGATCTTGAGCCCATAAAATAATTTTCAT
>Ga0233430_1003874_pt1 | contig 14542 bp, 10 predicted proteins | sample SI_118_April2016_2_FD_179883 | JGI IMG/M metagenome (GOLD analysis project Ga0233430, IMG submission 179883) | Seawater microbial communities from Saanich Inlet, British Columbia, Canada - SI_118_April2016_150_MG | ecosystem: Environmental > Aquatic > Marine > Inlet | place: Canada: British... | reverse complement strand
CAGGAGATCATCGACGCCCGGGATCGTCTGCTGGCCAAGTTTCCCAAGCTGCGCGTGGTCGGCGCCCATTTGGGCAGCCTGGAATACGACGTAGCCGAGATAGCGCGACGTCTGGATCAGTTCCCCAATCTCGCGGTCGATACCTCCGCCCGCATGCGCGATCTGACCTATCAAGATTCGGAGAAGGTGAAGCAGCTCTTCGCCGATTATCAGGATCGGATCCTGTTCGGCACCGATATCGTCCAGCGCCAGCCGCTCTCCGACATGAGCCCGGAGGAGAGGCGGAAGAAGATCTCCTATTTCGGCAGTCGCTACGATATGGAGATGGCGTACTTCGAGTCTCCGCAAGTCGTCCAGATGGGAGATCGCCAGGTACAGGGGTTGGGATTGCCCGAAGAGATTCTGGAGAAGTTCTATCGCGAAAATGCCGTCTGCTGGTATCCGGGGCTGTAGACTGTGGGATTCGAGAATAACGGGAGGCTGATATGATTCGCGCTTACAGAGAAGGGGATCTGCCGATCCTGATGGAAATCGCCGATCGCGCCTGGCGGGAGATTTATCAGATGTTCAACGAGGCGTACGGGGATGAGCTATTCGCCATCATCGTTCCGGATCCGGAGAACTCCAAGGGGGAGCAGATCAGGTCCCACGTCCAGAGCCATCCGGACTGGATTTTCGTCTGTGAGGAGGAGGGGGAGATCGCCGGCTTTGTGACCTTTCGCCTGAGAGAGGAGCAGAAGATCGGCGAAATCGGCAACAATGCCGTCCATCCCGACTGGCGCCAGAAGGGGATCGCCCAGCAGCTGTACGCAGCGGCGCTCCAGCATTTTCGGGACCAGGGGATGCGCTTCGCCAGAGTGCAGACCGGCATGGATGGAGCCCACGCGCCGGCCCGTCGGGCGTACGAACGCGCCGGCTTCGACATCCACCACGAGGACATCACCTACCACATGAAGCTCTGACCTTTCCTTTTCAGCTCCACAGCATCGGCCTGATTTCCGGATGTTCCGACTGCCGACGAGTTTCCAAAAAGCCTGCGGGGATCGGGATTTCCGCAGGTCAGGCTGATAGAGAGCGTATCACTCTGCATTTTTCACATACTCGTCCAGCCACGCCGCCATCTCCCACAGCATGTGCATCACCGACTCCCGCCCCCGGTACCCGTGGCTCTCGTGCGGCAGCATGATCAGACGCGTGGTTCCGCCGTGCCCCTTGAGCGCGTTGTAGAGCCGCTCACTCTGCAGGGGAAAGGTGCCCGAGTTGTCGTCCGCCTCGCCGTGGATCAGCAACAGGGGTGCCGCGATCTTGTCGACGTGCATGAACGGCGACATGGCGGCGTACACCTCCGGTGCCTCCCAAATAGTCCGTTCCTCCGCCTGGAATCCGAAAGGAGTCAGCGTTCGATTGTACGCTCCGCTGCGGGCGATACCGGCGCGGAACAGATCGGTGTGCGCCAGCAGGTTGGCGGTCATGAAGGCGCCGTAGGAATGCCCCCCGGCGGCGATTCGACCGGGTTCGGCCACGCCGCGACGCACCATTTCGTCGATTGCCGCTTGGGCGCTGGCCGTCAGCTGCTCCACATAGGTGTCGTTCGCCTCCTGGTCTCCCTCGCCGATGATCGGCATAGTCGGGCCGTCGAGTACTGCGTATCCGTGGGCCAGCAGGTAGAGAGGAGACGCCCACTGAATGTGCACGAAGCGATAGGGGGAATCGGTGACCTGGCCGGCCGCATCGGCGCTCTTGAATTCGCGCGGATACGCCCACAGCAGCAGGGGAAAGGGGCCGTCCTCGGGTTTCTTTCCCGGCGGTAGATACAGGGTGGCGGTCAACTGCACGCCATCCTCTCGCCGATAGCGGATCAGCTCCTTGTGAACATCTTTCAGCTGAGGGGTGGGATGGGGGAAATCGGTCAGCTGGCGGGTTTCTCCTTCGCGCAGATCGCGGATGAAGTAGTTCGGCTGTTCGGCTACCCCCTCCCGACGCGCGAGCAGCTGGAGCTTTTCCACATCCAGCAGCTGGGACGGACTTTCGTAGTAGGGAGCCTCCGAGCGCCATAGCCGCTCGCTCTCCCCGCTTCGGATGTCGAGCCGATCGAGAAAGGGGCGATCCCCTTCCGGAGAAGCGCCGGCACCGACCAGATAGAGCGCGTCCCCCTCTGCGTCGGTCAGCAGCACCCGGGTGCCGGTCGCAGTCGGTTGCGTCAGCGGTGCTCCGGGGTCGCTGTAGCGATCTTCCCACGAGCGATCGAACAACATGCGGGGTTCTTCCTGCGGTTGGGAGGGGTCCAGGCGCCAGGTGCGGGTCTGTCTCGTCTTCCACCAGCGCTCCGCTATCAGGGCCAAATCCCGGTGCCCCCAGGAGATGCCGGCGAAGCGGAATTCCAGATCGATCCGCCCGATCGGTTCGCCGACGAACGGCGCGTCAAGCGAGCAGAGCCGATCCCGCACCTCTGCCTCCCGGCGCGGATCTCCGCCATCCAGCGCTTCGATCCAGGCGATTTCGGCCGGGGCGTCGGCTCGCCACGAAAAGGCGCGCGGCCCCTCGGGCACGGCGTCGAAGTCGATCGGCACTCCCTCGGCCAGGGGCAGGTCGGCCAGTAGGCTGACGAGTTCGCCGTCGGCATTCCAGATTTCGACGCGATGGGGAAAGCGATAGTGGGGCACCAGATACGAAAAGGGCGGGTGGAAGGTTTCGGCCAGCAGGTAGCGACCGTCCGGCGAGGGCTCCACGCTGCGCAGAAGCCCATCCGGCCCGATCGGTCGCACCTTTCCATCCAGCTCTACCCAGGCGGCCTGCGAGGTGGCATAATAGGCGAAGAGCTCTTCGTCGTGGCCGTTTTTGAGCAGATCCTGGTAGGTCCGGGAGGGAGCCTGTGCGCCGAGATTCTCCTGGGCAACCGGGCCGGATGGGACCGACGGCGGCTCCGGCGGCTCGCCGCGGTCATCCGGTATCAGCGTGCAGACCAGCCTCTGACTGTCGGGGTGCCAGACGTGCGGCATCCCGAAGATGGCGTTCAGGCGCGGTTCGGTCAGCGATCGGGCTTTGCCGCTTTCCACCTCGGCGACCCAGAGGGCGATGCCGCGCTCTTCCCTCACTGCAAAGGCGATATGCGTCCCGTCCGGCGACCAGTCGATATAGTTGATTCGAGGGTGGGGTGGAAGACCGGTGATCGCCCGTTCGGTCCCGTCGGCGATCTGCTTGAGGGTCAGGTCGGTGTAGTACTGCTGGCGACTCGGGCCATCGGCGGCCGGATCGATGCGCAGACCGGCCAGCCGCAATTCGGGCCGGGCCAGTTCGGCGATCGGCGGCAGGTTGGCCGGCATCCCCAGTAGAATCCAGGTACGCGTCGGGGCCAGATGGATGTGGGGGGTGAGCGGGGCATCGACCAGCTCGGCGATTGCTGCGGGCGGCATCCGGTATGCGGACGGCGTGGCTGCAGTACTCATCCTTTTCCTCCACGGTCTGTGGTCTCGCGGCGTTCCTGTCTTGCTGGAATATTCTCTTTAAGGTAGAAGTCTCCCAACTATTTGCAAAACTCTCCCCTTTGGAACGCCGGACGACGTGCGCCGCGAGATCGACTGGCTGGTGGGCAACGGTCCTCCAACCGGGCTCTTCCTCGGCGGTTCCAGCTCGGTCGCCCCCGGGGTCCCCTGGGAGAATCTGGAGGCCATGGTCGAAGGGTTTCACCACTATCGCATGTACGGGCGGAGCTAGCCGTAGGTCGGGATCTTTCCTCCTCCTCCAAACCCCTCCGATTTGTATTGACTTAGCCGCTGAAATGCCCCTAGGTTAGGGTCATCTCTACCTAAGAGAAGAGGAGGTGGATTATGCACCGGAAAATGGCGGTGATTCTGGCCTTTTCAGGCATCCTCGCCTGCTGCGGTTCCCTGTCCGCAACTGAACGTGGCCTGAGGTCCAAAGGCAAGGAACAGCTTCTCGGTAGCTTCTACGAAAAAACCTGGGCGGTCTTCATCGGCATCGACGACTACGCCAATCTGTCCTACGACCGGCAGCTACAACAGGCGGTGCGCGATGCGCAGGGGGTAGAGAAGCTGTTGCGAGAGCACTTCCGCGTGGATGAGATCATCACCCTCTACAATCAGCAGGCCACAAAAAGGGATATCGAGCGCGTCCTCCTGGGGACGCTGAGCAAGGCGGGAAAGGACGACGGCGTCTTCGTCTTCTTCGCCGGCCACGGCAACACCATCTCCACCATCGACGGTGACCTGGGATATCTGGTGCCCCACGATGGATCGCTCGAGGAGGGGAAGCATTACCAGAACATCTCGATGACTACTCTCAAGAACGATGTGGCCAAAGCGGTACCCGCCAAGCACATCTTTTTTGTGATGGACGCCTGCTACAGCGGCCTACTGCTGGCACAGCGAGGGCCTGGAGATAGCGCACCCAAAGCGGATCGCCTCGACTATCTGCAGGAGATCACCCGCGAGCGGGTCCGGCAAGTGCTGTCCGCCGGGGGCAAGGGTCAGACCGTGCTGGATGACGGGCGCGAAGGGCACTCGGTATTCACCGGCCGCTTTCTGCAGACATTAGAAGAGGCGGACGGGTACATCACGGCCAAGGAAATCGGCTTCACCGTGCCGGAGAAAGTCTTCATCGATGCCCAGGACCGAGGACATAAGCAGCAGCCCCAGTTTGGACGTCTGGCAGGACAGGGGGACTTCGTCTTTGTGCGCAAGGATGCGGGGAGCGGACGAAGCAATACTGCGCTTCCGCCGAAATCAATTGCCCCGGTAGCCCCCCCGCCTCCGCCTCCGGCGATCGTCTATGGGCACCTGCAGGTCAACGTCAACGTCGCGGGCAGCAAGGTGTACGTCGACAATTCGTATCGCGGCCAGGCCAGCCCCGGCAATCCTCTCAATTTGAAGGATCTGGGCACTGGCACGGTGGCGGTGAAGGTAGAAGCGGATGGATACCAGACGGCGGTGCATCAGGCAACCTTGAGCATCAATCAGTGGACGCAGCTGGTGGTGGAGCTGACGGCTGTCCCGCCTCCCTCTCCCCCTCCGCAAAAGCAGCAACCGCAGCCCGAGAAAAAGCCAAAAAAGAAGGCGGATGAGCGCGATTATGGGCAACCCCCGGCATTTTGATCTTTTTGCCTATCGGGCGATTGCGCTCGGGAATACGGCGGTGGCATTGAAGAACCAGATTTCACCACTTTGGAATCTGCAAAGAACGGCATCTCAATTTTTCTGAGAGGCCGTGACACCTAGGAGAACGGATCCATGTTAAAAAAAACGATTTTATCCCTGGCTCTCCTCATTCTCTGCGCGACGATCTCTCCCGCCTTCGGCGCCACCATCGCGGGCCTGTCGGGCTGGTACGCCGATGGTGATTTCAAGGTCTATCAGGCGGGCGGGTTCGTTGCTTTTAGCAAGGGCAGGACCACTTCGTCGGTCGAATTTCTAGGCGGTACAGTCGACTATGGCGGCGACGACACGACCAACCGGGTGGATCTGAACATCGCCACTTCCATGCGCCTGATCCAGAGTCCGGGCATGAGCCTCTCCCTGTTCGCCGGATACAAAATGCAGAGTTTTGAGACCGATATCGACTTCAGCGGCTACGGTCCGTCGCTGGGGGGAACTCTCTCAATGGGCTCTCTCTCGGCCAGCTACGCGATGGTGCGTACTATGGGTGGAGAATTCGACGGGGAACTCATCCAGATCCCTACCATCAGCTTTCGGCTCTCGGCATCGAGCGCGCCGTTCGGCTTGATGCTCGGTTACCGCGGTGAGATTTTCGAAGACGCGGCCGTACACGGAGGATTCGTCCGGGGGTACATGCTGGCGGGACGCTGATTACGCGGCTTTTCCGGAGGTGGTGATAATAGGGAATGTCCATTTTTTCGTCCTCTACTAATTATTTTTTGACGTGAATTTCATCTGCTCAAGGAAAGCGATATGATCTCCCCTTTGCGCAATCAGGCCCCCCCATATAAGCTGCCGTCGGACATCGTCTACTTCCACGACTGGCGCTATGTGCAGCACGGCAGTGTCAACTGGCATACCGAAGACGGCACCCGGGCGTCGATGTGGACTCTCGATCCGGTGCCGCCGCTGCGCTACGAGCCCCGTCTGCTGCCGGTCGGCATCGAACTCAAAGCTCAACGGGCGCGCCGGACCGAACCGTTTTTGCGGCCACAGATGACCGACGAACTGTATCTGTTTGGCGGTACGGTGATCCACGACGAGGGGATGTATCGTCTCTGGTTCGACTGCTGGCCGAGTGAGCACCTCGATCATCCGCAGTTCCAGATGGGCAACTTCAACCACGTTCGCTACGCCGAATCGGACGACGGTGAGAGCTGGCGTTTTCCCGAACTCGGTCTGGTCGAGCGGAACGGCAGCAAGCAGAACAACGTGGTCTACGGGCCGCCCCTGTTCGGCCCTTCCGGGTATCACGGCGGCTGCGTCTTTAAGGATCCATCCGCTCCGGCGGCCGAGCGCTATAAGATGCTTTACCAGGGGCGCTTTACCGAGGAGATGAAGGAACAGTATCTCAGAGAACGCTCCGACGAGACGGATGCCTATCTTTCCGGACGCAGCGAGTGGGCCGGTCTCTTCGGCGCGGTCTCCCCGGACGGTCTCGAGTGGACCTGGCAACCCGAACCGCTTTCGGCCCAGGTGAGCGACACCCACAACGTCTGCGAGTACGATCCGCTGCTGGAGCGCTACGTCGCCTACTGCCGCAACTGGTTCTTCCATCGCCGCGGCATCGGGCGCATCGCCGCCAAGGAGTTCCGCCGTTTCCCGCTCTCCGAAGAAGTCCTCTGGCCGTCTCCCTCCATGGCTCCGGACGAGCTGTGGTACGTCAACGGCAAGACGCGGATGCCCGGTGCCCCCGACTATCACGTCATGTTTCCCATGTGCTGGAGCATCCGCAGCGACAAATTCGATTTCCACCTGGCCACTAGCCCGGACAATGTGTTGTGGAATACCGTCCCCGGCGGTCCGCTCTGCGAGCCGGGCGACCCCGGTGCCTGGGACGGCGGGATCGTGGCGCCCGGTCTGGGGCTGGTCGAACTGCCGGGAGGTCGCATGGGTATCCCGCTGGCTGCCACTCCGGTGCCCCACAAGCATCCCCGGCTGGCACCTCTGGGCGTTCTCGCCTGGGCCTGGTGGCCGATGGGACGCCTGGTCGCTCTGGAGGCGGAAGTGGAGGGGGCGTTCGCCCTGCAACCGATTCGAACCGAAAAACGTCGGCTGCATCTCAATTTTCGGACGCCGCCGGCCGGTTCCATCCGCGTCCAATTGCTCGACGGCAAAGGGCACGAGATTGCGGGTCGCGGCTTTGACGACTGCGACTGGCTGTGTGGCGACGAGCTGGATCGCGAGGTGACGTGGAAGGGGGAAGGGGATCTCGCATTGCCCGAAAATGAAGTGTTGACCGTCTGTTTCCGCATGCGCTGCGCCCAGCTGTTCAGCGCGCGCTTCGCCTGATTGAGGAGGACCGCTATGTCTGTCCAGGCTGCTCCCGCCGTTGTCTCGCGTCTCGCCACGCTGCGCCAGGATGCCATGGCCCGCGGCGGTTCCTTTATCGCCGATGCGAACCCGTTTGTGCGCGACGTGGCCCTGTGGCGCGCCCTGGGAGAGCGCCGTTCCCGCGTCCAGGTCCGGGCCCGCCTGCTGCGCGAACTGGTCGGTCTGGCGGAAATTCGCATCCTTCCCGACTGGAATCTGGCCGGTGAGCACATGGCTTCCGGAGTCGGTGGTTTTGGCTTTGCCTTTCAGGGAGAGCCGGATGTCCGGACTCTGCAGCGGATCGGCGAACTGGGGATCGTCGACGGCGATGCGGAAGAGGTGCGTCGGGCGGTGCACACCTGGTCCGCCTCCGGGGAACCGCATTTCGAGATCGGCGCGGTCGATTCCGAGAATGCGGTGGGTCACGGCTCCTGGACCGCCGTCGCCCCGACCCACACCGCGTACTGGGCCAACGGCTGGATCGAGAACCATTCGATCCGCGACTACGCCAAGGTGCTGCGCCTGGGCTTCGCCGGTATTCGCCGAGAGGTGGAAGAGCGGCTGGAGTCGGCCGATATCACCGATCCAGATTTTCCACAGCGGGAGAATTTTTGGAAGGCGGCTCTCGACATCTGCGACGCCGGTATGCTACTCGGTCGGCGGTATTCCGAGCGAGCTGAGGGGATGGTGGCGGAGAGCGTCGACCCGGAGGAACGGCTCCGTCTAGAGCGGATCGCCGAAACCTGCGCCCGGGTGCCGGCTGAGGGTGCCCGCAGCTTCTTCGAGGCGACCCAGTCGCTCTGGCTGGCGCATCTGCTGACCTGCGGCGAGGACGGTATCAACGCCAACTCCATCGGTCGTTTGGACCAGATCCTCTATCCTTACTATCGGGCGGACGTCGAGGCTGGTCGTCTCACCCGCGAGGAGGGGGTGGAGATCATGGCCGAGCTGGCCTGCAAGCTTTATCTCGACTACGATGTGCAGGCGATCGTCCTGGGCGGGCTCGATCGCCAGGGGAAGGAGGCGGTCAACGACCTGAGCTATATCATTCTCGAAGCGACCCGCGATGTCGACTTCGTCCGCGACGTCTCCATCCGCCTGCACCGCGACAGTCCGATCGAATTCATCGAGCTGGCTTCGCGCATGATCGCCCGCGGCGGCGGGATTCCGTTTATGTTCAACGACGACTGCTTTGTCAAAGCGCTGGTCGACCGCGGCATCGAACTGGAGGACGCCCGCGACTACGCGCCGATCGGCTGCATCGAGCTGACCGTTCCCGGTCGCGCCAATCCGCATGCCGTTTCCGGCTGGTTCAACGCCGCCAAGTGTCTGGAGCTGACCCTTTTCGACGGCCGCGATCCGGAGACGGGTGAACAGCTCGGTCTGCGCACCGGCCTGTTGACTGACTTCGACAGTTTCGACGATCTCTACGCGGCGTACTGCCGCCAGGTCGAATTCTTCACCGAGCGCATGGTCTACCACTGCAACCGCGGCGAACTGGCGCAGCGGGAACGGGGCCCCCTGCCCTGCTGGTCCACCCTGACCGACGACTGCATCGACCGGGGCCGGGATATCACCGACGGCGGCGCCGTCTACGACTACCATTCCATCTGTCTGCTCGGTACCGCGAACGTAGCGGATGGCCTGATGGCGCTCCAGAAGCTGCTTTTCGACGAGAAACAGATCGATCCGGAGCAACTCCTGCAGGCGCTGCGCGACGACTTCGAAGGCTGGGAGCCGCTGCGCCAGCAGCTCCTCCATCAAGCCCCCAAATACGGCAACGACTGCCCCGAGGTGGACGACCTGGCCCGGCGCGTGGACGAGCAGTTTATCGATCTGATGGACCGGATGCGCAGTCCCCTGGGCGGGCGCTACCACGTCCATCTGTTCTCCTTCCACGTCAATATCGCCTTTGGCAAGGCGGTTGGCGCCATCCCCGATGGGCGGCGGGCGGGCGAGCCTCTGGCCTACTCCCTCTCCGCCCACCAGGGTCGGGACGAAAGCGGCGTCACCGCCCTGCTCAACAGCCTGGCGCGCATGCCGCACGACCGGGCGGCCGGCGCCTCTGCCGCCATCATCGAGCTCGATCCGGACGTGGTCGCAGGGGATACCGGCGTGCTGCGGCTGACCCAGCTCATCCGCGGCGCCATCGATATGGGCGTGGGGCAGATGCAGTGGAACGTCACCAGCATCGAGCGCCTCAAACAGGCGCAGGCGGATCCGGAGCGGTACGGCAATATTCCGGTGCGCGTGGCCGGGTACTCGCAGATGTTCAAGCTGCTCAACCGGGAGTTGCAGGATCACATCATCGCCCGGACCAAACACACGGCGTAGTAGTCTATTTGGGCTAATCCCGGCCAGCGGAAATCGTGCGAATATGTGAATTCGCTGAACGATTCTGAGCGCAATTCTGGCCAAATTCATATTGACAGACCAGTAGCACGGAAATCGACATTTGTAGAGAGTCACCGACCACCCACAGAAGGAGCAGATCCATGCAGCAGCACCCCCAGTACACCCGCAATCGCATCTCTCAGATGGTCAATCGCCTCAAGGGCAAGATCTACGCCCAGACGATCGACGTCGAGGATCTGCAGATCAGTCCGCCGGTGGAGCGCATCTCCTACGCGGAAGCCCAGCAGCTCGAATACGAGCCGGTCGCCCCGGGGCGACAGCTGGGACCGCTGTGGACCACCTTCTGGTTCCGGGGGAGCATCGATGTTCCCGGCGATTGGAGCGGTCAGCAGGTCGATTTCCTCTGGGACAGTCACAGCGAAGCCACCCTCTGGATCGGCGGCCGCACCGTGGGCGGCCTCAATCCGGGCCGCAGCGAACTGCCTCTGGAGGAGGAGATAGTCGAGCACGGCCATCTGGAATTCCAGGTCGAGGTTGCCTGCAACGGTCTGTTCGGTCACGTCGGTCGGCACTACGAGACGGTCGAGTCCTTCGTCCTCGACCGCTGCGCCATCGGCCGCTTCAATCCGCAGGCGTGGGAGCTCTACTACGATCTGCTGGTGCTGTGCGAACTGGAAAAGCAAGAGGGAATGGACGCGGACTGGAGCGGCCGCCTGCTGGCCGATCTCAACCGAGTCGCCAATCTGCTCGACGTGGATGACCCGAACAGCTGGCCGGCCGCTCGCAAAATCGCCGCCGAGCTGTACGCCAATCGGAACGGCAGCTACCGCCACCAGCTCAGCGCCATTGGCCACGCCCACATGGACACCGCCTGGCTGTGGCCGCTGGAGGAGACCTGGCGCAAATGCACGCGCACCTTCAGCACGGCTACCCTCTATATGGACTACTATCCGGAGTACAAATTCGCCTGCTCACAGGCGGTCCAGTACGAGGAGATGAAATCGCGCAATCCGGATCTGTATCACCGGATCAAGGAGAAGTTCAACACCGGTCAGTGGGTGCCGGTCGGCGGTACCTGGGTGGAGCCGGACTGCAACGTTCCCTCGGGAGAGGCGCTCTGTCGCCAGTTCCTGTTCGGCCAGCGGTTCTTCCAAAAGGAGTTCGGCGCCTACTGCCACGAGTTCTGGAATCCGGATGTCTTTGGATACAACGGCCAGCTGCCGCAGATCATGAAAGAGGCGGGCGTCCGCTACTTTCTGACCCAGAAGCTGTCGTGGAATCACTTCAACAAGCCGAACCATCAGACTTTTGCCTGGGAGGGGATCGACGGCAGCGAGGTGCTCACCCACTTTCCGCCGGCCAACTCCTACAACTCGGTGGCCACGGTCGAGGAACTGCGGCGGGTGGTGCGCGCCTACAAGGACAACGATCGCTCCGGGCAGAGCTACATGCTGTTCGGCGTCGGCGACGGCGGCGGCGGTCCGACCCGAGACATGCTCGAGCGGTTGCGGAGGGCAAAGGATCTGCAGGGGCTGCCGCGCACGGAAGTGCGCGCCTCGAACGAATTTTTCAAGCGTCTGGAGGAGGATTGCCAGGATTTGCCGCGGGTGATCGGCGAGCTCTACTTCGAACTGCACCGCGGCACCTACACTACGCAGGCGGCCACCAAGAAAGGGAATCGCAAGGGGGAATTTTTGCTCCACGACGCCGAATTCCTGGCCGCCCTGGCGCAGTGCCTGCAGGATGCTTCTTATCCCAAGGATGAGCTGGATGTTCTCTGGAAGACCCTCCTGGTCAATCAGTTCCACGACATCCTGCCCGGTTCGTCGATCACTCTGGTCTACGAAGATGCCGAGCGGGACTACGCCAAAATCCAGGAAGAGGGGGGCAAGCTGTGCGCGGCAGCCCTGGACATCCTGGGAGACGGCGGCGCGGAGAAACCGGTCAACACCACCTCTTTCGAGCGCCACGAAGTCGCGGAGAAAGCGGACGGAAGCCTTGTCTTCGTCGATGTTCCCGCCTACGGCATAGGCCAGATCGGGAAGACGGAAGACGGGGTGACGGTCGAAGAAGGGGAAGACCAGGTGGTGCTGGAAAACTTCCAGCTGCGGGCGGTGCTGTCCAGCGATGGTTCCCTGGTCAGCCTGGTCGAAAAAGATGGAGAGCGCGAGGCGCTGTCGGGGGTCGGCAACCAGTTCCTGATCTACGACGACCATCCCACAGCCTGGGACGCCTGGGAGATCGATCCTTTCGCCCTGGAGACAGCGAAAGAGTGCCCACCCGCTGATTCGTGCGCGGTAGTCACCTGTTCGCCGCTGCGCGCCGAAGTCGAATTCAGCCGCAAAATCGGCAAGGAGAGCCGCCTGGTACAGAAGGTCCGGCTCGATGCCGGAGCGCGCCGTCTGGAGTTCCACACCGAGGTCGACTGGCACGAGAGCGACAAGATGCTCAAGGTCGCCTTCCCCGTAAACGCGCGCTCACTCAACGCCACCTACGAGATGCAGTTCGGCCACGTGGCGCGCCCCACCCACTACAACAACAGCTACGATCTGGCCAAGTTCGAAGTTCCGGGTCACAAGTGGGCCGACCTCTCCGAATACGGCTTTGGCGTATCCCTGCTGACCGATTGCAAATACGGGTATCACACCTTTGGCGACAGCATGCACATCACTCTGCTCCGCGCTCCCAAAGCACCCGATCCCAACGCCGATATGGGGCAGCACAGCTTCGCCTACGCAATCTACCCGCATCAGGGCTCCTGGCAGGAGGCTGGTCTGGTAGCGGAGGGTTATAGCTTCAATGCGCCGCTGCGGTGGACAGCCAGCCTCTCCGAGCCGGTCAGCTATTTTTCCGTGGAAGATCCGAACCTGGTGCTCGACACGGTGAAGAAGGCGGAGGATTCCGATGATCTGCTCCTGAGGCTCTACGAGGCGCACGGAGCGCGCGGTATGGCCGAGCTGAAGTCGGTCCTGCCGTTCGAATCGGCGGTGTGCTGTAATATCCTGGAGGAGGAGGGTGAAGAGTTGCAGGTGGTCGACGGCACAGTTTTTGTCCCCTACCGGCCGCATCAGATCATCAGCATTCTACTCAAGTAGGCGGATCACGGACAGTTCACTCGCCCGATCCGAATGGACGGATCGGCGCGGTGCATCAATGGAAAGGAATGGTATGAGAATCAACAAATTTCGCGAAAAGCTGAACGCCGGCAGTCCGACCCTGGGCACTCACATCCACACCACCTGGCCGTCGATGGTGGAGGCGGTTGGCCACGCCGGGATGTACGACTACGTCGAGTTCGTGGGGGAATACGGTCCCTTCGACCTGCACGATCTGGACAATCTGGCGCGCGCCGGCGACCTGCACGACCTGTCGATGATGATCAAGGTCGACGCGGAAAACCGCGAATACGTGGCCCAGCGGGCAGTTGGGTCCGGTTTCCACAGCGTCCTCTTCGCCGACTGCCGCACCCCCGACGAAGTCCGCCAGTGTGTGCACTGCGTGCGCCCTGATACGCCCGAGGATGGCGGCGGCTACGGCGTCGCGTCGCGTCGTCTGGCCTTTATGGGCTACGGGGGCACGCCCGAATACGTGCAGGCGCTGCGCGATATCGTGGTGGTGATGATGATCGAGAAAGAAGCGGCGGTGGATAAGCTGGAGGAGATGCTCTCGGTGGAGGGGGTCGATATGATCCAGTGGGGACCGGCGGACTACTCGATGAGTATCGGCAAGGCGGGAGAGCGAGGTGCGCCCGAGGTTTCGGAAGCGGCCGAATTCGTCTTCAAGAAGGCTATGGAGATGGGCATACCGCCGCGCGCGGAGATCAACTCGGCCGACGATGCAAAGCGCTTTCTGGACATGGGAGTGAAGGATTTCTGTATCGGCACCGACGTCACCATCCTCTTCAAGTGGTGGCAGGACCACGGCGATGCCATGCGGCGGGCCCTGGAGGGGGAGTGAAGCGGTAAGAGGAGGGAGGAGGCATTGAGGCTCTGGTGCTGCGGCGTTCACTGGCGGGATAGGTGAGCGCCGCAGCGGTTTTGCTCAGGTGTAATGGCCACAACTCGACTCATCAGACAATGTCAGATTAGATCTTAATTTTACTCTATTGATAATTCCTTTAGTACCGATAGCGCCGTTACTAGGACAGAGAGATATTCACTCCCACACAAAACGCTCTGCTTCCAGCGCATCATCCACATCTCCCTTTGCCTGATCTGAAGTCCCCTCAAGCAGTGCTTCACACCATCTCGGATCAAGGTTATTTTCCGCGGCAACAGCCTTTAACCACTGCCATTCCCTGTCGTGTATCTGTCCATCTACCAGGGCCAGTTTCAGTCCATCCTGGACAAAACAACGGGTAATAGCTGGTTCTGAGAAAACAGGTGGTTCGTCAACCACATGCCGGTTGACCAGGATCTCATCGATTACCTCTTGGCAGAACCCCCTTTCAAAGCTGAACAACCGTCCGATACGCATCATCAACGCTTTTTCTTCTTCCCCAACCGCCTGATCTTTGCGGATGAGAAGCATCAACCCCTTGAAATACAAGCTGCGGTCCATCAACGATATCTTCATAGTACCTTTGGATTGAAATAGGTAGGCCATAGACATTGAGATTAGTATAAAATTAACCATGGGGCATCAGCGGGTAAAGACATGAAAATCAGCCCGGGTGCTGATCAGTGACGAACTGCTCATCTGAC
>Ga0233430_1003863_pt1 | contig 14577 bp, 14 predicted proteins | sample SI_118_April2016_2_FD_179883 | JGI IMG/M metagenome (GOLD analysis project Ga0233430, IMG submission 179883) | Seawater microbial communities from Saanich Inlet, British Columbia, Canada - SI_118_April2016_150_MG | ecosystem: Environmental > Aquatic > Marine > Inlet | place: Canada: British... | reverse complement strand
TGAGATTTTAGATGAAAATCTATATGAAAATATCCAGATTTAGATAACTGTTATTTTGAAAGGAAAGCAAATGAAAGAATATGAAATATTATATATTATCAAACCCAATCTAGGTGAGGATAAATATACGCAAATTATCGAAAAAATAAAAGAATTGATTAATAAAAATGAAGGTGAAGAAAAAGCAACCAAAGTAATTGGTATAAAAGAATTCGCTCAAATTCTCTCAAAACAAAAACAAGGATATTATGTACAAACTAATTTCAATGCTAATAATAAAACCTTAGAAAAACTGCATGCCTTTTTAAAAATTGATGAAAATATTTTTAGACATTTAATTATCACTATGGATTCCATTACTCCTAAAAATAAGAAAGTCAAAACGGAGGCTTAATTGACAAATCAAAATAAAATAATTTTAATTGGCAATTTGGCTAATGATCCGGAAATCAATGTTACTACAAACGGATTTAGTTTGGCTAAATTTACGCTAGTCGTAGAAAGGCCTAAAAGCCAGGAGCGAGAAGCTAGAAAAGACTTTATTAAAATAATAGCTTGGCGCAACTTAGCTGATTTGGTAAAAACCGACTGTAAAAAAAACACGCAGGCTTTAGTTGAAGGTCGCATTAATACTGGTCACTATGATGATGAAAATGGCAAACGCCACTGGACCACGGAAGTAGAAGCTAAAGAAATTAAAATTTTAACTAGCCAGCCGGATAACAATCAAGTTGACACAGCCCCTGAATCAACGACTGCAACAGTCTCTTCTTTAAAAGAAAAACCGCTTGAACAAATTAACGAATCTGATTTCGACTTTAATTTTGAGCCTAAAAAAGATGATAACGCTGCAACAACGGAAGATGAAGAGATACCATTTTAATTTTAGAGGATGAAAAAATATGTATAATAAAGTATTTTTAATTGGCAGATTAGTAAGAGACCCGGAAATGCGTTTATCTCCGTCTGGAATAGCGATAACTAGATTCACAATTGCCATTGATAAACCAAGCAAAAAAGAAAACCAAGAGCAATCTGCTGACTTTATTAGGATCGTAGCTTTTAGACGTTTAGCGGAAATTTGTAATGATTATTTAAAAAAAGGGCGTTTGGTTTCTATAGAAGGAAAACTACAAATTAGTTCTTATGAAAAAGATGGTGAACAAAAAACTTCTGCTGAAATAATTGCAGATAACATGCAAATTCTTGATAGACACACGTCTAATGAAAAAAATTCAAACGAAACTCAAACGAGTAATTAAAGGAGGAAATTAACTGTGGCTTATAATCAGCAAAAACCAAGAAACCGAAGAAAACCAAAAAAAGTATGTATTTTTTGTGTAGCGAAAGAACACTTTCTAGACTATAAAGATATGGGCAAATTAAGAAGATTGGTTTCTGAAAGAGGCAAAATTTTACCTAGAAGAAATACGGGGTCATGTGCGAAGCATCAAAGAATGGTGGCCGAAGCCATTAAAAGAGCCCGTTATATAGGTCTACTACCATACTGCGTTGACAAATAGGAGAAAAATTAAAATGAAAGTTATTTTAACAAAAAACATAAAAAAAGGAGCTAAGTTTGGAGATATTAAGGAAATAGCTTTCGGCTATGCCAAATATCTTTTAAAACAAGGTTGGGCCCTTATTTATAACGAACAAAATGCTAAAAAATTTGAATCCATAAAGAAAAAAGAAATCACTAAATTAGCCGTGGAAAAAACAGATGCCGAAGCTATAGTGGCTGTCTTGAACAATAAAGAAATTAAGTTCAAAGAAAAGGCACAAGATGGAAAACTGTATGGTTCTATAACTATTGCGGATGTTGCTAAGTATATAAAAGACGAGTTTAAGATTGATATAGATAAGAAAAAAATTGGGATGCAAGATCACCTTAAAGAATTAGGATCTTTTAATGCCCATATTAATCTACATCCTGATCTTGAATGCAAAATGACGATTTTGGTTGAAGAAGAAACTGAAAAAGACGAAAAATAAATTACTAAATATTTCACAAATGATTAAAAATTTCCCTACTGAATCTGGAATTTACAAAATGAAAGATGCCAGTGGGGAAATTATTTATATAGGCAAAGCTAAAAATCTAAAACAAAGATTAAAAAGTTATTTTTCCCTAAAAACAGATCTGAAAACAAAGATTTTAGTATCTAAAATAGAATCTATTGAATATATAGTAACCAGAAATGAACAAGAAGCGTTGATTTTAGAAAATCAGCTTATTAAAAAAAATCAGCCTAAATATAATATTAATCTTAAGGACGACAAAAATTATCCTTATATAAAAATTGAGACCAAAAAAAATTTTCCAGCTATTGTTATTACCAGGCAAAAAATTGAAGATGGTAATTTATATTTTGGGCCCTACCCTTCTATTGGTTCAACTAAAAATCTAAAAAAAATACTTTATGATTTATTTCCTTTAAAAGATTGCAAGCAAGCAATTAAACCAAACGCTAAAAAATATAAAAAATGTTTGAAATACGATATGCATAAATGTCTTGGGCCGTGCTTAAATCAAGACATAAAAAAGGACTATGATGAACAAGTCCAAGCGCTTATCTGTTTTTTGAAAGGGCACAAACAAAAAGTATTAGCTATTTTAAAAACTAAAATGCAGCAGGCTGCCCTAGAAAAAAAATATGAGTTAGCCATTGTTTGGAGAGACCAAATTCAAAAAATCAAGGCTTTATTTGAATCCACCCAATTTGTAGATCTGGATACAAAAAATAATTTTCATATTTGGGCAATGTCTGAAAATGAAGATTATTATTATGTTTTAAGCCAAGAAATTGTGCAAGGCAAATTAATCTCCCAAAAAGGTGTCTACAAAGAAAAAAAAGAGGTATCCTTAAAAAATTTTTTAGAACAAGCTATATTGACGTTTTACAACGATAAAAAACTGCCTGACAAAATTATTACGGACTCTTCCTTGGCTAGTTTAATGCAAGATTTGCTAACTCCTTATTTTAAAAATATTTCTAAAAAAATTAAAACGCCTCAAAAAGGTGATAAAAAAAAGTTATTAAATTTAGCAGAAACCAATACTTATTTAGGCTTAAATAAATTATGGATTGAGAAAAAAACAAAACAACTGACTACTCCAATAAAAATTCTAAAAAGTTTAAAACAAAAATTAAATTTAGTAAAGCTGCCTAAAAAAATTATTGGCTTTGATGTTTCTCATTTAAGTGGTGAAGGAGTGACCGGATCTGCTGTGTATTTTGAAAATGGCAAACCGCAAAAAAAATTATACCGACACTTCCTAGTAAAAAGTGTCAAAAATAATGATCCACAAGCAATGTATGAAATAGTTTTACGCCGGCTTGATAATTGTTTGAAAGAAAAAAACACGTTACCCAACTTACTTTTGATCGATGGCGGATCAGGCCAATTAACCGGTGCTCTAACAGCAGTTAAAAGCCTGCTACTAGAAAAGAAAGTACAAGTGATAGCCTTGGCTAAAAAAGAAGAAAAAATCTTTATAGAGAACAAAAAACAAGCTCTGGTTTTAGATCGAAAAGGGGCTGAGCTTAAATTATTACAACAAATCCGTAATGAAGCACACCGGTTCGCCAAAAAGTTACAAACTAAACAAAGAAACGACTTATGGCAAAAATCTATTTTAAAAAATATTAAAGGTATAGGCCCGAAAAGGCTAAATTCATTATATATTACCTATAAAAATATAGCTGATATTGCTAAAATAAAAGTTGAAGATTTGGCAAAAGTTGATAAGATGGGAAAAAAAATCGCCAATTCAATCTTAGAAAGAATTAAATGCGCAAAATAGTTTTTATTTTATTGATTTTAAGTAGTTTGTTTTTCAATACGCTCTTAGGTTCCGAAACTAAGACCTCAAACAAACAAGAAGAAAAATTGCAAAAAATAAATACACAAATACAAATCAATCAACAAAAAATAAATGTCAAAAAACGTAAAGAAAAGCGAGAATTATCTAGTTTAATTCGTTTAAATAGAAAATTGGACCAAATAGATTATCTATTAAAAAAAGCTCGTAAAAACCTTAGTCTATATAAAAACGAATCCGAAAAAACAAAACACAAATTGGCTAAGCTTGAACAAAAATACAAACTAAAAAAAATAGCGATCGAAAATCGTGTTCGTCAAATTTATAAAAATAAAAGCCTGGGAATCTTGGATTTTGTTTTTTCCCAAAAAGATTTAATTACCTCCTTAAATTATGCCTATTATTTTGAAAAAATTATGGACGCTGATTTTAAGCTTGTAAAAGGAATACAAAAAGAATATAAAATTTTAAAAACAGAAAGAAAAAAATTAGCTAATCAAACTTTTAAAATCAGAAATTTAAAAACAGAAATAAATAGTAAAAAAACAACTTTAGCGCAAAAAAAGAAAGAAAAAAATCGATATTTAAGTTTAATCAGAAGAGAAATTCAAAAATTTGAAAAAGAAAACAAGGAATTACTCAGGACTTCTCAAGAAATTAGTTCTTTAATTCAAAGAAAAGGACAAAAACAAAAGTTTTTGGGTACCGGCTCTTTTCTGCGGCCATGTAGAGGCTGGATTTCTTCCAAGTTTGGTTATAGACGACATCCTATTTTTAAAAAATTAAAATTTCATACAGGAATTGACATTGCAGCGCCTAGAGGATATAAAATAAGTGCTGCGGACAGTGGTAAAGTGATTTTTGCCGGTAGATGGGGTGGATATGGCAAGGCTACAATTATTGATCATGGAAATAACTTTACAACTGTATATGCGCATCAATCGCGTATATTAGTAAAAAAAGGTCAGCAGGTAAAAAAAGGCCAATTGATTGGTTATATAGGCAGTACCGGGTATTCTACCGGGCCGCATTTACATTTTGAAATCAGAAAAAATGGACGACCTCAAAATCCTTTAAGCTATATAAAATAACAAGGGAAAAACTTAATGAAAATAGAATTTAAGCAAAATAAATTATTAATACTTTTAATAGCATTATTATTGCTCATTACTTTATGGCCTAAAATACAACTCTATGCTGATTCCTGGTATATGGAATACGATCTTTTGAAAAAAGTTACAGAAGAAATCAAAACTAAATTTTACAAAAAAAAATTAGATGATAAAAAGCTGGAGTATGGCGCTATCAAAGGCATGTTGGATGCTTTAGACGACCCTTATACTTCTTTTATTGAACCAGACAGTTACCAAGAAATGAAAATAAAATTGAATGGACACTTTGATGGTATTGGCATACACATAGGAATGTACAAAAAACGTTTGACCGTGATTGCGCCAATACCAGGTATGCCGGCTGAAAAGGCTGGTTTAATGGCTTTAGATACTATTATGAAAATTGACAAACAAAATACTGAAAAAATGTCTTTAATGGATGCAGTACATAAAATCAGAGGTAAAAAAGGGTCGAAAGTTGTATTGGGTGTTAAAAGAAATAACAGCCCTGATATATTAGATATTGCGATTACTAGAAATACGATTGATATTAATGCGGTAGAAAAAATTGAAGTGTTCAAAGAAAAAATTGGTTATGTCCGCTTAGTAAGTTTTGAAAATAAAAATGCTGTTTGGGAAATGCGCAAAGCCTTAAAATCTTTGATGAAAAAAAATATAGGAACGCTGATCTTGGATCTCAGATTTAATGGCGGTGGGCTTGTAAACAATGCGATTGGGATTGCACGTTTATTTTTAACGGACCGTGATATTATGCATACGATTGATCGAAACGGATTGGTTTATACGGAACATGTGTATGGAGACGCCTATTATACAGGTCCTTTAATCGTACTTATTAATGAGGCTTCGGCTTCCTCCTCAGAAATATTAGCTGGTGCGCTTAAAGATAATAAGCGAGCTACAATAATGGGTAAAAAATCTTTTGGAAAAGCTACGGTTCAAAATATTATCGAAATGGGAGATGGCTCAGCTGTAAAATATACGATTGCTAAGTATCAAACTCCTTCTGGAGTAGATATTAGTGAGACCGGGATTACGGTTAATATAGAAATCAATATCCCTACCGAAAATATCAAACAAATGTATAAAGATGATTATCTTTATACTTATGAAACAGATTACCAGTTACAAAAAGCCATTGAATTAACAGAACAAAAGCTAGTTAACACGACCCACTAAATCATAATCCTTAAGTTTTTGAATTTGGGTTTGATAAAAACTACCTACTTGTAGTTTCTTAATTGGCCCTTTTAAAATTAATTGTCCATCTATGTCAGGGGCGTCACGATATGTACGGCCATAACCATTGCCTTCATAAACAAAATCCAAGGTTTTACCTAAATGTTTTTGGTTTAATTTTTGCTGGTTATTTTTTTGCGAAATCATAATTTCTTGGATACGTTTATGGGTTAGTTTTTGGCTTACTTTGTTTTTTTTGCGTATAGCGGGAGTACCTTCCTCGTCAGAATAAGGAAAACATCCAACAAGATCAAAAAAACCTTGTTCTATAAAAGTCAATAATTCGTTTTGATCTGCGGCTGTTTCTCCGGGAAAGCCTAAAATCAAAGAAGTGCGTAACACTATATCCGGAATTTCTTCTTTAAGCGTTTTTAATAAACTTATTAAACTTTCTTTAGTATATTTACGATTCATATTTTTAAGAATACGGTTACTCACATGCTGAATGGGCAGATCTAAATAATGGCAAATTTTAGGATTTTGTTTAATGGTTTCAATAAGAGCTGGCGTGATTTTAGACGGGTACGCATATAGTACACGCAACCAATTAACTTCTAGCTGGGCTAACTCTGAAAGTAAAATATGCAAGCTAGGCTTCCCAAAAATATCAGTTCCCCATTCTGTTGTGTCTTCGGCAATGACAATTAATTCTTTAGCCCCTAAAGAAATTTGCTGTCTAGCATCTTTTAATACTTCCTCAATACTTTTACTAGAATAAGAGCCTCTAATCTTAGGAATAGTGCAATAGGTACAATGATTATTGCAACCCTCAGAAATTTTCAAATAGGAAAAATGGCTTTCATTAAGCTTATGGTAGAGCTTGTTTTTTTGAGAAATGACTGGTTTGATATTTAACAAGGTGGATACGGCTTGCACTACTTTTTGTTCATCTTTAATAGGTAGCCAAAGATCAACTTCTGGAATTTCTTTAGATAATACCTCTTGTTGATATCGTGAAGAGAAACACCCCATAACCACTAGATATTTTAAAGAGCCTTGTTTTTTTCTGGCTATTAAATCATTAATATTATCTAAAGTTTCTTCAATAGCACTGGTAATAAAAGCGCACGTATTTAGAACAACCAGTTCCTCATTAGTATTTTCCGGTACTAGTGTATAGCCACTTTGGGTTAAAGTAGCTACCACTTTTTCAGAATCTACTAAATTTTTGGGACATCCTAAAGAAATAATAGCAAAATTGGTCATGTGCCTCATCCTTTTTTAGACTTCATACCTATGGGACGATTAACTAAATATAGGAGAGTTGAAAAATTCCTCGTTTGATTTAGTTTGTTTTAAGAGTTTAATTAATTCCTCTGTAGAGTTTTCAGAATCCATGTTTTTACGTAATAAATAAGCCTTTTTAAGCACATCCTCGGATAAAAGCAATTCTTCTTTTCTGGTCCCTGAATTAATAATATCTATGGCTGGAAAAGATCTTCTATTGGCTAATTTACGATCTAAATGTAATTCCATGTTGCCGGTCCCTTTAAATTCCTCATAAATGATGTCATCCATTCTAGATCCGGTATCAACTAACGCGGTAGCAATAATGGTAAGACTACCTCCCTTTTCTATATTACGGGCCCCACCAAAAAATCTTTTGGGTTTGTGTAGAGAAGTAGGATCCAATCCTCCTGATAAAGTTCTACCAGAAGGAGGTACAACTAGATTGTAAGCCCTGGCTAGACGCGTAATACTATCTAACAAGATAACTACATCTTTGTTACATTCCACCAATCTTTTAGCACTTTCTAAAACCAATTCTGAAATTCGCACATGCTGTTCTGGTGGCTCGTCAAAAGTAGAATAAACCACTTCTCCATTAACAGATCTTTCCATATCCGTAACTTCTTCTGGACGTTCATCAATCAATAGAACCTTGATGATAACTTCCGGATGATTGATAGCGATACTATTAGCTATTTCTTTTAAAATAGTGGTTTTCCCAGCTTTCGGAGGAGAAACAACTAACGCTCGCTGGCCTTTGCCAATAGGGGCCAGCATATCCATAAGTCTAGCTGATAGCGGGGTTACACCGGTTTCCAGATTTAATATTTCATCGGGATAGATAGGGGTTAAGTTGGAAAAAATAGTACGGTTTTTAATATTAATAGGGTCTTCGTTGTTGATAGCTTCTACTCTAATCAGTGAAAAATATCTTTCACCTTCTTTAGGTGGTCTAACTTGACCAGAAACAAAATCTCCGGTAGAAATACCAAACCTACGAATTTGGGTTTGAGATACATAAATATCTTCTGAACCAGGTAAATAATTGGTGGTGCGTAAAAAGCCATAACCATCGGGCAAAATTTCCAGAACACCTCTCGCGAAAATCAAACCGTTTTTTTCTGTCTTCGCTTTTAAAATCTTAAAAATCAAATCCTGTTTTCTTAATTGCCTATAATTTTCTATCTTTAAACTATCTGCTAATTCGTGTAAGCTTTCAATTGAACTTTTTTGAAGTTCTACAATATCTAATTGATTGTTATTTTCCAAAATAGCTTTTTTTTCCTCTTGAGTTTTATTAGGTTTTTTTTCTTTCTTCATAAATTTCTTACTCCTTTTGATAGACGCTAAACGTCAATATATATTTTATTTAAAACTGAAAATTTTAATGGTGTTATTTTTTAATTAATGTCAAAATTCCTGTTTTTTTTCTTGAAAAATTTTTTGTGAATTTTCTTGAAGTTGTTTGTAGCTTAACATTGATGATCAGAGAATGCAAGCGGTCTAAGGGGAGATTAAATATTAAAACTGCTAGCTAAAGACTGTATTTGGGAAAAAACCTTATTCTCCCGTTCTTCCAAAAGAAAAAAACTACTAGTACGATCTTTATTGGCCAGATAATACATTTTGAGAAGATCATCATCAAGGCTGCCTTCTTTTGCATATATTTGATCCAGCATTTTTTTATAAGGTTGTCGCCTTTGCGCTTCGGCTAGCCCTTTTAAATAAGACGCTTTTTGCCTGGCGCAATATTGTGTATTTTGCAGTCTGCTTTGAACATATTTTATTTTTCTTTGTGTATCACAATCTTTAGCATTAAAAAATCGCGTGATCATCTCTATAATATGACTAGACTTAGATTTTAATTCAGCATAGGCTTGAGCATAGGTAGAAAAAAATAAATTTAATTTTGCAGGGTTATCCCCCACGGCATTGACTTCATAAGCCCCCCCAGAAATATATTTTTCTACCCAGGTTTCATTACCTTCCCAAAATAAAAAGGTAATGTCTACGGGAAAAACCTTTTGTGCTTTGACAATATAATTTTCCAGATGACGGTCGCCACGTCCCAGAATATCTCCTAAAGCAGCATGTCTACCTAACTGTTTAATAAGTTCATTCGATATTTTTTTCTGATTCAGATAATCATTCATATTATCAGGGGCAATATAGGCCATTATTTCCCATTTTCCTAAACTATCTTCAAAATGCATAGATAAATAGCTGGGCCAGGATAATTTTCGTAATAAGTGCACAAAAAATTCCTGGTATTTTAAACCACCATTTTTAACCACAATTTTTTGGGGCGTTTGCTGACCAAATTTAATAGTTACCAAATATACAGAATGCCCCATACCAATATCTTCAAAATCAAGATAAACAAATTCTTGTTTAGTGCCATATAAAGCTTTTATTTTTTTATCCAAACCAAAATAAACAAACTTATCCTGCAGAATTTTATGTTTAAAATCATGCGCTAAATTATTTATAAATCCTCTACGAATTTTGACATGATCAAGACCGTAGAGAATCTGATTTCCGCTTTTTTTATTGAGACGCAAATTAAAGCGAGTCTTATCAATCAGATACCCTAAAACATCGGTTAAAACAAAAGGTTCCAGTCCGAAACCAGGGCTAAAAGTATATTGCGCAAAATCCTTAATAAATTCAAAAATATAATTTTTAAGTTCCAGATAAGTCGAATGAAAAAGTTCCTGATGTTTTGGGAAGTAGTCTATATATTCAAAAAATAGTTCTATTTCCGCATTGGACGCATGGGAAGAAAGCAGAATTTTAGCTGCTTCGTTAATATTAATGGTAGTGTTTAGATTCATACCTCATCCTTTTGTCTCTTCATTATTAATTTTAGTTATTGCTTGGAAAATATTCTCAATAATATCACTAGCAATAAGGCTATAAATCCCTTTTTCCTGTTTGGCAAAATCACCGGCCAGGCCGTGAACATATACGCCCAGCACTGCCGCGTCGTATATACTACACCCTTGCCCTATAAAAGCGGCAATCATGCCCGTGAGCACATCGCCTGCGCCGGCAGTGGCCATGCCTTCATTTCCGGTTTTATTTATATATTTATTTTGTGGATCACACACAATGGTGTTTGGACCTTTGCGTAAAATCACTTGTTTGGTAGTGAGGGCTACATCTTGGGGTTCTTGTGGTCCAAAAAGCCGTTCATATTCTTTTTTATGAGGAGTAAGGACAAACTGTGTTTCTGATAAGGTTTCAAGTTTATTTTTACTGATAGCAAAAAGAGCGTCGGCATCAATGACTGTCTTTAATTTATGAGCCACACAATATTCAAAAATTATTTTTCGGATTAATTTCTGAGTTTTTTCTGTTCTGCCTAAGCCCGGGCCAATAGCTAAGCTATTGATCTTATAATCTGTTAAATAGCGAGTTATTTGTTTATAGTCACCAAATGGAAGCACAATTATTTCCGGGTAGACAATATTGATATGAGCAAGTGCTTCTGGAGCAGTGATCAGATAAACTAAGCCAGCGCCTGTCCTAAGGGCCGCACGAGCGGTAAGAATGGCCGCCCCAAGCATTGATAGCGAGCCAGCTATTACGCCTACCCTCCCACACATACCTTTATGCGCGTTTTTCGGTCTTTTAGGGAGATTGTTTTTTTTCATTTAGGCAAAAAAACTTTTTATCCCAGCTACAACATAAGCTTTTTGTTCATTAGTTAATTCAGCATAAACTGGTAAGGCAAGAACTTCTTGAGCTGCTTTTTCAGAAGCTGGAAAATCTCCGGGTTTATAACCAAGATAAGCAAAACATTTTTGTTCATGTAAACAAACCGGATAATAAACCGCACAACCAATTTTTTGATCTTGCAGATGTTTCAGTAGCTGATCTCTTTTTTGAGTACGGATAGTGTATTGATTATAAATAGTTTTGCAACCTGTATGAATTTTAGGAGTTTGAACCAGGTTAGCAAGATTAATATCATAATATTTAGCATTAGCAATACGCCCTTTATGCTGTGCTTCCAGATAAGGGAGTTTCACTAAAAGTAAAGCAGCTTGTAACGCATCTATACGAAAATTACCGCCAATATAATCATGATAGTAGCGTTGGGATTCACCGTGCATACGTAAGGCCTTAATTTTTTTAGCTAATGCTTCGTCATTGGTAGTCACGGCACCCGCATCGCCACAAGCGCCTAAATTTTTACTAGGAAAAAAAGAAAAGCACCCTATCGTACCCATAGAGCCCGCTTTTTTTTCGGCTTTTAAATTATATGAATAATAAGTAGAACCAATAGCTTGCGCTGCGTCCTCGATAACATACAAATTATGTTTTTGAGCAATACTCAAAATAGGGTCCATGTCCGCCATTTGTCCAAATAAATGTACCGGCATAATGGCTTTGGTCTTGGGGGTGATCTTGGCTTCAATCTGTTTCTGGTCAATATTAAAAGTTTCCGGATCAATATCTACAAAAACAGGTTTAGCACCAACTCTGGCTATGCAACCGGCAGTTGCAAAAAAAGTAAACGGGGTGGTTATCACTTCATCGCCCGCGCCAATTTCTAAGGCCATCAAAGACACTATCAAGGCATCTGTACCAGAAGACACAGCAATAGCATATTTAGCGCCACAATAATCAGCCATTTTTGTTTCAAGCTCATCTACTTTAGGGCCATTGATAAACCGTTTAGAATTAAAAACCTCGGTCATCGTTTGAATAATATCGTCTTTCATAGGCTCATATTGAGCATTAAGATCTAATAAGGGTACGTTATTTACAGTCATAATTTTCTCCTTTGTTCAGGCTATTTTAAAAATTTAAAACAGCTATATTTAACCATATATTAGCTAAAGTTGCTACGTTTAGTTCAATTCAGAAGTTCTTCCCCTCCCTGATTTTTCGGCTTGCTGCAGGATACAAGCTCTTTCATCTAAACTATAGCATTTATATAAAAAAATAATTGTAATAAGACTAAACATAATCATAGTTTTTTGTCTGACGGCTATACCTAAATTAGTCGTGGTATTGGCCATTACTAATAAAGTAATCAAAAAATAAAAAAGGTTAAATCTGAGATAAAAATTAAAATTTTTGAACAAAAAATGCCAAAAACCTAAAGAGAATATACTGGAGAATAAGATAATATAAAATAAATTTTCAAAAGAAATAATCAACATCAATGGATTTTTAGCATCCACTAAAAGTGGTCTGAAAAGATAAGTAAATAACTTCATAGGCACACTATAGTTGGAAATATTGACTGAAGAACCGCCTTCTAAATTTAAACTTTGGCGATAAGTCACGAACTCATAAAGCATTCTTACATTATTCGCCTTACCTAAACCGGCATACTCTAAAACAAATGATTTGGCTGAAAATAAGGTAAAGATCACCAAAGCTAAAACCAATATTTTCTTGAGAAAATTAATTTTTAATTTGGAAAAGAAAAAAGCAAAAAACAAACCTAGCACTATGAATAAAGCAATATGAGGACGCACTACAAAAACAGTAATTAAGGCCAGAAAAATTAAAACGTTTTTTTTGAGACTTTTCGTATTTAAGCCTAAGCCATACAAAAGTAGCCCTAAACCCAAAGTAATAATAGAATCTTTACCAATAGCTGATGTCCAATAATTTAAGCCTGGAATAAATAAGACTAAATTTAAAAGCTTTCTTAGTTTAAGATGATGGAAAATTTTTTTTCTTAAGGCTATATAAAAAAAAAGCAGTCCTAAATAACCAATGAAATTAAAAATTAAAAAACAAGAAAAATAACTAAGATGGAAATATTTTACCAAAGGAAATAAAAAGAAACGAATAAAAGAGGTGCCTATACCAAAATAATCAAGCCAACTTTCTGGCATTCTATACACAACATAATTATAATAAGTCTTGGCATCTGCAATCCCCTCAATAGACATTAGCCAATAGCTAAGACAAAAAATCAGATGATACAAAAAAGATAAACTAATTATATTTACAGGTAATTTACTTTTATTTTTTCTTAACCTTATATATAAAAATATACAAAAGAAGCAATAAAAAACTATAAATAAAAAATTGATAAAAACACCTAACATGTTATTATAAAACCCCTACTCCAAAATATTTAAACAATTTTTTTATATTTAAATTTTGAAAGTAAACATTTCTTAAATCAAAAAAATAATTATCTTTCATATTATTTTTTATTTTTTCAAGATCCATCCCTCTAAATTGATTCCATTCTGTAATTAAAATTAGGCCATCTGCGTCTTCAACACATTCGTACTCATTATTACAATACACAATATTATCTTTATATGTTTTTAAACGCCATTTTGCTTCCCTTATACCCTGAGGACAATATGCTTTGATATGAGCACCTAGTTTTATTAATTCTTCAATAATTGTCAATGCTGGAGCATCTCGCATATCATCGGTTTCAGGCTTAAAACTCAAACCCAATATAGCAAATGTTTTATTTTTAACTTCTTTTACTTCCTTTTCTATTTTTCTCACCATTTTAATTTTCTGTTTTTCATTAGCTTCAATAGCGGCTTTCACCACAAAGAGTTCTTCTTCTGCTATTTCTCCTATATGGACTAAGGCTTTGGTATCTTTGGGAAAACAACTTCCTCCATAACCTGGACCTGCGTGCAAAAATTTAGAGGAAATTCTTCCGTCCATGCCCATTGCTTTTGCTACATCTTGTACGTTAGCGCCTACTTTTTCACATAGTAAAGCTACTTCATTAATAAAACTTATTTTAACGGCCAGAAAAGCATTTGAAGCATATTTGATCATTTCGGCTGTTTCCAAATTAGTGAAAACAAAAGGAGTTTGATTAAGATAAAGAACTCTATATACTTCTTTTAAAATTTCCACAACCTTTTCTTTTTTTGAACCAATCACTACTCTATCAGGATGCATAAAATCTTCTACGGCTTTGCCTTCTCTTAAAAATTCTGGATTTGAAACTACATCAAAATTGATTTTTTTATTTTGCTTATTTATTTCTTCAAAAATAATATTTTCTACTTTTTTACCAGTCCCGACCGGCACAGTAGATTTATTTACGATTACTTTATATTCATTAATATTTTGCCCTATTTGAGCAGCAACTTCTAAAACATGTTTCAAATCTGCTCCTCCATCTTCTTTGGGTGGAGT
>Ga0233430_1003856_pt1 | contig 14599 bp, 16 predicted proteins | sample SI_118_April2016_2_FD_179883 | JGI IMG/M metagenome (GOLD analysis project Ga0233430, IMG submission 179883) | Seawater microbial communities from Saanich Inlet, British Columbia, Canada - SI_118_April2016_150_MG | ecosystem: Environmental > Aquatic > Marine > Inlet | place: Canada: British... | reverse complement strand
GCAAAACAAGACATTGTAAAATTATCAGAATTAGATATAAAATATCTATACGTTGCAGCACTTTTTCATGATTTTGATCCTCAAAAAAGCGTAGACAAACCTCATGAAGAAAGTGTTTTAAAATTTATTGCATCAGATAAAAAATTATCACAATTAATAAAAAATGTAAATGTAGATTTGGAAATCATCAAGGTGTTAATCTTAAGAACAACATACCCATGGGCAGGAGAACTCAAAAAAAATGCAGAACTACAAATCAAAGAATGTTTTCATAATTCTGAAGAAACCAGAAATAACATTCAAAGGCAAGAGCACATTATGAAAATGGGAGAATATCTATCAGTAGTAGATAGATTGAGCGGTTATGTATTAGGTGATTTTTCAAAAGCAATGGAAATGGCAAAAATGAATGCACATGCACTAGCCTGGAGACCATCATTAATTGTAAGAAGTGCAGTGGCATATTTTGAAGAATTATTAAACAAAGAAACAGTCATGGTTAAAGGAATTCTTAAAATCCTTTCAAATGAAATGCGAAAGAATTTTTTTGATACAGTTTTATCATTTATGAAAATTCGTCAACAAGAGATTACAATTCAAGCAGATCACACATATCAAAATCTAAAACTTATTCCAACAATAGAGGGAATGGTAAAAAGAAACGAGGTGAAGTTTATCAAAGATCTATTTGAGATATTTTTAGAGCTTCCAAGACCGCTCCAATTTTCAAAAGAAAAATTTGCCGAATCAGTAAAAGATCCAAATATTATTCTCAACACACTTCGAATTAACGATAAAAATGGACAAATTGTCGGATTTGCAAAGGGAGGAGCACTTGAAAAATATAATTTACGTGAAGAGATTAGAGATGAAAATTATGGCCTAAGAAATACGGTTTTCCTTGAACCAATTGCAGTAAAAACAGGGTATTGGGGATTAAAAGGAGGTAGTGAAATGAGACATTTGTTTGTGATGCAAGCCCATTCTATGAAATACAAACATCTCACTAGCTTTGCATTACGAGGAGTCATTCAGGCAAGAATAGATAAAGAACGAGCAGAATTTGTTCAGCAGTTTGATCCTGAAAGATGGGATTATTACAGAATTAAAGTATAGATCTTTCATATGAAAAATATAATTCTAAAAAAATTACAGTCAACTATTCAAGGAGCAGTTTTTTACAAAAAAGAATTCACAGATTATTATTCTGTAGATGCAAGCTCATACCAAATTCATCCAAAAATTATAGTTGTTGCAAAAAATGAAAAGGATGTTATCAATACAATCAAAATTGCAAAAAAATTCAAGACATCAATTACAGTTAGAGGGGCAGGCACAGGGCTTGTTGGAAGTGCGTTAAACAAAGATGTTATTCTAGATTTAAAAAATTTTGATTCTATCAGATTAAACAATAATCATGTAATTGTAGGTCCAGGCATAATGAAAGGACAATTAGATAGTGTATTAAAAAAATCAAAAAAATTTTTCCCCCCAAATCCTTCAATTGGTTCATTCTGTTCTATTGGAGGGATGTTGGGAAATAATTCAAGTGGAAGTCGAAGTCTAAAATACGGAAGTGTAATAGACAATGTATCAGAAATTACATTTATTGATGGAAATGGAATTAAAAATATTTTACCAAAAAACAAAAAAATAGGAAAAAAGATTTTAGAAATTACAAATAAATTAAACATAAAACAGATTCCAAAAGTTACAAAAAATTCATCAGGATACAGAATTGATAAAATTAAATCACTAAAAGATTCTCATAATATTATAATTGGATCAGAGGGAACATTAGGAATAATTATTTCAGCGAAATTAAAAATTAGAGATATACCAAAAAAAAGAATTTTGTTTATAATTGAATATAAAAAAATACAAGATGCATTAAAGGATTCAATTAAAATTAATGAAATAAAACCATCAGCAATTGAATTTGTAGATAAAACGACATTAAAACAAATTAAATACAAATTTGATAAACAAACTAAATGTTTGCTGTTTGTAGAGTTTGATAATAAAATAATTACAAGTGAAAAAAGACTAAAATCAGGAATTATTGGAAAAATTGTAAAAAGACTAATCAAAGAATCAGAAATTTTTCAATGGTGGAAATTCAGAGATTCATCATTACATTATAGTTTAAAATCAATTAAAAAAGAAAAAAGAATCCCACATACAATTGAGGATTCAGCAGTCCCCATAGAGAATCTTTCAAAATTATTTGTGGTGTTAGATAAGATAAATAAAAAATTCAATACAAAATCCATTACATATGGACATGTAGGAAATGGGAATATCCACATCCGTCTAATTTCAGATAAAAAAAGAAAAGAAATGATTAAAAAAATTACATCTCAATTTTTTGATGAGATATTCAGACTAAATGGAACAATTACGGCTGAGCACGGAGATGGGCTTGCACGATCAGAATTTATCAAAAAACAATATGGTGAAAAAAATTATCAAATATTCATAGAAATAAAGAAATTATTTGACCCAAATAACATACTTAATCCAGGAAAAATTATTTCAAAGAAAAGCTCAATTATAGAAAATTTAAATAATTTCTAAATATTTATTAATTTTAAAAAAACCATTCAGAAACGCTTTATTAACAAAAAATTATGCAAAGATCGTGTCAAGTAAAAATTTCACCATATTTATAATTCTAATAATGGCTGTAAGTTTTATTCCAGCATTTGCTTTAACGGAATTAGAAAGAGTGTCAATAGAAAATCCAATAGTTGTAAATGCATTTGGTGTCCCTTTAGGAAATAATGTTAATGTAGATCAACAAATTCAAATTTCAGCAGACATTACAAACAATCAAAAAATATCTCAGACATTTATTTATCTTGTTCAAATAAAAAATGAAGAAAATTTTGTTGTGTCAGTTGGATGGATCAGTGGACAGTTAACACCAAATCAAAAACTTAATCCCTCATTATCATGGACTCCAATTCAACCAGGAGAATTTACTGCAGAGATTTTTGTTTGGGAAGGATTAAGAAATCATAATGCACTATCAGAATATTCTATGTTACAAATTAGTGTCAGTTAAAATTTTAAAATTAAATTAAAAATAAAATTTGTTTATTGAATTTGTATATTTTATTCATTTTTTGAAGAAAAATACATCCGATACGAAAAATTTAGTCACAGAACATGATAATTGAGATCGGGGATTTGCCAATTTGTGAAAAAAATTCAACAAGTTCTCGCTAATATGACCTCGAGCCTAATGCAGGTATGACAATAGGATATTGTGTAAAATGTAGAGACAAACGAGAAATCGGAAGTCCTGCACCATACACCATGAAAAATGGTAAACCTGCAATCAAAGGCACATGCCCAACATGTAGTACTGCCATTTTCAGAATTGGTAGAGGATAAAATTCTCAACATAGAATTTTACTCCCATTCATCAGAGGGCCATTCCGCCTTAGGAATGGAACTTTTTCTATTTTACATACAGCATGGTTGCTATAAAATTAAATTATTTTAGTCGCCTATAGATCTCTTTGAACTCAACTGAAAGGTTGTATGACATGTTTAGTAGGTGTGCAAGTTGATTCATCGATGTTTTATCATGTGCTAATTGCCTTAGTATGGTCAAAGCTTTTTGAGGAGAATTTACAGATAACGATATTTGTCCAGACCACATGTGAAAAGCATCCTCTACATCTAGACTAAAATTTAAAACAAATTCTTTCCAATTATTCATTGAATTTATTGCTCTTTCATTTAGTAATACTAGAGACAATTCACGAAATTCATTTTTTCTGTCAATGTACAACATATCTAATGCAAGATGAATTTTTTCTTCTGTATATTTGTCTGAATTTAACATATACATTCCCACAGTACTCATAATGTATTATTCTCATTATCAATGATAAACTAAGTAGTTGATTTTCTGAAAATTTGTAAAAAAAATACAAATATAATTAACAGATGTACAGAATTAAAAAAAAATAAAAAATATGGTTTGGGGTTATTGGAATGGGTCAATAAATGGACAGTTAACAATGTGATCACTGTCCATTGGACGTGCTATACCAATGTCAATCAAACCAGCTTTCTTGTATGCATTCATATCATCAATAGTTTCTAACAATTGTGCATTTTCAGGATTATCCCAGCCAATCATAAAGATTCTCCACATTGGAGAATAATTAGTATCACCAGGAGCTCCTGCTGCAATTCCAGGTTGAAATCCCAATGGACCAGTACCTGTTAAACCATTTTTGAACTGATACAAATCTACTGCTGCTGAATTTGCAATCAAACTTGCAGATGTTGGTGAACTAACAACACCCATCATTCCGGCAGGACCACTAGGGGTAGCGTCTGTTACAATGTAATAGATAGTTCTACCATCAGGACCCCATCCACGATGAGCTATGAAAGTTACATTCATCTCTTCTGTATCGATATCAAGGACTTGGCCACCACCATAAGTGGTAGTATCAGTCAAAGTTACATCCTTAACCATCATCTGACCATCAGGCCAAATAATTTGCGGCATGTTCAAAACTACATCAACTTCAGTTAATGTAATTTCATTATTCTCAACAGATTCCATAATCATTGCTTCTGAATCAAGCACTCTAGAGGTTGCACCATCATTCCACATTACATGAACATGTGAGGTCAATGCGCTATACACTTCTGCTTGTGCAGGAGTACTAGTAAAAACTTGACCTTGGTATCCATGTATACCATCGCCTTCAATGCCGTTGGTAAACAAGTATACTTTGGAAAGTGCTTCTTCAGGAGTATTCTTTAACAAAGGAGCAAGTTCAACTTGCCATCCTTGTTTTGCAGTAATTATTTCTGCATGTTTTGGATCACTAGAATCAGTGATGATATAGAAAACATCTTCACCATTATAGTAACCTTGATGCATAGGAATTGTTGCAGGAACATTTGCTCTTGATAATCTAAGTACAGAACCCAAGTCAGCTTCAATTATTTCTTCCATAGTGTCTTCCATCATGGAATCATCTTCTTTCATCATGGCTTCTTCCATGTGTTCTTCTTCAACTGGAGCTACAGGTGTAACATTTTCTCCTGCATTCCATGCAGATTTACCGCCTGGAATTTCAGAACAAAGTTGTATTCCACAGACATCAGTACTGGAACCATATTTGGAAGTTCCAACACCTGAGCCCTTAAGGGCTTCAGCATCTGAGAAATAATCTGTCGTCATACCTGCTGTAAACAAGGGCAAAATTGCAAAAAGTGCAATAATTCTTAGACTCTTGTTCATATCAGAAAAATTGTAATTTTTGTTTAAAAGAATTTGTCCAAATCAGATTAGTTATGCTGAAAGTTCTGAAAATCTATTTCCAACATAATCCCAATTTACAACATTCCACCAAGCTTGCACATAATCAGGCCTCTTGTTTTGATATTTTAGATAATATGCATGCTCCCAAACATCCAATCCCAATAAAGGGATTTTCTGTATCGTCCAAGGACTGGTTTGATTCAATGTTGTCATGATTTCAATTTTTTGGTATGTAGAATTAAAAACTAACCAACACCATCCACTTCCTTGGATTGAAATAGCTTTTTTAGAAAAAACTTTTTTGAAATTTTCAAAATTATCAAAATAAACATCAATAGCATCCTCGATTTTCCCTCCAGGATTTCCATCGCCATTAGGAGTCATTGTTTCCCAAAACAACCTATGATTCTCAAAACCTCCACCAAAAAAATTGATATTTTCTCGCCCTAATTCAGGAATTTGTTTTAGATCAGAGAGAACAGATGAGATGTATAATGGGTGTGATGCACTGCCAACTTCTTCAAGTGATTTGTTTAGACCATCAACATATGATTGATGGTGTTTTTGGTGATGGATTTTCATTGTTTCAGAATCAATGAATGGTTCTAAATCATCATACCCATAAGGTAGTCTCGGAAGTTCGTATTGAACCATAAATCAATATCTTAGAATCCACATATATTCTTCAAGAGTAAATTATGGTGTAGTGAATAAGATATGCGAAAACTAGGTACTATTGATTTAGAAATTTTAGATTTAGCAATTAAAGAAAATGGAACTTTTAATGAAAATAATTTAGAGAATTCAGAATTAAAGAGATTGGGCATAGGTAAAATTCTTGATTCACTTGCATCATTAAAAGATAGAAAATTTTTATCATTGAATAAGGATGGTTCATTTTCCATAACAGGTATAGCAAAGGAAATTCTATGGAGTGAAAATATTCCAACATGGGCAAAAATATTACGTTTGCTCCAAATAAAATCATCCAACATAGAACAAATATCAAATATTTTAAGAATTACTGAGAATCAATATTTTGATGATTTAGAAAAATTAAGAAAAAATGGGTTTGTTTTAATGTCACCTCAAAGAATTGATGAAAAAATTATAAAAATTTACGAAATACAACCAGAAGGGATAGAAAAAATAGATAAAACTGACAAAGAAGGATTCAAAAATATTAGTTTTGATGAATCAAAACCAGAAATAGAAATTCTAAGTAAAATCGATGAAATAATTAAAGAAATAAAAGATTCAGAAATGGAGCAATCAAAAAAAGATAGTGTAATTGAAAAATTAACACTATTAAAAAATAAATTAGAAATCTAAAATAATGTTTTTTTACAAATTAAGGATTAAGATTTTTCATATCTAAACATTTAGAATCAAATTCATTCAAATATTGTTTTCCATTAATCTGTGTATCTTTAATGTATATTTCACAAGTTTCAGGATCTATCAACATACTGGAATTTTGATTATTTGTAACAAATTGTAACACAAGAATTCCAACAAGTACAAGTATCAAAATTATAGGTAATCTTTTTTGAGAAATATCCACAAATCTGTCTAAATTGTTTTGATCATAATAATATTGATAATTTAAAATCAATAATCATGGAATTGATTTTTTAAATAAATGACAAAGAAAAATAGATGAATGATTTTACCATAATTTACCTTGTTTTTGTAATATCAATTTTACAGATTCTGAAACAGTGTCGAGTGTGTCTAAATCATAGTTTGCACCAGTAAAATCAGTGGAGTTAAAAATTGCACCATCAAAATTTGTGTGTCGGAGATTTATGCCACTCATATTAGAACCACTCATGTCAGCATTTCTTAAATCGGCATAAAATAGATCTGCACCATTTATGTCGGCGCCTCGAAGATCCACCCCATACAATTCAGCATCCCATAATTTTGCATTTGAGAGATTTGAATCCCTCATATCTGCACCTCGTAATTTTACATTAAATAAAATCGCATCACTCAAATCAGCATTAGTCAAATCAGAGCCACTCAAATCAGCATTATGAATATCTCGATTCTTTAGATTTACCCCCTTCATGTTAGTATCAGATAAATTTCGTCCAATTAGATCCTCATAATCAAAATTGACATTAGAAAAATTTCTTTTTCGAAAAACATCAGAGGGATTCATCACTATTACAAACTAGATTATTATTTTGAACGAATTTTATCTTGAATTTGAGCTAAAATCAATTTTGCTTTGTCCTTATTTTCATAATTATCAACAGTATCATCCATGATTGCATCAATTTCATAACTTTTATCAACTAAAATATTTGCAACATGATCATCTAGAGTTCCATTTCCAATTAGATAATATGCAAATACAGTATTTTTTTGTCCAATTCTATGAAGTCTATCTTCTGCTTGTCTATGAATTGCAGGACTCCAATCTAGTTCTGCAAAAATTACATATTTTGCTCGAGTTAAATTAATACCAACATTTCCTGCACGGATACCTGCAATCATCAATTTAGATTCACCTTTTTGAAATTTGTCAATTTGGTTCTGTCTAAATGAATCAGATTGACCTCCAATGATAGATACAGGTGAAAATTCTTGAAGACTTTCATGAAGTAATTTATGAATTACTTTGTGATGACAAAATACCACAACACTTTCTTCAATTTCCATAATATTTTTAACAAAATTAATCACGTGTGGTAGTTTTGCAACACCTGCAATCTGTCGTTCACTTTGGATTGCCCTGTGATAAGATGCAGATTTTGAGAATTCAGTTTCAGCTACTTTTTGCTCTTCTTCTAATTTCTTCCAAATTTTATCTAATTCTTCAAGATAGAAATCAGTGTCAGATGCAATTACCTCCTTGTAACGAACTTTGTCTTTGAGTTCTTTTAGAACATCAGATTTCTTCCTTCGAAGCATTACATGTTTTTGTAGTTCATTTCTTAGAGAGGCTCGTTTGTTTTCTAAGACAATAGCCTTGCCCTTATCATTCACATAACAAAAGTATTCACAAAATTCTTTAAAACTACCGAGTAATCCTGGTTTTAAAATATCAATAATAGGCCAAATTTCAGAGCCACGATTGTAAATAGGAGTTCCAGAAAGACCAATTCTATAAGATATAGAAGGAAGTGCAGCAAGTTTTTTGACAGATTTGTATTTCTGAGTAGTTTTAGATCTCAAGTTATGGACCTCATCACAAACTATGGTTTTGATTCCAAGTTTTGATAAATCAGGAAATCGTTTGAAAAGTAATTCATAATTTACAATATAGATATCAGTTTTTGGTAATTCTTTACATTTTCCAGTTCGAATAAGAGTAACACTAGGGGAAGTTGAATCATTAATCCTTCCATTTCTACTTTTTTTCTTTAGAAACTTTTCAATTTCTCGTTCCCAATTTTTTAAGGTGACTAATGGTGCAATAACAAGAACAGGGAAGGTTTGTTTTTCAGTAGCTACATAAGATAAGGTTTGTACAGTTTTCCCAAGTCCCATTTCATCGGCAAGTAAAGCATTACCTGAAGATTTTAACAAAAAGTCTAAACCCTCTTTTTGAAAATTCAAAAGTTTGCCACGAAATTGTTCTCCAGATTTTGCACGTTTTAATTTGTGTTTGATTGGTGGCAAGAGTGGTTTTGGAGCATAAGTCTTTACAATTTTTCTTTGCCAAACAGATTTTGATAAAATTTCTAATGGGTATCTTTCCAAAATTGATTTTATTTGTTTTACACTTTCAGTACTATCAGGAACAATTACTTCGTTTGCATTTTCACCATACCAAGCTTCTGGAACAAGACTAGAGATCATATTTACTGCCCTATCGCCAGTAATTTTCCAGCTCCAAATTTTCGAATATTTGTCTAGCACATATTCTAATGTACCAATGTTTTCCATGGATGTTTCCATAATTTGTCGTTTGAAAGTTTTTTTTACTTATGAATCTTCACGTTTGAATCGATCATTAAAAAGGAAAACAAAAACCTGCAAGAGTTAAAATAAGATTAGGTATTTTTATTTTGGAAAAAAATTCTACAGACGATCTTTAGGCTCAACATTGTAAAAAATTTAGAATAAAAATGATGAAATAGCGTTAAAACGGCTCAAAAATATGGCAGAAGATGGCTTTGCATGGATTTATCTGATATTTTTCCTGATCCCACTAGCACGAATAATTCCTAGATTGGTTAGAAAATGGCAAAATAAGGATAAATTTATGGGTGAAAATCAATTTAATTCAAATTTTCAAAAAACAGAACGCATACCAGATTCATTTGAAAAACCTGAATCATTTGAAAAATCACAATCATCTGAAAAGGCAGAATCATTTGAAAAACCACTGGATTTGGATATGCAGGTATTAAGAGAAATAAACAACGGCATAAAGGATTTTAATCAAATTCAAAAAAAGACAGGAATTGATAATCAAAAATTAGAAAATATTTTAACAGATTTAGAAGGGAAAAAATTTATGAAAGTGATTAAGAAAAGTGGTTTGACAGGAAATAAAATTGAAATTCATCCTACTGAAAAAGGTTTTAAAAAGTTCTACACATAAAAAATAATTTATTAAAATACAACATATTTAAAATTCAGAAAGTGTTAGAAAAAACATGGAGTTTATTCAAAACATAGAACCAGATATCAAAAAACCAATTATCATTGCAGCAATGCAAGATATGGGGAATGTGGGCAGTATTGTAATTGATTTTATTAATGAATCATTAAAAACAAAAACATTTCGAACTTCAAAAACATCTAATCCAACATATGTGGTAGATAAAGGAGGATACATCGAACTACCAAATGAAAGTTGGGAATACAAGTATACAGATGATTTAATAATATTTGGCGGAGGGAAAGGTCAACCTCAAAACAAAGACGAATTAAATTATTTATGTCAAGATGTAATAAATATTGCAAAAAAATATTCTGCAAAATTTATCTACACGTTAGGAGGATTCCATACAAATAGAGTTTTTAATAATTTTCCAAAAACATACATCACTACAACATCTATGGAATTAACAAAACAGATGCAGAGACTAAATATAGACAATACCCCACAAAAATCAATCATTACAGGATTTAATGGGCTAATTCTTGGATTTGCAAAAATGAATTTAATTCAAGGGATTGGAATGTATGGAGAGTTAAATGAACCAGAAATTCCACAATATAGAGCAGCAATCAGCATTATCAAAACTCTTGAAAAATTAACATATAGAAAATTTGGGGATGTTAGTTCTTTGGAAAGAATAGCTCAAGAGATTGAAAGAAAATTTAAAAATTAAATTTAATGGGTATTTCCAACTGGGTGAGGTTCAGTATTTTCATCATGACAGTCACAGGAACAAAGGTGAGATTCATGGTTATTCATACAGTCTATACACTCAAAATGCTTTCTTGTCTCACATGCAGCACAAATCATCTTACTAGCCATAAATAATAGATGAATTTGAATTTTTTCGTAGTCGTAAAAAAATAGTGCTAATTGATCAACTAAAATTAAAAAAGAGTGAATTTTTCTTAATACTTTGTCATAACAACCCAAATCAATAGAAATTCAAGTGTTCAAAAATAAGGCAATAGTAATAGGGTTATTTTCATTTTTAATGATATTTTCGACCATCCAAACATCTGAAGCAGAATTATGGGAATTAATTATTGATATGAGTGTAGAAAATGGAATAATACAATCAGGGGAAACAGTAGTAGTCACAGGTAAGGTAGTAAATCATGCATACAAACCAATTAGAGGTGCAGAAGTGTTTATCAGAGCAGGAGCAGAAACTACCAAAGTTTTCACTGATCCATGGGGAGTATTCAAAGGAGAATTCAAGGATTTCCAGAGAATTCCTGGAACATATACCGTAAATGTAATTTCTTCATGGTACGGAATGACAGGGCTATCTTCTGCTCAATTTCAAGTAAAAGGTGATGCATCACCAGTTTCAGCATTACAAGAAAAATTATCAACAGATGAGGCCAGAAAATATCTTGGTTCAAAAGAAAGTGATTTTGAAAAAAATCCAATAGGTCAAACTTTGTTCAAATATTATCATGGTTTGTTAGATAAACTGACATTAGAGCAAAAAGAAGCAAGTAAACCTCTTGCAGAGCAATTATTCATAGAACAACAAAAAAAGATTGCAAATGATTTGAGAGATAAAGCCATTGAAGAATTAAAACCAGGATTTGGAACATATGGAGGGTATCAATATGAAAGTTACATTAGTGCACTTGATCCAGAAATCAGAGACATCATTATCAATCAACTAAACTTTACAAAAAATACATTTGAAGAAGCACAAAAAATTAGAACTGAAATTATTGCAAATGGTGGAACAGTAGAAGAAGCACGACAAGTATATCTAGATATGATTTCATTACCTAAAGAAATTCTTGAAGAATTTAATCAAAAAGAGACAAATGAAGAAGAAATCAATGAAAATCAAACGTCTGAAGAAAATTCAGAAGAAGAATAAAAAATAGACAAATTATTCATGCTCCTTATATTCAATTAAAAATAATTCAATTTATGAAAATTGATATCCCACTTCCATGTCCAAAATGTGGTGGAAAAATGTATTCGGTTAATTATGAATCAGTAATTTCTATTCTAAATAAAAGAAGTTGGCAAGTATGTAAAGAATGTAATTTTGAACGAAACACAGAAGAGTTCAAAAAATCAATATGTTGTGCGTAATTATACATAGATTTTTTCTAAACAATTTTTAATCCACATTATTATTAAAAATCAACTTGAAAGTGTATCATAAATCAACTTGCATCACATGTAAAAATATGATTAAAGTAGTTGAGAGAATGAATGCAGATATTGAGACACGTGATTTTTTTAAAGACCCATTTTCAGAATCAGAATTAAAAAAAATCATTAAAATGACAGATAAAAAACCAGTTGATCTTTTAAGAAAAAGAGATAAAATGTACAAAAAATTGAATCTGGAAAGTAATATAAAAACAGATGCTCAAATAATTGAATTAATGATCAAATATCCAGGATTAATTTTGCGTCCAATCATAATTTCAAAAAACAAAGCAACCGTAGGAAAAACGGACATTAAAAATCTAAAATAAGTTAAGAACCGTTTTCTTGTTTAAAAATTCTAATTGCCTCCAAATGGGAACAATTAGCTTTTAATCCCTTACCATGATGAAATTTGTAAAAATTTTTGAAGCCAAGACAGTCACAAGTATCAGAAGTTACAAAATAGGATTTTTCTGGATCAGATGAAGACCGAATTTGAAATAAATCATCCTCAATTTTTGAAACACCACCACTTTCTACTAGTTTTTTGGCTTTTTTGATTGTGTTTGCACTCATGACTTGACAAAAAATTACTCATTTTTTATTCTTTGATGTCTGCAAGGATTTTCTAAAAAATAGTGAGCAAATAGGCACTAATTGATATAAACTAACTAAATCACTTTTGATTATTGGGCATGAAGAGGTATGTTGCCACAAGAGTGGCAACAATGTTTGGAGTTTTAATGATAACACTTCTCATCACAATTTCTCTTGTAGGATCAAACATGGATGTAATACTAAAGCAAGGAATAGTTTTTCAGGTAAGAGCAGAAATTACAGAAAATCCTGCAATAGCAAATAGTTTTTCATCTGTTGAAGAATTTGAGGAATTTGTTCAAAATCAAATTAATCAAAGAAATAAAATTTTAGGGTTAGATGAACCGTGGTATTCCCCACAAAGGATAGGATTTACAATGTACAAAATATTATTACTTGATTTTGGACATGCAACATTTCTTACAAGTGATTCAGGATCATCAGATGTAAAAAATATTATCTTTGAGAAACTTCCAAGAACAATTCTATTATTTACAACAGCTACAATAATTATTTCAGTAATAGGAATCTTTTTGGGAGCACTGTCTGCAAGTAAAATTGGGTCAGTTGTAGATAGAATAACATCAAGTTTTGCAATTATTAGTTCTAGTTTTCCTGTTTGGTGGATAGGGATGTTAATGATCTTTGTATTTTCATTCACATATCAAATATTTCCAGCTAGAGCGACTCCAGATATCCCATCATCAGACCCAGGATATATTGCATCATTGTTGTACCATATGGCATTACCATTAATCACAATAGTAATGATTGGATTTGGATCATGGGCATACTTGGTAAGAAATTTCATGGTAGGAATTATGCAAGAAGACTTTATCATGGCAAAAAAAACAATCGGAGTAAATCAAAAAAAGATAATTTATTCACATGCATTAAAAAATGCTGCACCACCAATTGTAACAATACTTGCCCTTAGTTTATCAGGTTCATTAGGAGGGGCAATAATTACAGAGGCAGTTTTTGATTGGCCAGGGATGGGAAGATTGTATTTTGAGGCAATTACAGTAATGGATTTGCCTGTAATTATTGGGGCCACATACATTCTCACGGTATTTTTCTTAGTAGCGATTTTCATTGCAGATTTACTATATGGTTATTTTGACCCAAGAGTGAGGACTGGAACTTGAGCAGTATTAGTCCTCAAGAAATTAAACAAGAATTTTTCAAAAGTAAAATGGGGATTGCAGGCGTAGTCATTCTTGGAACCCTCATTTTAATTTCAATTATTGCAATTGTAGCAATTCCAGCTGAAACATTTCAAGAATGGAATAATCCTGGAAATTGGATTTCATATCCTAAAGTAGCAATTCCAGTTTGGGTAAATTTTTTTAATGTTGAAAAAATTCCAGAACACAAAATTTTAGAAAATCCAAATATACAAACAAATTCAAATGGAGAAGTTTCCCTTACATCACATCAATTTGGAGTGAATTTTGAGTATGATGATTTCCCAAATGATTTCATTTATCTTTTTTCTTCAGAATATACAGGTTCACCATTATTACAAATGTCAGTAATTAGACCTGACGGAATAAAATTAGAATTGATTTCAATGTCACTGCCACATTCAAATATCAATACAATTCATAGTGAAAGAATTTTTTCAACAGATGAAGCTATAAAGAAAAATTTATCATTACAATCAGATAATTTTTCATTTAATTTAGATAAATTATCATCTGAGGATGTTGTTTTTTCAAAAACACAAACAAATGAACCACTAAAAGGAAATTATATTTTTTCAATTGATACGTATTCAATAGAATCAGAAGTAAAAATGCCTGAATCAAAATTAATCATTGGTGGTAAAGCTTTTGGAATTATGGGAACAGATGAACTAAGAAGAGATTTAGCAGTAGGATTACTGTGGGGAACCCCACTTGCATTGTTTATTGGTCTAGTTGTAT
>Ga0233430_1003851_pt1 | contig 14610 bp, 12 predicted proteins | sample SI_118_April2016_2_FD_179883 | JGI IMG/M metagenome (GOLD analysis project Ga0233430, IMG submission 179883) | Seawater microbial communities from Saanich Inlet, British Columbia, Canada - SI_118_April2016_150_MG | ecosystem: Environmental > Aquatic > Marine > Inlet | place: Canada: British... | reverse complement strand
TAGTCGGCCCTGCCTAAATCAAAAACATCAATAAACCTCGGTAAAATGGAGCATTTCTATCGATTTTTTGAGATACTAGATTGCAACAAATCATGGAAATACAGGTCAAAGGTTGCAAACTATGGGTCCCAAAATAACGGAATTTGAACGAAATAAAGACTTTTTTCATCAAGAGCTTAGCGAAATAATTAACCCTGCTCACGAGTTGGCGATGCTAAGCCACATGATGAGCTGGGGATCTTTTGCAAAACATGTTGAAAAATATTTCCCTTCTAATACGGGCAAACCAGGCGCCTCTAGTCGATTAATGGCCGGGCTGTTTTATTTGAAGAGTCTTTATGGTCTCAGTGATGAAGGGTTAATTAAGCATTGGATTGAAAACCCTTATTGGCAATACTTCTGCGGTGAACAATATTTCCAGCACCATTTCCCCATTGATCCATCAACGTTATCGAAATGGCGTAAACGTATCGGTGAAAAAGGCATACAACACTTGCTCGATGATGTGCTTCGTGTTGCCATTAAGCTTAAGTTTTTGCTGCCATCGGAGCTATCACGTGTCGTTGCTGACACCACGGTTCAAGAAAAGGCGATCACGTATCCGACGGACGCTAGACTTTATTATCGTTGCCGGAAGCAAATAGTTGAGAGGGCTTATCAATGCAATATTCCTTTAAGGCAAAGCTATGCTCGAGTTGCTAAGAAGCAATTAGTTAAAGTGGGTCGCTATGGACACGCGAAACAATATCGACGAATGAAAGCAAGCGTAAAGTGCTTAAAGAATTATTTGGGTCGTGTGTATAGGGATGTTCTTCGTTACGAAGCAAAGCATGGTGAGGTTGTAGAGTTAGAAACGTTGATGGCAACAAGCAAGCGATTATTGGCTCAAGAGATCAAGAGCAAAAAGAAGCTTTATAGTTTGCATGCACCCGAAGTTGAGTGTATTGCCAAAGGTAAAGTTGCTAAGCGCTATGAATTTGGCGTGAAAGTTGGTTTTGTTACGACAGCAAAGCAAGGCTGGATATTGAGCGCGAATGCACTTCATGGTAATCCGTACGACGGTCATACATTAAAAACATGTCTTGCTTCTGCTGAGTTAAGTACGGGCGTAAAGCCCACTTTTTGTTTTGTTGATAAAGGTTATCGCGGTCATGATGTTAAAGATGTTGATATCTTTATTGCAGGGCAAAAACGCGGTGTGACAAAAAACATCAAGCAATGGATGAACAGGCGTAACGCCATCGAGCCGATTATAGGCCACATGAAGCAATCGCATTTATTGGGCCGTAATTATTTGAAAGGAAAAATCGGTGATGCTATTAACGCGATGAGTGCAGCCATTGGTTATAACCTTAAACTTCTTTTAACTCGACTTTCTCCCACGTAATAAGGTTGCTCAGAGGGATACTCTTAGTTGGGTAGGTCTTCGCACGGCTATTTCAAAAACACAGTACAAAAACAGGCTCAACAAGCTGTTTATAAAAAACAAGTTCATAAAAACTCCTTAAGCTTCCATCTGGCGACTAATTTTTTATCAAAAATTACAGCTTAAAAAAACTGTTATTCAGGGCCGACTAACTAGTAGTGCTGCGCGAGCTGAAGCTATTGATCCAGCGACGCAGGGCTCTTCTAGCACTTCGCAACATCAGATAGGCACATATGATGGTGAAGCAGTTTATGAGGATACGACTTCATATCAACCATCAGCTAGAGCGATGCAGGCTGGTATGGAAAGCAAATAATAGAAAAGGTTTTGTGTTATCTACAGCAGGGAATCAAAGGAGATTAGCTATGAAAAGTTTAATTTTATCAATAAGTTCAGCGGTTATATTAGTGGCGAGCACGGCGGCTGTGGCTGCGCCTGGCATGCAGGCTCATACGGGCCCCCTAGCGGCGCGGTTTGGCATGGTCAGCAGCTAGAAGAGCAAGCTCATAGGGACGGAAATCTAGTAGAAAATCCAAAAAAAGATCTAGGAAGCTTTAGCGATGGGCAAACAGATGTAGGAAACACTAAAGGGTTCGTGAGCACTGTAAAGAGTGACGGCACCGAAGATGGGGGTCTGGTCATCTGGCAGGCAGAAGGGAAGCCGCAGAAATTACAAGGTTATTAATAAGATCTAGTAGAAGAGGGGTCGTTCAGACCCTTTTTTGTTGCCTGTAAACATAAATGATGGGCATAGTTTATTTTCTGAAAATCTCCAATATATTCATCAAGTAAGCGAATTAAGCCATTATTATAATATTTGTTTTCCAGCAAAAACCCAAATATGATCTAATCTTAACCACGACAGAACAAGCAAAGGAGGTCTGTTATGAAAGGTTTAATTTTATCAATAAGTTCAGCTCTTATCTTGCTGGCGAGTACGGTGGCTGTGGCACAGCCTGGTCTTGGGGGGGGGAGGTGGTCTTGGGGTGAGTACAAACCCGCAGATGCAAGAAATAAACTCAGATGCTAATACTGATGTAGGTGTAGCGACTCAGGATGCAGCATTAGGGAGGAGCCAACTCCAAGGACAGGGGACGGTTACTGAAAGTGGAGGTGCAGAGAGTGTCAGCGGTGGTTCTGTTTCACCAAGTCATTCAACAGGATTTTGATACAGAGTGTTTTAATGAAAATATTCAGTAAGCATCAAAAGAGGCTGTACAGGTCTCTTCTGGTGACTTGTCACAGAGAAACACGATAACGCAAACTACTTCCTCAAAAGCCCTTTAATATCAAAAGCAATTTGCTCCACATCTAAATCATTCACAAACAAAGAATAAGCCGCCCAAGCAGTCAGCGGCGCTAAATCTTTAAATTGTGGCGGAAGAAATTTGGGTTTTACCACTAAACCTTCTTCGACTAAATCAACAATAATACGCATATCCTCAAGCGATGTTTTACCGACAAAAAGATAAGGCAAATGTTTAACGAGCCCATGATTAATCGCTAATCGAATGTAATTAAAAATTTCAATAAACCCTTTGTTATAAGAAAGATCTTTAGTGAAAGGCTTTCCTTTAGGCGTGCTTCCACGGAAAACGCGGACTGTATAAGCATAACTTTGTTCTTCATCATAACTTTGGCTTAAATAGTAGTTAAAAACTTCGATAAAGTCAGCACCGTTTTCTGCCATATTAATAGCAACGATACGATCGGTAATCCGGCGAACACGTTGAGGATAGGAGGCATAAGAAAGGATTTCCATTAAGATAGCTAAGCCTTCTTGTGTGACTGTGGATGACGGCACACCTTTGCTTAAGAAGGTGCAAATAGGTTGGTTTTTTCCGTTAATCGTTGTGCCAAGGTGAACCCAGCCTTCATGAACTTCTAATTGTTTTATATTGCGCTTACTGAACATAATATTTTTTTTCATTTTAATTCTTTCAGCGCCTGCTGCAGCATCTGAAACAATATTGTCGCTGACAATAACTTTAGGGTCTGTTGTGTGTTCACGAAAATAGCTTGAAAGTTTTTTTGAAAGGATGGCGGCAGCTTCTTCTGCTGTATATTGTTTCTTATCAATGACGTTGTCGGTTTTCTTGCTAATATTGTCAAGCGTGTGTGAAACATTTTTAGCTAAATCATTTAGGCTGGGTGCGTTAGTATAAAAGGCGTCATCAGAGCTCCCATAGAGTTGCTGCGAAATTTTACCAAAAATGTTGCCGCCACGATTGGCGAGCATATCAACGGCTAATCGATATTCTTGAGACATGCGTTGCATCATTTGGCTTACCCCACTGAAGCTGCCTATGCGTTTTCTTATATCATGCTCAATGGCAAAAAATTCAGCAGTTTTTTTCTTGGGGTCAAAAGAGAGTGGGTTTTTGGCGTAGTATTCTTTGTTAACTTTGGGTAATTTTTTGAAGTGGGATTTAAAGAATTCGTCCTTTATATGGTCATCCCACTTGATGGCATCTAAAATTCTTATGGGACGTTGCGCTTCTACAAGTCGATCAGAAAGTTCTCGGATAAGAGCCTGTTCCTCCGTTAACGCTTTTTTCATTTTTTTCATAGACTTGCACCTCTTATAATTCAGCATAGCACAGGATTTCAAACCTGCTTGCTATGTGTTTAATATCTGATGCTTTTTTGAATAAATTCGCTTGAGATATAGCTCAGAATTAGAGAGAATAGTTAATTAATTGAATAACTTGGTAGCAGCAATGCGAAAGTTAACGGCTGTCGATAATCTCTTTGGGCATGTAGATAAAGTGCTGCACACTTTGTCTAATGTTTACACAGAGGCTTCTCGCCCAAATCCCGCCAAAAAAATCTCTGAAGCACCGCTTGAAAAATCCGAGAAAAGAAAGTCAATTGGCTTGATGCGCGTTAATCATGCTGGTGAAGTTTGCGCACAAGCGCTCTATCACGGTCAAAGTTTAACGGCAAAACTTCCTGGCACAAGAGCACAAATGGAAGAAGCGGCGCTCGAAGAAATTGATCACTTGGCTTGGTGTAAAGAAAGATTAGATGAGCTTGGAAGCCATGTGAGTTTTTTAAGTCCTGTTTGGTATGCAGCCTCATTCAGTATTGGCGCGCTAGCAGGAATGATAAGTGATAAATTAAGTTTAGGTTTTGTCGCCGAAACAGAACATCAAGTTGTAATTCATTTAGAAAAACATATTGCAAAACTTCCAGAACAAGATAAGAAAAGCCAAGCGATTTTAGAACAAATGAGCAAAGATGAAGACAAGCATCGCAAAATGGCAATTAAAGCAGGCGCGGTTGATTTTCCTCTTCCTGTTAAAAAAATGATGACGCTGGTTTCAAAGGTCATGACAACTACAGCTTATAGGGTTTAATCAAACATGTTTAAACAAATTGTTTATCTTATTATCGCGAGTATTCTAGCTGTATTGCTTATGCCCTATTTGAGTAAAGCTTTTATTTATATTCTGCAAGTAGACAATTGGGTTCATCTTGGTTTAGCGAAAGTTTTTACGGGCAATGCCATAGGAACTTTTCTTACTAGCTTGTTAGGTATTTTTCTAATTCCTTTGGCTCTTGCTTTAATTATTGCAGGCATTGTTTGGGTGTTTAAGCGAACACAATTTACATATACCATGCATGTCGCCTGGGTTTCTTGGATTGTTCTCGTCACACTATTGGTTTTTAAAGCAGGATAAAATGTGAAAAAAACAGCGATTGTTTTGACGCTACTATCTTTGTTTGCTAGCACACTTAGCTTTGCAGAAGCTCGGTCGCCTATAGATACTAAGCCTATTCCCATTACTTTAAAAGATGCCGTCATGCTTGCTTTAAGAAATAATCCCGATATCAAGCAAGATGAAATTACACGTATCGCACAAAAATTCGCGCTCGTGCTTGCGAAGAATCAGTTTGAATTACAATATAAACTCGATGGTAAGGTGGGTTATACAAACACTTACGGGAACAAGCAGAAATCTCATGAATTCGCCTATGAGGTTTCGCCGTTGGTTAGTTTGGAGAATCACTACGGTACAACATTTAGTGTTCAAGGATCAAACCCGTCAACCAATGGCGTTTATACGCCTGATATCGTTGCGACAGTAACGCAGCCACTTATCAGAGGATTTGGTAAACCTTTTGTTGATGCTGCTTTAAATAACGCAAAAGATGCAGAGCTCGTCAATAAATTATCTTTTAAAAACGACACTATCGGTGTTGTTGCTGCAGTTACAACGGATTATTTAAATTTGGTACAAGCTTACGAGACACTTCGAGTCGATCAACAATCATTAAAAAATTATCAAGAAACAGTATCGAATGACAAAATATTAATTAAAGCAGGGCGAATGGCAAAAAGTGAAATTGTCCAAGCGCAAGCGCAAGTTGAAACGCAGTTGTCAACTATAGCGAATGATAATAATGCTATTTACCAGGCTAGATTCAAACTTTTAAATGATTTAGGGCTTCCTCCGTATGCTAATATTTCTGTGCCAAGGCAATTAAATTTTGAAACAATATTGCAAAATATTACAGGCGGGGCACCGATACCTTCTGTCGAAACAAGTGAAGATATTGCTTTAGCTCAGAATATAAGTTATCAAACGGCGCTTATCACCATACGCGAGGCTCAACGATCTTTGCTTGTAGCAAGAAATGGTATGCTTTGGCGGGCGGACCTATCAGCCAGTGAAACTTTAGGCCAAGGTGGGACGGGAAATATACGAGGCATAGTGAATGGCTCCGGCCACGAAGAAGATGTTTCTTTAAATATTTCTATCCCTATTGATGATGTAAGTGACCAAAACACTTTGATCGATCAACAAGTCACGGTTGATAACGCGCTTATCAAATTAAAAGACACAAAAAGAAAGTTGATTGAAAGTATTGGAACGGATTATGAGACGATAGGGACAAGTAAAGAAAGCTTGGCTTTAAGTAAAGAAGCTTTAAAGCTTCAAGAACAAACGGTTTATATTTCACAACAGAAACAATTGGCTGGGCAGTCATCAACTTTTGAAGTTTTATCTAATCAAAGAAATTTAGCGACACAGCAAGTTAGTGTTGTTCAAAACCAGATTACTTATTTAGCGTCTATTGTCGCTTATGAAACCGATCTTGGTGTATTGTTAGAGCCATGGCATATTAAATTGAAGTATTAATGAAGGCTCTTGAGCCTGCGAAACTAGAATTGTTGGGTTGGATTTGTGATTCCATCCTGTGAAATGAGGTACTATTGTATGCGTAAATTAGTGTTGGGTGTTTTTATACTGTTGACCGCTTTGGCATTAGCGGGATGTTTTAAGGGCTCTAAAGATAAAGCGAAACAGAAAGAAGAAGTAGTAACCGTTCAGTCATTACCGACATATTCAGAATTATATTTTTCTGGCACGCTTCACCCGTATAAAGAAGTCAATGTAACCTCTCCGGTTGAAGGAGTTATTTCAGGTATGGGGTTTTCTTTTGGTCAGAAAGTTAAAAAAGGACAGCTTCTTTTTAAGTTAAGAGCAGCTAAAGGCAAATCAAATTTTGAAACAGCTTTGGCAGGTTATTTGAAGGCAAAAGAAAGTTTGAATAGTGATAAGGGTAAATTGCAAAGTACAGCATCTTTATATAAAAAAGGCTTAGTTTCGAAAGATGAGCTTGATCAAGATAGCAATAGTTATAACCTAAGTCAGCTTTCTTTGTTGCAGGCAGAAAACCAGCTGAAGTCAGCGCTGCTTCATTACAACATAGGTATAAATGTATTTAATTTATCAATTTCAGATATTAAATCAATTAATACAGCACTTGCAGAGACTAAGGGTGCAAATCAAATCAGCATTAATTCATCCATTAGTGGTGTTGCATTATTCCCAAGTGGGAAAGAAGGGTCGAGCTCTTCTTCAAAGGGCGGCAAAGTTAGCGTTGGAGCACAAGTAAAGGCAGGTCAGGTATTGGTGTCCGTTGGACAGTTAAATGCACTTGCAATGAAGGGTACTGTTAATGAGGTTGATATTAATCAAATTAGAAAAGGTATGAAAGCAATGGTGACAAGTGTTGCGTTTCCAGGTATTACCTTAGACGGAGTCATCAAAGAAATTGATTCGCAAGCGACAAGTTCAGGTAACTTGCCCGTTTTTAGTTTAAGCATTGTTATTCCAACATTACCCAAGGGATCGTTAGGCGTAATTAAAGTTGGTATGAGCGCAAAGGCTGAGGTAAGAATTAAGCATCCAGCTCAAGTTCGTATTCCTATTCATGCGGTAACTCAAAATCCAAAAACAGGACAGAGTACCGTCACTAAAATAGTTAATGGTAAAAAAGTTCAAACACCGATTGTAACAGGTAGGACGTCATTAACATCAGTGACTGTCGAATCAGGATTGAAAGCAGGAGATAAAATTGTCGTCAGTCATTGAGCTTAAAGACATTTCCAAAATTTATAAAGCAGGTGATTCTGAGCTTATTGCACTTGACCATGTCTCAATGAATGTTGAAAAAGAGGAAATGGTCGCGATAATGGGAGAGTCCGGTTCGGGGAAGTCAACAATGTTAAATATTGTAGGCGTTTTGGATAAACCTACAATGGGAGAGTATTGGTTAAATGGTACGGAAGTTGAAAAATTAAAAGGTGACGCACTCTCTGTCATTCGAAATAAAGAAATAGGGTTTGTCTTTCAATCCTTTTTTTTATTACCAAGGATGACGGCACTACAAAATGTTATGTTACCGTTGCGGTATCGAGGTGTTCCCAATGGTGAGTCTCTCCTTAGAAGTGAGGCTATGCTTGAAAAAGTGGGCATTAAACATTTGGCGGAACATAGACCAAATCAAATGTCTGGCGGCCAACAGCAACGTGTTGCTATCGCGCGTGCATTAATTGGTGATCCTGCGGTGATTTTAGCCGACGAGCCAACAGGCGCGCTTGACTCAAAAACAAGCCAAGAAGTGATGGATTTATTTATTAGCTTAAACAAAGAAGATAAAAAAACGATTGTTATTGTCACGCATGACACAGCTGTTGGTAAGCAATGCGGGCGAATTATTCGGTTACAAGATGGAAATATAGTAGGAAATTAAAAAGTGTTTATTGGCGCCCACATAAGAGAAGCATTATCGAATTTGTATTCACAAAAGCTTCGTACATTTTTAGCTTTGCTAGGTGTTTTGGTGGGGACGGCGTCAGTTGTTGCAATGATTTCTGGAGGAAAGCTTGCAACCCAAGAAGCCTTGGCTCAGTTTAAAGCGCTAGGGACCAATCTTTTGTCTGTGCAGATTAACCAATCTTCTGGTGGGGCTTCTTCTCAGCAATCGATTAGTGTTGTTCAGGCGTTAAATGTCAAAAAAGCTTCTCCAGCGATTGAGCTCGTCGCGCCTTATAGCAGTATTTATGTGCCTATTACTTTTGATGGAAAAAACATTAATGCGAGTATTCTTGGTTTAACAGATTCACTTCAAGAAATTATGAAACTACATATAGCCAAAGGACGGTTTATTTCCTTTCTTGATCAATATGAATATTACTGTGTGCTTGGCCAGACCGTTTATCAAAACTTAAAAAAAACAACAAACAAACCCATTATTGGGCAACAAATAGATTTGGGCGGTTCATTTTTTACAATCATTGGTTATGCAAAACAATGGCCAACGAATTCATTCTTATATGCGGATTTAAATAATTCCATCATGATCCCCGCCAGGACAGCGAAACTTTTAAGCAAGTATGCGAATATCAATTCGATTGTTTTTAGGTTGAATAAAGGTGCAAACATTAGTGATACTGAGTCAAAAATTAAAGCTTATTTTAATGATCAAGTAACAGGGGTGCAGTATTATTTCCAAAGCGCAAAAGAACTTATAGCAAGACTTGTCAATCAACAAAATATTTTAACTTTATTTTTAGCTTTTATTGGTTCTATTTCTTTACTTGTGGGCGGCATAGGTGTTATGAATATTATGTTGGTCTCTGTGACTGAACGTAAACGTGAAATTGGTATCCGTTTAGCTATTGGGGCAAAATCATGGGATATTCGTTTCATGTTTTTAATTGAATCTATTGTGTTGTCCCTTTTTGGTGGTTTGCTCGGCGTTTTTTTGGGTGAGTTGATTACTTATATCATTACGCTTGTCAAAGGTTGGCATTTTTCGTTTTTTGTCTTTCCAGCGTTTATAGGTTTTACGGTTTCAGTGCTTGTGGGTATCTTTTTTGGGTTTTACCCTGCTTATAAAGCATCTAAATTAAATCCTATTGAGACGTTACGTGCGGATTAATGTCTTTCTATTTGTATACACTATGATATAATCTTGAGCTTATTAAAATAATAAAGAGAGGTGTTTCCTATGCCACAAGGCGAAATAAGCGAAAAAAAGATGACACATCCAAATGGCAACACTTATTCGGTTCTTTGTTTTAAGTTAGATTCTCCGCCGGTCAGAGAGGTGGTTTTGCCAGAAGTAAAATCAGAGCCAGAGCCAGAGCAAAATCTTACAGAGCCCCCTATATTGGTAGGTCCTGTTGTATATAATGAGCGGGGATTGCTGAAAATTTTGAAAGAGCTCCTCATAACAGCAAGTTTGTATCGTTTCCCAGCTTTCTTTGATCAAGCCTTGGGGCTTACCTCCATGATTTCTAAATTTGCTGCAAGTAGTTATGAGATGCTTTATTTAATGGCGAATGTTACTAGTATCTTACAGGTGGGTGATTTTAATTTTATTCCTCTTGCTTTAGCTGGTATTAGCCGCATGGAGTCTTTGATGGAGACGAGGGCCTCTATGTCTCAAGAAGCCGGGTGTGTTTCGCAAGAATTTTTTTATGCGGCTATGGGACTTGAAGAGCCCGAGAAGAGTGCTTTTTATAGGAGCACAATAGGCATTTAACTGCTAATAATTGCTGTTACATTTTACATAAAAGTTAATACCTAACAAAGCCTGTTTAATAATGCTTTTAAATTTGTTTTGATGTTTGATGAATCCACCCTGCAAAACATTGAGACACATTCCATGAAAAAAAATATTCTAGCACTACACCAATGCGGCATTAACACATACACCAAAATTAAAAAACTCCAAACATTTTTTGACGACTTATCAGAATGCTTCAAAGCAGCGCCAAGGTTTTTGCGCGAAGCGGGTTTAAGCGAAAGGCAGGCAGAGAAAGTGACTAAGTTCAAATCTTCAATGATTGAGCAAGCTTTAGTTTGGGAAGAAACAAAAAACCACACCCTATTACATTGTGAGCATGCAGACTACCCCCCTTTTTTGAAAGAAATCGCACAGCCGCCGAGTCTTCTATATATTAAAGGTAATGATACCCAGCTTTTGATGCCTCAGTTGGGTATCGTGGGTTCACGCAAGCCTAGTCCTTGGGGGCGAGAGAATGCTGTTGCTTTTGGGAAAGCTTTGGTTGAAATAGGCTTTACGGTGACAAGTGGCTTAGCGCTTGGTATTGATGCTGCAGCTCATGCGGGCGCGCTGCGCAAAGGTAAGACAATAGCTGTTCTTGGAACGGGGATTGATACAATTTACCCTTGGCGTAATCGCGCTTTAGCTGAAGAAATCATCGAGAGTGGCGCGATAATCTCTGAATTTCCCTTGGGCGCTAAACCTTGTCGGGAGCACTTCCCCCAAAGAAATCGCATTATTAGCGGCTTAAGTTATGGCGTTTTGGTGATTGAAGCGGCTTTAAAGAGTGGATCCCTTATTACGGCTCGTTATGCCATGGAGCAAGGACGAGAAGTGTTCGCTATTCCGGGCCCTATTAATCATCCTCAATCCAAGGGGTGTCATGCTTTAATTCGACAGGGGGCAACATTAACTGAAAATTTGGATGATATTTGCTCAGAACTTGATGGCATGATAGAGTTGGGACATGAAAATTTAAGCTTAACCCCTTCTTCTGAGCAAGAAAAGCTTGATTTTACTTTTAAGAATGAACAAGATAGAAAGGTATTTGGGGTTGTTGGCATTGAGGCAACATCTGTGGAAATAATAATAAATCGCACTGAATTGCCATCAGAGCTTGTATTAGGGGCGCTATTGCGATTAGAATTGCGCAAATTAATTAAGCTGGTGCCAGGTGGCTATAGTCGAATTCGATGAGAGAAGTATGATAAAAGAAAATTTATTGAATATTTTGATGTATGTCTTTGAAAATTACTTAGAGCGTAATGCAATTGCTAAAAAAGAAAATTCAGTGATTGTTTCTGAAATGCTTAGTGCGGGCTTTGAAGTTAAGGAAATTGATCGTGCGCTGAAATGGTTTACAGACCTTAATGACATTAAATCGAGCTTCAATTTGGCGAAAGATGCTTTGAGTAAAAAGGCTTTCCGTGCCTACACGGAATATGAAATGAATAAAATTACAAGTGAAGCTCGAAGTTTTTTAATGTCACTTGAGCAATCAGGCGTGATTGATCCTATAAGTAGAGAGATCGTGATTGATCGAGCAATGGCTTTAGATGACCCTTTGATTGATGAGCCTGAAATTAAATGGGTTTCATTAATGGTTTTATTTTCTCAAGCCGATAAAAAGGCAGAGCTTATGATGCTTGAAGACCTTGTTCTTTTTAGCGATTACAGCAGCGAACATTAAAATTAATTAGGAATGGAATGAGTAAGAATTTAGTTATTGTAGAATCCCCCGCGAAAGCAAAAACCATTAAGAAAGTTCTTGGAAAAGATTTTGAAGTGATGGCCTCCTATGGACATGTTCGTGATTTATTGCCCAAGGTTGGTGCTGTTGATCCTGACAATCAATTTGCTATGATTTATGAGGCGATAGAAAAAAATGCGAAGCATGTTACCTCGATTATAAAAGCGTTAAAAGATGCTGATACACTCTATCTAGCACCCGATCCCGATCGTGAGGGAGAGGCGATTGCATGGCATTTATATGAATTATTAAAAGAAAAGAAAAAGCTAAAAGGCAAAACAGTTAAGCGTATTGTCTTTAACGAAATCACAAAAAGCGCGATTAAAAATGCGGTTGAACATCCTCGCGATATTGCGATGGATCTTGTGAATGCGCAACAAGCAAGACGTGCGCTAGATTATTTGGTCGGGTTTAATTTGTCACCTTTACTTTGGCGTAAAATTCGAAGAGGTCTTTCAGCAGGCCGCGTGCAAAGCCCCGCATTAAGATTAATTGTCGAGCGCGAAGAAGAAATTGAAAAATTTATTTCAAAAGAATACTGGACCATTATTTCGGACAATCAAAAAGATGGTCATAACTTTCCCGCAAAGCTTGTTGAATATAATAAAGAAAAATTAGAACAGTTTTCAATAACTGCTGATGATCAAGCAACATCGATTAAAGACGCTTTATTAAAAGCAGCAAACGGTAAAATCACAGTCACTAAAGTTGATAAAAAACAACGTAAAAGAAATCCGGCGCCACCGTTTATTACATCAACTATCCAACAAGAGGCGGCGAGAAAATTAGGCTTTACTGCAAAACGCACAATGATGCATGCACAAAGGCTTTATGAAGCAGGTTTAATTACTTACATGCGTACAGATTCTGTGAATCTTGCGCAAGAAGCGATTGATGATATTCGAAGTTACATTGAGAAAACCTACGGCAAAGATAATCTTCCTGATGAATTTCGTGTTTTTAAAACAAAATCAAAAAACGCACAAGAAGCGCATGAAGCAATTCGTCCGACGTCTGTGCATACAAAACCTGAATCATTAAAAGGTAGTCTCGAAGCGGATCAACAAAAACTTTACGCTTTGATTTGGCAGCGTACGGTCGCTTGCCAAATGATCCATGCAACGATTCATACGGTTGCGGTTGATTTAACATGTGGCATTGATGATCGATTCCGCGCGAATGGTTCAACGATTGCAAACCCTGGTTTTATAGCTGTTTATCAAGAACACATTGATGACAATAAACAAAAAGAAGACGATAAATTATTGCCTGAATTAAAAGAAGGCGAAGTAATTGATTTGCTTTCGATTGAAGGCAATCAGCATTTTACGGAACCTCCTCCTCGTTATAGTGAGGCAACGCTTGTTAAAAATTTAGAAGAATTTGGTATTGGCCGTCCTTCTACTTACGCTAGTATTATTTCTACGATTCAAAATCGTGATTATGTTTTCTTAGAGAAAAAACGTTTCCATCCAACCGATGTTGGCCGTGTTGTGAGTAATTTCCTAACAAAGTATTTTACGAAGTATGTTGATTTTGGTTTTACATCAGGATTAGAAGATACACTTGATGCTGTCGCGCGCGGTGAAAGGAAATGGATTCCTGTGTTAGATGAATTTTGGCATCCTTTTATTAAATTGATTGGAAGTACAGATAAAAGCGTTGATAGAAAAGATGTCACGCAAGAAATGATTGATGAAAAATGCCCGAAATGCGAAAAGCAATTATCGATTCGCTTAGGCAGAAGCGGCCGTTTTATTGGCTGTACAGCTTTCCCTGAGTGTGATTACACAAGAAATCTTGAAGGCGCAGGCGAACAAGCCGAGCCAGAATTTGTTGAAGGGCGCACATGCCCTGACGATGATGCACAATTAATTTATAAACAGGGCCCTTATGGCAAATTTATTGGTTGTAGTAATTATCCAGATTGCCGCTTTATCGAATCTTTAAACAAACCTGAAGACACAGGTATTCAGTGTCCGCAATGTAAAAAAGGCAATATGCTTAAAAGAAAATCCCGTCGCGGAAAAATCTTTTATTCTTGTTCTGAATTTCCAAAGTGTAAATATGCGCTATGGAATGAACCGCTTGAAGAACCATGCCCTAAATGCAAATGGCCGATTTTATCTTTGAAAGTCACCAAGCGAGCTGGCGAAGAAAAGCTCTGCCCGCAAGAGGATTGCGACTATAAAGAAGAGTAGGCTGGATTCAAAGCGTAAGCAAAAATTCCACCGTCGGAAGCACCCTAGATAAAGTGGCTCATAAAGTTCTACGCTCACTAGCACATATATTGCTAGCCTTCACAGTAGTTTGCGCCACCCTTGTCATTCAGGACGCATTCTGCGCCGCCTGTGCAAGCAGGGTCACAAGTTTGGGCCATAGCAGGCATTGATCCAATGGCAGCCGTGCCGACAAACAATAAAGCAATTAAATGTTTCATAGTAAACTCCTATTTCACGCACTTGTATAATCCTAGATTCAGCAGTTAGAATCTGAAATAATCCAGCTTTATCCACAAATACTAGGTTCAAGGCATGGAAAATCCCTCTTTGGAAGTTCACCCAGA
>Ga0233430_1003846_pt1 | contig 14628 bp, 10 predicted proteins | sample SI_118_April2016_2_FD_179883 | JGI IMG/M metagenome (GOLD analysis project Ga0233430, IMG submission 179883) | Seawater microbial communities from Saanich Inlet, British Columbia, Canada - SI_118_April2016_150_MG | ecosystem: Environmental > Aquatic > Marine > Inlet | place: Canada: British... | reverse complement strand
TGTTTTCGGTTATGCCTTGTTGGTATTACTTCAGGATCTGGAGGATCAGGATCATCACCGTTGTCTCCCTCATCGCCGTGGGATTTTGCTCTCCTCTCCTCTCCCTCTCCCCCTCCCTCTCCATCTCCATCTCCCTCTCCATCTCCATCTCCATCAGGTGGAATGTCCTCATTTTCCTCCGGGCGCTCATAATCATAATATCCAAATAATTGCAAAAGCAATGACCTGAGTCCTGAAATTTTGTGTGCTCCAGCTGTCTTTGAAGTTTCGCGTAGCGTTCCATAATCACTTATGAATACATCTGATTCTGTGAAAGTAGTGGATATTTCTTTCTTGTTTCTATCACCTGATTTCCTGGGAATGTTACTCTTCTGCGGTAAATATTGTAGATGCTCGACAAATATGCCTAGAATGGTGTTCCAGGATGATAGAGACCACCCTTCAGGACTGACTCCCTGATGGACTGCACCTGCTAGAGATCGATGTTTTCCAGTTTTTTGCAGCTCGATCTCGTGATCGATCCAGAAAAGATCCGAGTGCAGATTCGAACCCTGAAATATTCCGATCACCTGAATTCGGCTGCATATGATGTTTGCCCGCGCTACTAGAAGGAAATCAGGGGTTTCAGTGTATGTGACCGCTTCATCATCGAGTAAGACTTGTTTAATAAATATCCCTTCGGTCATGCTCACCGTAATTGCCAACCCATTCCGATCATTTCGGGCTGCCAGGATCGAGATGCGACCATGATCTGGCTCTGGTTCTTTGTGCTCTTGCACTTCACTCAATCTAGGTGCTGCATTCACCACCTCTATTTCACCCAGCACTTCATTGATAAAGTTCTGAACAGAGATCTGTCTCACTGAGAGTAGTTCTGCATTGCCTTGTGCACCAGAAATCGAGAGTGCTGCAGCGGAGCAGTTCGCACTACCTGAGAAGAGCGTAATTTCATCTGTGTGGACAAACGCATAAAACTTAGCATGAACAAATGATTCATGGTCATCGCTCTTCCTGAAGGTGACTGTGGTGAATTTTACTCTGGAGCTGAGATTCTTCATTACATCGAGTGAAATATTTGAACCGTACGAGGGCACCAGCACCTCAACTGGTGCTTCCTGAGCAAAGGCGTGAAGTGAATTTATGATCTCCCCTCTATCATCAAAATAGGGTGCACAGATTACAAGCTTTGATATCGACTTTCCAGCCAGGTAAGTCTCCATTCTGTCCAGTAGAGATTCGCCCTGCTTGAATTTTCCTAGTAAGCCCTGTGATGCGGGGAGATTTAAACTCCACATGTGCGTGCTCGGATCATAGGCAGATTGAATCTCCGAGATGATGGTCGTGCTCAAGGGGATGTCATTTGCGATTTGTATGAGATACTCATAGAAGGAAGATATCTCAGGTTTTCCACCGCTCTCAGTATCGTAGTGACTCCAAATTTCCCCATTGTCTCGCCAGCCTCCGAATCCTAGGTTTCCACTCCCAATAAAAAGAGATGCTTTTTTCTTACCTGCTATAAATATGGCTTTAGGATGAAATCTAAATCCCTTACTCATTTTGACAGGGACCAAACGGTAGCGTTTCCCCAACCCACCTGCGTATTTGTGATAAATACTGAAGCTCTCGACTGCACAGCTGTATTCAGCGAAGACTGTAATTGAGGGATTCCCACATTTTCTCAAAGTAGGAATTAACACATTCTGCAAAAAGATCAGGTCTACATTATGTGTCAGCACAAATACATGGCTCACATCTTTGGCTGATCGAATCTCCTTTTCTAACGACAGTCTCAAGAACCGGTACCCCTGGCTCTGAGAAAGATATCGCCTTCATTTGTAATAGAAAATTTTTTATCGCTTGTGCGATTCAGTAATCCAGTATCAGCCATGAGGTGAAGCACATTTTCTAATCGAGTCCCACTCTGTCCAGCATTCACCCTAGTACCGGTTGCCCTAAATGTTGATCCTTCTGGAAAGAATCGCACTGAACACTGCATCCCCTGACCCATTTTTCGCCATGACGTTGTTAAATGACTCTCTATGATGATCTTCTGCAAGATGGTCTTCATACAGTTTCGGATGGTATTCTTGTGTGATTTTGAAATGATTGATTTTATTTCAAGGATATGTGGCAGACTCGATGTCATAAGTTTGTATTGGTTACTGACTTTTTCCTCGTGATCCAAGGCAACCAAAAGTATGAGTAATCCGTATACAGCACGTTCAGCCGGCGGTTGCGAAGCAATTTTTGAAATCGGGGTTTGCTCTCTCATGAACTCGGATGATATGGATTTGTTCAACTCTGTAATTGCCAGGGAATAGGTAAGTTTACTACCCACTATCTCGTTCAAATCAGCATTCGAGGTAAACTCCTGGTCCCACATTGAGAGCACCGATTCAGCATCAGAACCTCCGGTCTCGATCAGCGAATCCGTAAAAGCAGATAGAAATAGCTCCGTGCTAAAATGGAAGTGCCTCATTAGGTCGTATTCAAACCATGCTATCGCCCACTCGGCTTTTCCTTCAGGAGTTGCAATAGTTTGTGAGTAGTTTTGCGAAATCAGGTCACTGACAGTATGATTTGGATAAAGGTGAATGAGATCCAAAACCCATGAAGTCGTCCCCACAAATCGTTCGTAGATTTCAAAGTTTTCTTCCGTGACGGGTTGGGAAATTGCTTCTAGTAGTAAAGTCCGCTCTTCACTGCACTCTGGATGAATTAATCCGTTCAGGGAAAAGTATTTCCCCCATTCCAACAATGCTTGTTTGTTGACAGTTCTATCTTCGTAGATAGCATGCATCAAGGGACAACCCCTAAGCTGTTTATGCCTAACTTTGTATGCTTCGGTTCCCCGGGGAGTAACTTTGGCAATAGGACTTGAAGGGGCCAGAAATTCAAATTGAGAGCTTGGTCTAAGATAGGTAGGGTAAGAGTCGCCTCCGATGGTCCCATCAGTGTTAATCACACCGGATTCAAGAAACTCCGCTCGAAGATCGCTGAATAGATCAGATCCTAAAGCTCCATAAGTGTTTCCATCCTCACCGAATTCACTTCCAGAGAGAGTGGAGAAATACACGATCTGCTCAAATCTGCGCAGTACCGCGTAAAATTCCTCTTTCTGGAATTCAGCTTGTCCATCCGTAGCAATTTTTAATTCGTGCTTATAGTAATCAGCAATTATCCAAGGGAGCATGGATAAATATCGACCCCTGATCGAGATGGTAGTGATACCAGCCACATAATCGCGTTCAAAATTTTGGTCGAATCGTCTGAATCCTAGTATATCCAGACCTTTGATTAAATCTTTTTCACCAGTATTCCAAAAAATATCCACAGAGACTCCCCCAAACAGGAACTATTTTCTCTTTAGCTCATCCAAAGTTTTACCATTGGCATCTTTCCACATGGTCCAACCGTTGACTGTTCTACCAAAGACAACTACTCCAGCTTGGCTGGGTGAAGGAAATAGCCAATCCTTAGTAAAAATGTATACATCGTCTTTCTTAACAATGACACCAGCTGCTATGACCCTCTCTCGGGCATTTTTTACAAAAGTCCGCGCTGATTTAACCTCTTTGAGTTTGCAGGTGGATCCTTGAAAAATGATGAACCCATCATCTGTATATTGTCCTTTAGCCTCAACACCTTGCCCCCTACAGAACAGCATTTCACTGGGTTGTTTCTTGACAGCAACTGTTTCCAGAACCGGAAAACCCAGGGTAGACAATAGCACCTTTATAGTTTCATAATTATCCATTAGATCAGCTTCCATCTGCTCTGAGATGTAAGGTTTAGTTGGAATCGTGGAGTTTTCTACCGAATAGCGATTTGTCTCCACTGCTTGCTGATGACAATACCATTCTAAATATTTAGCATGGGCTTTTGTAAAGCTGTTTGTTTTGGAAGTAATTGCCACTGCTGATTCCCAAAAACCTTTGGTCCTGTTATGCTGAGCAATACGGATATGGCACTCCTCGGCCTCACCTATATATACAAGCGGTAATCCTGTCTCCTCATCTTCACCAAAGAGGAAATAAACTCCTACGTTTTTTACCTCTTCGCGTTTACCGGCCTCTGATATCTTTGTCCTAGGGATTTGAATGGCTTGAACTGTCCGACTTGTGATCTCAGCGATACGAACACTTCTGGCATTACCGTCAGGTAAAAATATCTGGATAGTTTTGGCTGAGTTTATCATTACAAGTCCCTCTAAATTCTAGATTAACTTAACAAATATTCTATCTTTTATAGATTCAAACATAATATTTCCATCTCAAAGCCCACTCTCCCACTCAGTCTCATGCACGAGAATGAAGCTGACTTCCTCAGATAGCGATGCGTACCACTCACGGGCGGTTGATCCCCAGGAAACTGATTCGGGCAATAAGAATTTCGGAAAGTCGCCGAATGATACTACAGTTGCATTATCCGAGTAGCTGAGATCAGCTGAGACATCCACAAGTTGCTGCTTACTCTTGAGAGCATCAATATCGATCATGGCAGTAATCGAAGAGACCACATCATAGTCCCCTTTTAACCACCGGACAGCAACAAGGTTAGTTTCAAATGCCATAAGCTTAACTATCCTCTTCTTTGCGAACATTACTAACTCTTTTTACCGCTCTTTGATATATAGCAACCCTCTGTAGGTCTTTCTCTGTGACTTCTGAAAGTCGAGTCAGGTCCATGTTGTCCTCAAGGTCGGCCAGCTTACCAGCAGTTGCCAACGGGCTATGCGATATTCTCTCTATGAAAAATTCGTGAGTCTTCCAATCCTGTCAGTATTTCTTTAGCTATAATTTGAAAGCAAAGCTGATTCCCATGAGAGGGAAACGGCACAACTCTGTCTTGATTGACAACTTCATATCCTTCTTGACTCAATTTAGATCCAAGAGTTCTACAAATGTTAGCTTTAACTAGAAATAATGGAAACGTACCTCTCTTGCTAAGATTTTTAAGATCTATAAGGAGGGATTCAAAATCCAGAAGAATGGCGTCGTTGCGCTTTTTCCCCTTCAGGTGATTAACTGGATTGTAAGTTGAATCTACAATTAAACATCCTCGGTTCATAAACTGTACAAGCCCCTCACGTTTGGTCTCAACCTGGATTCCAAGAAGTTTCATCATCGCAGAAAATAGGGGTTCATTAATCGACCCCATTTCATTGTAGAAGTACTTCCCAGATATTGGTGGAGATTCCAAAATAAAAGCAAGTTTCACAGGTGTCGGCTTGAATGTGTTTCTCATGTCTAGATATTGTGATTTTTTCATGCGAAAATTCTAACCGCTATAATGCTGATCATCCAAGTTGCATTCACTTACTCTTCCTCCAGATTAAACCATTCCGAAACGCCACTCACATAAAATATCTTCTCAAGGAAGTCACCTAACCGCTTGGGATAGCCCCAATGCGCATAGATCGAGTGCTTCTCAGACCCAATTTCAATACTAATATTTATTTGAGTGCCATCCAAAATATCCCCAAAACCCTGAGCGAGTGTCCCTTCTGGGGTAATATATAATTCGGACGCTCTGGAATATTCAGCCTGCATATCAAAAAACCCAATTTCCATGGATTCTGAAATTAAATTTCGAATAGATTCAGCATCGGGGAGCATTGTCTGATCTTCAATTATAAATGAATAACCATACGGCTCCAGCTCGACTTCTCCTGTTCCATGGATAGTGAGCTTGAAATTAGCCTGGCTGCCGAAACTATTCACCGTCACTTGGATTTCGATGTCTTTAAGATTTACTGGAAATTTAAGCATCCTAACCCACACTGCTACCCTTCAGATAAATACAGCACAAAATCCGATAATTTTATTAATAATACTCTTTTATATACGCATACGCCTGTTCAAACAGATTCTGATCCTTGTGAAGTTTGTATTTCAGTAAAGCTTTTCGGAGTGATTTCTGAACTTCCCGTTCACCGGTGGTGGTCTTCTGCCAGCCAGGAAATCGTACAACGCGCACAATGGAATCAATATCCTCAACGATTCGTTTGACGACAGCAGGTGTTTGATCTGTCTTTAATTCAAGGAAAAGCTCAGTAAGCGCTGACTTTGGACTGATTGCCTGTCTTTCCTCTTCAATTTCTTTTTCGGCCTGAAGGGTTTCCCTAGCAAGCTTGCACAAATCCTTGACGAATTCTATTGATGTAATCAAACCTTGCTCTGCTCGATCTCGTAAAGCTTCAAGACGTTCACTTAATTTCTTAAATTTTGGATGCGCTGCATGCTTGCGAAAACGACCAATGATGGCTTTTTCAATTTGCTTGGCTTGCTTTGGATCAGGATTATTGAAAATATCCTCGATGACATCAGCATCCATGACAAACTCATCCAGCTGATGCACATCCCCAACATGGATATTCTCATGGATCAAGGCCGTGGTTTTGGCCCCGAAGGTGAACCACAAAAGCTTGCCCAGGTTGCCTGCAGCGGGTCTGACCGACTCAAATACTTGTGAGAGCCAGCGGTAATCTGCTAAAAATAAATCCAAAATCTTATCTGGGGACAAAGACTCCCACAAACGACTCAAATATTTGAAGTCTTTTGCAAAAGCATCCCGCTTATCATCTGTATTGATCACTGCCTGTGCAGCTTCCAAACCTTCAAAGCCCTCGATGGTTCTATCCACGCCAGGGAAGTGGTCCAGAGCTGTTTGCATTGCAGTTGGCAACTCATCACGAAGGGCTGAAAGATTAGTGATGATCTTGTTGACACTGGTTTCATCAAATTCTAGAGCTCTAGCTGCATCATCAAAGACCCCAAAATAATCTACAATACGACCAAAATGCTTCTGGGGATAAAGGCGGTTGGTCCGACAAATGGCCTGAAGCAGAGTATGGTCTTTCAGAGATTTGTCCAGATACATGGTCTGGAGAATGGGCGCATCAAAACCGGTGAGTAGTTTGGCGGTCACAATAATGAATTTCAGTGGTGAGTTGGCTTCATTATAGCTGTCAATAATTTTATCCTGCTGGTCCTTGGTGATACCCCATTTCTGTTTGAATTCCAGCGTGTCATTGGCCGTAGTTGAAATAACCACAGCACTAGCCTCTTCTGGAAAATGCTTATCCAGCTCTTCCTTGTACTGAGCACAGGCTTGGCGATCTGGTGTGACAATCATGGCTTTTAGATCATGAGGACCCACCTTCTCTTTGAAATGCTGAGCAATGTCCTCAACAATCTTGGAAACACGCTCCGGTGATTTTAAAAAGGCTGACATTTTCGCCGACTTCTTATTTAGAGCATCTGCTTCTTCATCACTGAGTGCAGCTGCCTCCCTGAATGTATCGAAGGCTTTATCCAATGCCTCTTTATCCACATGGACATCCACCAGCCGGGGTTCAAAATGTAGAGGAAGTGTTGCGCTATCTCGAATTGATTCCTGAAAGGTGTAGCGAGATAAGTAACCCCCATCATCCTCACGGGCTCCAAAGGCCCAAAAGGTATTTTTATCTAATTTGTTGACGGGCGTACCTGTCATTCCAAATAAAAAGGCGTTTGGGAGGGCTGCTCTCATTTGGCGCCCCAAATCACCTTCCTGGGTGCGATGGGCCTCATCTACCATGATGATGATATTATCCCGGGTATTCATATTGGGCTGGGCATCCCTGAATTTATAGATCATGGAAATGATAATCTTGCGGGTATCGTGCTCCAGCAGACTCTGTAATTCCTTGATGCTATCTGTTGTTACCACATTCGGGACATCTGCGGCATTAAAGGTAGAACTGATTTGAGTGTCCAGATCGGTACGGTCTACTAAGATAATCACCGTAGGACTCTTCAAGTCTTTGGATTTTCTCAATTTTTGAGCAGCAAACACCATGAGCAAGGATTTTCCAGAGCCCTGGAAATGCCAGATGAGACCTTTCTTGATCTTGCCGGCGATGACGCGATTTACAATCCGATTAGCCCCCTCATATTGCTGAAAGCGACACATCATCTTAATGCGTTGCTTACGTTTGTTGCTCGTAAAAAGGGAAAAATGCTGAAGTATATCTAAAAGCCGCTGAGGGCTGAGCAGGTCATCCACTTGCTTGCCCACATCTGATAATCCGAGACTGGCTGCTACAGCCCCATCTTCGACCTCCAGACGCCAGGGAGCCCAGTATTGGAGTGGGCTACGGATAGCACCGAAATAGAATTCCTTGCCCTCCGAGGCGAAGGAGAGAATGTTAGGGACAAACAATTGGGGCACACTGTTCTCATAAATGTCATGAATCTCGTGGGCACCATCCAACCAGGAGATGGAGGGCCGAATGGGGGTTTTGAGCTCCCCCACCACCACGGGAATGCCGTTGATAAACATGACGATGTCGGGGATCTTGGTTTCCCTGGCATGAACATTGAATTGATTGGTGACTATATACTGGTTGTTGGCCAGATCATCAAAATCAATGAGGCGGACTGGGACATGGCGGTTGTTCTCGCCGAAGGGCATAGTTTTGTCACCGCTGAGCCACTTGAAAAATTCTTCATTGGCTCGGACTAGACCGATTTGGTTAACGGAAATAAGGATAGCCCTGAGTTTATGGATGACCTCATCCGCCAGATCTGGTTTTTGGGTGATCTCGGGATTGAGACGAATCAACGCGTCTTTGAGATCTTGGTCCAGGAGGACTTCATTGACGCTGCGATTTAAATCTTGTGCAGGTATGTACTGCCACGTAGCACCATAGACTGGTTTCGGTTCCTCACCTTTGTTGATGGTGTTAAGATTGGTCCCAGATAGACGTTGGATGAAATAATATTCTACAGCATTGAGTTCTGTAAATGTCATTAGAACACCTGATTAATGAGTGATTTTTGTAGAGATTTAGATCTTGAAATTGTTGTTTTAATAACTTTCAGGTTTTCATCGACTTTGGAGAGAATTTCAACAACTTTTCTCATTTCAGGAACATTAAGTGGTATAACAACTCTAAGGGTCCTTTGAGCGGTAATACCTACATAAGCTCTAGTCGATTGGGATGATATTCTTTTCAACTGATTCTGGAAATAAATTGAAGAAAACACATAGTAGAGAAACTTGTTTGACAGTTTCGTATTGTCGATGCGGTAGTATGTTACTTGTGGGGTTAACATTATGTAGGGCCACTCTATTTCATTAGGTACTATTGCGACCTCTCCCACTGTACCTTTGTGGCTTAATAAAACATCTCCAGGCATAGAAAAGCCAACACGCAATTTGTCTGTGATAGATTGAGGCAATTTTTTAGATTTATCAAAATCGATCTGACCTTCATGAAGAGAATTTGCCATTATAAATGGAATACCCTCTTCAACATAATCCTTTACTTTTGGATGAATCTCACCATGGTTTCCATCTTGAATCTGAGTAATCATACCACTTTCAAACATTCCACCGATAGTGGTTTCCTTCCAATCACTAGCTCTCTCCAGTTTCATTTTTTCAGAAAAGATGAGATTTTCTGATTTCCCTTTAAGAACTAAGTTGTTCTTAAGCACCTCATATTGGATGATAGCACTTTCTTTAAGTTGCAGCTCTTTCTCAATCATCTCATCCATAGCCCAGAGTAGTTCGACTAGGCGGGACTGCTGGTCTTTGGGGGGCAGGAGGAATTCGTATTCGGCTAGATCACGCCACTTTACTCGTTTTGACATCGTCCCAGCTGCATTGTCATTGGCAAAATCCCATAATCCATTTGAGTTCACCACAAATGCGAGGAATCCGGGGACTATTTTATCATGGTTTTCTCTGAGCACGAAAGCATCACCTGAGCAACAGCCATCAAAGTCAACTAGTGACGCTCTTCTGAGATAGGCATTCCGGCGAGCAAACAGAATATCTCCAGCCTTGAATGCTTTGGCGGAAGAAACTAGGTTTTCGGTACTGCCCCACTTCTTTATCTTGAGATCACCTGAGGAAAAATGCTCAAGACCGACAAAACGATCATAGACAGATTCTGCGGGATTATCAACACGCTGTGCAATCTCAGCAGCTAAATCGCCCAATTTGATTGAGACCCAATCTGTCTTATCTATATTGATGTCTGATCTAATCATATTGTTTGCCAGAATTAATGTTGTTAAATAAGGTTTCCATGGACCCTTTTAATGCTTCTGAGCTTTCCTCCCACGCTTGTAGGTTTTCAGAGAAATTGTCCTCCACCACACTATCTCTTTTTACATACAATTGAACACTTAGCCGAGAATTTTTATCATTCGCTATCACATCGTTTTCGAGAATCGCTGAGAATTGGTGGATTTCTTCATAGTTAACATAGGTAGAATGAATTTTATCGATATGGAGATCATCAAGAAAGCTCATTGTCTTCTCTTTGCGGACTTCATCAACAGCCTGGATAAATAGGACTTTCCCTTTTCTATCAACAGACTTGTTACTATTTGTCACCAATAAACACGAAACCATAGATGAGTTGTAAAATAGATTAGGTCCGAGACTAATGACACATTCAACTAGATCTGAAGAAACCATTTTTCTCCGCATATCAGCCTCAGAATCACGGAAAAGAATACCATGAGGCCAAAGGGTGATGGTTCGGCCATTCTTGGGGTTCAGGCTTTTCTGGATGTGCTGCTGAAAGGCATAGTCAGCACAACCCTGGGGAGGTGTTCCCCACATGTTTCTGCCATAGGGGTCATTCTCAAAACTCTTGCGGTCCCAGGCTTTAATGGAGTAGGGCGGATTGGCCAGGATCACATTAAACTGCTTCAATTCATCATCTTCCAGGAAGGCAGGATGAGCCAGAGTATCACCCCGGACAATGGAGAATTCCTCAATCCCATGCATGAACATGTTCATCCGAGCAATGGCTGAGGTAATCAGGTTGATCTCCTGGCCATAGAGCTTCAAATTGCGGTATTCTTTGCCTTCCTCCTTGAGATGGAGGGCACAGTTCAGGAGCAGTCCCCCTGAGCCACACGTCGGGTCATAGACACTCTCCCCTGGCTGGGGGTCCATGATTAGGGTCATCAATTTCACTACCGTGCGGTTGGTGTAAAACTCCGCCGCCGTATGGCCGGAGTCATCAGCAAATTCTTTGATCAAATATTCATAGGCATTCCCCAATTGGTCATCTGGGACATTAGCTAGATTTAATTTATGCTGGGAATAATGCTCAATCAGATTGGTAAGGATTTCATCAGAAAGCCGGTCCTTGTTGGTCCAGGAGGCATCCCCAAATATCCCATACAATGTATCCGGATTGGCCTTCTCAATGGCGCGCATCGCTTCTTGGAGTGCCAGCCCCACATTCACCGTAATTTCGCGGACATCCTTCCAATGAGCCCCTTCTGGAATCTGGAAATGGTGATTCTCGGCAAATTCGGCATATTCATTGTCGCCATCGCTCTCACTCAGCGCAGTCTCATATTCCTCATCATAGACATCACAGATACGTTTGAAGAACAGCAAAGGGAAAATGTACTGTTTATAGTCCCCAGCATCGATGGTCCCCCGCAGTTGGGTGGCGGCTCCCCAGAGGTATTTTTCTAACTGTTGCTGGTTCACTCTTGAACCTCACTAAAATTATCATCGATATATTTTTCAACACCATCATAGCAGAACGTCGGCTGGTTCTTGGCAAAGAATCTTTTATACCTATCCGAAGCTAGATTCCAAAGAATCCCAGGAAGTAGATTTTCATTAATATCAACATACTTCTTACGATCACTCTTGTCATTTAGTACAACCTCAATCTGGGTCTCAGGTTTGACAAATCGAGCAAATAGCTGCCTGATTTCAAAATCTGCAAGCGGGAAGGAATATCCCATAAACACAATCTTTTTTGCCTCAGTTAACTCTATCCCAGCTTGGCTCCAGACATTTTTTAATTGGGTATTACTTGTATCTTTTAGGAATGTGGGCATCAAAATTTGAGGCGTCAAGGTTTCTGTCTCACAGAATCGGCAAGTTGCTTGCCCTAGATAAGATCGAAGTGCTATTTTTTCCCCATGCTTGACCAAGATTCGCCCACAATTACTGCACCACAACCAATTTAGAGAACCGTGTAACTTTATGATTTTGTGGTTTTGATGGCCTCTTGTTTTTGCAACCAATGGAGGAGGAAAGGGTGCTCCATCATTGCTATTTGTGAAGTGACAACAATAGTCAACAACATCGCCAGTGCCCTGAATAATGTCAGTTATGCTATTATCTAAAAGAATATCCCAATTGGATGTCATCACCACTGATTTATCAGTAGTTTTGTTAGATTTTACTATATGAGTCGCGAGCTTAGTTATATACGCATCCGCTACTGGATATCGTAGTTTGGAATCCATGATCAAGGAAATGATCGCATTAAGTTTCACGCGTAAATCTGATAGCTGACGGGGAGTTTTACCTTTGAAAGATGTTCCTTCAATGATGCAGCGATCTATTGGGGTATAAATATCCTCCAGATCAGCATTATCAAGCTTCAATAGAAAGTCATTTTCGATAAACATTTTTACAGGGGAAAGATCTTTGATTTTGGTAGGGTCCGGATAGTGATGTCCGTGTTCAGCTATGAAATGTTCAATATCAAAATTGAATATCTCTTTCGTTAGTTGGCTCTGGGTAGGTGCCCCAGCCGGGAATGAGAACCCAGCACCAAGGAAATATATGGTCTTGTTTTTTGCAGGCCTCATATTAAAAATCCCTTCAGGATCGTTTTAAACCTTTCTTCAGCCTTTTGGCTTTCAGACCAGGCTTGTTTTAAATCGGCTAAGGCTTCCTCCACGCTGGGCAGATTATCCTCGATGATCTTTTCCACATAGAGCGGAATATTCAGATTGAAGTCATTCTCTTGGATTTCATCCATCTCAGCCAAATGGACATAATTCTCAACTTCTGCCCCGTCTTGGAACCAGCTGAATAATTGTTTTACATGTTCAGGTTCCAGATAATTCTGAGCCCGGCCAACCCGGATCTGGTCCGAGCCATCAATGAACAGGACTTTTTTACTATTTCCCGCAGTTTTTGACTTCTTGAACACCATAATACAGGGTGCCAATGGGGTCCCATAAAAAATATTTGGTCCTAGACCGATCACAGCATCTAGAAGATCCTGTTCCAACAGGGCTTGACGGATCCGTCCCTCTGCCCCTTTCCGGAATAGCGCTCCGTGAGGTAAAACCACAGCCATGCGTCCCTTAGCATTCATTGATGAGATCATGTGCTGTACCCAGGCCATGTCACCATTCCCTTTAGGAGGAACACCGGCAATATTCCGTCCAAAGGGATCATTGGCCCATACGTCTGCTCCCCAGTCCTTTAAAGAAAATGGAGGATTGGCGATAACACAATCAAAGGTCTTGAGTCCATCGGCTTCAAAGAAGGCGGGATTGCGCAGAGTATCTCCGCGATAGATCTGGAAATCTTCTATATCGTGTAGGAACATATTCATCCGAGCGATGGAGCTAGAGGTCAGATTCTTTTCCTGGCCATACAGTTTCAATGTCCTGTAGTCCTCATCATTCTCACGCAGATGGTTCACGCATTCCAAGAGCATACCACCAGTACCGCAGGCTGGATCATAGATAGTCTCGCCCTGATGGGGATCCAGGATCAGTCCCAATAGATGAACAACTGATCTTGGAGTATAGAACTCCCCTGCTTTTTTATTGGTGAGGTCGGCGAAGTGTTTGATCAGGTATTCATAGGCTTGTCCCAGAAGATCTGTTTCAACTTGCTGGCTCCCCAGGTCGTATTGGGAGAAGTGTTCAATGAGATCCACCATGAGTCGATCTGATAGCTTGTTCTTATTGCTCCATTGGGCGTCTCCAAAGATGCCATAGAGATGATTCTGATTGGCTTGTTCAATCCCTCGAAGTGCTTTTTCAATGGCCAACCCGACATTAGTGGTCTGCTCACGGACATCATTCCAGTGACAACCCTCTGGGATTTCAAACCTATGGAACTCTGTTAATTGGGCATATTCTTCATCACCTTCAGATTCTTTTAATGCCTGAGCATATTCTTCATCATAAACATCTGATATTCGTTTGAAGAATAATAAAGGAAAAATGTAGACCTTAAAATCTGATGCATCCACAGGACCTTTGAGAATCCAGGCGGCTTTGGAGAGATACTGTTCGAGTTGGGAAAGGTTCATATTATAATGGCCTACTCATAAGTCGTTGTGTTCACGATGGGGAAACTATGTTTTTCACATCTACTTTTACAAATGCAGAAAAGATAATATCTATCATCATATATCGCCTCATTCCTGATCTATTACTGCAAAGTGTGGAAGATAGCAGATAGATACATATGCACAACAGAAACCCCGCTCATGCATACCCATTGTCAGCATGCATTGAGGATGAGTATACATTTTTTTAGTCCGTCATATCACAATGAAGTCTTATCTACAACCAAAACGTATACGCAAAAGCGTATACATTTTATGCTTAACGGTGAGTAAAGGTGAGTAACAGTGAGCACATAAGTGCACTTTTCAAGGTTGTTGTAGAGTAAATAAAAAAGTCCTTGATATTAATATTATCAAGGACTTACGTGGTGTAGCAGGGGGCGGATTTGAACCGCCGACACCCGGCTTATGAAGCCGATGCTCTAACCAACTGAGCTACCCTGCCCTCTTTTCATACCCTCTGCGGACCTGCCCGCCGAAGTGGGACTGAG
>Ga0233430_1003845_pt1 | contig 14629 bp, 13 predicted proteins | sample SI_118_April2016_2_FD_179883 | JGI IMG/M metagenome (GOLD analysis project Ga0233430, IMG submission 179883) | Seawater microbial communities from Saanich Inlet, British Columbia, Canada - SI_118_April2016_150_MG | ecosystem: Environmental > Aquatic > Marine > Inlet | place: Canada: British... | reverse complement strand
CCCAGCGCATCCAGTTTCTTTTTAACTCTTGAACCTACGTTTCCATGGCCGACAATGCCTGCGGTTAATTCAAATGGGTTGAAGCCTTTTTTCTGTGATAACTCGAACAATGCATTAATCATGTATTCAGATGCTGATTCTGCATTGCAGCCGGGCGCATTGGAAAAGCCGATATTTTGTTGTTGTAGATATTCAAGATCAATGTGATCTGTTCCGATAGTGGCTGAAGCAACAAATTTTACTGGAGTATTTTTGAGTAATGTTTTATTAACCCTGGTAACAGAACGAACCAGTAAACAATCACAGTTTTGTAAATCTGAATTTTGCATCTGGCGACCGGGCAGGGTTGATACTTCTCCAAGGTCTGCGAATGCTTCTTTGGCATAAGGGATGTTTTCGTCAGCTATGATTTTCATTGTCTATTAATGTTAAATATTTATCACCACGAAGCTCACGAAGAGCACGAAGAGGTGAATTTTAAAAGAATGCTTTTTTGGTAACATTTTCAGTGGTAAAGCCTGTTATTTACTCAATTTTGTTTTAAACAATATAAATTATATCTTCGTGTCCTTCGTGTCCTTCGTGTCCTTCGTGTCCTTCGTGGTGCAATCTTTTTTTATTTACAGCAAAAGCGCTGTATTAAATTCTCTAATAAAGTAACAGTGGGTTGAATTTGATCTATGGGTAAAAACTCATCCGGTTGATGTGCCTGCTTGATTGAACCGGGTCCCATGACAATAGTCTCACAGCCCATTTCATTATAAAAAGGTGCCTCAGTGCCAAATGCAACTGACTGACTTTGTTTTTGGGTAACCTCTTGAAGATATTCATTTAAGATGCTATCACTGGCTGTTTGCATGGCAGGTATTCCCATCAGTAAAGGAGTGAAGCTGACGCGTTGTTCTCTCGATGAGGCTACTTTCTTTGCCAATGAACGAACTTGATCGCGTAATTCTTCAATGCTCATACCAGGTAAAAAACGCAAATCTATATGCAACTCGCATTCTCCACAAATTCTATTCGGGTTGTCACCACCATGAATATGACCGAGATTTAGAGTGGGCGTTGAAACATCAAAAGCGGTGTTTTTAAACTTCTGCTGTAGTTGAGTTCTGTAAACTAATAATTGCTGAATGAACTCGTGCATCGCTTCTAAAGCACTATTGCCCAGAGATGGATCACTGGAGTGACCTGATAGACCGGAGAAACGAATAGACTCCATGATGATGCCTTTATGTTCTCGCACCGGGGTCAGGTTGGTAGGCTCACCAATAACACAAAATTGGCCCAGATTTTTTCCATTTTCAGCTAATAGACGAGCACCGGACATGGTCGTTTCTTCATCCGCAGTGGCCACTATGGTTAGTGGATGAATGAATTTTTCAGGGTCGAATTTTTGACTGGCAATAATCGCCATTGCTATAAAACTTTTCATGTCACAACTTCCCAGGCCAAAGTACCTGCCTTCCCTTTCTGTTAACTTAAAGGGGTCGGATTGCCAGAGTGCTTCGTCGTAAGGAACTGTATCGGTATGTCCTGAAAAAATTAAGCCGTCTGAACCATGGCCGATGGTTGATATGAGATTGTATTTACCTGAATTTACCCGTTGCTTTGTCACTTTGAAACCGGATGTTTCCAACCAGTTAGCCAGCAGGTTGATGACGGGTTCATTGCTCATATCCAGTTCAGGTTGAACACAACTGATCGATGGTGTCGCAATTAATTGCGATACCATGTCGATCAAATCTGGAGAGAGTCTAGGCATAAACTAATTGTGTAGGATGCGCCATGCGCACCAATTTAAATATGATGTTGATTTATGGTGTGCGTGGTGCACCCTGCTTAGTCAGGTAAATCTGTTACAGCACCTAATGAAGCTGAACTTACCAGCTTGGCATATTTGGCTAAAACACCGCGTTTGTATTTAGCTTTAGGTGCTTTCCAGGCCTTACGTCTTTTTTCCATTTCGGCTTTGGATACTTTGACATTGATTTCACGCTTAACAGCATCAATGGTAATTTCATCACCATTTTTCAGTAAACCGATTGGGCCACCTACCGCTGCTTCTGGTGTTACATGGCCGACTACAAATCCATGTGATCCACCGGAAAAACGACCATCGGTTAAGAAGGCGACATCTTTACCCATGCCTTTACCCATAATGGCAGAAGTAGGGCTTAACATCTCGCGCATACCGGGACCACCGACAGGGCCTTCGTAGCGTACAACAATAACATCACCTTTTTTAACAGTACCATCAAGAATTTTCTTTAATGCTATTTCTTCTGAAGCAAAAACTCTGGCTTTACCTTTAAAATGCAAACCTTCTTTACCTGAAATTTTAGCTACCGAACCTTCAGGGGCTAAATTTCCTTTAAGTATGACAAGGTGGCTATCTTTTTTGATGGGGTCGCCGAGAGCATGAACAATATCCTGACTTTTTGGATAGGGTTTTACATTTGCCAGATTTTGTTTGAGTGTCTTACCGGTAACGGTCAGGCAGTCACCGTGCAACATACCTGCATCTAGTAGCATTTTCATTAAAGGTTGAATGCCGCCAACATCAATTAATTCTGACATCATGGCTTTTCCACTTGGACGTAAATCGGCCAGTACAGGGACCTTTTTCCCCATGCGAGTAAAGTCATCAAGTTTAAGGTTGACGCCGATGGAAGATGCCATGGCTAATAGATGTAAGACTGCATTAGTGGAGCCACCCAGGGCTATGATCATGGTGATGGCATTTTCAAATGCCTTTTTTGTCATTATATCTTTGGGGCGGATATTGGCTTTAAGAAGCTTAACAGCTGCTTTGCCAGCTTCGACACAGTCTTTTGTTTTATCTGCAGAAATGGCTGCCTGGGCTGAACTGCCTGGCAAGCTCATGCCCATAGCTTCAATGGCTGAGGCCATGGTGTTGGCTGTGTACATGCCGCCACAGGAGCCAGCACCGGGAATAGCGGTTTTTTCAATTTGGAATAATTCTTTTTTAGTGATTTTATTTTGAGCCTGCGCTCCGACCGCTTCAAAAACAGAAACGATATCTGTGTTTTTGTTGTCGTGACAACCCGGCATAATGGTGCCGCCGTAAACAAAGACAGAAGGACGGTTAAGCCTGGCCAGTCCCATCATGCAGCCGGGCATATTTTTATCACAACCACCGATAGCGACCACTGCATCAAAACCTTCGCAGGCTGCAACGGTTTCAATTGAATCTGCAATAACTTCACGAGATACCAGGGAATATTTCATGCCTTCTGTACCCATCGAGATACCATCAGAAATTGTAATTGTATTGAATACTACGGCCTTACCTTTGGCTGCATTAGCGCCTGCTGCTGCATCATCAGCCAGTTTGTCAATATGCATATTACACGGAGTTACCATGCTCCAGGTTGATGCAATTCCTATTTGAGGTTTTTTAAAATCAGCATCTTCAAATCCTACTGCTCTTAGCATGGAGCGACTGGGTGCGCGTTCTACACCGTCGACAACCTGTGCCGAAAACTGACGAATATTGTGTTTTTTAGTACTTTTTGTTTGAGGACTCTTAGCTGTTTTTTTAGGAGCTGATTTTATTTGACGCATGATGAATTGATAAAATTGAATAGAATAGTGAAGACTAAGCAAAGAGATAGTTAGTTGCAAGTATCTGACGAGCTTTATTCAATGAATTTGAATTGGCAGTTGTTATATTTTTTGTTTTGGAAGGGTAAATTAAATTCCAGTAACTATTTTTTTCTTTTACGCGTTCTTTTTGGTCGGGCGGGGTGATGTGAAATCGATGCAATTAATTTCTCGTAAGGGTACTGCTTAATATCTCCATTACTTACATCGAGCGCTTTTTCGATTAATGAGTAAATGTCAATAATTTCAGTGTCTGATAAATTGGGTAAATCTGGTTGCAAGCCGAGCAGTGCTCCCTTTTGCACCCGAATTTCCTTGCTGTGGGGTAAAAGGTTGCCAACGATCTCGGTGAGGCGTAATGCAAACTGAGCTTTGGCACGGCTTTCATTTAAAAATATGCTGCAGTTTTGTTGAGCTTTCCTGTCATTGCAGCGAATACCTTCTCTTTCGGCCAGGTTAAATTTTTCATGCAGACGACAATTACAGTTGAGAATGAGAATTGCTTTTTCAAAAACGCAGCGCTGAGTGTTTAAACCGTGATAAGTCGTGCGATATTCATTTTCATCCATAGCTTTAAACCTTGAAGACTTTTGGTTGTATGAACTATTTTTCCCATTCCTCAATTATTGGTTGTTCACGTTTTTCCTGAAGCAATTGTTCTGCATTCAATTCAGATTCTGCAAATATTATTTTATACAGTGCTAACTCATCGCTGGATTTGTCCACGCGTAATAATTTAACGTGTTGTTTGGCTTCTTTAAAGCTATCGAACTGAGCAACTTTTTCCAGTCCTTTGACAATATTGCCTGGTGATTGAGTGATCTTGAAAATGAAATAAAATGACATAAATTAATAACCTAGTAAAGTGCTAAGGTATTGTACATCACGTTATGATAAATTTAAATAGTTGATGGTGTAGACGTATATGCTTATAGAAATAGCTTTCATGTATCAAGATTTTTCATAATATTTTTAGGTATAAGAATATTATGAATTGGTGTGAAATACCGTTACTCGGTAATGTTAATTAGACCTTGCAATCAGTCAACATAATGGTACATTTGCTGAAGTAGTAGTTAATTAAAACTATTGCAGTTTAATAAAATTTAAGAATTTAATATCTGAGGGGATATTCATGAAAAAACTTACTTCAACTATTATGTTGACTTCTATTCTTGCGGTTGCAGCTAATACTGCATCTGCTGACACACTCAGTTCTGTAAAAAGCAAAGGATTTGTTCAGTGTGGTGTGAGCACAGGTCTTCCTGGTTTTTCAAATGCTGATGCTTCAGGTAGCTGGAAAGGACTAGACGTAGACGTTTGTCGCGCAGTTGCTTCGGCTGCTCTGGGTGATGCTGGAAAAGTTAAGTACACTCCATTAACAGCTAAAGAGCGTTTCACTGCATTACAGTCTGGTGAAATTGATATACTTTCTCGTAACACTACATGGACTCTGACTCGTGACGGTTCACTGGGTCTGAACTTTGCAGGTGTTAACTACTATGATGGTCAAGGTTTCATGGTTACTAAAGGACTGGGCGTAAAAAGCGCTTTAGAACTTGATGGTGCTGCTGTTTGTATTCAAGCTGGTACAACTACTGAATTAAATCTGGCTGATTACTTCCGTGAAAACGGTATGAAGTACAAGTCAGTAACTTATGACACTTCTGATGCAACTATCAAAGGTTTTGAAGCCGGTCGTTGTGACATGATTTCTTCAGACCAATCTCAGTTATATGCACTACGTATTAAACTGAAGAATCCTGGTTCTGCAGTCGTACTGCCAGAAGTAATCTCTAAAGAGCCACTGGGTCCTGTTGTACGTCAAGGCGACGACAAATGGTTTAATGTCGTTAAGTGGTCTTTAATGGCTATGGTTAACGCTGAAGAACTGGGCGTTACTTCTAAAAATGCTTCTAGCATGAAAAACTCTAAGAACCCTGCAATCGGTCGTTTAATGGGCGGTCAGGGCGAAAAATTAGGTCTTGATAATGACTGGGCTTATAACATCGTTTCTCAAGTAGGTAACTATGGTGAATCATTCGAACGTAATGTTGGAATGAGCTCTCCGCTGAAAATATCTCGTGGCTTAAATGCGCTGTGGAGTAAAGGCGGTCTGCAATACGCACCACCTGTTCGTTAATTCGAATCATAAAAAGGGACATGTTTCATGTCCCTTTTTTTTGTGCAAAATATACAGGTGCACACATATCTATCCAGAATTAAACGTAAAATTTATTTCACGAAATAATTTTGAATAGATATAAAACCTACGAGAATTCAACACTCTCTTCCCTAATAATAAAACTTTGCAACAACGGAGCGAAGCATGTCTGAACATGATTCGGAATTAAAACCGTCCAAACCAGCAGTATGGAATGACCCAAAATACCGGGCATTATTTTTCCAAATTGTACTAGTACTGGCTCTTGGTTATTTTATAGTATCTATAGTCGATAATACTCTGACGAATATGGAGTCACGAGGAATATCGACTGGTTTTGCTTTCCTGAGCGAACCGTCAGGTTTTGGTATCCTTCAATCTCTGATTGAATTTGATGAGTCTCATACTTACGGGCGGACCTTTTTTGTAGGCTTGTTGAATACCTTATTAGTTGCCGGACTGGGTATTTTCTTTGCGACTCTTCTTGGTTTTGTCATGGGTGTCGCTAGATTATCCAACAACTGGATAGTGTCTAAAGTAGCCACTGTTTATATCGAAATATTTAGAAACATACCTTTGTTACTACAAATATTCTTCTGGTATTTTGCGGTGCTTGCTGCGTTACCAGGAGTCAGACAAAGCATGTCTTTAGGGGCAGGTGTCGAATTCAATAATAGAGGTCTTTACCTGCCTTCTCCTGTACCAGAAGATGGTTTTTCTATTATTGGATGGCTGTTTGTTATCGGTATTATTGCAACCGTTTTTCTGGCTCGTTGGGCACATAAGCGGCAGGAAGACACGGGACAACAGTTTCCAGTATTCTTTTCTGCTTTGGGATTGATTTTTGGCTTGCCACTGGTTGTCTTTTTGTTGATGGGATCTCCACTGAGCTGGGATTACCCAACGTTGAAAGGATTTAATTTTCAGGGTGGCATAAGCATTATTCCAGAATTATTAGCCTTGTTACTGGCTTTAACAATTTATACAGGCACATTTATAGCTGAAACAGTTCGTGCAGGTATTAATGCCGTGAGTCATGGACAGACCGAAGCCGCCATGGCACTCGGTTTTACTCGTGGTAAAACCATGCGTTTGATTATTATTCCTCAGGCCATGCGGGTCATTATTCCTCCTTTGACCAGTCAGTATTTGAATTTGGCGAAAAACTCATCGTTAGCAACCGCTATCGGTTACCCCGATATAGTTGCTGTGTTTATGGGGACTACTTTGAATCAGACAGGACAGGCCGTAGAAATTACCATGATGACGATGGGGGTCTACCTGACCATCAGTCTAACCATTTCGATGTTTATGAACTGGTTTAATAAACGAATGGCTCTGGTTGAGCGATAGGAGGGAGATGACGATGACTACAGAAACTCAAACGTACGAGCTTGGCAATCATCCTGACTGGGAGCCACCTTCAAATACGACGGGCATTATAGGCTGGTTGAGAAAAAACCTGTTTTCAGGTTATGTCAATTCAGTTTTGAGCCTGTTTGTATTTTATTTGCTTTACATTTATATACCGCCTTTATTTAACTGGCTATTTGTTGATGCTATTTGGGGCGGTGGATCTCGTGAAGTTTGTGAGGTAGAAGGAGCCGGTGCTTGCTGGGCTTTTATTGATAGCCGTTTTTCACAGTTCATGTATGGCTTTTATCCCAAAGATTTGCTCTGGCGACCAAATACTGCAGGTTTGTTGCTGGTTGCCTTGATGATTCCACTGTTTATAAAGTCATTTAATTATAAATGGATGTTAGGTGGTTTTATCCTGGTCATTTATCCCATCATTGCATATTTTCTGATACATGGTGGTTCATTTGGACTGGGTGTTGTAGAAACCAATAAATGGGGTGGTTTGATGTTAACGCTGGTTTTATCCGGTGTTGGTATTGTTGCATCTTTACCCATAGGCATAGTGCTGGCGTTAGGACGTCGTTCTGAAATGCCGATCGTGAAATCAGTGTCCGTTATTTATATTGAATTCTGGCGTGGTGTTCCGCTGATAACAGTACTGTTTATGTCATCGGTCATGTTGCCTTTGTTTTTCTCTGAAGGAACAGATTTTGATAAATTACTTCGCGCCATGATTGGTATCATTATGTTCCAGTCAGCTTATATGGCAGAAGTTGTTCGAGGTGGTTTACAGGCTATTCCAAAAGGACAATATGAAGCCGCATCGGCTCTGGGTTTGAGTTACTGGAAAAGTATGGGGCTAATCGTGCTGCCTCAGGCGTTGAAGTTAGTTATTCCTGGCATTGTGAACACATTCATCGCATTGTTTAAAGATACCACGCTAGTATTGATCATCGGACTTTTTGATTTACTAGCTATTATTCAACAAGCAAATTCAGATTCAGCCTGGTTAGGTTTTGATACAGAAGGTTACGTATTTGCAGCCAGCGTATTCTGGATATTCTGTTTCAGCATGTCTCGATACAGTATCGCTCTAGAAGCTAAATTAAACACAGGACATAAAAGGTAATTACCATGACAGATCAAAATAAAAAAGATGGTGAATACATCATTGAAATGAATGCCGTACATAAATGGTATGGTAGCTTTCATGTATTAAAAGATATTAACCTGCAAGTTAATAAGGGCGAACGTATCGTAATATGTGGTCCTTCAGGTTCGGGGAAATCGACTGCAATCCGTTGTATCAATCACCTTGAAGAGCATCAGAAAGGACAGATTATTGTTGATGGTACCGAGTTAACGGGAGATCTAAAGCATATCGAAAAAATTCGACAGGAAGTAGGTATGGTGTTTCAGCACTTTAACCTGTTCCCGCATTTAACTATTTTAGAGAATCTGGCCCTGGCTCCAATTTGGGTTAAAAAGATGCCACGTAAAGAAGCCGAAGAAATTGCAATGAAATACCTGGAGCGAGTGAAAATTCCTGAGCAGGCTTTAAAATATCCTGGTCAATTATCTGGTGGTCAGCAACAACGTGTGGCAATAGCACGTAGTTTATGTATGAGTCCTAAAGTTATGTTGTTTGATGAACCTACTTCTGCGCTTGATCCAGAAATGATTTCTGAAGTTCTTGACGTCATGGTTGAGCTTGCAGAAGAAGGCATGACCATGATCTGTGTAACTCATGAAATGGGTTTTGCCAAGAAAGTTGCTAACCGGGTTATCTTCATGGATGCCGGTCAAATCATCGAACAGAATGATCCGCACGAATTCTTTGAAAATCCTCAAAACGAAAGAACCAAACTGTTCCTGAGTCAAATTATTCAACATTAACAGTGTTTTGAGCTACAATTCTAATATGTGACTTTCCAGCTGATCATCGGTTGTACTGGTAAAGCTGTCATAACCAACTGAGCGAGGCTCTTATGGCGCATATTGAATGGACCCGAGATCTGGATACCGGTATTCAGGTTATAGATAATCAACACAAAAGAATTGTTGAATACATCAATAAACTTGATGATGCAGGTGTGACCTCAGACAAAGAACTAATATCGGGAGTTCTTACTGAGCTAGTCGATTACACACTGTCACATTTTACTTTTGAAGAAAGTTTGATGGAAGAAGCGGGTTATCCTTTTGTCAGAGGGCATAAACGGGTGCATCAGCTTTTTGTTAAAAGAGTGGGTGATTATATTCAGCGTTTCAAAATGGGTGAAGATATCACTGAAGAACTTCTCAATACCCTGAAAGCCTGGTTAGTCAACCATATTAAAAGTGACGATAACGACTACGTGGAGCTGGTAAGAACCAACCTGCAAGGTCTAGACTCAAAAAAAGAGGGTGGGTGGTTATCACGCAGCCTTAAGAATATATTCGGTTAGAAGTTGACTCAAATGAATCGCATCGAATGGAAACCAGAATTTGAAGTGGGTATAGGTGTTATTGATGTGCAGCACCATCGTATTGTTGATTACATTAATACTCTAATTGAATCTAAGGGGAGCACTCAACATCAAGAACTTGCTCTGATCATCGATTCTCTTATTGACTATACCTATTCTCATTTTGCTTTCGAAGAAGCTCTAATGGAGGAGGCTGGGTATGAATTTCTTACAGTGCATCAGCAGACACATGAAGCTTTTACCCGGCGTTTGAATGTTTTGCATAAATCTTTTAGGGACGGGATGGATGTCAGTGATGAACTGGTCGAACTACTGAAAACCTGGCTGATAAACCACATCATGAGTGATGACCAAAGTTATGTGGCAGTAGTTAGGGAGAAATTTTCTGTGACGGATAAAATGTCAGATGGCGGCTGGTTTTCTAAAGCCTATCGTCGTTTTTTTGGTGAAAATTAATCAACCATTAATTCCAGCCTGGAATAACTAAGCTATTGATTCACCTGTTGTGCTGTTTTTGATATCGTAGCGCATTCTTTTCATTACCCTGTACTGTTGTGCCAAAAATCCAGCAACTCCCCAATCATTTAATTAATCAGATCGCTGCTGGTGAAGTTGTCGAGCGTCCTGCTTCTGTGGTTAAGGAGCTGGTTGAAAATAGTCTCGATGCTGGCGCTACAACAATCGATGTTGAAATAGAATCTGGTGGCATGAAGCTGATTCGAATCTTGGATAATGGCGTAGGTATCAGCAAAGATGATCTTCAACTTGCTTTATCACGACATGCCACCAGTAAAATTCATAGTCTGGATGATCTTGAAGCAATTGGTAGTCTTGGTTTCCGTGGGGAAGCTTTACCAAGCATTGCATCGGTATCACGTCTGAGTATCAGTTCTTCACTCGAAGGAAAACAGCATGGCTGGAAAGTTGAAGCTAGAACAGAACAGCTTATTGAGCCTTCACCTCAACAACAATCAGGCACGACAATTGAGGTACGGGATCTGTTTTATAATGTGCCTGCGCGAAAAAAATTTCTTCGAACTGAGCGCACCGAATTTAACCACATCGAGTCTCTATTTAAGACTCTGGCTTTAAGTCGACCTATGGTGGCTTTACGCCTGATTCATAATCGTAAAACAATTTATCAGTTACCAGCAGCTGATTCTGAAACCAGTAATCAAATGCGTCTATCCAGAATCTGTGGCACTGAGTTTGCGTCCAGTGTTGTTACTATCGATATTGAAATAGATGGTATGACTTTAAAAGGCTGGGTTGCTCTGCCTACCTTTTCTCGAAGTCAGGCCGATATGCAATATTTCTTTGTTAATCAACGCATGATTCGTGACAAAGTGGTTAGTCATGCAGTTCGACAGGCTTATCAGGATGTTCTTTTTCATGGTCGTCATAGTGCTTTTGTTTTATATCTTAGTGTCGACCCTCGGCAGGTGGATGTTAATGTACATCCGCAAAAACATGAGGTTCGGTTTCGAAATTCACGGCAGGTTCATGATTTTCTGTATCGAAGCCTGCACCGTGCACTGGCAGATGTGCAACCTGAGCAGCAATTGGCCAGCCCGGCATTTTCCCTGCAAACTGGTAATGTTGAATCCAGCCCGATTGAGTATGAGCAGAGCAGAATTGATTTCACGTCAAATAAACCTACATCGCAATACTCCAGTTTTGATCGATCTCCTGGTCAGGTGAGGGAACGGCTTGAAAATTATGCTGAATTATTGGCTAAACCTGATCATAGTTCAGAAAATGCTGAAGCACTAGCGCCGCCACTAGGGTATGCACTGGCTCAGCTAAAAGGCATTTATATTCTAGCTGAAAATGATACGGGACTGGTACTGGTCGATATGCATGCGGCTCATGAGCGGATAGTGTATGAGCGGTTGAAGCAAAATGCCGAGCAGGAAGGTATTATCAGTCAACCACTTCTGGTTCCCTTGACGTTGAACGTAAGTCAGTCTGAGGCTGAACTGGTCGAGAACAAAGAAGAAGATCTTAACAAGTTTGGTCTGAAACTTGAAAGGTTGAGTCATGAGCAATTACGCGTTCGAGAAGTGCCGGCACTGTTAAAACATGCCAATATCGAAAAACTGGTGCGAGATGTTTTAAGTGACTTAATGGAATTTGGGCAGAGTCAACGTATTCAGCAGTCCAGTAATGATATTTTATCAACAATGGCCTGTCATGGTTCTGTGCGTGCTAACCGGTTGTTAAATATCGGTGAAATGAATGCCTTGCTCAGGGATATCGAACAAACCGAACGCAGCGGTCAATGTAACCATGGCCGCCCAACCTGGAAACAGTTGAGTCTTGATCAACTGGATGGTTTCTTTTTACGTGGTCAGTAAAATGGAAAAGCCTGAAGCAATTTTGCTCATGGGTGCCACTGCCACCGGTAAAACTGATCTTGCAGTGAAACTGGCCGAGAAATATCCGGTTGAAATTATCAGCGTTGATTCGGCATTGATCTATAAAGATATGGATATTGGAACGGCTAAACCAGATGCCGAACTATTGCAGCGAGCCCCGCATTTTCTGATCGATATACTTGACCCTTCTCAAAGATGGTCTGCCTGGGATTTTGTAAAAAGTGCAACAAATCTCATTTCTGAAATAACTGAAAGAGGGAATATTCCCCTGCTGGTTGGTGGCACCATGATGTATTTCAATGCTTTGGAGCAGGGAATGAATGACCTGCCGATGGCTGACGAAAATCTCCGGTTACAGTTACAGCAACAATTGCAAGATGAAGGTCTGGAAGCTCTATTCAACGAATTAAAAGAAATAGACCCTCATACTGCTTCACGAGTAAAACCCACTGACCCTCAGAGGATACTGAGAGCTATTGAAGTTTATCGTTTGAGTGGGAAGCCAATGTCTGAGTTATTGCAACAGAGCAAAACTGCGCCTTGTATAGATTTTAAAAGACTAATACTAGAAGTTCCTGAACGTGCAGAACTGCATCAGCGCATAGAACAACGTTTTAACCTTATGCTGGAACAGGGTTTTGAACAAGAGGTTGTAGAGTTACGCAAACGTGATGATTTAAATCTTGAACTTCCTTCTATACGTTGTGTGGGTTATAGACAAATGTGGATGTATTTAGACGGGAACTATAGTTATCAGGAGATGGTCAATAAGTCTGTTGTTGCAACACGCCAGTTGGCAAAGCGACAATTAACCTGGTTACGTAAATATGAAAATGTAAAACGTCTGGATTATCAGGCTTATTCTTTTGATGATGTGTGCCAGTATATTGGCTTGAAGTGATTGTAATCCTTGAAAACGCAGTTGAATCATGAATGACTACGCAACACCTTGATGCACCTGATAAAATCAAAAACACGCTCTTCACCAATCAGGTGACCACGGTGTTTTTAATTTCACCATGTACATCAATCTGTTACGCACCTTTTTCACGCTCAACTGCGTTTTCTAGGATAATCTCTTCCGGGCAGTGAATATTGTTTTAATAAATTTCCGAAAGTTATTGCCCTATGTCAAATAGAAATGCCTTGAATAAACTTAACGCAGGCACTATCTATACGACTGACTAGGAAATTTAGAATTTTCTGATACACTCAAGTTGTACTTAATAATAAAATAAATAGGAGCACTATTATGTCAAAAGGGCAAATGTTACAAGAACCCTTTCTTAACGCGCTACGCCGTGAGCACGTACCCGTATCTATCTTCCTTGTGAATGGAATCAAGTTGCAGGGACAAATAGAGTCTTTTGATCAATTTGTTATTTTACTGAAAAATAATGTCAGTCAAATGGTTTACAAACACGCTGTATCTACAATCGTGCCTGCACGTAATGTTCAGATTGATAAACCCGAATCTGAAACAGAAGATGAATTTAACCAGTAAATCGCAAATTATTTGGAGAATTGATTGTTAGAGTTAGAACGTCATTCTGGCGGTGAAAGAGCTTTACTCGTTCATATCAATTTTCCAGAAAGCGCAGATCAGGATGATTTGAGTGAATTTATAGAGCTGGTTCGATCTTCTGGTGTTGAAGATGTTGATATTATTGTCGGCAGTCGGCATTTACCAACTCCTAAAACCTTTGTCGGTAAAGGAAAACTGGAAGAAATAGAGTCGCTTGCTCGTTCTCACGAGATTGATGTTGTGCTGTTTAATCATGCGTTATCTCCTTCTCAGGAACGAAATCTTGAAAAGGAATTGCAGTGTAGAGTGCTTGATCGTACCGGGTTGATTCTGGATATCTTTGCTCAACGTGCCCATTCTTTTGAAGGAAAGTTGCAGGTTGAGCTGGCACAACTCAAACATCTCTCTACTCGCCTGGTTCGGGGCTGGACTCATCTGGAACGGCAAAAAGGTGGTATAGGTCTCAGAGGGCCGGGTGAAACTCAGCTGGAAACTGATCGACGTCTGTTAGGTAAACGTATTAAGTATCTTAATAATCGGCTAGAAAAGGTAGCAAAACAGCGCCAGCAAAGTCGTCAGGCAAGAAACAGAGCTGAAATTCCAACCCTGTCACTGGTGGGTTATACCAATGCCGGTAAATCATCATTATTCAATGCTTTGACTGAATCAGATGCGTATGCGGCTGATCAGCTATTTGCAACTCTTGATCCCACACTTCGTAAACTTGAGGTTGATGAACACCTGTCCGTCATAATGGCCGATACCGTTGGGTTTATTCGTCATTTACCTCATGATCTGGTTGCGGCGTTTAGAGCAACACTGCAGGAAACCCGTGAAGCTGATCTGGTATTACATGTTATCGATTGTGTTGATGAAAACCGGCAGGAAAAAATTGATGCAGTTAATGAGGTTTTAGCCGAAGTCGGTGCTGACGAAACGCCTCAGTTACAAATTTTTAATAAAATTGATCTGGCTGATTACCCTGCAAGAATTGATCGGGATGAAGATGGAAAAGCGACCCGGTTATGGTTATCTGCTAAAACAATGAAAGGGTTTGATGAATTTAAACAGGTCATTATTGAGTACTTTGCGGAAGAAACTGTTTGTT
>Ga0233430_1003822_pt1 | contig 14692 bp, 9 predicted proteins | sample SI_118_April2016_2_FD_179883 | JGI IMG/M metagenome (GOLD analysis project Ga0233430, IMG submission 179883) | Seawater microbial communities from Saanich Inlet, British Columbia, Canada - SI_118_April2016_150_MG | ecosystem: Environmental > Aquatic > Marine > Inlet | place: Canada: British... | reverse complement strand
CGTGCCCCAGCAAGGCCAGGGCAGACCGTAATATTCACCATCGCAAGGACCGCCATTGGCCTGCAGGGTTGTGCGGTCAAAGGTATGCTGGTTGGCCATCTGCTTGCGCATGCGCTCAGGTGACTGGCCAGTATATCCAATGGTCCACATGCCGCCGTTGAACTCGCGGGTGATATCCTCGATCAGGGGCTCGTTATCTGTAACCTTGATCTTCTTGAACATCTCCTTGGCAAAACCGAGTTTCTTTGCAAAGAGATACATCACTTCGTGATCCGGCTTGGCTTCGAAGATCGGCTCAATGACCTTGTCGCGCCATTGCAGGGAACGGTTGGACGCTGTCACCGACCCATAAGTTTCATATTGCGTCGCTGCCGGCAGGACATACACCCCGTCCTGACGGTCTGGAATAACGGACGCGAAAGTCGGCACCGGATCGATGATCACCATCAGATCCAATTTTTCCATGGCCTTTTTCATTTCCGGCAGGCGGGTTTGTGAATTCACAGCGTGACCCCACAATACCATGGCCCGAAGATTATCCGGCTGGTCGATCTTGTCCTTGTCTTCAAGCACGCCATCAATCCAGCGCGAAACCGGAATGCCTTTTGACTGCATCAGTTTCTGGCTGGCGAAACGACCTTTGACATATTCATAGTCGACATCCCAGACACGGGACCAGTGCTTCCAGGCACCGGCGGACAGACCATAATAACCTGGCAAGCTGTGCGACAGGATGCAGAAATCAGTTGCGCCCTGAACATTGTCATGACCGCGGAAAATATTGGCACCACCACCGGCCTTGCCCATGTTGCCAAGGGCCAGTTGCAGGATGCAATAAGCGCGGGTGTTGTTGTTGCCGTTGGTATGCTGTGTGCCACCCATGCACCAGACGATGGTGCCCGGACGGTTGTTGGCCAACATGCGGGCAACGCGTTTCAATTGCGACCCTGGCACGCCTGTTACACGTTCTGTTTCTTCCGGTGTCCAGTTCTTGACCTCGGCCTTGATTTGCTCGATCCCCCAGACGCGTTGGCGGATGAATTCCTTGTCTTCCCAGCCGTTCTTGAAGATGTGATGCAAGATGCCCCAGATCAACGCAACGTCGGTACCTGGGCGGAAACGAACGAATTCATCGGCATGTGCTGCCGTGCGGGTGAAGCGCGGATCACAAACTATCAGCGGCGCATTATTCCGCTCTTTCGCCCGCAGGATATGCTGTACCGCAACCGGATGTGCTTCCGCCGGGTTTGACCCGATCAGGAACATGGCGCGGGAATTATGCATATCATTGTAGGAGTTTGTCATGGCACCATAGCCCCAGGTGTTGGCAACACCAGCAACTGTGGTTGAGTGACAAATCCGGGCCTGGTGATCGCCGTTGTTTGATCCCCAGAAGGCGTAGAATTTACGGAACAAATAACTTTGTTCATTGTTGAACTTGGCAGAGCCCAGCCAGTAAACCGAATCCGGACCAGATGCCTTGCGGATATCCAGCATCTTGTCGCCGATTTCGTTTATGGCCTCATCCCAGGACACCCGCTGCCACTTGCCACCGGTCAGTTTCATAGGATATTTCAGGCGCCGTTCGTTATGGGCATGCTCGCGCACACTGGCACCCTTGGCGCAATGACCACCAAGGTTAAAGGGGCTGTCGAAACCTGGCTCCTGGCCTGTCCAGACGCCCTTGTCGACCTCTGCAATAACCGTGCAGCCAACAGAACAGTGGGTGCAAACAGATTTGATTTTCTTGACATCGGAGGAAGCGGACTGCGCTTTCGCTTTCTTGACGATCCCGGGAGATGCTGTTCCGGCCAAGGCAATCCCACCGACGGCAATGCCTGATTTTTTCAAAAATGAGCGGCGATCCACGCCTTGCCCGACAACACCTTTTACTGCTTCTCTGAGTCTTTTGCCGCTGGCTTCAGACGCGCATTTCTTTAAAAGCATTCGTGCCTCCCGTCAGATTCTCGGAGCTTGTTCTTGTTCATTTTCAGGTTGGGTAAAGTTCAGAATTTGGCTAGTTCGTAATAGGTGCGAACATGGGCTGTTTCCTGATAGCCTTGGCCCTTGTCTTTAGACAGTTCTTCTGCGGCCTGGGCCGAACCGGCTCCGGCCAGCACGCCGGTGCCTGCGGCGGCAACGCCTGCCATTGTGAGGAATTCTCTGCGTCCCCGCTTTACAGGGGTTTCGGACTTTTGTTTCTGTTCCATTTTTCTTTCCTCTCCTCGATGACTTCTGTTTTTCTCGTTATTCCCTAACATAAAGAGTTTGAATTTTTACAAATTTGAACGACTCAGGCCGCCAGTTTGAAGGCCTCCGATTCGATTTCCATAAATGCCAGGCCCAGGTCGGCGACAGCCACATAAAAGTCGGCCGAGTCGGCCTTTTTCAGGTCTGAAAAAACCTCGCTGGCCCAGGGCTCGATATGGCGGGCATAAAAACCCTGCTGGTCCGGCACACCCACTGCACCGGCTGCAAATCGTCCAGTGATCAGGCCGTGCATCATATCCAATAAAAAGGCAATGTGGTCCTCAGGTTCCTTGACCGACCCGGTCGGCTGGATGCCCAGTTTCAGCATATCATCCCGGATCGCCGCCAGCGGCGCGTCATAAAGCTGGCCCGTCAGATAATATGAGGCAAAAGGCAGAATCTCTCCGCCCTGCCCCTGGCCGTAAAACAGAGGCGCATATTCATCAGCAAAGTTGTCAGGAGGGGGGGATTTTGCGAGCGCTGCCAGCTTGTTCAGGGCCAGGCCCAAAGCGCTTGTATCGCCTTCCAGCTGGCACATATGGTCGACAAACTGAGCATCAAGGGGACCGGACAGGAGGCGTGCAATCAAGGCATAAAGTCCCGCCCGGATTTCATCGAAATCCGCTTCTACAGGAACGTTTGCTGCGTGCACTGAAGCCTCACCCAATATCCGAACTCCCCGTTCGAATGAGATAATTATTCTGCTTTGTTGTCGGTATTCATTCGGTAGAAAAAAATAATTTACAAAAAATCGTCACGCCACCACGCGATCTTAAGCCACCCCTACGCGAAATTATAATAATGCTAGGCTGTCAGGCATCGCCTGTAAACTTAAAAATGCTATCCTCACACAAATGCGATCAACTACCGCGTTCCTCGTCAAAATCATCAACGGTAACGGTAATTTCTTTGCCACGGGCAACTTCATTGCTATCCGGATGATTCAAATCGGCGCTCTGATCGTTAACAAGCTGGCTCTCTGCTGTATCCTGCGGAGCATCCTGTACCTGACTTTCAAGCGCCCCTTCTTCGCCATCTGCATTTTCCTCGCCATCTGACTGCGAAACCTTGTCCAGGGCGTCGCTGGCGATTTCGATTACCTTGTCAATCACATTGAAATCTTCGTCGTAATCGTTCAGCCCGTCGACGTTGGCCAGCACCGGATCACTGAGCCAAAGTTTCCGCAATGCCAGGTTTTTCAACTCTTCCGGCACGCCAGCCTGCAGGAACCCGGTAAAATCACTGTCCTTGTCCAGACTTTCAATGTCCGGCAGGCTGGCAACGATTTCTTCGGTTGTCCGTTCTTCGCCTTCAACTTCCAGCTCCGAACCTTCCTGTGTAACCAGCTCATTCGGAAGTTCCGGCCCCGATTCTTCAGCAACATTGCCTGCCCTGTCCTCGTTTTTCAGGCGCGACCATCTCTGCAGCCGGGATTCGGATACTTTTTTATCTTTGTCGTCCGGCGCATCCCGGCTCATGACGCAGCCCCGCCGAAGCGCCCACGGGGCCGGGAGCCCTGGTCGCGATCCTGATGGCGCTTGTTCTTGCGTTTGCGAAAGGGCTCTTCCACATGGTGCTGCTCGACAAAATCAGCCAGCCATTCAGCGACTTCCGGCGGCATCCGGACACCTTCAACGATCACATCTCCGCTCTCCACATAGCCGGACGCCTCGTGCGGACAGGCAGTCAGGATAAAGGGCTCGACCTCTTCTTCCTCCGCTTCTTCTCCCGGACGCAGCACGACAAAAACCAAAGGCACCGGCTGACCGAGATTTTCCCGATAGCCGTCGGTTTCGCTTTTATAAAGATCCAGTGGTAGTGTCCGGGCCAGAAAGTGTTTCCAGCCCTCTCCCTGCTGTAAATCCTGCCAGTTGACCTCAAGCGGCGCGTTCGGCATGACGGCCAGCGGTCGCCAGGTATAGTCTTCCCAGGGATTATCAATCTCCCTGCGTTCAACGACCACACCTAAATAAACTTCTGCGTCTGCATCCATGATCGCCCCCGGGGCTCTGGTTCCTTGGCCTTGAGGTCCAGCTTGCATCAAGGCGATGATCTGCGCAATATTCCTGTTCAGTGACGTTCGGGGGACAAGGTTAATGGTCGAGACAAAACGGGTCATGCTTTGCGATTGCAACGGCAGCATGCAAATTGATGCCAAAGCCATTGGTGACAGCCTGGGCCAGGACATCGCAGACGCATCGACCTATCTTTGTCGGCATCAGCTGGATAAAGCCGAACAGGCCCTGAAAGACAATTCACCTTTATTGATTACCTGCACACAGGAAGCCGCTGTTTTTCTGGAAGTTGCGGAAGACGTGACGCGGCAGGGCGATCTTCACTTCGTTAATATTCGCGAAACAGCAGGCTGGAGCAGGGACCAGAGGCCGGCCACCGCCAAGATCGCAGCCTTGTTGGCTGAAGCCATGATTGACCAGCCCGGACACGCCACCGTGGAAATGGAGAGCAAGGGCAACCTTGTCATTCTGGGGGAAGGCGACGTTGCCCTGCGCTGTGCAGAAAAATTGTCGGAGCGTTTGAACGTAACGCTGGTGCTGGACGCGGCAGACGGATTGACGCCACCGGCCTTGAACAGTTTTCCGGTCTATCAGGGAAAGGTGGTAAAAGTCGACGGCCACCTCGGTGCCTTCGATGTTCAGTTTGAAGAATTTTCCATCGCCCATCCGTCCGCCCGAGATGCCATGGCGTTCGAGACCGGCGCGCCCCGACGACAGAAATTTGATCTGATCCTGGATCTGCGATCTGCCCCGACCCTGATTAATGCACTGGAAAAACGTGACGGATATTTCCGGGTGGATGCCAGCGACGGTGTGGCTGTCGCCGAAACAATCTTCGACCTCAGCGACATGGTGGGTGAATTCAGCAAGCCGCACTATGTGCGCTATGACGAAAGCATCTGCGCCCATAACAGAAGTGGCATCGATGGCTGCACCCGCTGCCTGGACCATTGTCCGGCCGGTGCGATTACGACGGCCGGGGAAAATGTTAGTTTTGATCCCTATATCTGCGGTGGCTGTGGCATGTGCGCCAGTGTCTGCCCGACCGGTGCCGCCAGCTACCAGGTGCCAACCGCCACTACATTGCTTGAGCGGGCCCGGACATTGATCGGGACTTATCTCAGGACTGGTGGCAGTGATCCTTTACTACTGATCCATGATACCCGTCATGGCGAAGAGATGATCAATTATGTCGGCCGTCATTTTGGTGGCCTGACGGTTAATGTCCTGCCCTTCGCCGTCAACGAAGTCACCCAAATCGGTCTGGAGTTTCTGATCAGTGCCAGTGCCTGGGGGGGCAGCCGCCTGGCGGTCCTGATGCCACCGGTCCGAACAGCTGAGGCCGACGGCCTGATGGAAGTGATTTCCTGGTTTGACGCTGTTCGCGGCGGACTTGGTTATGAAGGATCGGGCGTCATGATTGTTGACGACGCTGATCCCGAGATCGTCTCAGGTCGCATCAATGATCTGGCCGATGCTCAGGTAAAGCGATCGAAACCGGCAAGCTTTTTGCCTATGGGCAACAAGCGTGAAGTCCTGCACATGGGCCTGCGGCTCCTGCACGAGGCAGCCCCTGCTCCTGTTGATCAAGTGAGCATGCCAGTTGGTGCGCCTTTTGGTTCCATCGACGTTAACGTGACCGGATGCACCTTGTGTCTGTCCTGCGTCAGTGCCTGCCCGGCTGGTGCTCTTTCGGACACACCGGACTACCCGCGCCTGTCGTTTCTTGAAAGCAATTGCATTCAGTGTGGTCTGTGTCGCGCCACCTGCCCGGAAAAAGTTATCAGTTTGGATACCCGGCTGCGATTTACCCCGGATGTGCTGGAAAAGCGCGTGCTGCACGAAGAAGAGCCCTTCGCCTGTGTTCGCTGTGGCAAACCCTATGGCGTCAGGTCAACGATCGACCATATGGTCGAAAAACTATCTGGCCATAGTATGTTCTCTGACGAACAGGCATTGAACCGGTTGAAAATGTGCGCCGACTGCAGAGTGATCGACATGGTCGAAACAGCCTCCGATCCCATGGCCGGCGGTGCCCGGCCTTTGCCCCGGTCGACCGATGATTACATTGCTGGCACCCTGACAGATGACGAAGATGATTCGACAGTTCACTAGAGCAACCTGCTATCTTAATAAATAAACATAACGGAACAATTCCATGACTTCAGACACGCCCGACCAGCCAGATGACCAACAAGCCAGCAGGGGTGTTCAGATCGCCAACCAGATCATCGACTTTGCCAACAAGCAGCTTGAAAGTGGCGATAATCCCGAAGCTATCGCTTCGGGTATGCGCCACGCCGCGGCAAACTTTTCAGCCTTTGCTTTTTTCGGTATTGAAGAGCTTCCGAAAGACCCGAACGCCATGGTCGATGAATTCATCGATTTTTTTGAACATTATCTCGGTGTCCACAAACCAAAGGACGCGCCTATAGACAGCCTGGCACAATTGATCGAGCGGGCTAAAAACGACTTCTGAACGGCTGCTGGTATTTCACACGAATGTTCTATGAATTCAATGCCCGGCAGCGCAGAATTTGAAGCCTAGTTCGTGTTTGCATTGGCTATGGCTGGGCATGATTGGGAGCCTGAAGATCGCTCCCATGCCGCAGTGATTCTCGACCATTTTTCGCCGGGATGATATTGCGGTGACCTAGCTGGCTCCATGACGACGCAGTCCAAATAAGACGAAGCCCAAGCTCTCTATAACGAAATACAAATCGAGAACCCCGACTATCTACAAGGACCGTTGTTTAGGGCAGTCGAAGTTTCCGCTAATGGGATGGACCGGCTGCACCCCCCAGTAGGTTAGTCTGAGAAGACTTTAACCCACGACTGATAGGAGCAGCATCCCATGGCAAGCAAATCGAAACGGACTACATTGACCTTCGCCTCTGTTGGCATCGATATAGGCAAAGAAGTCTTTCATCTTGTGGGCTTCGACACCGACGGCAAGATTACATTGCGTCGAAAGATCAAGCGCATGGCGCTAATTAACGAATTTGAGAAACTGCCACCCTGCATCGTCGGCATGGAAGCCTGTCTGAGCGCTCATTTTGTCAGCCGTACACTTCGCAAGCTGGGCTTTGAGCCCCGGATCATTCCGGCGTTTTACGTTAAGCCTTTTGTCAAAGGCCAGAAGAATGATTACAACGATGCCGAGGCGATTGCCGAAGCGGCCCTTCGACCCAATCTGCAGCCAGTGACGGAGAAGACCCAGGATCAACTGGATCTGCAGGCATTGCACCGGGTTCGGTCCCGTCTGGTCTCGCGCCGAACGGCGACGATCAATCAGATCCGTGCCTTCCTGATCGAGCAAGGAATAACGGTTCGCACTGGCGCCCATAGCTTGCGCAATTCGCTGTTTGCCATCCTGGACAACCGCGCGGACGAGATATCGCCCCGCATGAACAATTTGATTGTCGACCTCCACGAAGACTGGGTGGGTCTGGATAAGCGCATTGAGGCCATCACCGGTGAGATCGAGATAATCAGCAAGGGGGAGGAGAACTGCCAACGTCTGATGAGCGTTCCCGGTATCGGGCCGATCATTTCAACTGCTGTGGTGGCCGCCATCGGAAACGGTGACGCCTTCGGTCGGGGCAGAGACTTCGGGGCCTGGCTCGGTCTTGTTCCACGCCAATACAGCACCGGTGGCAAAACTGTCCTGGGCCGTATATCCAAACGTGGCAGTAAATATCTGAGAACTCTGTTTATTCAGGCAGCACACGTCATTTTGATGCGGCCTCATAATTGGGAGAAATTCAGCTTCGGCCCGTGGCTCACTGAAGCAGCCACCCGGCTTCAACGAAACAAATTGGCCACCGCCCTGGCCAACAAGCTGGCGCGCATCGCATGGAGCGTTCTGGCCAACGAGAAAGCCTTCGACACCCACAAACAGGAGATCACAGCCATCTAAACCAGGCGACCCCGGAGCTTTCGCGATTGAGATAACTGCATGGAACAGATTGAAATACGCACCCAGAGTCTGTTGACCCGAATGGTCGCCCATCCTTACGGAACTGACCTGTCCGCTAATGAGACCAAAGGTGCGTGCGTACTCCCATCAAGGCCACGGCCCGCGTGCCGATCAAACAGGCCGGATACATATCAGCGACTTCCGACACTATGCAAAAAATCTCTCTTGCGTTCAGCAGCCGGTCCATACATTTGGGTCAACAACCGACCTTTTGGCCAACCTCGCTCTACGACCGCTTCACCCCGCATAACGGACATTTTGGCAAAAAATGTCTGTTTACCACTTCAGAGCGGAAGTAAATTGGCGGTGAAGAGATAGTCTATTAATAGCCAAAAAGAGACATTGGCTTGCTACGCGTCATTACGAGTGAGTGCGAAGCGCCTGCACGGATTCGCCTGAGCGTCGAAGAGTGTGTAAAGTCACGCGAAGCCTTGGGGAGGTTAGCGTTTGATGAACGATGGTGGCGACCAACGACGACTGTCTGCGGTATTGGCGGCGGACGTTGTCGGATATACAAAGCTCATGGAGCAAGATACCGACGGCACCGTTGCCGCCTGGAAAGCCGCCCGAAGCGCGATCATCGATCCCACCATATCTGATCATTCCGGGCGCATCGTAAAACACACAGGCGACGGCTTCCTGGCTGAATTTTCGACCGTCCAGGACGCCGTCAAATGCGCCGTCTCGATGCAGGAAAAACTGGTGGCTGGACCGCTCGATTTCCGTATCGGCATCAACCTCGGTGACATCGTCGACGACGGCGAAGACATCCACGGCGAAGGCGTCAACATCGCCGCCCGCATCGAAGCCCTGGCCGACCCCGGCGGCATCTTGATCTCGGGCAGCGTCCACGATCAGGTCTTCAATCGCCTGGACCACCGCTTTGAAGATATGGGCACACACGAAGTCAAAAACGTCGCCCGCCCGGTGCATGTGTTCCGCGTGGTTTTCAGCGACGAAGAGCCAACGCCGCCAGCCCCGCCCCTGTTCACCGGCCAACGCCCCCGCCTGGCCGCCCTGACCGTGATCATCCTGACCCTCGCCGCAGGCCTCGGCTGGTGGTGGCAGAACAAACCCGACTTCGAACCCGTCGATCCGGCGACGATGGCCTTCAAACTGCCCGACAAACCGTCCATCGCCGTGTTGCCGTTCGACAATTATTCCGGCGACCCCGATCAGGAATTCCTCAGCGATGGGCTCACGGAGAGTATTATCGCTGTATTGGGTGCCACGCCGGACCTGTTCGTCATCGCGCGTAATTCGTCCTTCACCTACAAAGGCAAGGCCACCAAGGTGCAGCAGGTGGCGCAGGAACTGGGCGTGCGCTATGTGCTGGAAGGCAGCGTGCAACGGCGCGGTGGCGAATTGCGTGTGACAGCTCAGTTGATTGATGCCATCGACGGGCGGCACATCTGGGCGAAAAGGTTTGACCGCAAGATCGATGATTATTTCGAACTCCAGGACGAGGTCGCCCGGGAGATCCTCGTCGCCCTGCATGGCAAGCTGACGGCAGGAAGTGCGGCAACATGGTTAGGCCGCGAGGTCAAAGACCTCGAGATTTATCGCATGCTGGTCACGGTCAACCGTCTGTTCGTTGATGTGACACCCGACAACCACCAGGAAATGGACGGGTTGATACGAGAAGCCCATCGCCGGGCACCGGATTTGGCGGCCACAAACGGCATGATGGCCTTTATGTTGCGTCAGAAAGTGAATTTCGGCTTCAGCAAGAACCCGCCAACCGACCTTAAGGCTGCGGGCGAGTTTGCAAAAAAAGCCCTGTCGATTAATCCGGAAGACGTTGGCGCGATGAAGCTTCTTGCCCAATTGGCCTATTTCGCAGGTAAGCACCAAACATCAATTGCGCTCGCCGACAAAGCCATTCAGTTGCGACCGACGGAGGGAATCAATATCGGCATTGCCGCCCAGATCAAATTGTGGAGCGGCCAGCCGCGCGAAGCCCTGCCTATACTTGAAGCCGCCATGCGACTTGATCCCTATGCCGGGGTCTGGCTGCCCGGTGCCGCCGCCATCGGCTATGCCCAGATCGAAGACTTCGACCGATCCAATGCCCTGGCACGACGCATTTTGAAAAAGACCACACCGAGTTCCCTTCATCATCGTTTCACATTGGAATTGATGGCAGTCAATGCAGTCAGGCAGGGAGACCAAGAACGCGGTCGGGAATACATCAACCAGATTCTCAACAGCAATCCGAACGCCAGTCTGGTTCAATCCAAACTCCTTGGAACAGGTTTCAAGGACCGTGAATACCTCGAAAAATTCTGGGCGACTTTGCGCGATTTAGGCCTGCCCGACCTGCCGCCAGCACAACGCGCCGATCCCGCGAAGATGAAATTCAAGCTGCCGGACAAACCGTCCATCGCCGTGTTGCCGTTCGACAATATGTCGGGCGATAAATCCCGCGATTACATTGGTGACGGACTGACGGAAAATATTATCGCTGTGCTGGCAACTTCACCGGACCTGTTCGTCATCGCGCGTAATTCGTCCTTCACGTACAAAGGCAAGGCGTCGAAGGTTCAGGACATCGCCCAAGACCTCGGCGTGCGTTATTTGCTGGAGGGAAGCATCCAGACCTCTGGCGATACGCTCCGTGTCACGATCCAGTTGATCGACGCCATCGACGGCAAGCACCTTTGGGCCAATCGATACGATCGCAAACTTGAAAGTCTTTTCAGCCTGCAGGACGATATCTCGCAGCGCATCCTGGTGGAACTACAGGTCAAATTGACCAGGGGTGAACAAGTAAGAGCCTGGCGACGCGAATTTGATGATCCGGAGGTTTACCGGGTATTTGCTCAAGGCCGGGCGCTTCTTCAGACATTCAATCCCCAGAGTTTAAAACAGGCGGAAGGAATTTTTCTCGATCTGCGCCAGCGGTTCCCGGATCATGCGCTGCCGGCGGTCTACCTCGGCTGGACGCATTGGTTCAATGCTGAGCTTGGACTGGGCGATGCAGCGAAAGAACTAGACGAAGCGCGTCAATTCGCGGATCAAGCGTTGGCCGCTAATCCAGGCCTCTCGGATATCCACGCTCTGCTGGCAAACATCGAAGTCAGCCGCGGTAACCACGCCGAGGCCATCGACCATGGGGAACGCGCAGTGGAATTAGCGCCCGCGAGCGGTGACGCCAATGCGGCTGCGGGGTGGTCGAAAATTGCTGGCGGAGATTTTGTCGAAGGCGTCAAATACCACAAGCGCGCGATGCGATTCGAACCCTTCCATGCAGGGCACATGCCCATCGTCCTCGGACTGGGCGAGCTGATGGCCGGTCGCTACGCCGAAGTCAGAGAAATAGCGGCTCAATTGATCGAAGGCGGAGGCGGCGATGTGCGCGCAGAACCAATTGGACTGTCTCTGAAAACCGTCGCTGACTTCCTTGCCGGGAACAAGGTCGAAGCCGAAAAAAGCGTTCAACGGCTTTTGACGGACAGTCCGAACTTCAGCGTCGATTTCTTCCGCAATATGGCGTCGTTCAATGCCCTGAAGGACCAAGCGTTCGTTTCAAGGTTTTTCGATGCATTGCGCAAGGCGGGCCTGCCCGACCTGCCGCCGTCGCAGCGCGCCGATCCGGCGAAGATGAAATTCGAACTGCCGGAGAAACCTTCCATCGCCGTGCTGCCGTTTGACAATCTCTCGGGCGACGAAAGCCAGGATTTTATCGGTGAAAGCCTAACCGAGAACATTATCGCCGTGTTGGCGAGTTCACCAAAATTGTTCGTTATAGCCCGCAATTCATCGTTCACCTACAAGGGTAAAGCCACCAAAGTACAGAAAATCGCTGAGGATTTGGGAGTGCAGTTCATACTGGAAGGCAGCTTCACGCGGTCAGGTGACAAACTCCGCGTCACGGCGCAATTAGTCGATGCCATTGACGGCATGCATGTTTGGTCGGAACGCTACGACCGCAATCTTCACGATCTTTTCGCCTTGCAAGACGAGGTCGCTGCCAGGATCGCTGTGGCGCTGGACGTTGAATTGGTGTCCGGTGATCTGGCCAAATCACTTTGGGCTGAGCTCGGCGACCTTGAGACTTATCGACTCTACCAAAAGGCGCTTGCCTCCTATCAGAGTTTCACGCCGGAAGGCCAGATCACTTCGGAAAAATTGGCACGTCGGGGTTTGTCCATTCGACCCGAGAGCTCTGGATTTAATGCGCTTCTGGCTTGGGTATTATGGAACCGCGCCAACTGGGAACCCGAAGAGAAATCACGAAGTACTTTCGCCGAAGCTGTCTCCCACGCCGACAAGGCCATCGCATTGAATAATGGATTGGCGGATGGACATATGGTCCGAGCCTGGCTCCATCTCGATCAGAGGGAATATGATCAAGCGCTAGACAGAGCTGACAAGGCTCGGGAACGAGCACCCAGCGTCGGTCTCAACGCATCATTGGCCGGTTGGATCAAGGCAGCCAGCGGTCTGCCGGCAGAAGGCCTAATCCTGATGAAACTGGGCATGCGACTAGAGCCCTACTACCCGTCCTGGGTCGCCGCACAAGCGGCTCTTGTACATTTAATGCTTGGGCAAAACGACTCAGCTAGGCCGATATTGGAGAACATTGTTGTGGCGGACAACACCGACTTTTTCAATCGACACGCAGCCATGGGCCGGCTCGCCTACATCGCGCAACAGAGCGGCGATATCGCATCGGCAAAGAATTGGATTGGCCGATTGCTTAAAGGCATGCCTAATGTCAGCGTTGCTGGCACCAAACAGTATTACCGCTCTGTACGCGATCAAGACTTTGTAACGCGTTACGTTGACGCCCTACGCAAAGCTGGCCTGCCGGAATGACCGTCTTGGGTCAACTACAGACCTTTTGGCCAACATTGCGGCACGACCGCTTTACCACGCACAACGGACATTCAGGACTCTGTCGCCCGAAGCAATAAGGGGTGATGTTCAATCCTAATTAGGACCACAGCACAACAACAATAAACCCCTCTTTTGGAAAGGCGGGGGAGTGCTCCGATCACGTAGAATATTTTGTAGATGCCAGCGGTGCAGCATTTGAAGCGACTGTTCTAATTCGAACCGCAACATTTCTTGTACTTCCTGCCACTGCCACAAGGACAAGGTTCGTTGCGTCCGACTTTCGTGCCTAAGGACACTTCCTCGTCACTATGTGGTTTCCTCCGAACTTTCCAGAAGTCGTAAATACCTTTAACCACAACGGGAAGAGCTTCGGCGGCGTCGTCTCTGACTTGCTGCTGTTCTTCCTCAGTTCCGGTAATCAGAGACTTACCGTCCTTATCATGGGTTAGGGCAATAAGCGGCCCCATCAGATATCGCCCATCTTCGTCCTGAAACAAGTCATCCCAAGCATCGACCCGTAGGCCAAAGGCATCCATAAAGCCTTCAATCCAGTCGGCAGCTAACAATCTGCCATCCGGTGTCGAATGGACAATCGGCCAGAACTCCTCCGGTTCGTCGTTCAATTGGTGGATGATCTCGTTATACCTGCACATGATGATGCCCACGATGTGTTCAGCATGATCAGCACTCTTGAAGTTCGGTTCTTCGCCGCGCCAGATGCACGGCACCCATTCACTCGGCATGATGAGTTCTGGTCCGACAACGATCCCGGTAAGAAATCCGTCCAAGTCCGATATTTGCAAGCAGTCCTCAGGAGCATCCTCGGACATAAGAAACTCGTCCAGTTCCTCCAGCATCTCTTCATCAAGTTCTTGGGGTGGTTTCATAAGACATCCAATAATTGTTGGATGTAGTTTATACGGCAAAGTCTGTTGAGGGGAGAGGTCGGTTCGTTCTATCCGACAACTGTGTAGAGTCCCGTGGCTTCCAGTGCAGGAACTGAAAGCATTATCTCTCTGTCTGGTTTAACTTCGTCAACCAACACCGCATGAGGCACATTATCACGCACTGAGACAAGCCGGGTGACAACCCAGGTCATCCAGTAACCGCCTGTCTTGGTGTATCGGCTTCCAATTTGGACTGACATTATTCTTTTCTGTTTCTAATAGCGGCTGAAATGAGCAGAAACCTATGCAACCTCTCTATATAGAATACTTAGTAGAGGAGATGCATAGGTTTTATTTGGGTCGTCAGAAATGCAAAACATCACCCTGCCAGAGACCACAAATTCACCGGAAAATGTCAATTGGCACTGCAGAAGCACTGCAGACAAAGTTAAAGGGGTTAGCAACTTAATGCTAACCCCTTGAAAACTTGGAGCGGGCGAAGAGATTCGAACTCTCGACCCTAACCTTGGCAAGGTTATGCTCTACCCCTGAGCTACGCCCGCTCAATCTTGACGGCGGGATAATAGTCATCGGGCTTCTGTTTGCAAGCCCCTTCGCAGGGTTCTTTTGAGTATTCCGGCACAAATATCCTTAACCTCCGGGAATTTGCATGGACTCGCGTCCGCTGGAGGCTATGTTTAGCGTTTGAGGACATCGAC
>Ga0233430_1003808_pt1 | contig 14734 bp, 10 predicted proteins | sample SI_118_April2016_2_FD_179883 | JGI IMG/M metagenome (GOLD analysis project Ga0233430, IMG submission 179883) | Seawater microbial communities from Saanich Inlet, British Columbia, Canada - SI_118_April2016_150_MG | ecosystem: Environmental > Aquatic > Marine > Inlet | place: Canada: British... | reverse complement strand
ATTTCGATGCAGTCTGCGGATTCTACTCTCCGGTCAAATTTTTGGCTGAAGGGCTGCTTCTCAAGAGTGATTATGAAGAGATAAACCAGAGACAGAATGCAACCATCAGAAGAAATCAAGAGGTCGCCAGTAAACAGAGGACGAAAATCATTGAGGTCGCTTCCGAGCTGGGCCTGCAACCTCAAGCTCCCTTGCTTAATCGTGAGATCTGGTCAGCGAAGTGTCCAGGTACTGGGCACCAGCTGTATATCAATGCCCGTAAGGATGAGTTTGGTTGTGGATACTGTTGTCGGAAAGGCGGACCGAAGGATCTGAGGGCGTTTGTGGCTTCGAGAAGGGGGGAGTAGAACATGCCACATAAAACATGGGTACATGTATGCAAAGAAAGTGGAGCTAAAGTCTGGTTAGGCGAGGAGATTTGCAGATCCTGCGGAGAGAAAGGTACTCCTGATGGCTATGGGCTGACGGGTACTGAAGCTATGGGGAATTTTGGAAAATTAACGGGGTTACCCCCGATTGGCCCTCATCGAAAGTTCTTGCCAGATTTCTCCTCAACCTGCCCCGCATGCCAGGGTAAAGGGGTGGTGATCATTGAACAGTGGGATAAGTGGTGCTCATGCAGGAGTTGTGGCGGCACCGGCCAGATTGTGACTGTTCCGGAAAAGAAATTTATTGAGATCCAGAAAGCGGCATGGAAAATCTTCGATGAGTGGCGATTAGAAAATGCTGATGCAGTTAAAAGGGCAGCTATTTTTGAGAGTCAAAGCAATAGGCAGTACAAGAAAATCTACACTCGAGATCATTATGCGCCGAAGCGATCGAAGCGAACAATTCGGTATTTTGCTAAGATGAATCAGCTCATGTCAGAATCGATTGACCCAGATATATTAACTGATGTAGATTATCCAAAACAAGATTCTCCCAACCACCAGACCCATAGACAAGATACAATGACTGATCTTTTGAAGTACTTTGTAGTCTATTTGTTGATTATCCGGGGAATATATTGTCTGATCACATTTTGGAATTAAATCGACCTGTTGGTATCCCACCCAATCCCATTGCATCCTAACCTCCCGAGACTATATTTTCAGCTCACAAACGGGGGTTTTATCATGGGTAAGAATATGATTGAACAAAGTCGCTGGCTTTCTGTCGAAGAAATTGCATTTCACCTCGGCATTAAGAAGGATACCGCTTATAAATGGGTGGCTAAGAAACACATGCCAGCACATAAAGTAGGACGACTCCTGAAGTTTGACAAAGCTGAGATTGACCGCTGGGTGAAGTCAGGTGCCGCGAAGACCGGGAATAAGTAGTTTGGCAGAATTCATACCACACCGTGAGCATGCAGAATTCTTGTCCAGCGATAGTCAGGATCAAATAAATCATAACTCCATCAATGGCATTAATTTATTCCAAGAATTGGATTTTTCGGTTCGCTTATGGAACATAATTTCAGAAGCTGGATATTCGCAAAATTTGGTGAGATTTTTTGAGCTACCTCGTACTGAAATGATGAAGTTGCGAGGATTCGGGCAAAAGTCTTTGGTTGAAGTTGAGGAATTGGTACAAAAAATATCTCGCTTACCTCTTAATGTTCAAACTAGAGCACCGGATCAATCCTTCCCCAGTCAAGATCAAATAAATCATAACTCCATCAATGACATTAATTTATTCCAAGAACTGGATTTTTCGGTTCGCTTATGGAACATAATTTCACAAGCTGGTTATTCGCAAAATTTGATAGGGTTTTTTGAGCTACCGCGTGCGGAAATGATGAAGTTTCGAGGATTTGGTCAAAAATGCTTAACTGAAGTTGATGCCATAGTACAAAGAATACATGCCTCACAAGATGGTTCCCTTTTTTTTACACTCAACCAGCCCGTGGATTTGCTCTCTGAGCCCAATATTACATTATATGACTTTCTTTGTTCGAAAAATAAACTGCCGGATCACAAATTTAGAGCTGAGCTATTGAGTTCTCATTTTGCTCATAAAAAAATTAGTATACCGAAAGATTGCAGAAATATTAAAACCCTTAATATTAAGAAATTCATCGATCCTAAAGACACTCAAATGAGCAAGGGATTAAAAAGAATTATTAATCGATTCGATACTTTAAGTCAGATACACAATTTATCGATCGAAGAGTTTCTTATGATGAAGGGTGTGGGGATAAAATCGGGGAAAGCATTTTTGCTTTGGTATGCTACACTGCATATAGGTTCCTACGAGGAATTGATCGACAACTTAGAAGAATATGCAAATTCAAAGATTTTATGCTCTGAATATCTCGAATCAAGATTAAAGCGAATGGGTATTATTTATGTTAGAGATCTGCTAACCCTCGAAAATTCAGAAGATTTCCGAATGAGTAAACTGGCTCACCTAGAACTTCGAACGATTAAACTCGATTCAAAAAATGGCAAGGTAACATCATCAGCTAACTTTTTGTCCTCACAAGATATTTTTGGACGTATAGCCGAATTCTTTGATACAGTTCTAGATGAAAGATCAAAAACATTTGTATTAAACCGCTACCTTAGTTCCGGAGCTAACCTTACTAGTCTTGAAGATGTTGGATCCGAATATGATTTGACAAGAGAACGGGTTAGGCAGATTATTGAGAGGACAATCCTCTCCTTCAAGAGAAGATATATTATTTCAGAACCATTTTTTCTGAGAAAGATAAAAAGAGTAATATTAAAGAAGAAAGCACCACTCCAGGCTGTCGATTTCTGTCCTAATGAAGCGTCAGTACAGGACGAGTTAACTCCATTTTTTCTCAATTTCATATCTGATTTATTCCCAGCAATTCCAATTACTGATCGATTATTGGTCGCATCATCAAAGAAATTGAACAATTGTTTGGATTCCCTTGCCCAATTAATGAAGGATGTTAATGAGCTTAAAATTGAAGAATATTTGGGATATGACGAAAAAAGCCCAGAAATTGATTTACTCAAGTTGCATGCTGTATTTTCCTCACAAAAATATGAATTAGCAGGAGACTCCAATAATATTATCGTCAGAAAGAGTGCTTTGTCATTGAGCGAGGCGCTGCTTTCATGTGTAGTGGAATACGATAGACCAGTATCTATTGAGGAAATTGTTTTCTACTTAGGAAGCTTAAAATCATATACAAAACAATCACATCGCATCTATCAAGACCAAAAAAAGAAACGAGGGATTGGTGGGACATCTATTTTTAGCAGGCTTATATCTCACGATAAAATTGTGAGGATTGAAAAATACACGTTTGGGATGACCTCTCATATTTCATATCCTATTTCAGCCTGGCCAGCCATTGGAAAAAGTGCAGCAAAATTATTGGATGGCGATGAGCGGCAATATTCTGCTGCATATTTGTACTATCAGTTGAAAAAGTCATACCCTCTATTAAGGTCTCGCTATGAGCTCGATACTATATTGCAAAGATGTGACTCAATATGTTACCTCGGGTATCAAACCTATGTTTCCTTATCAGTGGATGATGCTTCAAGGGTAACTCTTAGAGAGCTAATTACAACAATTCTTACAAATAGCGCTTCGCCTATCACGATTCAAAAACTACTGGATGAGATAGAAAATGTTCGTACGATCAGAAGAGAAGGGATTTTTAGCGTTCTAGCTCAGTACCCCGAGATTAGAAATTATTTTAACCAATTTGTGTCAATCTCAGATGATCCTACTGCGGATCTCAAGTTTATAACATGGACACCGGAGTTCATATACAGACTTTTAAAAGAGCAATACCCTCATACCGAATGGAGCCAAGTTGTAAACAGTATTGATCACCTTGAGGAGGCTGGGAATGATTATCTGGAACATGTCATGTCTCTTGAGAAGATTCAGTACCACAAAACACATGATTCAATTTGGTTTGTCTCAAGTGAGTTCTACCCTATTCAAAAGGCTATTGTTATCATATGTGCAGAGCAGAGAGAAATGTACTTAGAAGAAATATTAATTCATTTGCGAGACTCTTTTAATGAGGAAATACTTGAGAGGGACAGATTTAAAAAACGCTTAGAAAGCCATGTTTATATCCATAAGAATCATGATGGCAGATACGCCTTTCTTGATCCTGATCAATTGAAAAAGAAATACATGGATCTTTTAAATCAGATCGAGGAATTTTTGTCACGAGAGGGCACAACAATTTCCCAAGGAGATTTGATAAAAAAGTTTTCCAATGATCATGAGATAATAAAAGAGCAGCCTGAAAATATGATTGATATAATTAAATCAGATGATCGATTTACGGTGCTTGGCGAAGATTTGATCTGTTTATTATAGGAGAAGACTGTGAAAAAATGGGAAATGATACTTCTATCAATATACAAGCTTAGCGAGAGAGAGATGAGTCCCCAAAAATATGAGGATATTATCGTTCACACATACAAACTGTTCCCAAAAGAATTCCAATTACCCGGTTATGCGCAGTATCCAGACACTGAAAGTATTAGTAAAAAAATATATGATATTCTAAGGCCTAAGGGATTTGTATCAGTAGCAAAACGACAGTTCATGATAACAAAAACTGGCCTCGAGTATGCAAAAGCATTGGAAGAACAAGGGCCATTGTCAGTCAGATCAAAAAATCAACTACCCGCATCTTATGTTAGTGAACTTGAACGAATTGTTGAGTTACCAGGGTACATATTATTTAGTGGCAATGAGGCTGAAAAATTGATTGATCAAGACTATTATGATTTTTACAAAATTTCAGTTAGATCCAATCTTAGAGATGTCAGTGGCATGCAAAAAATGATTTCAGATGTAATTGAAGCGGCAAAAGAAAATGGCTCCATCGTAGTCGGCCAAATTGTAGAGTACAAGAAGGTACTAGATAATACTTTCAAGGAGATATTTAACGATGAAAATAGTTCCTGAAAACCCCAAAATTGATATTAAATCTGCATTAGACCTTATTGGGAAGGACTTTCGTTTTGATCATGTAAAAGGGGTTGCAGAATGGCTGAAAAATTCGGTTGATGCGTATAATCAGCTTGAGGTTCCCGACAGTGATCAAGAAATAATTATATTTCTTGATCTTAGATCAAACGACTTTATTCGCAAACTCGAAGTTCTGGATTTTGTTGGAATGTCAAAAGGAAAAATCGATGAAGCATTCAAGGTGTGGTTCAGTCCAAGCGCTTCGAAAATAAGCAACGAAAATATAATTTCTTCTCTAAAAACATATGGCGGCCATGGTAACGGCGGAAAATTCTATATGCGGCAAATGTTCAATGAATCGAGAGCTATCACATATTACAAGGGAAGATTAAATGCTTTCGGATTCAATGCAAAAAAAGATTATGGATATGTCCTGAATTATGACGATGTTGAGGTTGAGCCACGAAAAGCTATTGAGTTCGCTGAATTGTATTTAAGAGATCTGCCCGAGGAACACTTAAATGGAATTTTAACCCAAAAACACGGTTTTACACTGATCCAGGGTATCAATCCCAAAAAATCACCAGGCACAAATTACAAAATTCAGCTAGCTGAAAAGCTTGTAAAGAACCCTCAAGCGCGCCGTCTAATCGAGAGAAAAAAGATATATATTCAGCTCTTAAATGATAATCGCCGCGTCCGGTTGAAAGCCCAACCCGTTACCCCGAGAGATGGATTTGATAGTGAGTTTGAATTCGTAGCACCAGAATTCATCGAAATTAATAAACGTCAAATCAAACTAACAAATTCTAGATACTCTTTACCACCAAAATTGAGATTAAAAACATCCAAAGAGCCCTTGCGTGGTGGAAAACTTGCTCCTCTGAATTCAATAGATTTCCTTGGAGAAATAGGTGTTATCGCCAATTATTTATTGCATGAGATTAGTAGTATGCCATCATCATTTTCAGAATTCATCTATGGAGAATGCGAGTGTCCCATCATGGAAGATGCTGAAAATGACCTCGTCCGAAATGATCGAGAGAAGTTTGTTAAGCACGATAGAACTGAAGCCATCCTCTTATGGATAAGTGGCTGTGTAATTGAGTTGGCAAGATCAATGGAGGTGAAACAAAAAGAGGAGAAACGGAATAAGGATCTGTCAATGAGTTCAACATACAATCAGATCTTGGATACATGGAAGAATAATTTTTTGAAGAAGCTACTAAGAGAGCAGCTCTTTGGGGATGACAAGGATATACCAGGAATTGGAGGAACTGATGGTACCGGTCCTATTTTAGGATCTAGCAAAGGATCTAAAGGGAAAAAAGCGAAGAAAAAAGACTCTGGGGATACGGGCGGGGTTGAAAGGAAGAAAAAGGATATCCATCCCCGAGTTCTGATTTCAGATCATGATGAGGATCCCTTTTCTGAGGATAAATCGACCTTTAGTTGTGATCCAAGGCATCCAGCTGTCTATCAAAGAAGGATTGATACGCAGTATGGAATATATTGGATAAATACATCCAAGGCTCTGGCAAACAAAATTTTAACAGCCTTTGGTTCAGATTCACCAAGATGGCGTTCATATCTCTTTCAGAGGTATATTGATATTATTGTAAAAGAGTCAATCTTTCAGCTGGGGAGTCGGCAGGTAGAGGTGAATATTGATACCATTAATGCCAAAATTGATGAAATTATCTCAAGCGTGGAAGATAAAGCAGCTACAGAACTGAACGATTTTCTATTTAGTAATAAATATGATGCATAAATCAATCACTAGCATTATGTGTGATATTCGTCAGACTTATTCGTGTCTAAATGGACAGAATCAATGAACATACTCCTTTCGTTCACTGGATTCCACGATCCGTATTCACCGGGACCACTAGAGTTTGAAAACCAACCCGGACCAATATTATCACTACTTGGTGCACGGAACATCGATAAAGTGTATGTGATATCGACTCCAAGCACATTCGAGATTACTGAAAAGACAAAACAGGCTATTAGTGAACGCTTCCCTGGTATAACCGTCGAGGTCAGAGATATTGATTTGGCTGAACCGACCGACTACCGAGGAATAATTAAGGGCCTTCGAGAGCATATATCAGGTATCAAGAAAGCCCATATACAGGACAATCTCTTTGTGGCTGTCGCCTCTGGCACACCACAAATGCATGCATGTTGGCTGATGTTGGTCGCATCAGGGGAGCTTCCAGCAAAAATTCTCCACTCGAGACCCCCGAGATTCGTGACTGCAGATCGGCCACTGGTAAGCGAAATCGACCTTTCATCCGAAGAGTTTCCAACCGTTCGATATTTTTCCACATCGGCTCCAGACAATGCTGGTGAGCAAGATTTGGATGATTTAAAGATTAAGACCGGAATTGTCGGAGATCATGAATCAATGCAGCTGGTCTTGAATCATGCCCTGGCCTTCGCACGGGCAGATGCTCCCCTACTTATCTATGGAGAAACTGGGACAGGTAAGGATCTTTTGGCCAAGTTCATACATAACGCCAGTAGTCGATCCTCAAAACGATTAGTGATTGTAAATTGTGGAGCAATACCTGAAACATTGATTGAGAGCACGCTTTTTGGCCACGTTAGAGGAGCCTTCACTGGCGCTACAACAGACCAACTTGGCAAATTCAGGGAAGCTGATGGTGGAACACTTTTTTTGGATGAAATAGGTGACTTGCCCATTTCAGTTCAGGTAAAAATCCTCAGGGTTGTTCAGGATGGTGTTGTTGACCCGGTAGGAGGTGGCAGAGAGTATAAAGTCGACGTACGCATTATTGGGGCAACGAATCAGAATCTGCAGCGGATGATAAAAAAAGGTGCCTTTAGGGAGGACCTATATTTCCGCTTGAACACTGGTGAAGTTCTCCTTCCACCATTACGGGATAGAAGAACCGATATAGCACCCATAGCGCTGCATGTACTTGACCAGATCAATAGGACATCCCAAGGTCAAAAACGACTCACTACCGAAGCTTTGATGAGGTTGCAACTTCACAACTGGCCAGGGAATATTCGAGAATTGGTTAGCGTTTTAAAAAGATCGGTCCTGATGAGCGCAAAAAGCATCCTAGACGCGGATGATCTTTTAATGAGTTCACCGGTTACTTATGAAGATCCTTTGCAGGCACTCCCGGAGCCTCATCCAGGATTTGAATTGGATAGCTATTTGAAGAGCGCCCGGAAGCAACTATTTCTCAGAGCGCTTGAACTTTCAAATGGCAACCAAAGTGATGCGGCCAGAATGCTGGGAATTACTCCCCAAGCCGTTCACAAATTCATGCAGCAATTAAAGGATGGTGATTAAACCTTGGTTTAATATATTACAACCCAGGTTTAAACACTCAACTGGTATGTCATTTCTCATAAATAGCTTAAGTGTTGTAAATATATATATTTGAGAAGATAGAAAAATTTTGGCACATCGCTTGCCTAAAGAGAAGTATTCGCAAATGAATGCGAGCTGAAATTGAAAGGCGAGATTTATGTCAAACTTCACAGTTACGAACATTATAGATGGAGACACATTTGATGTCACACCTACTTGGAGATGGGAAGGTCAATCAGGGCAACGAGTTCGACCAACAGGGTATAATGCTCCAGAGATTAATACCTACGGCGGTGAGAGGACTAAGGAGAAATTGAGGGAATTGATCAATGGCAAAGCAGTTGAATTGAGAACCGCCTATAAAATTGATCGTGGACGTCTGGTTTGTGATGTGTTTTATCAAGGGAAAAATTTAGCTGAATATTTTCCAGAATATCAGTAACAAAAGTATCGGAGGGCCGGTGGCGAACAATACAACAGAAGCAGACTCACGAATTATCATCGATGAACTCTTGCGTCAAACCGGCTGGGATCCAGCTGATAAATCACAGGTACTAACCGAAGTATCAATCAAAGATCCAAACTTAAAGATCCGAGAACCTGATCCAGCTTATGTCTCGAGCAACCCACAAGATGCAAATCTTATAAGCGGTCGGGCGGATTACGTTCTTAATGACCAACGGGGACGGCCACTTGCTATTATTGAAGCTAAACGCACTTCTGTAGAGCCATATCAAGCCAAACAACAAGCCCTTCCATATGCCAAGCAGATTGGCGCTCCATTCATTTTCCTAACAAATGGAGAACTGATTTATTTCTGGGATTATCTCAATGACGATGCTCGCATCGTAAACTCATTTTATTCACAGCGAGATCTAGAACGCCTCGTTCAGATGCGTGCCGATCGCAAGCCCATGGCTGAAATTGAAATCCCCGAATACTACCTCAGGAGTGGCGAAAATCGAAAGCTTCGTCCTTATCAGCATGACACCATGCAAGCACTGGATCATGCCGTGGAGCTTGGGAAGCGCCGCTTTCTAATTGAATTACCCACCGGCACCGGTAAGACCGATATGATCTGCCTCTATGTCAAACGATTGATCGAAGCGGGACGTGCAGAGAGGATTTTATTCCTGGTAGATCGGGAGCAACTGGCTAAACAGGCAGTCAGTGCATTTCAAGAGATTCTAACACAATATAGTAGCTATTGGCTTAGATCCGGAGTTGTGAAACAGGAACAGCAGATTACTGTTGCTTTGCTCCAGACCATGATTGGCCGCTATGATCAATTCAGTAGTGGGTATTTCGATGTGGTGATTGCTGATGAGTGCCACCGCTCCATTTATGGTACCTGGCAAACCTCTCTGACTCATTTTGATGCACTCCATATTGGACTCACGGCAACTCCAGCAGCCTACATAGAACGAAACACATTTGAATTTTACCAATGCAAAGATGGTGAACCCGACTTTGCCTTTCCTATCCAAAAAGCTTTTGAAGACGGCTTCTTGGCACCCTACAAATTCGCTTCCGGTATAACAACTATTCTCTCCGAAGGTGCTGAAGTGGATAACGAGGATTATGATCCATCTGCCTTTGAGCGAAAATGGACAAATGAAAAAACCAATCGCCTGATGATGGAAGAGTTTGATCGTCTTGCTCATGAAAATTACCAAGATCTTGCTCCAGGTCAGGAAACAGCTCCGGGAAAATCTGTCATATTTGCTATCACCAAACACCATGCTGCCCGACTAGCACAATATCTCAACGAACTTCATCCTGAGCAAAAAGGTAACTATGCCCAGGTGATAACCAGTGATGTGGCAGATGCGGATGGTATGATCCGAAAGTTCAAACGAGAGAAATATCCCCAGGTTGCCGTAAGTGTAGGCATGCTGGATACTGGTTTTGACTGCCGCGAGCTACTGCACCTTGTTATGTGCCGACGCGTAAGGAGTCCTATTCTTTATCAGCAGATGCGGGGACGTGGAACGAGAACTGCAGATCATATTCAGAAGAAGAAATTTGTGATTTACGATTTCTTCGAGAACCACAAATACTTTAACGACAGCGATTCCGACATCTTCACTGGTGCTGGTGGTGGTCATGCTCCTGGTGGAACAGCAACGCCTCCAAAACCACCCACAAATCTCATTGAATTGGGTCTGCAGGATGAATGGTATCATACTGTCAAATATGTTGAGGTAGGAGCAGAGGGCGAACGCGTTGATAAAAAGGATTATCTGACAAACTGGCAGGTCACTGTGGAGACGACTCTAAGTTCTGATCCACTGATCGCAAAAGTCAAAAATGGAGAGCTATTGACTTCTGAAGAAGAAGAAGAACTCTCAACTCGGTTGAATCAGCCCGATATGTATTTCAACGAGGAGAACCTTCGTCGAGCTTATAAACAACCGAGTGGCAACCTCATTGATTTTATAAAAGCCGCCCTCGGGAAGATCAAGATCAAACCTCAGGAGGAGGTACTCACTGAGAACTTTCATGCCTGGCTGGTCGCACGTTCATTAACGCCACAGCAGGCACAGTATCTCTCTCTTCTGAAGAACCGCGGTATTGTCCGTGGTAAGGTGGAGCTGGAGGACCTCTTCAAACCACCACTTTCAATCCTAAACGCTGCAGAACTGGGAGTAGAACTTTTTGGGGAGCGTGGCTTACAGATTATCATCGAAGATTTAAATAAAGCCGTCTTTCAACAGGACGTTGCATAAGGAAACACATGGACACAAGCATAAGACAAAAGCTGAACCGTATCACCGATATTCTCTGGGCAGGAGGGGTTACCAATCCTGTTACCTACATCGAACAAATCTCTTATCTCATCTTCTTAAAATTGCTAGACGAGGAAGAGAATGATCGGGAACGTGAACGGGAGATGTTAGGGGAGAGAGCAAGGAGACCACTCCTGTATCCCAAGCAGGCTCAACGCTATCGCTGGTCCACCTGGCGTTTTAAGAGTGGGGAAGATCTGCGCAACTTCGTTCGCGATGAAGTTTACCCCTACATGGCTTCTCTGGTAAAGGAAGAGCATCAGGTAGCCGAATATTTTCGTGACTCAGTTCTGGAGATTGTGGATCCTAATATCCTGAAACAGGTAGTGGATGAGATCGACTCGATTCAGTTGAGTCGTCTGGGTGCGGATGTGAAGGGAGATATTTTTGAGTATCTACTGACACATCTGGGACAATCCGCTTTGAATGGCCAGTTTAGAACACCTAGCCAGATTCGCGCCATGATGGTGCAGATGGTAGATCCTGACCTGGGTGATACCGTCTATGATCCCGCTTGTGGAACAGGTGGATTCCTCATCGATGCCATTGATTATATCATGGCCAAGTACACTGAGGAACCGAGAGAAGTACCAATCTATGGTGAAGAGTGGTTGGAAAAACGTGGCCAGACGCTTGATGAGGTGAAAAAGGAAATTCCGAAGCTCCAGACAATTCTAAAAGGAACAGGGGAGAAGATCCCTGACTGGGGTCTTTTGGAGCAGGCTATTTATGGTGTGGATGTCTCCCGCCAGATGATGCGTATTGCTATGATGAATCTAGTGTTACATGGTGTACGAAATACCAAAGTGAAACGTGGAAACACTCTTTCCGATATGGGAGGGTTATCTGAAGATGATCTAGCACGTCGCTATAAGGTTATCCTTTCCAATCCACCTTTTGCCGGTGTGCTGCCCAAGGAGTCCATCCGCGGGGATCTTCCTACTAATTCAAAGAAGAGTGAATTGCTATTCATGAGCGTCATGATGGAAGCATTAGCGCCTGGTGGCCGCTGCGCAGTTGTCGTCCCCGAAGGACTACTATTTGGCTCAACGACCGCACATAAAGATTTACGCAAGAAACTCATCGATGATTTCGACCTGCTGGCGGTGATCTCGCTGCCAGCAGGAGTTTTCAAACCTTATGCTGGTGTCAAGACTGGTGTTTTGGTATTTCGTCGTCCTTCAGAAGGTGATGTCCAGGATAAAAAGACCAAACAGAAACGAAAAGTCTGGTTTTACGATATCAGCAATGATGGCTATGACCCTGACAAAATTTCTGGTGGTGGCAGACCAGAAACCCCAGGACTAAATGATATTCCTGACGTATTAGCTCAGTGGGCTGAGTACAAAAGCTCAGGATATGCAAAGCCTCCAGGGGTTGAGGGCGGATCCTTACTTGCAGCTGGAAGTGAGCTGCCATCATGTTGGTGGTCAACAATCAAGTCTCTTGAGGAAAATGACTACAATCTGGCCGCAGGCAGGTATAAACCTCGAGTCTCAGAGAAGGTGCCAGATGACGATCCATCCGAGCTTATACGGGACGCACTTGATATGGAACGCGAGTTAGTACAAAGACTAGACGTTTTGCTTAAATCACTGGAGTCTTCCCAGTGATTTGGCCAGTTGTAAAACTAATTGATGTCGCATTTATCCAAATGGGGCAATCTCCACCAGGTCATACCTACAATTCCGATCACTTAGGAATGCCATTCTTTCAGGGTAAAACAGATTTTGGGGAAAAGCATCCGAAAATCAGAATGTACTGTAGTGAACCAAATCGAGTAGCTGAATTAGGTGACATACTTCTATCTGTGCGAGCACCAGTTGGTCCAACAAATGTAGCAGATAGACAGTGTTGTATTGGGAGAGGTCTTGCCTCGATCAGGCCGCGAGACATTAATTTAGCATTGTCCACTTATCTGCAGTATGTATTTAAGTGGGTTGAACCATCTCTGTCACGTTCGGGTCACGGTAGCACATTTACTGCAATAAAACGGAGGGATGTAGAAAATATCACTTTTCCACTTCCATCAATTGAAGAGCAACATCGTATCGTCGAATTCCTTAGCCAGGCGGATGCGATTCGGAAACAGCGGGTTGAAGCCGATACCAAAACATCCCGTATTCTACCTGCACTTTTCTATAATATGTTCGGTGATCCTATATCAAATGGTGGGAAGTGGCCAAGGAAATCCTTCAAAGAAGTATGTAGTAAAATATCAGATGGTACCCACCATTCTCCAAAGCCTCAATCGCAAGGTGTCAAGTATATCACTGCAAAGCATATACGTCCATATAGTGTCAACTTCAAATCTGCACCTACATATGTGCAATTGAGTGACCACAAGAAAATTTATTCCCGATGTGATCCAGTAAAGGGTGATATCCTGTACATTAAGGATGGGGCAACCACTGGTGCTGCAGCACTTAATCCTTTTGAAGAAGAGTTTAGTATGTTATCTAGCTTGGCGCTACTCAAGCCTGATTATGACCAAGTAACACCCGAGTATTTTGTGACTTACTTAAATATTCCAGCCGTCAAACAGCAAATGATTGGAAATATGGATGGTGCCGCGATTCGTAGGCTAACACTGACTAAGATAAAATCTGCAACTTTACCATTACCTCCACTACCATTGCAGCAAGAATTTTCAAAACATTATAAAGATCTTCAAGTTCAGGTCGAGGAAAATTCTCAAATGAGAGATCAGTTAAACACACTCTATAAAGTTTTGATGCACAGAGCGTTCGAAGGATCTCTCACTGCCTCCTGGCGGGAAACCCACATGAAAGAATTGCTCCAGGAGATGGATCAACAGGCAAAAATGCTTAGGGGAAATTAACATGGTAAGCAATCGTGAAACACTCCGCGTGATAATAATGAGTTTACGGACAGTGATAAATTCTCTTCAGTTCATTGTTAAAGAGCTAGAGAGAGTAGTTAAATCTTCAAGAGTTTAGTATGAGTGAAATGAAAATAACATGTCCAGAATGCAATGTTGAATTTGAACTCACTGATGCTCTCACGGGAAAGATTAGAGAACATCTAAAAATTGAACTTGAAGATGATGTAAGTAAACGTGAAAAAGATCTTAGCCAAAAAGCAAAAGATCTGGCAGTACAGAAGAAAGAAATCACTCGCCTATCGGAATCAGTTGAAGATCAAGTTGAGGAAAAACTGAAAGTACGCATGACAGAGGTGGAAGATAAAGTCCAGAAACGACTTTCTTCAGACCATAAAGATGAAATGGATGAGCTAAACAAGACCTTATCAGAGCAGAAGGAATCAATAACTGAATTTCGGAAGAATGAATTGGAGCTGCGCCGTAAGCAACAAGAGTTGGAGGAAGCAAAAGAAAACGCTGAACTCGAGAATGCTCGTAAGCTTGATGAAGAGCGAGCTACCATTAAGGCAGATGCCCTGAAGAAGGCAGAGGAGGAGCATCGCCTTAAAGATCTGGAAAAAGATAAGCAAATGCAGGGACTAAAGACTGCCCTGTCTGATGCTCAACGAAAAGCGGAACAGGGCTCTATGGAGACCCAGGGTGAAGTTCTGGAGCAGGATTTCGAATCCCATTTAAAAACTATTTTTGTTCATGATAAAATTGAGCCGGTTTCCAAGGGTGTAGCGGGGGCGGATATCATTCAGACTGTTCGCAATCCACTGGGAACTAAGAGTGGTATCCTTCTTT
>Ga0233430_1003806_pt1 | contig 14738 bp, 14 predicted proteins | sample SI_118_April2016_2_FD_179883 | JGI IMG/M metagenome (GOLD analysis project Ga0233430, IMG submission 179883) | Seawater microbial communities from Saanich Inlet, British Columbia, Canada - SI_118_April2016_150_MG | ecosystem: Environmental > Aquatic > Marine > Inlet | place: Canada: British... | reverse complement strand
CGTTTGACAATGATTCGCAATTGACCGTTTGGCGGTGCCGTCGGGCTGGACGGGGGCGGGTGCAAATGCCATATTCAGGATAATCTTTCATAAAAAGCGGGATACGCGCGTGATTACCATTGGGACCATCTTTTCGACCCTGTTTTGCAGTGAAATGGTCGGGACCGACGAGTTCGGCAACAAGTACTATCGCGCCAAGCGTGACCGCCGATACGGCCGTCAGCGCCGCTGGGTGATTTACAAGGGCAAGGATGAAGCCTCGAAAGTGCCGCCCGAGTGGCATGCCTGGCTGCACCATACGGTGGATGAACCCCTCACCGAGGACGCCGCGACCGCGCAGGCGTGGCAAAAGGGGCATCAGCCCAATCTGAGTGGTACGAACGAAGCCTACCGGCCGCAGGGGCACGAGTTCAAATCGCGGCATCACGGGTCTGCCACGGGCGATTACGAGGCCTGGTCTCCGGAGGACTCCACCCCTTCGCAAACGGGTTGACGATGACCCGTTCGCCATCGATTTGCCGTATTCCGCCCCTAAACGGACGGAAAAGGTAGTCAGGAGAGTTCAGGGGCGGATGGGTAAACTTGCTACAGCGATAATCGGAATGGTGTTGGGCCTGACGGCCGCGACGTCCGGCGCGCGGGCCGACGCTTATGACGTCGCCGTGCTGCAGGCGCTGGACAAGGTGACGGCACAGGTCTCCACCATGGACGCGCCCATCGGCGAGATCGTCAAATTCGGAACCATCGAGATTGTTGCGCGCACCTGCGACAAGCGCCCGCCCGAAGAAACGCCGGAAAGCGCCGCATTCATGGATATCTGGGAAGTGCGCCCCGGCGAGCCCGCCTTAAGCGTCTTTCGCGGCTGGATGTTCGCCTCCAGCCCGGCCCTGTCGGCCATGGAACACCCGGTCTACGACGTCTGGGTCTTGGATTGCCGCAACACTTCCGCCAGCGCCGAGGCCTCGTCGGATTCCGAAAGCTCGGTCGGGAACTGAGCCCCGGCCCTCAACGCCTTTTCCAGCCGCCTATGATAGTCCGTTGCCGGGATTTCGGTCACGCCGAAGCGCAGCAGGTGTTCGGTCTCGAATTGCACGTCCAATAACTTGAACTTCGCGAAACGCAGCCGCGCCACCAGATGAACCAGTGCCACCTTGCTGGCGTCGGTGACATGCGAGAACATGCTTTCACCGAAAAACGCGCCGCCGATGGACACGCCGTACAGGCCGCCCACCAGTTCCCCCTCGCGCCGGCATTCCACCGAATGAACGAAACCCATTTCATGCAGCTGCGTATAGGCCCGCACAATCGGCGCGTTGATCCAGGTGTCGGGATGGTCGGGGCGGGGTTCGGCGCAGGCGGCAATCACCTCGGAAAAGGCGGTGTCGCAGGAAACTTCGAAACGTTTCTGCCGCAGGACCTTGCGCAGGCTGCGCGAAACGTGAAGTCCGTCCAGCGGCAGTACCCCGCGCGTGCGCGGATCGACCCAGAATACGGATTTGTCCTTGCGGCTTTCGGCCATGGGAAAGATGCCCACCGAATAGGCGCGCAGCAGTAATTCGGGCGTTAGTTCGTAGTCGTCCTCGCGGAGGTCAGTCATCACCGTCCAGCAGGCGTTCAAGCCAGCGGTTGTCGTATTCGCCGTCGATGAATTCGGTGGTCTGGATGATGCGCTGATGCAGCGGGATGGTCGTTTCCAACCCGTCGATCACCATCTCGTCAAGCGCCCGGCGCAGACGCATCAGGCATTCGTTGCGGTGCGCGCCGCGAACAATCAGCTTGGCGATCATGCTGTCGTAATAGGGCGGCACCGAGTAGCCCGCGTACAGCGCCGAATCGACCCGCACACCCCATCCGCCCGGTACGTGATAGTCACCGATCTTGCCCGGACACGGCATGAAGGTTTCGGGATTTTCGGCATTGATCCGGCACTCGATGGCGTGGCCGGTGAAGGTGATGTCCTCCTGGGTGTAACCCAGCGGCGAGCCAGACGCGACGCGGATCATTTCGGCGGCCAGATCAAGGCCGCAGATGGCTTCGGTCACCGGGTGTTCCACCTGCAGCCGCGTGTTCATTTCAATGAAGAAGAACTCGCCGTTCTCGTACATGAACTCGACGGTACCGGCGCTGCGATAGCCGATCTTGCGGGCTGCATCGGCGGCGATTTCGCCGATGCGCTTGCGTTCGTCCTCGTTTAGAGCGGGCGAGGGGGCTTCCTCGATCACCTTCTGGTGGCGGCGTTGGACCGAACAGTCGCGTTCGCCCAGATGAACCACGTTGCCATGCATGTCGCCCAGCAACTGGACCTCGATGTGACGCGGCGCGCGCAGGAATTTCTCGATATAGACTTCCGGATTGCCGAAATTGGCCTCGGCCTCGCGCCGCGCCAAATTGAACGCATCCGCAATCTCGTCGGCCGATTCGGCGATCTTCATGCCCTTGCCGCCGCCACCGGCGGACGCCTTGATCAGCACCGGGTATCCGATTTCCTCGGCGACCGCGGCGGCTTCCTCGGGCGTCTCGACGCCCCCTTCGGAACCCGGAACGCAGGGAATTCCCGTTTCAATGGCGGTCTTGCGGGCTGCGATCTTGTCGCCCATCAGGCGGATGTGTTCGGGCGAGGGACCGATAAATACGAAGCCGTGTTCCTCGACCATTTGGGCGAAATCGGCGTTTTCAGACAAAAAGCCGTAGCCGGGGTGGATCGCCTCGGCGTTGCTGATGGTCGCCGCAGAAAGAATCTGGTGCATGTTCAGATAGCTTTGCGCCGGCGCGGGCGGTCCGATGCAAACGGATTCGTCGGCCAGCCGCACGTGCATGGCGTCGGCATCCGCCGTCGAATGAACGGCCACCGTCTTAATGCCCATTTCACGGCACGCGCGTTGAATGCGAAGCGCAATTTCGCCGCGGTTGGCGATAAGGATTTTTTCGAACATCCGCGCCTACTCGATGATCATCAGGGGTTCGCCAAACTCCACCGGTGCGCCGTTGGTCAGCATGATGCGCGTCACCTTGCCCGAGCGCGGCGCCTTGATGGGGTTGAAAACCTTCATGGCCTCGATCAGCAAAATGGTGTCGCCCTCGTTGACATGTCCGCCGATCTGAACAAACGGCGCGGTATCGGGATCGGACTGGGTATAGCCGACGCCGACCATGGGCGAGCTCACCAGACCGGGATGCTTGGAAATGTCGTCAGCGTCCGCCGCCGGTTCCGGCGCAGCCGGGGCAGCCGCCGCCGCTGGCGGCGCGACCGAAACGCTCGTCATGGCCGGGGCCGCGACGTTCTTGGACACCCGCAGATGCCAATCCTGCTGGCCGTATTCAATTTCGGTCAGGCCGGTCTGGTCAAGAAGCCGGGCCAGTTTTTTTACCAAAGTGGCGTCGATGTCGGGTTTGTTTCCGTCCCTCGGCATATTTCCTCGCGATAGTCTGGGTTCGTCAATTCAATCGAACGTTACGATTGGGGGTAATTGTGTAATCAACACATTGATCACAAACGTGTCACGACTTATAACACGCGCGCCGCAAAGGCGCATATACCCTGTTTCCCAGCCCGTGAAAAACAGGGCCGGAGATGGTATATGTTGGCTGTAACCGAGATTGAATGGATGAACGTCCCATGCGCGTGACCATTAACGGCGAAGAGCGTGGCTTCGACGCCCCGATCACAGTCGACAAGATGCTGAGCGAGATCGGCCTCGAATCCAAGAAAGTCGCCGTCGAGCGAAATCTTGAACTGGTTCCCAAATCGGCTTACGGCGACACGGCGGTAGAGGACGGCGACAAGTTCGAAATCGTCCATTTCATCGGCGGCGGCGCGCCCGAAATCAATGACGATCCCTTCGAGGTGGCCGGGCTCACCTTCAAATCGCGCCTGCTGGTGGGCACCGGCAAGTACAAGGATCTGGAAGAAACCGCCCGCGCCATCGAAGCCTCGGGGGCCGAAATCGTTACCGTGGCGGTGCGCCGGGTCAACATCTCCGACCCCGGCCAGCCCATGCTGATGGACTACGTGGACCCGAAAAAGTACACCTACCTGCCCAATACGGCGGGCTGCTTCACCGGCGAGGATGCCCTGCGCACGCTGCGTCTGGCGCGCGAGGCGGGCGGCTGGGATCTGGTCAAGCTGGAGGTGCTGGGCGACCAGAAAACGCTTTATCCGAATATGGTGGAAACCCTGTCGGCGGCGGAAATACTTATCGCCGAGGGCTTCAAGGTGATGGTCTATTGCAGCGACGATCCCATCATGGCCAAGCGGCTGGAAGACCTGGGCTGCTCGGCGATCATGCCGCTGGCGGCCCCCATCGGTTCGGGGCTGGGCGTGCAAAGCCCGGTCAACATCCGCCTCATTAAAGAACAATCCAGCGTGCCGGTGCTGGTCGATGCGGGCGTCGGTACGGCGTCGGATGCGGCCGTGGCCATGGAACTGGGCTGCGACGGTGTGCTCATGAACACCGCCATCGCCGAAGCGAAAGATCCGATCCGCATGGCGCGGGCCATGAAGGCCGCCGTCGAGGCCGGTCGTCTGGCCTATCTGGCGGGCCGCATGCCGCGAAAAATGTATGCCGATCCGTCCTCGCCGCTGGCGGGACTGATCTAGGCGTCTGAGGGGCGGGAGACAAACGCATGACCCCGAAGATTGAACGCTTTCTGGCCGAACACCGCGCCGACACGCCGTGTCTGGTGGTCGATCTCGACGTGGTCGTCGAAAGCTACGCCCGCGTCCGCGATACCGTTCCCGACGCATCCATTTCCTACGCGGTCAAGGCCAATCCGGCGCGCGAGGTGCTTGAAACCCTGATCGCGCTGGATTCAGGGTTCGACGCCGCATCCATGTTCGAGATCGAGACCTGCCTGTCCTTGGGCGCGCCGCCCGAGAGCATCATCTACGGCAATACCATTAAGAAAAGCGCCGACATCGAGGCCGCGTATGCCCGCGGCATTCGCCTGTTCGCTTTCGATTCCGAGGCCGAGCTGGAAAAGCTGGCCGTTGCCGCCCCGGAAGCGGGCGTCTATTGCCGCATTCTGACGTCGGGCGACGGGGCCGACTGGCCGCTGTCGCGCAAGTTCGGCTGCGAGTTGGACATGGCCGCCGACCTCATGCTGCGCGCCCGCGATAGGGGCCTCGACCCGGTGGGAATTTCCTTCCACGTGGGCTCGCAACAAACCGACGCGTGCCAGTGGGACATAGCCATCGGCAACGCCGCCAAGGTGTTCGACGCGACCGCCGAACGCGGGCTTAACTTGCGCATGATCAACATGGGCGGCGGTTACCCCGTGCGCTACCGCAAGGATGTGCCCGATCTGGACACCGTGGGCCAAACCATCCGCGCCGCCATTGCCCGCCATTTCGGCGACAACCCGCCCGAAATGATCATCGAACCGGGGCGCTCCATCACGGCGGAAGCGGGCGTCATCGAGACCGAAGTGGTGCTGATTTCCAGCAAGGACTACGCCAACGGCGTGCGCTGGGTGTACCTCGACATCGGCAAGTTCGGCGGCCTCGCCGAAACCATGGACGAAGCCATCCAATACCCCATCGCCACGCCGCACGACGGATCATCCGAAGGCCCCGTCGCCATCGCCGGCCCCACCTGCGACGGCGCGGATATCCTGTACGAAAACGCGGGCTACCAACTGCCGCTGGGCCTGAAAGTCGGCGACAAGGTGCTGCTGCTGAAAGCGGGAGCCTACACGACGACGTACGCGTCGGTCGGGTTCAACGGCTTTCCGCCGTTGAAGGCGTTTTATATTTAGGGCGCAGGCCCGATCTTCGACAGCGAGCCCGGAGGGGCGCACAGCGCCTCGACTAGCGACCAAGCGGGAGCGCAGCCTGCGTGGCGCCTGAACGCGATTTTCAAGAAAATGCCGGGCTCCGCCCGTTCCCGCAAAGGGCCGAGGCCCTTTGATCCCGGTGGTTTCGCTGATTCGGGAAATTGCCGCATATTGGAAAACTATGATGCAATCACCGACGTGATCAAAATTGTTACCCGACCTCAAGATTTATTTACCTTTAAGGTGGCGGGTGCGGGGCGTTTGAACCAAAGCACTTGACTTTTTGCGGAAAATAGGATAATTATCCATATCCACGTTTTCGGAGCGTTTTGTTGGGCCGGAGTGGTGGAGTGTTAGCGTTGAAAACAAAGGAAAATATGGGAAAATGACGATTAATGACGAGGAATGACGATAAAACGTGGGGAATTGAGCGCGGGCGAGGGAGAATTCTCGTTCTGTGTCAATGCATTGACGGGTTTTTTGGCTTTTTGTCAGTGGCGGAAAAGTCGTCATTTTGGGGGCGGGGTGTGTGAAATGGGTTAATATGCTGGTTTTGCTCTTTGATATGGTGGAGAACAGGGGTTTCGGTGAAAGGTCTCGAATTGCCGGGATCAAAGGGACGCGTCCCTTTGCGGGTCTGGGCGGAGCCCGGTCTTTCTTTGTGAATTGCGTTCAAGCGCCACGCAGGCTGCGCTCCCGCTTGGTCGCATAGTCGTCGCGCTGTTGCGCTCCTCCGGGCTTGTCGTCAGGGGTGGGACGTTGGGGCCGTTATCGCAGGGGTGTATTTCGGCGCTTGATGCGTAGCGGGCATGTGTGCTTTTATGCGGGTGATAACTGGAATTCTTACAAACGGTGGCGGCGTTCCTGGAGCGCCGCCGCACCTTTGGAACGAGATTTGGCGAAACGGAAAATAAGATGAAAAAGAACCTGATTGTGTGGATGGCCGCGCTGGCCTTGGTCATTGTCACCAGCATCCCGGCGGCGTTTGCCGAGAGCGGCGCGATGACCGTTTACAAATCGCCGCTGTGCGGCTGTTGCGGCGGGTGGGTCGACCACATGCGCGAAAACGGCTTTTCCGTCCGCGTCAAGGAAATGGAAGACGTTTCGACCATCAAGGAATTCATGAAAATTGACGACGATCTGTGGTCATGCCACACGGCGACCATCGACAACTATGTCATTGAAGGTCATGTGACCGTCAAAGCGCTCAACAAGCTGTTGAGTGAAAAGCCCAAGATCCGCGGCATCGCGCTGCCCGGCATGCCCCAGGGCAGCCCGGGAATGTCCGGCACCAAGGATGAAGAGTGGATCACCTACACCATCACCGACAAAGAACCGAAGCCGTTCATGGTGGAGTAGGGAAGACCGGGCCGCTTCACGCGGCCGGCTTTTTCTAAATCAGCCTATTTTGCCTTGGGAACGGGGCGCAGCATGAAGGCGGGCGTGTGATCGCCCATGCCCCGCACGCTTTCTCCGCTTCCGCCGCCTCGGCGCTTGGATTGCCGGGGCTCCCTGGCTTCCTTGCGGGCGGCCTGGGGTTTGGCGGCTTTCTTTTCGGGCGCGCCTTTTTTGGCCTTGGCCGGTTTTTCGGTTTTGGCTTCGGCGGCCTTTTTTTCGGGCGCTTTTTTGGCCGGAGCGGGTTCCTGCTTTTTGGGCCGTGCCGGTTTGGCCTCGGCTTTGGGTTCCGCCTCGACTTTGGGTTCCGGCGTTGCCGGTTTTTCCGCCGGTTGTTCCTCAGGGACGGCTTCGACAACGGCCTCGGCCTTCGGCGCCGCTTTGGCGGCCCCGGCCGCCGGGATCGGTTTGCCGAGAAGCTTGGTGACGGCGGCCAGATACTTGCGGTCCTCGCCTGAGGCAAACGTGATGGCCTTGCCCTCGCGCCCCGCCCGTCCGGTGCGGCCGATGCGGTGGATGTAATCCTCGGCATGGCTGGGAACGTCGAAGTTGAAGACGTGGCTCATGTTCTGGATATCGAGCCCGCGGGCCGCAACGTCGCTGCACACCAGCAGCCGGATTTCGCCGCGCTTGAAGGATTCCAGGGTTTCGGTGCGCGCCGATTGCACCATGTCGCCGTGAAGCTGCCCGGCATTGTATCCGCGGCGATTGAGCGAACGGTGTACAACACCGATATCGCGCTTGCGGTTACAAAAGATCAGCGCGTTTTTGACGGTCTCGGTTTCCAGAACCCGGCGCAAGGCGGCGCGTTTGTCCTTGGCGGCGCTTCCGGGTTTGGCTCCGCGCTCGGTCTTGACCATGACCAGCGACTGTTCGACGGTTGCGGCTGCCGTGGACGGCGGCGAAACGGTAAGAAGTTTCGGATTGGACAGGAACTTGTCTGCAAGCCGTTTGATTTCGGGCGGCATGGTTGCCGAGAAAAACAAGGTCTGGCGCATTCTTGAAACGAGAGAAACGATTTTTTCCACGTCCGGTATAAACCCCATATCGAGCATTCGGTCAGCTTCGTCGATTACCAATATCTTGACGTTGGTCAGCAAAAGGCGGCCGCGCTCGAACATATCGAGCAGCCGTCCCGGTGTTGCGATCAGAACGTCAACGCCGTGGTCAACGACCTTCATCTGATCGGTCAGCGACACGCCGCCGATCAAAAGCGCTTTGGATAGCTTGTGATGCTTTCCGTAAACCTCGAAACTTTCGGCCACCTGCGTGGCAAGCTCGCGTGTCGGTTCAAGAATGAGCGATCGGGGCATGCGCGCCTTGGCGTGGCCCGCCGCCAATATCTCGATCATCGGCAAGGTGAAGCCGGCGGTCTTCCCGGTTCCGGTTTGGGCGCAGCCGAGGATATCGCGCCCCATAAGCGCAATGGGGATCGCCTCCGCCTGAATGGGCGTTGGTTCGGCGTATCCGGCATCGGTGACGGCACGCAAGACGTCTTGGCTTAAGCCTAGGTCTGAGAATTTCATATGGTGCGGGTCCGGTCGCCAAATGTGTGGCTGACCATCTGTTCCTTGTTCCAACCTCGCAAGAGCGGCGATATTAGGCGCTTCGCCCCGCAAGTCAATCACCGCGCGTGCTTATTTATGGCGTTTTCGGGGCTTGTTGGGTACTTTCCGGTGCCTAAATCGCCAATCGGTCGGAATTTGGCGCGATTCGGAAGGAAAAATGTATGAGTGACCGGACCCCTCTTATCATGCTGCCGGGGTTGCTGAACGATGCCGGGTTGTGGGCTCATCAGCGTGCGACGTTGCGCGACATCGCTGATATTTCGGTGCCCGATCTGATCCAGGATGATCAATTGGGCCCCATGGCCCAGCGGGTTTTGGCGGGCGCGCCCGAGACATTTTCCCTGGCCGGATTGTCCATGGGCGGGTATCTGGCCCAGGAAATCATGCGTCAGGCGCCCGACCGGGTGACGCGGCTGGCCTTGCTGGACACCTCGCCGCTGCCCGATACCGACGAGCAGGCGGCGCGCCGACGGGGGTTTATCGAACTTGCGCGGAAAGGCGATTTCAAGGGCGTGACCAAACGCCTGTTGCCGCTTCTTATCCATCCGGACCGGGTAAATGATGCGAAGTTGACGCAAATTTTGATCGAAATGGCCGGGCGAGTCGGCAGCGAAGCCTTCATTCGCCAGCAAAAGGCAATCATGACACGGCCCGACAGCCGCCGTGATCTGGGTTTGATCCATTGTCCGACCGTGGTTATGTGCGGACGCGAGGATGCGCTGACCCCGCCTGCGGTCCACGCCGACATGGCTGCCGCAATTCCCAACGCGGCATTGGTGATCGTCGAGGACAGCGGCCATCTTTCGCCGCTTGAACAGCCGCATGCCATAAGCGCCGTAATGCGCTATTGGTTGAGCGCCTGATCCTTGGGCTGTATGATTGGCGAACAACATGCAACGCAGCGTCAGAGGAGGCGCGGGTCGCATGCGATATCGGGGGAAATAAAGCCCGCGTTTGCAATATGTTAACAAAGATGATGCACCGTACTATGCTTAGGGTGTGAATTGCGCGATTCGGCGTGGTGCGAGGGAGGCTCCGGCAACCATGAATATCCAGGGTTTAAAGCGGCGCGGGATGATGAGTATTTTCGATTGGCGGGCGACCATGGGTCTCGCCGTTGCGGCAGTGCTTGTCGGTGGTTGTTCGAGTATTCCGGACGCAGCCAATCCCATCAAATGGTATGAAAATACCGTCGAGGCCCTTACCGGCGAGGACGACGACGAAGATGCCAAGGCCGCCGCGCAAGCCGAGCCTGCGCCTGGTGGCGACAAGGCTTTTCCAAATTTGGCCACTGTCCCGCCAAAGCCTGCGGTCGCCGCCCGTCAGGAGCGTCAGCAGGTGGCCGACGGCTTGGTTGCCGATACCGAACGGCGGCGCTATGCGTCCGACGTAACCCGTCAGGGTGAGGCGAAGAATACGCTGTCGAATACGCCTTCCAAGGTTGCTGCCGCGGCGCCGAAACCGCAAACGCTTCCCGCCGTTCCAGCTTTGCCGGTAACGCCGGCGCCTGTTGCACCGCCCAAAATGGCTCCGGCGGCTGCCGCGCCGACATTGAAAACCACGCCAATGCCTGCGCCGCCGAAGGCTCCGGGCATCGCCCTTCAGCCGCCGCCAATGCCGAAGGTGGCGGAAGCAAGGCCGACACAGGTAGCGCCTCGGTCGACAATGCCGGTAATGCCCGCCAATTCCCTGATGCCCGGTGGCGGCGGGGAATTTCAAACCGTTGTCATATCGTCATCAGGGGTTAGCACCGGAGGCGGCGCCGCGCAGGCTCCGTCGGGAGCGAAGCGCGCACCGTTGCAATTTGGTGCTTCGTCGGCTCCGTCATCCGCCGGTCCCACGAGTGGAGAGATGCTTCGCATCGCAACGATCCAGTTCGCCAACGGATCGGCTGTGCTGGACGCGCGGGATCGCTCTATCCTTCGCAACGTTCTTTCATTGCAGCGCGAACGCGGAGGTGTAATTGAGGTGGTTGGTCATGCCAGCAGTCGAACGGCGAACATGGACTCTGTGCGCCACAAGATGGTGAATTTTCAGATTTCGGAAGACCGTGCCGCAACCGTCGCCCGCACGCTTTTCAAACTCGGTGCGCGCACGAACGATGTCGTGGTTACGGCGAAATCTGATCTTGAGCCCATGTATTTTGAATTCATGCCGTCCGGCGAGGCCGGGAACCGCAGGGTAGAAGTGTTCCTCACTTTCTAGCTTGCGGCCATAGCGGACCATCTGCCGTCGCGGCTTGTCCGCGCCGGTGACAGTACTCTTCTGGGTAAACACCCATCTGGATTGAAAAGTAATGGAACAGGAATTTCACCGCATCCGGCGGTTGCCGCCATATGTTTTTGCCGAAGTTGACAAAATGAAGGCCGCCGCGCGGGCGGCCGGCGATGACATTATCGATTTTGGAATGGGAAACCCGGATTCCGGAACTCCCGCCCATATCGTCGCCAAGCTGGTCGAAACCATTCAGGACCCGCGCACCCACCGTTATTCCACGTCCCGTGGAATTCCGGGACTGCGTAAGGCGGTCGCGGCCTATTATCAGCGCCGGTTTGGCGTCGAGGTTGATCCCAACAGTGAAGCCGTGGTGACCATTGGCTCGAAAGAGGGGCTGGCCAACCTGTCTTCGGCCATTACCTCGCCCGGCGATGTCATCCTGGTGCCCAATCCCAGTTATCCGATCCACCAGTTTGGCTTCATCATCGCCGGCGCGGCGGCACGCAACATTCCGGTGACCCCCGGACCCGAGTTCATGGCGGCGCTTGAACGCGCCGTGCAACACAGCGTTCCCAAGCCGACGGCCCTTGTGTTGAATTATCCGTCCAATCCGACCGCCGAACTGGCCGATCTGGATTTCTACGGTCAGGTCGTTGATTTCTGTCGCTTCCACGGCATCTTTATCCTGTCCGATCTGGCCTATGCCGAGATTTACTTCGACGGCAATCCACCGCCGTCGATCCTGCAGGTTCCGGGTGCGCGCGATATTGCCGTCGAATTCACGTCCATGAGCAAAACCTATTCCATGCCCGGTTGGCGGATCGGGTTCGCCACCGGCAACAGCAAGCTGATCGAAGCCCTGGCGCGTAATAAGTCCTATCTGGATTACGGGGCGTTTACACCCATCCAGGTTGCCGCGACGGCAGCGCTGAACGGACCGCAGGATTGCGTCGACGAAATTCGGACCAGATATATGGAACGCCGTGACGTCTTGATCGACGGTCTGGCTGCTGCCGGTTGGGACATGCCGCGCCCCAGCGCCACCATGTTTGCGTGGGCCCCAATTCCGCCGAAGTTCAAGCATCTCGGATCGTTGGAGTTTTCCAAGCTGCTGTTAAGCGAAGCGAAAGTTGCCGTCGCGCCGGGCGTTGGTTTCGGCGAACACGGCGACGAGCATGTGCGGTTGGCGCTGGTTGAAAACCGGCAGCGCACGCGGCAGGCCGTTCGCAGCATCAAGGCTTTTTTTAGCCGTTACGGCGAAGCGTAGAAATTTTTGGGCGAAAGAAGATAAGAGACAATGGACAACCGACTTAAAATAGCTATCGCCGGACTGGGAACCATCGGCGGCGGCACGGTAAGACTTCTGCGCGAAAATGCCGATCTATTGAAGCGCCGGTGCGGGCGCGATCTTGTCGTTACCGCGGTTTGCGATCTTGACAAGGGATTAGCGGCCGAATGGCCCGACGTGCCGTATTTCGACGACGCGCTGGCCATGGTCCGCGATGCCGATGCCGACATCATCGTAGAGTTGATCGGCGGATCGGATGGTATTGCCAAGAAACTTTGCGAGGCGGCGATTGCGGCGGGAAAGCACGTCGTAACCGCCAACAAGGCGCTGATTGCCCATCACGGAACGGGTCTCGTTCGGGCCGCCGAGGACAAGGGCGTTTCGGTGGCGTTTGAGGCTGCGGTCGCGGGCGGCATCCCAATCACCAAGGCTCTGCGCGAAGGCCTGGTCGGCAATAGGATCAGCCGCGTGTACGGCATCCTGAACGGCACCTGCAACTATATCCTGACGACCATGCGCGAAACCGGACGCGAATTCGACGACGTGTTGTCGGAAGCGCAGGCTCTGGGTTATGCCGAAGCCGATCCCACGTTCGATGTCGAGGGGATCGACGCCGCCCACAAACTGGCTATCCTGACCAGCATCGCCTTCGGCTGCGAGATTGATTTCGACGCGGTCCACACCGAAGGCATTCGGCATGTCTCGGCCATGGATATCGAGTTTGCCGAGGAGCTGAACTATCGCATCAAACTTCTTGGCATCGCGCGGCAGACCGAATACGGGATCGAGCAGCGCGTCCATCCGTGCATGGTGTCGCTGGCCAATCCGATTGCTCATGTTGACGGCGTATTCAATGCGGTGGTCGCCGACGGCGATTACGTCGATACGACCATGTATGAAGGGCGTGGCGCGGGTGAGCGACCGACCGCTTCCGCCGTCGTCGCCGATATCGTTGATATCGCGCGTGGCAACGGCGCAGCGGCGCTGGGTGTGCCCACATCCGAACTGACGCCCTTTTCCGCGTCACCCATGGACCGGCACAGGGGCCGTTACTACATTCGCCTGATGGTGACCGACGAGCCCGGCGTTTTTGCCGATGTCGCGGCAACATTGCGCGATTGTCAGGTGTCGATGGAGGCGGTGCTTCAGAAAGGCCGTTCGCCGGGCGAATCCGTTCCGGTGGTGATGACGACCCATGAAACCAGCGAGGCGTCGATGACGCGGGCTCTCGATATGATCATGGCGTTGGACGCGGTGATCGAACCGCCGCGGATGATCCGAATTCAATCGTTCTCCAGTGTTCCGAGCGGAGTAGAGTAGGGGGCGGTCGCTATGAACAAGGAAACGGTGGCAAGCCGCAATCTTGCAATGGACGCCGTTCGGGTGACCGAGGCCACGGCGTTGGCCGCGTCGCGCTTTCTTGGGCGCGGCGACGAACAGGCGGCTGATCAGGCGGCCGTTGATGCCATGCATTCGGCCCTCAAGGGGATGGCCATCGAAGGGGTGATTCGCATCGGCGAAGGAACCCGGGAAAACGCCGAAAAACTTTATTCCGGAGAATCCGGTGGCACCGGAAACGGGCCGGTCGTCGATCTTGCGCTGATGCCGCTGGAAGGCCCCACCATTGTGGCCAAGGGCGAACCTAACGGGCTTTCGGTCATTGCCATTGCCGAGGCCGGTCAATTCGCCGATCTGCCCCCCATCTACATGGACAAGATCGCCGTTGGCGGCGGTTTGCCCGATGGCGTTATCAATCTCGATGACGAGCCCGGGAACAACCTGCGTGAAATGGCAAAGGCGAAGGGCGTTGATATTGGCGATCTGGTCGCCTGTATTCTTGATCGGCCCCGGCACCGTGAACTGATCGCCAAAACCCGTGAAGCGGGCGCGCGGATTTTGCTGATCGGCGATGGCGACTTGAGCGGTGTCGTTTCCACGGCGTGGCCGGAAACCGGTATTGATATCTACATGGGCAGCGGTGGCGCGCGCGAGGGTATTTTGTCGGCTGCCGCGCTGGCTTGCGTTGGTGGGCAGATGCAGGGCCGCCTGATCTTCCGCAACGATGATGAACGCCACAAAGCGGCGTCCTGCGGCATTGAGGATTTCAATCGGGTTTATTCGGTTGCCGATATGGCCTCGGGCGAGGTGACATTCGCCGCCACCGGCGTGACCCACGGGGCCATGCTGATGGGCGTAAAGCGGCGGCACGGCGCGGCCATGACCCATTCTTTGGTGATGCGTTCGCTGACCGGAACACTCCATTTCATCGAGGCCTATCACGACTTCGCCAACTGGTCGGGAGCGACACCCCGCCTGCGGCCCAAAGCATAGGGTCGAGTAGGGTCTATATGGCTTCGCAGGACTTTTTCCTCGGCGTTGAACGATCTGTCACAGGGCGAAGGTGGATTTCCCGCCAGCATGACGAACGAACGGCGCTGGCCCTGACCCAGCGCCTGGACGAACCTGAGATCGTTGGTCGAATTCTCGCTGCGCGCGGG
>Ga0233430_1003802_pt1 | contig 14753 bp, 15 predicted proteins | sample SI_118_April2016_2_FD_179883 | JGI IMG/M metagenome (GOLD analysis project Ga0233430, IMG submission 179883) | Seawater microbial communities from Saanich Inlet, British Columbia, Canada - SI_118_April2016_150_MG | ecosystem: Environmental > Aquatic > Marine > Inlet | place: Canada: British... | reverse complement strand
CCTGGGGCGACGGAGTACGGCGGGCCAGGGCGTGAACCACGACGGCGCCGAGCACAAAGAACGGTACCGCCATGATCGCCGCCAAATTACGGCCGATATACTCCAGATCACCGGAGCCCAGCAAAGCCATGGCCGCGCAAGCGACCAACAGCCAGCTCATCCAGTCGGGAAGTGTGAAATCCTTGATCGTGGGGCTGGGTCGAATATTGCGCCCGGACCGGCTAAGGACCGCTTGCGCAAAAAGACCATTACCCACGACGACGGCAATCCACGATATCCCCGCGGTGCTCGGGAAAAGGGGTGTAAGCGTTGCGACGAACATCTCCCTGTCCGATATCCCGACGTTCGGCATTATCGCGAGCATCACCTGATCCAGATAGGCCGTCACAGCCTGCTCAAGTCCCTGGCCATGTTGATAACTGGTCAACGTGGCCATGATCAGCATGGCGGCGGCAAGGGCCGTCAGCCAGCTGAGCACCGCACCGATCGAATACCAAACGACGGTTCCGTCGGGCGCGACGCGCTTGAGAAGAGCCTGGCGAACGGCCAGCCAGGTTGGCAATGCGTGAACGAGGCCGTAAAGCCCCGCTCCCACCAACCCGCCGAACGCGCCGGAAATGATCAGTCCGACGACGCCCGCTACTACCGCGCCGGCCGGGCCAATGCCCAATCCGACGAAGAACAGCGGCAGCGGCGCCAAATTGGCGAACACCAGCATCATCGGCGAACCGGCCATGAACGCGATCGAAAGAACTGCGCTCGTGCCGCCGCCCAGTGCGATGAGGAGTTGCCTGGACATCAAATTTCCTGCTTGCCTGGTTGTCTGAATTTCAAAGGTGCTGTCCGGTCCCGACCTTACTTAATCAAGTAAGGAAGAAGACCGAGATAGCGTGCCCGTTTGATCGCCCTGGAAAGCGCGCGCTGCTTCTTGGCGGAAACCGCAGTGATGCGGCTCGGAACCATTTTGCCGCGTTCGGAAACGTAGCGGCTCAGAAGCTTCACGTCTTTATAGTCGATCTTCGGCGAGCTTTTGCTCGAGAAGGGGCAGGTTTTGCGCCGCCGCACGAACGGCCTGCGACCACCGCCGCCGCCGCCACTGCGACCGCGGTCTTCAGTCTGCTCGGAGCCGATCATTTGTCTTCTCCTTCTTCGCTAACTTCGCCAGAATCAACGTTGACTTCATCAACTTTGGCTTCGACCTCGGCTTCAACCGGGGCTTCGACTTGGGGCTCGGCTTCGGCCTTGGCTTCAACCGGGGCTTCAACCGGGGCTTCAACCGGGGCTTCAACCTCGGCTTCGGCTTCGGCGGCTGCGGGAGCCTCTTCCTTGGCCTCTTCGGTCGAAGCGCTTCGATCTTCGCGCGGGCCACGGTCTTCGCGCGGGCCACGGGAATCGGGGCCGCGTTCACGGCGTCGGTCGCCGCGTCCCTGCATGACCGCAGACGGACCTTCTTCAAGTTCGTCGACGCGAATGGTCAGGTAGCGAAGGACATCTTCGTTGATGCGCATTTGCCGTTCCATTTCCTGGACGGCGTCGGAAGGCGCATCCAGATTGAACAGAACATAATGGCCCTTGCGGTTCTTTTTGATGCGATACGCCAGGCTGCGCAGACCCCAGTACTCACGCTTCTCCACCTTACCGTCCATCTTTTCGATGATACCGGTGAAGGCTTCGCAAAGCGCATCGACCTGGGTTGCGGAGATATCCTGACGTGCAATAAACACGTTCTCATAGAATGGCATGATCTACTCCGTATGGCTTTTCTCAGCCTGCGGCTGCGAAGTGAAGTCCTCGCAACGATCAGGCATAGCCGAGGGTTTCCCGGCACAGAGATCAAGGCGCGGCACTATACACATTTACCGCGCCCACGCAAGAGCCCCACCCTCCGCACCCAATTCACCCGGTCTCCCGGAGGGAAGCGCCGCTTCCCGACTAGCGACCAAGCGGGAGCGCAGCCCTAGTGGCGCTTGAACGAAATGAAAGAAAAAGCCCCGGGCTCCGCCCGTACCCGCAAAGGGCCTCGGGCCCTTTGATCCCGTTAGTTTCGGATGATTAAGTTAGGTGTCCCCGGAACTCCTAATCAAAAAGTAAACTGTCACCGTAATCCAAAAAGTAAACTGTCACCGTAATGCTCCTGTCACCGTAATGCTCACCGTAATGCAAACTGTCACCGTAATGCACCGTAATGGATACCCTTTCCCGCCGAATATCCTACTGGTATCGCTCCGGGGGTCGCAAATGGGCTCGCGACGATGCCAACGCCAGCTCCAATAATGCCGCCCCATCTGGACCCCGTGTAACAGCCACCCGCAATCGCGATTGCATACGCACTTGCCTTCGCAGGTTTCGAGATTTCATTTTCCGGAATGTCCAACAAAGACCTATGTGTCGCCGTCAGGGTCTGAGGTCGACCCCCGACAACTTCACCGGTATCGACATCCCGATACTGATAATCGACCTCCCATCGCCCTTCATCAGGATTGTAGAGAGGCTCAGTATATTCAGTGACTATTCTTCCCATTATACCCTACCAAAAATATTTTTTTACTTTCTTTACGAAAAACAAAACTATAAAAAATGAAATAACAATACTTAGCATGTCCACTATAATAAACACCCAATCACTTTCATCTTCCAATTTCATTGCCCACTTAGACAAATCAAAAACAAGCATGTAAATTAGAAATCCGACAAAAAAAAGAAATGGCCACAGTAAAAAAAACTCAAAAATAAAATCGATAAAACTTTTATTTCTTTTCATTTCCAAACTCATAAAATTTTGGCAGCGTCAGGGAGTTGTCGGGGTACCTTACCAAATTTCATCCCCCCTTCTCCGTATCACTTCCGGCGGAAGGCACCTCAGTTTCGGTGACGTTTCGGTGACAGTTTACTTTTTGGACGTTTCGGTGACAGTTTACTTTTTACCGCGCGCTAACGGAGCCTTCGTTCCGACCTTCCGGCCTCGTTTTTTGGCCCGGACGCGCCGCCCCAATTTCTCCTCGATCCGCTTCAGCCATTTGGCTTCGCCCAGCGGGCGACCAATGGTTTCGGCGGCGCGCAGGGATTTGCTCATTTCCGCGTCCTCGCCGCTTTCCAGCAATGCCGCAAAGTCCGGAAACCGTTTTAGCAGCGGCTTGACGGACACCACCCCATCGTTTTTGCCCGACAGATGCGCGCCCACGCTGGACCACTGCCAGTCGGCGGCCCTTGTCACGAGCCGCGCGCGGACGGGATTGAGAGAGACATAACGCACCGCTCCCGCCAGATGGCCCTCGTCCATCACCACCGAACCGAACCGCCCCTGCCACAGGTGCCCCGTCCATTTTTTCCGTGCGTTAATATGCCGTGTGTAGCGTCGATGCGCGTCGGCCAGAGTTGCCCGCAGGCCATCCGTATGGCTCGGAACCATGATGAGATGAACGTGATTGGGCATCAGGCAATAAGCCCAGACCTTCGTTCCCGCATTCTTAGCCGCCGCGCCAAGCAGCTCCATGTAATAAAGATAGTCGTCATCCTCAAAAAAAACGGTCTCGCGGCGATTGCCACGCTGGGTAACGTGATGGGGAAAGCCGGGGATGACAATGCGGGCCAATCTGGACATGACGGTTTATACCACACACCGACGGAAAGGTAAAAAGTAAACTGTCACCGTAATTGCAGGCGGTTGATCTCAGGGGACTATGTAAGGTGTTCCCGAAATTAGGTGCACTGCCACCGCAATTCTGCAAAGGGCCGAGGCCCTTTGATCCCAATAATAAATTAGTAAGGAATTACGGTGACAGTTTACCAATTCCCGGCCCCAATAATTTCTCCCCTCCAGAACGATACACGCCTTAGTACCACTCGCAAACGCTTTTCACTTTTCTGAGAAACCTCTGTGTTCTCTGTGGTGAACCTGAACGTCTGACGCCGGAAAAATCGTCGGGCTGTTTTGCAGGGAAGGAAAGATTAACCACAGAGAACACAGAGAACACAGAGAACACAGAGAACACAGAGAAGGGGTTTTTGGTTTTCGTGCTCACAAACGCGGGAGTGTTGCCGGATTGTTCTTGACTGTATGCATGAAATAGGGTAATAATCCGTTTTTGTGTTTATGCAAGTTCGGCTGTCGTGACTCGGGATGATGTTGAAAACAAAGGATAAAACGGCAAAATGACGATTTATGACGACGATTGACGATAAATCGCCGGGAGCGGCGGTCGGATTAGGGCGAATTGTTGCATAGGTTCAATTGGTTAGGGGGAAATAGGCGGAAATTGCAGTGGCCGAAATATCGTCATTTTCGACCGGGACCACTCCAAAGTTCACGGGTTCAAAGGGCCGAGGCCCTTTGCGGGTCCGGGCGGAGCCCGGCCTTTCTTATATAGAAAGCGCCCCGCCCCGCCGCATTCCCGCCCGGTCGCCGGTCCGCGCGCTTGAACACGGCGGGGATAACCGTTATCAGTGGGCGCGAATTCGTCGCAATGGAGAGTACATGACATGACACGCGCGTTTGTTTTTCCGGGGCAGGGGTCGCAGGCGGTCGGAATGGGCCGGGAACTGGCCGGGGCATTCCCGGCGGCCAAGGAGTTGTTCCAGGAGGTTGACGACGCCCTGGGGCAAAATCTCAGCCATCTGATGTTCGAGGGCCCGCTTGAAGAACTGACGTTGACCGAAAACGCCCAACCGGCGTTGATGGCTGTCAGTCTTGCGGTGATGCAGGTGCTGCGCACCGAAGGCGGTGTCGATCTGGCCAAGGCGTGTTCCTTCGTTGCCGGTCATTCGCTGGGTGAATATTCGGCGCTGGCGGCGGCAGGCACGTTCAGCATTGCCGATGCGGCGCGTCTGTTGAAGACGCGGGGCAAGGCCATGCAGGAAGCGGTGCCGGTGGGCGAGGGCGCGATGGCGGCCTTGCTGGGGCTCGATCTGGAAGCTGCGGCAGCGGTCGCCGAAGAGGCTTCGAGCGTTGGTGTGTGCGAAACCGCCAACGACAACGCGCCGGGACAGGTGGTGCTCAGCGGGGCGAAGGCCGCTGTGGAAAAGGCGGTTGAGCTTGCCGGAGAGCGCGGGGCGCGCAAATGCGTCATGCTGCCGGTCAGCGCGCCGTTCCACAGTTCATTGCTGGCTCCGGCGGCGGACGTCATGCGTGACGCTCTGGCCGCGGTGCAAATGAATGCCCCGGTGGTGCCGGTGGTGGCCAACGTAACGGCTGAACCGGCCCAGGACCCCGAGGCAATTCGCGACCTTCTGGTGCGTCAGGTGACGGCCACCGTGCGCTGGCGCGAATGCGTTCTGGCCATGAAGGAACGCGGCGTCGATACGCTGGTTGAAGTCGGCGCGGGCAAGGTGTTGACGGGATTGGCCCGGCGCATTGATCGCGAACTCACCGGCATCGCCGTTGGAACGCCGGAAGGCATCGAAGAACTTGTGAAGACCCTTTGAAGGGAAAATAGCAAATGATGGATTTTACGGGTAAATGCGCGTTGATCACCGGGGCCGCCGGCGGCATTGGCGGGGCCATTGCGCGCCTGCTGCACAGCCAGGGCGCGGTCGTTGCGTTGACCGATATGAACCGCGAAGGCATGGACAAGCTGGCTGCCGAACTGGGCGAGCGCGTTCATGTATTGGAGGCCAACCTGAGCGATCCGGAGGCTCCGGCCGAACTGGTGAAAAAGGCCGTGGAGGCCATGGAGCGCATCGACATTCTGGTCAACAATGCCGGACTGACGCGCGATAACCTGGCCATGCGCATGAAGGACGAGGACTGGCAACTGGTCATTGACGTCAACCTGACGGCGGCGTTCCGGCTGGCGCGGGCCTGCATGCGCCCGATGATGAAGCAGCGTTTCGGGCGCGTTGTCGGCATCGCTTCCATCGTCGGCGTCACCGGCAATGCCGGACAGGTCAATTACGCGGCTTCCAAGGGCGGCATGATCGCCATGTCCAAATCGCTGGCCCAGGAAGTGGCCGCGCGGGGCATCACCGTCAATTGCGTGGCGCCGGGCTTTATTGCCACGCCCATGACCGACGCCCTTTCGGACGAACAAAAAGACCGCCTGATCGCCGGAATTCCCGGCGGGCGTTTGGGAACGTCCGACGACGTGGCTGCATCGGTGGCGTTCCTGGCCAGTGACGAAGCCGCTTATGTCACCGGGCAGACCATCCACGTGAATGGTGGAATGGCGATGATCTAAGGCTTTTTGGGCGCTGGCCAAGGCCCGAAAAGTGTGTTACCAGAGGGCGAAATCGGTGCCCGTTTGGCCGATACGGAGTGTGTGTGAAATTTGTGTTGAATCTGGCGGAAAGCGTCCGGTTCATTTGTTTTGAGCCTAGAAAGAATTAAGGAAATTAACGATGAGTGAAGTTGCTGATCGCGTAAAAAAAATCGTCGTGGAGCATCTCGGCGTGGATGAGTCCAAAGTGTCGGACAATGCCAGCTTCATTGATGATCTCGGCGCCGACAGCCTGGATACCGTTGAGCTTGTGATGGCGTTCGAAGAGGAATTCAACTGCGAAATTCCTGACGACGCGGCTGAGAAAATTCTCACCGTCAAGGACGCTATCGATTTTATCGGGTCCCAGGATTCTTAAATTTCGTTTTGGTCGGAAAGGGGACCCGCCCTCGTAGCTCGAGTGCCGCGGTGATCCCCGTCGCAACGGATCATCAGCCATCATGAAACGTGTCGTTGTCACTGGTATGGGGCTCCTGACATCCTTGGGATGCGGAGTCAAACCCTGTTGGGAACGCCTGATTGCGGGCGGGTCCGGCATTCGGACGATCGAAAGCTTCGATGTCTCGGATATTACCGCGAAAATTGGCGGTCAGGTGCCGGAGGGCGATACCGCCGACGGCTTGTTTCATGCCGATGACTGGCTGGCGCCCAAGGATGCCAGACGGGTCGATACGTTCATCCTGTACGGGATGACGGCGGCGACCCAGGCGGTTGAAGATTCCGGCTGGCAGCCGGAGACGGACGAACAAAAGTGCCGTACCGGCGTGATGATCGGTTCGGGCATCGGCGGCCTTGCCGAAATTGCCAAGGGCGCGGTGACGGTGGATACAAACATTCGCCGCCTCAGCCCGTTTTTCATTCCGGCCAGCCTGATTAATCTTGTTTCGGGCCACGTTTCCATCAAGTACGGCTTCAAGGGACCGAACCACGCGGTGGTGACCGCGTGCTCAACCGGCGCACACGCCATCGGTGACGCCGCCCGTCTGATTATGTGGGACGATGCCGATGTGATGATTGCCGGTGGCGCGGAAGCGGCGATTTGCCGGCTCGGCATGGCCGGGTTCGCCCGCGCCAACGCCCTTTCAACCGGATACAACGATGAACCGGCGCGGGCTTCGCGCCCGTGGGACCGTGACCGTGACGGTTTCGTTATGGGCGACGGCTCAGGCATCGTCGTTCTGGAAGAGCTGGAGCACGCCAAGAAGCGTGGCGCCAAAATTTACGGCGAGATTGTCGGCTACGGCATGTCCGGCGACGCCAACCATATTACGGCCCCTGCCGAAGACGGAAACGGCGCGTTCCGCTCCATGACCGCAGCGGTAAACCGGGCCGGTCTCAACCCCGAAGATATCGATTACGTCAACGCGCACGGCACTTCGACGCCGCTGGGTGACGAAATCGAGTTCGGCGCCGTCAAGCGGCTGTTTGGCGATGCGGCGGGCAAGCTGTCCATGTCATCGACCAAATCTGCCGTCGGCCATTGCCTGGGCGCCGCCGGTGCGGTCGAGGCCATTTTCTCGATCATGGCAATGAACGAAGGCATCGCGCCGCCGACGCTGAACCTCGACAATCCTTCGGACAGTTGCGTTGGCATCGATCTGGTGCCGCACAAGGCCAGGGAGCGGGAAATTCGAGCCATCCTGTCCAACTCGTTCGGGTTTGGTGGCACCAACGCGTCGCTCGTGTTCAAAGCTTTTTCGTAAGGCGCGATGCGCCGGGTCTTCCTTAGTCTCGTTGCGCTACTCGTCCTTTCAGCTATCGCGGCGGGTGGCGTCTACGTTTGGGGTCATGCCCAGTTCACGCGGCCCGGCCCGCTGGCGGCCCCGGTCACAATCGTCATTCCAAAGGGTAAAGGGCTGGCAGCCATTGCCGGGCGTTTAACCGAGGCCGGCGTTGTCGCCAATCCCATCATATTTCGCCTGGGCGCACGCTTGATCAAAGCTGACAAGGGCTTGCAGGCCGGCGAGTACGCGTTCCCGGTGGCGATCAGCATGCGCGAGGTTTTGGAACTCCTGAACAGCGGGAAAACCGTTGTCCGGCGTTTTACCGTCGTCGAGGGAATGACGGCTGCCAAGATCGTAAAACTTCTGACGGCGCTGGACGGATTGAGCGGGGATATCGCGCAGCCTCCGGGCGAGGGGGAACTGCTTCCGGAGACGTATCATTTTTCCTATGGTGATACCCGTAACGATGTCGTCGATAGAATGGCCGGAGCCATGACCCGCACGCTGCGCGAACTTTGGCCCGCCCGCGCACCCGGCCTTCCTTTGAAGAATGAACTCGAGGCGGTGGTTCTGGCTTCAATGATCGAGAAGGAAACGGGGCTGGCGGACGAGCGCGCCCGCGTCGCCGCCGTTTTCGTCAATCGATTGGCCCGGGGCATGCGCCTGCAGTCGGACCCGACGGTCGTTTACGCGTTGACCGAAGGTAAGGGCGATCTGGGCCGAACGCTGACGCGGGCCGATCTGAAAACTCCATCCCCCTACAACACTTACGTGAACAAGGGGCTGCCACCCGCGCCGATCTGCAATCCCGGCCGGGAATCACTGGTCGCGGCGTTGCATCCGGCGAAAACGAAAGAGCTTTACTTCGTTGCCGACGGATCGGGCGGTCACCTTTTCGCCAGCAACCTGGCGCAGCACAACCGCAACGTCGCGCGCTGGCGCAAAATCCGGAAGCAGCAAAAAAAATAGATTAGTCGGGATTCTTGGGCAGCTTGCGAAACAGCGGGTCTGTCCACGAAATTGGCAGCACCTGCATCAGCCAAACGAGAAAATGCATGGGCCAGGGAAAGGCAATGCGCGATTTGTTGCGCTCCAGGCCTCGCCTGATAATCCGCGCCGCCTTATCGGCAGGCATAATAAGGGGCATGGGATATTGGTTGGTGTCGGTCATGGCGCTGACCACGTAGCCCGGACAAATCACGCTAACCCGAATTCCGTTGGCCCACAATTGCCCGCGAAGGCCCTCACCCCAGCTTTTGACGGCGGCCTTGCCGGCGGCGTAGGCGGACGTTCCGGGCAATCCGCGAAAACCGGCGACGGAACTCATGATCGCGATCTGCCCGGCGCGGCGAGCCTGCATGCGCGGGATCGCCGGAAGGACGGTATTGAGAACGCCATCCACATTGACCGCAAAAATTTCACGAACCTTGTCGAACTTCTCGTCCGCCCTTGCCGTTCCCGACGAAATTCCCGCGTTGGCCACCAAAAGATCGATGGGATGGGCGTCGTCGATTTCGCCGATCCAGCTTTCGACGGTTTCGCGCTCGCATATGTCCAGGGTCTTGAGTGTGACCTGCGCGCCCAGGCTCTCGCATTCGCGCCCCACCGCCTGCAATCGTTCCGCATTTCGCCCGGTAAGGGCCAAGAAAACGCCCGGTTGCGCGTACTCTTTGGCCAGCGCCGCCCCGATGCCACTGGACGCCCCGGTGATCAATATGGATTGGTTGGTCATTTTTGCGCACCCGCCGCGTTGCTTTTCCGACTTGCCGTCAAATTGACAGCTTCTCGTCTGCGTAACAAGATGTAGTAGGGGGCGGTGGGCGGACTAGGGAATTTCCCTACGAAAGTGGGGGAAATCCGCACTTACGACACAAACAACGCCCTGCCTACAATTCCTCAGCGTTTGCTCTGTGTGCCACATTGAAGGTTGGTTTTTCAATCCATGAACGATGAACCGAAAGTAGACGATCTACAGGAAGATGCGGATCCCGGTGCCGAGGACGGTTTTACGGCGTCCAAAAAGCCGGGCAAGCTGGCCCGCAATCTCGTAATTTCCTGCGTCGGCACACTGGTCGCGGCGTTGTCCGTATGGCTGGTTATTGCCGCTCCGGAACTGATGAAGCGCTTCGGCCCACCGCCTCCGCCTCCGTTGACGGCCGAGCAACAAATCGAACTAAAGGCCAAGGAAGCCGAGAGAACGGCGAGTTGGCAGAATTATCACTGCAACCTGTTTCATCACTATTATGACGGTACGGAATCCGAAGCGCCGATGAGTGAAATTCTCGGTCTTGGCGTCGGGGCCGATCAAAAAGCAATCGGGGAACGGTGCAAGGAACTCCTGCCCGTTGTTCGTTCGCTTGGCGGCTGGCCGACTGGTCGTCCGCAGCAAGACAACATTGTCGTTTGCGAAGGTTTCAGGTTCCTCCTCAAGGGCGGTCTTCCCTTGGAGATCAGGCCGAGGCGCGAAGGTCTGGCACACAGCGTGGTGCATTTCCGCCTTGGTGGAGACAGATACGAAACTCAGAAAGTCCAGGTCGGACAACCGACCACCGTCGGACCGTTTACGCCTCTCGTTGTTCAGGCCGATGAGCAATGCGTCGTCGTTGCCGTATCGCGTGTGGGCCGGAAGGCCGCTGTGGCGGGGCGTGTCGTCCGCGTCAAAGAAACAACGCCTGAGACGGCGCATTACAACACTGTTCAGTGGTACGGGGGCCGACCCGCCGTGCCGAATTGAAGCGCCACCCCGTCGTACGGTTGCATCAAATTTCTGAAATCATTCATGCCGCAAATAGGTCAAACGCATACGTCGCGGGTTGTTGAACCGCGAGTGCGAGGATATAACGGGGCCTTCCCAATTAAGTGTAGGAGGTCCCTTGGCCGTTTCCTCAATGACCGGGTTTTCACGTGCCCAGGGCCGCAACGACGTAAGCTCGTGGGTCTGGGAGGTAAAAAGCGTCAACGGACGTGGGTTGGATATCCGCTGCCGCATGCCCGGTGGATTGGATCACCTTGATCAGCCCGTTCGGCGGCGCGCGCAGGCGATTTTCAAACGCGGCAGCATTACCTTAAATCTGAATATCGAGAGAACCGGAAAGGAAGTGGCTTACCGGGTCAATCAGGCCGTTTTGGACGAAGTCATCGGCCTGCTGCCGGAAATCCAGGCGCGGATTCCCGGGGCCAGCGCGCCCAGTCTGGATGGTATTTTCGCCCTTCGCGGGGTTATCGAAACGGCGGACGATTCCATCGACGAGGACGATCAGGCGGCTTTCGATGTCGAGATACTGGAAAGTCTGGACGCGGCCTTGCAATCTCTATTGGCGGCTCGCCAATCGGAAGGCGAGCGTCTGGCCGGAATCCTTTCATCGCAGTTGGACGAGGTCGCCGAGCTTTGTGTCGAGGCCGAAGCCCTGACCGCGATGCAGCCCCAAACCATCCGCGAACGCCTGAACCGGCAAATCTCGGCGCTGATCGAGGATACCCCGACTGTTTCCGAGGAGCGGTTGGCGCAGGAGGCGGCGGTGCTGATGACCAAGGCCGATCCGCGCGAGGAACTGGATCGATTGAAAGCCCATCTTGAAGCGGCGCGCGGACTTATGGGCGAAGACAAACCCATAGGCCGACGTTTCGATTTCTTGTGTCAGGAGTTTAACCGCGAAGCCAACACGCTGTGTTCGAAAGCGGCGGACCTGGAATTGAGCCGACGGGGGCTGGCCCTGAAGGCGGTGATCGACCAATTGCGCGAGCAGGTGCAGAACGTTGAATAGCAAAGTAAATGAGGCTGAAAACCTTCCGGTTATGTCCCGGCGCGGACTGATGCTCGTTCTTTCCTCGCCCTCGGGCGCGGGCAAGACGACGATTTCGCGATCACTGCTGGAGCGGGACGAAAATTTGTCGCTTTCCATTTCGGCAACGACGCGCTCGCCGCGGCCGGGCGAGGAAAACGGCAAGGACTATCTGTTCGTTTCCGAGGCGAAATTCCGGCAAATGGTGGATGGCGAAGCGTTTCTGGAACACGCTCACGTTTTTGACCATAGCTACGGCACGCCGAAAGGGGCCGTGGAAGCCGCCTTGAGCGAGGGACGTGACGTTCTGTTCGATGTTGATTGGCAGGGTGCGCAACAGCTAGCCCATAACGCAGGCGACGATCTGGTCAGCGTCTTCATATTGCCACCGTCGCATGACGAACTGGAACGCAGGCTTCATAAACGAGCCCAGGATCCCGACGATGTGGTGCGCCGCCGCATGGACAAGGCCGCTTCCGAAATGAGCCATTGGGAAGCCTACGACTACATCATCGTAAACTCGGATGTGGACGAGAGCGTGGCCAGCGTGCAGGCTATCCTGGCCGCCGAACGCCTGCGCCGGAAACGCCGGCTTGACCTTCCGGCCTTTGTGGCGCGCCTGTGCGATAGGAATTAACTGAAAAAAAAGACCGGGCCAAAAAAGGGCCCGGTGAGTTTAACAGGGAGGCAAATGAACTCTAGGAGAGTAGGGAACGACCTTCAATTCATGATGTAATAATGCCCAAAAGATTTCGTGCAGTCAGTGACTTGGATCACATTTAAATAAAAAGTTATTCAAAGAAAAAAAGATGCTCGGCGGCTGGAGAGTAGTTGATGGATAGCCTTTTCGTAATTGATCCCGGACCGTTTGCGACCATTCAGGATCTCGGGCGCTTCGGTTATCAGTGCTTCGGTGTTTCGGTATCCGGTGCGATGGACGAAAACGCCCTTCGTGTTGCCAATATTCTGGTCGGAAATGGCGAAGGCGAAGCGGCAATCGAGTTTACCCTCGCAGGGGGAAGCTATCGTGTCGAAGCCGACGTTTGCCGGGTGGCCGTGGCAGGCGGCGACTTTCCCGTATCCATCAACGATATTCCGGCCAGCAGTCATGCCTGCCACACATTGGGCCGCGGCGATCGTATCGCTATCGGACATGCCACAACGGGTGCCCGCGGGTATCTGGCGGTCGCCGGGGGCTTCGATCTTCCCGAAGACCTAGGCAGCCGTTCAACCCATATCCGATCCGCTCTGGGCGGACTGAACGGCGAAGGGCTTTCCGCTGGCGCTCGTATTTCATTGCGTGCGCCCGGCGCGCTCGACGGTCCCGACCTGTCGCTTCCTTTCGCCCTTTGGCCTCACGGCGAGGGCTCCATTCGCGTGGTCCTGGGGCCGCAGGATTATTTGTTCACGCAGGCCGGAATCGAGACCCTGCTATCCTCCGAATATAAGGTGTCGCCCAAGTCCGATCGCATGGGATGCCGGTTGGACGGACCGGTCGTAGAACATGCCGGGGACTTCAACATTGTTTCCGACGGTATTGCGCGGGGCAGCATCCAGATCGTCGGAGACGGCCAACCCATCGTCTTGCTCGCCGACCGCCAGACCACCGGCGGCTACGCCAAAATCGCGACCATCATTTCTGCCGATCTACCATTATTCGCGCAACGCAGACCGGGCCAATCGGTACGCTTCGAGGCCATATCCATCACCGAGGCCGAAAATTTGCGTGAAACCATGTTGGACGGCCTGGAACACCTGAGGGAATCAATGGTCGCCACGGGCTCCGCAAACCGCGAAACCGAACACCTCCTGCGCACCAACCTGATCGACGGCGTCGTCGGCGGGGTTTACTGATTTTCCGCGTTGGTCTTCTCAGTCCAAGCTCGGGCGAGGGTGCAGAAGGCGGGGACGTCCAGTTCTTCGGCTCTTGCGGTGGCGGGTATTCCCACTGACGCTGGATCCAGACCGAGGGATTTCAGGCTGCTTCTCAGCATTTTCCGGCGTTGGCCGAAGGCGGCGGCGGTTACCGTTTCCATGGCTTCGAACCTGGCGTGGGCCAGGGGGGCCGGGCGGGGAGTCAGGACAACCACGGCGCTGGTGACCTTGGGCGCGGGCGTGAAAGCCCGGCGGTCGATATTGAAGACGAAGCGGACATCGCACAGCCACTGGGTGATGATCGACAACCGGCCGTAGGCTTTGGTTCGTGGCTTGGCGGTCAGGCGATCGGCCACCTCTTTTTGAAACATCAAAGTCAGGCTGTCGTAGGCTTCGACGCGTTTCAGCCAATTGATCAGCAACGGTGTGGCGACGTTGTAGGGAAGGTTGGCGATGATCCGTCTGGGGGCAGGCGTCAACTGCGTTTCATCTATCGCAAGCGCGTCTCCTTCAACAATATCAAGCCGCCCCGGAAAATGTTCAGCCAGTTCGTTCAGTGCTGCAATGCAGCGCCGATCCTTTTCAATGGCCGTTACGTTTTTGGCGTCCGATTGCAGGATCGCGCGGGTCAATCCGCCGGGGCCGGGGCCGATCTCAATGACGTTGCAATTGGTTAGGTCTCCACCGACCAGGGCGATGCGGCGGCACAAGTTTGAATCGAGAAGGAAATGCTGGCCCAGCGAATGACGGGCGCCGAGTCCGTAACGGGCGATGACTTCGCGAAGCGGCGGCAGATCGGAGGGCATCTAGATATTTGAGGCCCGGCGGCGAGCCATGGCGTACGCGGTTTTTAGGGCCGCGATCAGGCTTCCGGGATTTGCCACTCCATGACCCGCGATATCCAACGCGGTCCCGTGGTCGGGCGACGTTCTGACAAACGGGAGGCCCAGTGTAACGTTCACCCCGCCGTCGAAATCAAGCGCCTTGATCGGTATCAAAGCCTGATCGTGATACATGCAGATGGCGGCGTCGTATGTGGTACGGGCGCGTGGTGTAAACATGGTGTCAGGAGGCAGAGGGCCGAATGCCGTGATGCCATTGGCGCGCATTCTTTCAATTGCCGGGGCGATGATGTCGATTTCCTCGCGGCCCATGGAACC
>Ga0233430_1003795_pt1 | contig 14777 bp, 14 predicted proteins | sample SI_118_April2016_2_FD_179883 | JGI IMG/M metagenome (GOLD analysis project Ga0233430, IMG submission 179883) | Seawater microbial communities from Saanich Inlet, British Columbia, Canada - SI_118_April2016_150_MG | ecosystem: Environmental > Aquatic > Marine > Inlet | place: Canada: British... | reverse complement strand
GACATAGCCGAGATAAAGAAACGGTGGATGAAAGGCCAGGCCCGGATCCTGCAACAAGGGGTTAAGACCGTTACCATCAGCAGGCGGGTTCAGCACACGTTCAAAGGGTGTCGACGTCAGCAAGATGAACAGCAGGAAACCAACACCGATCAGTCCCTGAACGGACAATACACGTGCGCGTAAATAAGGCGGCAAATTTCGGCCAAAGGCGGCGACGGCACCACCAAACGTGGCCAGGATCAATATCCACAACAGGAGAGAACCTTCATGGTTTCCCCAGACGCCGGAAATCTTGTAGAGCATCGGCTTTGCCGAATGGCTGTTTTTGACAACGGCGGCAACGCTGAAATCAGAAACCACAAAGGCATAAGTCAGGGCCGCGAAGGAAACGGCAATGAAAAAGAGTTGTCCAAGGGCTGCTGGTCTGGCCACAGCAACCCATGAATCAATGCCCGTCTGGGCGCCAATGAGGGGCAAGGTACCCTGGACAATAGCCAGCACCAGGGCCAGCATCAGGGCATAGTGACCAATTTCAGCGATCATGATTTATCCTGCTTTCGAGCACTATTCGCCCTTCCAGTTTCCGGACTTTTTCAACGCGTCGGCGACTTCGGGCGGCATGTAGTTTTCGTCGTGCTTTGCCAGAACTTCACTGGCTTGAAACACACCGTTGGCGTCCAGTTTACCCTCAGCAACGACGCCTTGTCCCTCTCTAAAGAGATCTGGAAGGCTGCCATTGAAGACAACTTTGATCGCATTGTCGTTATCGGTGATGCGGAAACTTGTGCCAATGCCATCGTCAGCCTTGATGACACTGTCTTCTTCAACAAGACCACCAAGTCGAAAGCGGCGATCCTGTTCAAATGATTTGGCCGCAACATCGGTAGGGCTATGGAAAAATACCAGATTGTCGCTGAAGGCGTTCAGCATCAAAGCTGTGGCAACGCCCAGCAAGGCCATCCCAAACAAGACCAGATACAGGCGACGACGTTTACGGGTCATGAGGGTTTTCGCTTTGTCCGTTGGCTTTGAAGTTTGTCGAGAGTGTCGCGTTCGCGGACAAAACCGCGCCAGCTATCAATGACGATGGCAATCATGATGGCAGCTGTAATACCAAAAGATGGCCAGACAAAGGCAGCATAGCCACCCATATGAAAAAATTCTGTCATGTTTCTACCTGCGCCTGATATCTACGCTTGAACCTGAGCCATGCGCAGGGTGCGGACCTTGCGGGCCATAATCTCGCGCTGGGTACGTACAATGACCACTGCGCCATAAAAAGCCGTAAAGCCCAGCGCCATGATTAACAAGGGGACCAACATGGACGAGTCGATCGCCGGGCCATCCATCTTCATAACACTGGCAGGCTGATGCAATGTATTCCACCAATCAACAGAGAATTTGATGATTGGCACATTTACAGCACCGACCAAAGCCAATATCGCCGCTGCCTTACCTGCACGTTGTGGGTCGTCAAAGGCCTCCCACAAAGCCATGTATCCGATATAGAGGAAAAACAGAATCAGATAGGAAGTCAGACGTGCATCCCAAACCCACCAGGTTCCCCACATGGGTTGACCCCAGAGTGAACCCGATGCAAGTGTGGCAAAGGTGAAGCCGGCACCTACTGGTGCGGACGCCTTGGCCAGCAAATCCGCAACAGGATGTTTCCAGATCAGTCCCGTGGCGCTGGCGATGGCCATACCGGAATAAATGAACATGGACATCCATGCAGAAGGCACATGGACAAATATGATGCGCATGCTTTCGCCCTGCTGATAATCAGGCGGGGCGACAAAAAGGCCGAGATAAAGTCCAACAGTAATCAGTACCGCAGACATGCCCACCATCCATGGCAGCAAGGCGGAACTCATACGGACAAAACGGGCCGGGTTGGCGAATTTGTGTAAGCTTACCATAACGCCCTTTTTATCCCTGTTTCGCGGGGTTTGCGCAAGTCATTGTGATGCGGCTTTTCGACACGTGCAGGCTATTTTCCATCTGATGTAAACAGCATTATTCCAGATTCAACTTCAAGGCGGCTGCGGCTGCCCAGGGACAAAGAGCAACAGATCCCAGGAGCATCGCGCCCAGGACAAAAAGATGTGGTCGCTCAGTCAATCCGCCAATGGCGGCGTCTATTGATCCGACACCAAATATCAGAATTGGGATGTACAACGGGATTACCAGTAAGGAGAGCAGAACACCGCCGCGACGAACACCCACGGTCAATGCGGCACCTATGGCGCCGATCAGACTTAGCGTGGGCGTACCAAGCAACATTGATATCAGCAGAGTGACATAACCCGATGTCTCCAGATGCAACAAGACACCCAGCAATGGGGCAATTATAATCAGGGGCAAACCGGTTGTCAGCCAGTGGGCCAGACACTTGGCCAGCACTGTGACTTCCAGCGGTAGTGAGCCAAGCGTCAGCAGGTCGAGACTGCCATCCTCGAAGTCAGCCTGAAACAATCTGTCCAGTGACAGCATCGATGCCAACATGGCGGCAACCCACAAAACGCCGGAGCTGATGCGTTGCAGGATATTTGCTTCCGGTCCAACCCCGAGCGGAAACAGGGTCACCGTCAGAATAAAAAACATCACGACCATGGTGCTGGCGCTACCCTGACGGAAAGCCAGAGCAACGTCCCGGCGGACCAGACTGAAAAACCGGTTCATGCTGCGTAATCCGGCATTTGGGCGGGTGCCAGGTTGAGGGTTTCACTGCTTTCAAACCCGAGATCGATATGCGTGGCGGCGATGACCATGCCACCTGAACTACGATGATCGGCAATCAGGTCAGCCAGCAACGTGACAGATGCATCGTCCAGGGAGACCGAAGGTTCATCGAGCAACCAGACCGGCTTTTTTGCCGCGGCAATACGGGCGATATTCAATCGACGACGCTGACCTGCTGATAAATAGCGCCCAGGCACATCGGCGATATGCGACAAGGCCATGCGTTCCAATGCCTCGGCGGTGCCGGATTTAGGATCAGGATTGCCTTCAAATCCCGACCAGAATTCTAGGTTTTCGGCAACCGTAAAAGCTGGTTTTACCGGATCCAGATGGCCTACATAGTGGATGTGCTCGCGGAATGTCTCGCTGTCAGTCTCATGTGCCCCGTCTTCACGGGTATAGGCGATATGACCCTGTTCCGGTTTTAAGAATCCGGCTGCCAGACGGAGCAAGGTAGATTTACCGCTACCATTGGGGCCACGCAGCAGCAATGCCATGCCAGGGCTCACAGAAAAGTCGAGATTCTGAAAGACGAGGCGCTCGCCACGAATACAAGTAAGGTTATGACCAGAAAAGCTCAAATCGATTTGTCCGTTTCCAGATGTCTGGACCAAACCGGTGATCCCGACAGTTGCCGTCAGACCTATTCGTATGAACGCACGTCGTCAATAACCTTTCCATCATTGGCAAGGCTTCCGGGTGCGACAAATTCGACACTGCCGTTCAGTTTGCAGACGGCTTGCATGGTCGAAGCAACGGCTTCAGCCAGGCCTTCCGGGCTGCCTTCGACTTCACAATTCAATGTCATGATGTCCTTGCCGTCCACGTTATCAACGACCAGGCGGCCTTTCAGAATTTCCGGGTGACGGGCTGTCGTCTGATTTACCTGTTCGGGATGCACAAACATACCCTTGATCTTGGTTGTCTGATCAGCCCGGCCCATCCAGCCCTTGATACGCTTGTTTGTGCGACCGCACGGGCTCTGCCCTGGCAATACGGCAGACAAGTCCCCGGTTGCAAAGCGCACAAGAGGATAGGTCTCGTTCAGGATCGTCACCACGACCTCGCCGACTTCGCCATCAGCGACAGGGTCACCGGAACCCGGGCGCACGATTTCAACCAGCGCGCCTTCGTCCATCACCAGTCCTTCCATCGCTTTTGTCTCATAGGCAATCAGACCAAGATCGGCAGTGCCGTACCCCTGCAGAACGGTAACGCCATGATCGATGATACTTTGGCGCACTGGCGGCAACAGCGCCTCGCCACCTACGGCTGCGGATTTGTAGGAAGGCTTGACGCCGGCTTCAGCTGCCTTGTCCAGAAGGATTTTCAGAAATGACGGGGTGCCTGCATAAGCTTGCGGCTTCAAATGCAACATGGCAGCTATTTGCTGTTCTGTATTGCCGATGCCACCGGGGAATACCGGGCAACCTATGGCGCGGGCACCGGCATCCATCATCATGCCTGCGGGTGTCAGGTGATAGGAAAAAGTATTGTGGACGATCATGCCAGGGCGAATACCGGCAGCCCAGAAACTGCGTGCCATGCGCCAGTAATCACTGATAGTACCACTGGGCTCATAAATAGGTCCGGGAGACTGAAAAATGTGTGACACCAAGCCAACGTCCACACCGTTCAGGCCACCAAAAGGACTGGTCTCGGCCTGGCGTTTGATCAGGTCTGACTTGCGGGTTACTGGCAATGTCGCCAGGGCTTCGCGGCTTGTGATGGCTGCGGCATCGACTTCTTTCAGTACTTCACCAAAGTAGGGGGCATTTGCCTTGGCGTGGGCGACCTGACGGCTCAAAGCAGCCATTTGTTCTTTTTCGCGCACTTCAGGGTCGCGGGTTTCAAGGTCGTCGTAGAATTCCTGGTCAGACATGGTTCAGGCCTTTGAAAGATTTGTCGTCAAAATAAATGTGCCCGGACCATTTGATCCGGGCACGGGATAACTATTACAGGTCAAGCCAGCCAGCGTTTGCGGCGGCGATAGTGTTTGACATCGCGGAAGCTTTTACGTTCGCCGCCTGCCACACCAAGATAAAACTCTTTTACGTCTTCGTTGCTGGCCAGTTTGTCGGCATCACCATCCATCACGATGCGACCATTTTCCAGGATATAGCCATAGCTGGCATAGCGAAGGGCAACGGAGGTGTTCTGTTCCGCCAGAAGGAAACTCACACCTTCGTCCTTGTTCAGACGGTGGACGATTTCGAAGATTTCTTCGACCAGTTGCGGGGCCAGTCCCATGGACGGCTCATCCAGCAAGATCAGTTTTGGCTTCGCCATCAAGGCGCGACCGATCGCAACCATTTGCTGTTCGCCACCGGAGATGTATCCGGCCAGTGAAGCCTGGCGATCAACAAGGCGCGGGAAATAACTGTAGACCATATCGAGGTCTTTCTGCACTGCAGCGCGCCCATCCTTGCGGGTGTACGAGCCTGTGAGAAGATTTTCCTCGACGGTTAGATGTTCAAAACAATGGCGGCCTTCCATGACCTGGATGACGCCTTTGCTTACCAATGCGTTTGGCGTCAGGCTATCGACCTGTTCGCCCATATATTCGATCGTACCCTTGGTGACGTCGCCCCGTTCCGCACGCAGCAGATTGGAGATCGATTTCAGGGTGGTCGATTTACCGGCACCGTTGGCACCGAGGAGGGCGACAATGCCCCCCTCGGGAACCTCGAGAGAAACGCCCTTCAGCACCAGGATGACGTGGTCATAAACCACCTCAATATTTTTGACGCTTAGAAGCATGTTTCCGTCTTCGCTCATTCATTCAGCTCCGATTTTCGAGGTTACCAACTGTGTCATTCGATCAACCTAGCAAGCGCGAGGTGTGATCTTGTTTTCCTTGGCATAGGCTGCCGCGGCTTCTTCAATCATCGGACGGATCACGTCTTGCATTGTATCCGTCCAGCCTTTGACGATTTTCCACTCGGTGCCGCTCCACTGCTGGAACATCACCTTGCCACCACCTTCGTGGTCTTTGCAGGAAACCGAAATCGGGCCCATGAAACCTTTCACACCCAACTCACCCAGACGGGCTTCTGTCAGGTTCAGGTTCTCCAGACCCCAGCGAACTTGCTCACCAGACATGGCTTTGTTGCCATATTTGCCCATGGCTGTACGAACAGCTTCTGTATCGTAAATGGCATTGATGATGCCACGGTTGTACAGTACCTGACCGATTTGGCCTTTCTTGGCTGCCGCTGCATCACCGCCATAAACGTGTTTGACGATGTCAGCATGTGCCTGGGTACCAGCACCTGGCTGGTTGAAGGTTGCTGCAATGTAGCCGATGGCTGTTTTGCCTGCAGGCAATACATCAGGCTCTGCACCTGACCACCAGTTGCCGATGAAGTGATCCATCGGGAAACGAATGGCAGCAGCTTCTTTGATGGCAACCTGGTTCATGACGCCCCAACCTGTCAGAAAGACATAATCGGGCTTGTAACGGCGAACCTGCAACCATGCAGCTTTTTGCTCCTGGCCAGGGTGGTCAACAGCAAGGGCCTTGAAGTCATAGCCGTATTTTTTGGCCAGCTTGTTGAAGGTCGGTAGAGGCTCTTTACCATAACCGGAGTTATGATAGATGAAGGCGATCTTCTTACCCTTCAGATTGTTCTTTCCACCTTCGCGCTCACCAATATAGTTGATGAAAGCTGCAGCCTGTGACCAGTAAGAGGTCGGGAACGTAAAGGCCCACGGGAACACGCGACCATCACCGGCAGCGGTACGACCATAACCCATGGAATGCACAGGAACCTTATCAACCGATGCCTTTGGAATAATCGCATAGGTGATCCCGGTTGAGTTGGGATTGAACACAGTCGGACCAACGTCACCTTTGCCTTTGAGTTTTTCGTAGCACTCGACACCAACTTTGGTGCTGTACTGTGTTTCGCACTCTTCAAACTTGATCTTGACGCCATTGATGCCGCCGTCACGGGCGTTCAACAGTTTCAGATAATCACCGTAACCGTTGGCCAGTGGAATACCGCCCACAGCATAAGCGCCAGTGCGATAAATGATCATCGGGAAAAACTGTTCCGCGGCTGCTTCTGCCGTTGATGAAAGTACTGGAGCCGCGACTAGCGGGGCAGCCAGAACAGCTGCGCCCATCGCAGCGATAAGAGTTTTTTTCAAGTTCATTACTTATATCCTCCCTGTTGTTGGACAGGTTGCCCTGCCTCCTTTAACCCTAACTCAAGAACACCTTCAGGCCAAATATTCTGTTCTGCTGGCCTAATGGATGTTTCGGGTCTGCTTTATGACCTGCCCTAGTAAGGGAAGGGCCACAATCTCAGTTTTTCTTTGGTGATTTGCCACAGGCGCGCCAAGCCATGTGGCTCGACAATCACAAAGAAAATAATCAAAACGCCAAAAATCATCACTTCGAAGTGCTTCTGCAAATCGATGGGCAAATTAAAGCCAAAGAACTGCGGTGCATTTGTCAGCAAAATCGGTACGGCCGTGATAAAGGCTGCGCCAATGAAGGAGCCCAGGATACTGCCAAGACCACCGATGATAACCATAAACAGCACCTGGAATGAAAGGTTGATGTTGAAGGCTTCTGTTTCAACCGAACCCAGCCAGGTGAAGACAAACAGGGAACCGGCGACACCACAATAGAATGACGAGATGGCGAAAGCTGACAGCTTGGCGTGCAGGGGACGAATGCCGATGATTTCAGCGGCAATATCCATATCGCGGATCGCCATCCAGGACCGTCCGATATGGCCACGTGTCAGGTTCTTGGCCACCAGCGCCAGCACGGCTACAACGACAAGCGTGATCATATATCTTGCCTCGGCAGTGGCATGCGGCCCGGTAACAACAAAACCGAACATCTCACGTGGTGGCGCTGTGATTGTACCTGACGGGTTGTAGTTGTAAAACCACTCTACTTTGTTGAACAACCACTGCAAAAAGAATTGCGCGGCTAGCGTTGCGACTGCCAGATAAAAGCCTTTGATACGCAAGCTGGGAATGCCGAACATGATGCCGACAAAGGCCGCGGCCACACCGGACAGCAAAAATACGATAATCATGTTCATGTCGGGCAAGCTGGTGGTTAACTTATAGGCAGTATAACCACCAACAGCCATAAAGCCGCCGGTACCGAGGGAAATTTGGCCGCAATAACCTGCCAGCAAATTCAGACCAATCGCCGCCAGGGCAAAGATCAGGAATGGAATAATCACTGCCTCCAGCATATATTCGCTGGATGTCAGAGGGATCACGACAAAGGCAATGACAAGAGCGATTGCCATCAGCCAGCGATCCTGCTTTAGCGGGAAGATCGCCTGGTCGTCAGTGTAACTTGTTTTATATTGACCTGATTCACGATACAGCATGTCGACTAAACCCTCTCAATGATCTTTTCGCCGAACAGTCCCTGGGGACGGAACAGCAGGAAGGCTAACGCCAACATGTAGGCAAACCAGTTTTCGATGGCACCGCCGATCAGTGGGCCCCAATAAATTTCAGCAACTTTTTCGCCAACACCAATGATCAGGCCACCAACGATTGCGCCGGGGATCGATGTAAATCCGCCCAGGATCAGAACCGGCAGGGCTTTCAGGGCGATCAGCGACAGGGAGAACTGCACACCACTTTTGGTGCCCCACATGATTCCGGCAACCAGGCCAACAAAACCGGCGACGGACCAGACGACAATCCAGATGGTTTTCAGGGGAATACCAACTGACAAGGCTGCCTGATGGTCATCCGCCACGGCGCGCAGGGCGCGCCCAATAACTGTATAGCGAAAAAACAAAGCCAGAAAAGCAACCATTGCGGCACCGATGGCAGCAGCCCAGATGTCAAATTCGTTTAACAACATACCGCCAATTTCAAACGTTGCATCCGGAATACCAACATCAAGGCGGTGAATATCTGAACCCCAGACCGTTTCACCAAAGCCTTCGAGAAAAAATGTGATGCCGATGGTCGCCATGAACAGGATGATGTCAGGCTGATTGACCAGTGGGCGCAACACCAGCTTCTCGATAACGACAGCGACAATAACCATGACGCCGGCTGCTATGATCAGGGCCAGCCAGACCGGCACGCCTTTTTCCATCAAACCGACAAGCGTCAGGGCCGCAAACAACACCATGGCGCCCTGGGCAAAGTTAAAGACGCCCGAGGCTTTGAAAATAAGCACAAACCCCAAAGCAACCAGGGAATACATGACCCCGGTCAGCAACCCGCCGACAACGACTTCGGCAAAGAAAACCGGCTCTGTGAACATGTCCACAAAGGGTAAGACGAAAATTGCGTTTAATACTTCCATCGTTTTAGCGAAGCTCCCATTCTGCCGGAACACCCGACAGCCTCGTAATTAATCGTGTTAGATTTGCTAGTCGTGGGCGACGCCCAGATAAGCATCAATAACGTTCTGATCAGCGCGCACTACATCCGGCACGCCATCAGCAATTTTTTCACCGTGATCCAGAACCACCACATGGTCCGACAAATCCATCACAACGCCCATGTCATGTTCAATCAGGCCAATGGTTGTGCCAAATTCATCGTTGGTATCCAGGATAAAGCGGCACATGTCCTCCTTTTCCTCGACGTTCATGCCCGCCATAGGCTCGTCTAGCAGCAAAAGCTTGGGCTCTGCCGCCAGGGCACGACCCAGTTCTACCCGCTTTTGCAAGCCATAGGGCAATCGGCCAACCGGCGTCTTGCGAATAGCTTCAATTTCCAAAAAGTCGATTATGTGTTCGACAAATTCACGATGTTCCAGTTCTTCCTTGCGGGCCGGGCCGATATTCAGCGCCTGCCAGAGGAAGTTCTTTTTCATCTTCAGATTTCGCCCGGTCATGATGTTGTCCAGCGTCGACATGCCGGTAAACAGGGCCACATTCTGGAAGGTACGGGCTATCCCGCCAGCCGCTGCAAGGTGCGGTCGCATCTGCTTGCGAACCTCACCACCAAAAGTGATGGTGCCTTCCTGGGGGTGATAAAATCCATTGATCACATTCAACATGGATGTTTTGCCAGCACCGTTCGGACCAATGATGGCGCAGATTTCACGCTCCCTGATCTCCAGGCTGACGCCGGTAATGGCTTTGACGCCGCCAAAAGACAGACTGATATTGTCTACTTTCAGAAGGGTGTCGCCGATATTTCTTGTCTCATTCATTTCGGGATTACTGCTCCGAATTTTTGATTGGTATTTCGAGTATCAATTGCGGTGATGACTTAGCCCGCCTTTTGCACAGAGGCATAGACTTCGGCTTCCCTGATCTTCAGGTCGGCTTTGATGACGCCTTCCTTGCCGTTTTCAAACGTGACCTTGGCTTCGATCGGTATTATGTCCTTGTCTGAATACAGGGCCTGAATCAGATCATCGTAGCGCTCGAACACGATCTTGCGACGGATCTTGCCTGTACGTGTCAGTTCACCATCGTCAGCATCCAGCAACTTGTGCAGGATCAGGAAGCGTTTGATCTGCGACCCGGCCAGGCTCGGATCAGCGGCCAGACTTCGGTTGGACTCTTCGATATTTGACTGAATGATGGCGTATATTTCATCGCGGTTGGCCAGATCAACATAGCTGCCGTAATTCAGATTGTTGCGCTCAGCCCAGTTGCCCATCGATTCAAGATCAATGTTGATAAAAGCAGTGACAAAGTCTTTTTCATCGCCAAACGTGACGGCTTCGCGAATATTCGGGTGGAATTTGAGTTTGTTTTCCAGGAATTTGGGCGCAAACATCGTGCCGTCGTTCAATTTGCCCACGTCTTTTGCCCGGTCAATGATCCGTACATGACCGACGTCATCGATATAGCCGGCATCGCCAGTGTGAACCCAGCCATCTTCGGTCTTGGTTTCTTTTGTGGCTTCATCATTTTTATAATAGCCAACAAAAACGCCGGGGCTGCGATAAAGGACTTCTTTGGTGCTTTCGTCGATCTTGATTTCGCAATCCGGTACCGGCGTGCCGACGGATTCACTGTTAACCTGGCCATCCGGCTGGATCGTCACATACACTGTAGCTTCGGTCTGGCCGTAAAGTTGTTTCAGGTTAACGCCAATAGAGCGATAAAATTCAAACAATTCCGGTCCAATGGCCTCACCGCCTGTATAGGCAACGCGAAGATTGGAAAAGCCAAGGGCATCTTTTAGCGGGCCAAATACCAGAACCTGCCCGAGGCCGTATTTAAGGCGTTCCACAAACGAAACCGGCTGGCCTTCCAGTAACCGGATGCCGGTGGTCTTTGCAATATCCATGAAATATTTGAACAGCTTTTGTTTGAACCAGGCTGCGTCTTCCATGCGCACCATGACGTTGGTGAGGATGTTTTCGAAGATACGCGGTGGCGCAAAAAACGAAGTCGGTCCCAGTTCACGCAGATCGATCATCACTGTGTCGCTGCTTTCAGGGCAGCTTACTGAATACCCGGCGCAGAGAGCCTGACCATATGAAATCGCGTGATCACCAACCCAGGCCATGGGTAGATAAGCAAGGACGTCGTCCGTATCGCGGAAACGCTCACGGGCATTGGCATTGCGGCTGGTGATGATTACGTTGTCATGGGATAGCATGACGCCTTTCGGGCGTCCTGTCGTACCAGAGGTATAAAGCATAACGCCAACATCGGCACCTTTGCCCTTGGCAATTTCATCGAGGAAATAGTCAGGGTTGTCCTTGTCGAAATGCCGACCCCGGGCCTGAACTTCCTTGTAGGCAAACAGATCGGACTGGCGATAGTGCCGCATGCCGCGCGGGTCATTATAAATAATGCCTGTCAGGTTCGGGCAACGATCCTGGACTGACAGCACTTTGTCGGTTTGTTCCTGATCTTCAACAATGGCGAATTTGACCTCGGCATGCTCCAGAACATACTGCATCTCTTCGGCGACCGAATCCTGATAAACCGGTACAGGCACCCCACCCAGGGACTGAATAGCCATCATCGCCATGTACAGCTCGGGCCGATTGTCACCGACGATGGCAACCTTGTCGCCACGCTCGAAGCCAAAACTGGCAAGTCCACAAGCCAGGGCGCGTACGTTTCCAACGACTTCCGACCAGGTCCAGGTCAACCAGATGCCAAGATCTTTTTCACGCAAAGCAACGCGAGCGGGGCGATTGACCCCGTGATCCAGTAACAATTTCGGGAAAGTATCGAGGCTTGATAGAGAATCCTGCCTGTCGGTCATGCCGGGACTCCAGCTGAAAAAATGATAATTTGATGAGATATTGATGCAATTCGGCCTGCGATAGGGAAAGACCTTCGCATGCACGTGTCCGCATGGCCGAAAACAGCGCGGACGTCATCGTCCTGACTGCATGTCGGACGGAATTGTTGCGGACGGTATGTCACGCTCCCTGTGTATCTCCCTGAATGACCGTTTTCCGGTTCTTGTTCTGGTAATCAACTATACGTTACGCGATAAACATCTCAAGTAACGCGTTGGGGCAACAATACCAATTTTGCCAGGCGGCGCAACCCGACGGATTGATTCAGTTCAGACTTTGGTAATTACCTTGATCAGGCGACGGCAAACACATCCAGCCTCACGCAATCCGGCTCTCTCGCTCCAGTTGCAACGCATATCGTCCGGTTGAGCCAGTCGAGATCAGGATCAGATGTTTCGAAGAAAGGTGTTGTCCGCATGTAATAGGAACCCGGATCAACAGCCTCTCCATTGGCGAGGCGTGTCATGACATCTTCTGGCCCGTGTCGATATCCCTTGTTTTCAACATAAATCAAGGCACCATTTTCTGTCTGCATTGTGTACCTGGCCTCAAGAAAAGCGTTACCATCACGGCGAATAACTTGCCAGTCGGCACCGCCAGGCAAAATTGTACCTGAAAGTTTTGGACCTTCGAATGTTCCACCGGTTATCGGGATGATCCGTCTGCGACCGGAGTGGATTTCTCCCAGTTCCTGGACCTCTCCAATTGAAATTGCTGCCTTGTAAATAAAGTCAGTTTTGATCATTGCGCTTTCTCCCCGTGACGCCCGGCGCCAGCTGCAAATCTTTGGGCACCGCCAACGGCTTCTGTTTCAAGTGCGTCCTTGCCAAGACGAAATTCAATGTCCATGGCGTCCTCAAGACGACGACCCTGTTGCTCATAAACAGATTCCCGGTCCGACAACATACAGGTTTGAGGCAACTTACCGAGCTCCAACGCCAGAGCCTCCGCTGCCTCACGTGCTGTTCCCGTCGGTACGATCCGGTTTGCCAGACCCATCATCAATGCTTCGTCAGCAAGTACCGGGCGTCCTGTCAGAACCAGATCCAGGGCACGGCTCATGCCCACAATGCGCGGCAAGCGTACGGTGCCACCATCGATCAGGGGAACACCCCAGCGACGACAGAATACGCCCATTACAGCGTCTTCTTCCATGATCCGCATATCGCACCACAAGGCAACTTCCAGGCCTCCGGCGACCGCATGGCCTGAAACAGCACCAATTACCGGTTTTTTCAAATGCAGGCGCGAGACTCCCATGGGCGCATCTCCATCCGGGTCCAGCCGGTTTGTGCGTGGACCCAGTGGACCGTCGGCAAATGCCTTGAGGTCTGCGCCGGCACAAAATGTACCGTTGTTGCCCCAAAGCACGCCCACTTTCGCCTCGTCATCTTCATCAAATGCGCGAAAGGCATCTGCAATTGCTTCTGCGGTGGGCCGGTCGACGGCATTTCTGACCTCGGGCCGGTCCAGAATAACTGTCGTTACCGGGCCATTTTTCTCGACAGAAACTGTCATATTTGACTTCCTTCCAGTCGCCTCGGCAGATGAGGCTGGTTTGTTTCTTGAAATCCTGTCACCAGGCGAGTAAAACCACGCCAACTGAAGCTTGAACCCCAGCCTGAAATCCGCTTGCTTCGGCGGACCACCCATTAGTACAGGTCCCGGATTGCCGGGCCAAGGAGAACCGACGTGAAGACCTCCGGTCAGGATACCCTAAAGACGCGCCGCACTTTAAAGGTGGGCGAACGCTCATACGACTATTTCAGCCTGGAGGCCGCCTCCGCCGAACTGGGTGAGTTTTCAAGACTTCCGTTTTCGCTGAAAGTCCTGATGGAAAACCTGCTGCGCTATGAAGACGGCCGCACAGTTTCAACGGACGATGCCCAGGCGCTTGTTGGCTGGCTCAAGGAACAAAAATCTGACCGTGAAATCGCTTACCGCCCCGCCCGTGTGTTGATGCAGGATTTCACGGGCGTCCCGGCTGTCGTTGATCTGGCAGCCATGCGTGACGCCATGAACGACCTTGGTGGCGATGCAAAGAAAATCAATCCGCTGTCACCCGTTGATCTGGTGATTGACCACTCGGTGATGGTCGACAAATACGGTACAGACACAGCATTTGACGAAAATGTTGCAGCGGAAATGGAGCGCAATGCTGAGCGTTATGCGTTTTTGCGCTGGGGACAGGAAGCCTTTGACAATTTTCGTGTGGTCCCGCCAGGAACCGGTATTTGCCACCAGGTGAACCTCGAATATCTGGCCCAGGTTGTCTGGACCGCTGACGAAGACGGCACCGAAATCGCCTACCCGGATACCCTTGTGGGTACCGACAGTCATACAACGATGGTCAATGGCCTTGCCGTTCTGGGGTGGGGCGTTGGTGGTATCGAAGCTGAAGCCGCCATGTTGGGTCAGCCGGTTTCGATGTTGCTGCCGGAAGTTGTCGGTTTCAAACTGACTGGTGAAATGTCTGAAGGCATCACCGCGACCGATCTGGTGCTGAAAGTTGTTGAAATGCTGCGCGCCAAAGGCGTCGTGGGCAAGTTTGTTGAATTCTACGGCCCGGCCCTGGACGTCTTGTCGTTGGCAGATCGTGCGACAATTGCCAACATGGCACCCGAATATGGCGCGACTTGTGGTTTCTTCCCGATCGATCAGGAAACTCTCAACTACATGCATTTGTCCGGTCGTGACGAAGATCGCATTGCCCTGGTTGAAGCTTATGCCAAGGCGCAAGGCATGTGGCGCGACGCCAACACGCCTGATCCACTTTTCTCATCAACACTGGAACTGGATATCTCGTCTG
>Ga0233430_1003785_pt1 | contig 14790 bp, 12 predicted proteins | sample SI_118_April2016_2_FD_179883 | JGI IMG/M metagenome (GOLD analysis project Ga0233430, IMG submission 179883) | Seawater microbial communities from Saanich Inlet, British Columbia, Canada - SI_118_April2016_150_MG | ecosystem: Environmental > Aquatic > Marine > Inlet | place: Canada: British... | reverse complement strand
GCAGCTCTGATTGAGCGTAAAGAGACCTTTATCGAAGGCGTGCCGGATATGATGGAAGGCAGCCTCAAAAACCGTGACATCGACACCATTGCCGGACGGGCAAAATTTAGCGGTCCCGATGAGGTTGAAGTAAACGGCGAGACCTATGTCGGCAAAAAATTTGTCATTGCCACCGGCTCCACCAATCGGGAGCTTCCGATCCCAGGCTTTCAGCATTGCATCACCAGCGATGATATTTTGAACCTGCCAGAGCGGCCGGGTTCAATCGTCTTTATCGGCGCCGGTGTCATTGCGCTTGAGTTCGGCCACGTTTTCGTCCGGGCAGGCTCCGAGGTGACCCTTTTGGAAGTCGCCCCTCAGCCCTTGCCGATGCTGGATGAAGATGCCGTTGCCGCTTTGACCAAAGAGAGCCAGCGCATCGGTATTGATATTCGAACCGCTGTCTCGACAAAGCTGATTGAGAAGACAGCAGATGGCTATGCGGTGACATTTGAAGAGAACGGCAAAGACGTCACCATAACGGCAGAGGTTGTTGCCAATGGCGCCGGCCGTATTGCGGATGTCGCTGATTTAAATCTAGAGACAGCCGGCATTGATCACGACCGCCACGTCATTGCCATCGATGAAAACCTCCGCAGCGTATCGAACCCGAACATCTATGTGGCGGGCGATGCCAATGCTGCCAGCGGGCCACAGCTCTCGCCGGTTGCGACCTATGAAGGCCGCATTGTCGGGCACAACCTGCTAAATGAAGGGGCTGAGCAAAAAACCGCTGATTACTCAAAAATGCCCAACTGTGTCTTCACCACACCGCAACTGGCAAGCGTCGGCCTCAAAGAAGATCAAGCCGAAGCAGCTGGCATAAAGTTCAGCGTGAAGTCTAACGACATGATCGAGTGGCGCTCGGCAAAAACCTATGTTGAGAACGCAGCCTTCGCCAAGGTTCTGGTTGAAGACGATACCGGTAAAATCTTAGGCGCGCATTTGCTCGGTCACGGTGCACCGGAGACCATCCACCTCTTCGCCTTCGCCATGACCTACGGCGTCACAGCAGAACAGCTCAGCACCACGGTCTATGCCTATCCGACCTTTATGTCTGATATTAAATTCCTGGTGTGACGATTTTTTTACTGATGGTGTAGGACTTGGCCAATAAAACTCTGCGCGCGTTCTGAGGCAGGATTATCGAAAAAGGCACCAGGGGTGTTTTCCTCTATTATTTGACCTTCGTCCATAAAAATTACTCGATTAGCGACAGTGCGGGCGAAACCCATTTCATGGGTGACCACCAGCATCGTCATGCCTTCCTCGGCAAGATCGACCATGACGTCCAAAACTTCTTTGACCATTTCAGGATCGAGTGCTGAGGTGACTTCATCAAACAACATAATTTTGGGCTTCATGCAGAGCGAGCGGGCGATCGCCACGCGCTGTTGTTGGCCGCCGGAAAGTTGGCCAGGATGTTTATTGGCTTGATCAGCAATTTTGACCCTCTCCAAATATGTCATAGCAACTTCCTCGGCCTCTCCTTTGGGCAGACGTCGCACGAGGTGCTGACCGATAACGAGATTATCTAACACCGTCATATGGGGGAACAGGTTGAAAGACTGAAATACCATGCCGACTTCTGAACGAATAGAGTCAATATTCTTGATATCGTCGGTTAACTCAATGCCATCGACAATTATGGTGCCTTGTTGGTGTTCTTCAAGGCGGTTAATGCAGCGGATCATTGTTGATTTACCGGAACCGGATGGTCCGCAAATAACGATCCTCTCACCCTTGGCAACAGCAAGATCAATGTCGCGCAGGACATGAAAGTCACCAAACCACTTGTTCACTTTGTCGAATAAAATTACCGGCTCTTCTGACATCGTTGTTCCTAACGGCTATTAATGATCAACATTAGTGCGGTTTTCCAGCCGCAAAGAATATTTCGACATGCCGAACGTAAATGAAAAATAGATAAGAGCTGCAAAGACATAGGCCGAACTAAAAATATGCGGCGGGCCGAGCCATTTTGGATCTTCAAGCGATAATTGGATAATACCAAGGAAATCACTGAACCCAATCAGCAGCACGATTGTGGTTTCTTTAAAAATACTAATACAAGTGTTGACCAACGCAGGCACCGAATTTCGAATTGCCTGTGGCAAAATGATATAGCCCATCATTTTCCAGTAGGAGAGACCAATGGCTTTCGATGCTTCGAACTGTCCGGCTGGAATTGACTGCAGACCGCCGCGGAACACCTCAGCCATATAGGCCGAATTAAAAGCTGCAAAGGCGATCAAGGCGCGTACAACAATGTCGATCTTATTGCCATCTGGAATAAAAATTGGCAGCAACGCGACAAACATTACGATCACCGCGATATGAGGGACACCACGCCAAAATTCAATATAATAGGCGCAAACCTTGCTGATGACTTTTAATTCTGAGGTACGGCCAAGCATTAGAATGAGGCCCAATGGAATGGAGGCAAAAATTCCCACGGCGGCAATAACCACGGTCAGCAACAATCCACCAAAATCCTCCGGGGTGACATACTTCAAGCCAACCATTCCGCCCACTAAGAGGATATAGGCTGCAATTGGAAAGCCAATGAACATAGTTAGGCGAAGTCTCTTGGTGATCGGGCCAAAGGAAAAAACAAAAGCAGCAATTGTTAAGGCACCCAAACCATAAAAAACATCGACCCGCCATCGGAGCTCACTCGGGTAAAGCCCATAGACAAATAAACGCCAACGGTCCGTAACAAAGGCCCAACAAGCGCCGTGAACATTGGGACAGGCTTTAGCTGATTCGCCGAACCAAACGGCATCGATAAATCCCCAATTGATGACAAAACTGCCGATTTGATAGATGACCCATAAAAGGCCAATCGTCATCAGCGAATTTATCCAGGTGGAAAAAAAATTTGATCTCAGCCAAACCACGAAACCGGATGATTGCAGTGGCGGCGCTTGCTGCTCTTTGAAAGGTTTGAGTATGGGTTCCATCATCTCTCTATTTTTCCGGGATTCGGGTTGCACGGCTGTAGATGGCCATAATGGCAGCAATGAACAGACTAATACCGAGATAGCCAAATAAAGTGATGGCTTGAAGTTCGAGCACTTGTCCGGTTTGGGACGAAATGGCGCCACTGAGGGCCCAGAAAAAATCGGGATAACCAAGTGCAGCTGCGAGCGCTGTTGATTTTGTTAGGTTCAAATATTGATTGGTTAAAGGCGGAATGATCAGGCGCATCGCCTGCGGGACAACTATCTGCGAGTAAATCTGCATTTGGGTGAAGCCGATGGAATTTGCGGCTTCCCGTTGGCCTTTATGAACGGACAAAATGCCGGCGCGGATAATCTCGCCGATAAAGGCTGCGTTATAAAGCGTAAGGCCAAACAGCATTGCGGTAAATTCCGGCTGAAGGGCGATGCCGCCTTCAAAATTAAATCGGCCAAACTTTGGAATTTCCCAGCTGATCGGGAAATCCTGAAGCCAGGCCACAATTAATGGAATTAAGACAACGAGGCCCAAACCAACAAAGAAGGACGGAAATGGCTCGCCGGTTCTAATTTGTCGATTTTTCGCCCAGCGCCAAATGCCGACAGCCAGCGCCAAAGAAATAACAACAGCCCATAAGATTGAGTTCGCGTCATCTTCAAACACCGGTGCGGGGACGACAAAGCCTTCAATGTTAAGAAAAGCGACATCGAACAGATTTATCGATTCTCGTTTGGCTGGCAGTAGTTTTAAAGCGGCGAAATACCAGAAAAAAAGTTGGAGTAAGAGAGGGATATTTCGGAACATTTCGACATAAAAACTACCGATTTTTCGCAGCAGTAAATTATCTGAAAGTCTAGAAATAGCGATAAAAAATCCTAGAAAGGTGGCGAGAAAAATCGCAATCACCGACAACACGATTGTATTTGTAAATGTGACAAGTATCGCATCAATATAAGTCGATTGAGCGGAGTAAGGAAAAAGAGTCTGGCTTATTTGAAATCCAGCTTCGTCGTCGAGAAACCCAAAGCCTGTATTTATACCAAGCCGATCTAGATTGGTGCTCGCCGTATCAAATACCCAAAAAAGGGCGAGGAGGATCGCAACAACCAGTCCCCATTGGTAAATAAGGGAGCGGACGCTTCCTTTGCGCCAAAGGCTAAGCAGGTTTTCCATGAGCGTTTGCTGTTATAAAAAGTATCAGGTGCCCTAAGATACCACTAAGGACACCTGACATAATTTGATTCTGGCTGTCTATTCGGCTTAACGGAAGGGTGGAGAGATTAAGAGGCCACCATTGGTGTAAAGCTCGTTTTTACCACGTGGCATGCCAAGGCCATGTTTGCCGAGGTGGTTTTCCCAAATTTCACCATAATTTCCGACAGCTTTAATGGCTCTATAGGCCCAATCTTTGCCCAGACCAATTTTTCCACCGAATTTACCGGTTTTTCCAAGCACACGTTGGATAAACGGATTTGTCGAAGAGCTGCGCATTTTGTCAATATTTTTACTGGTAATGCCATACTCTTCAGCGGTGATGAGTGAGTTGAGCGTCCAAACAACGATATCTCTCCACACCTGGTCGCCATGAGGAACCATTGGAGATATCGGCTCGTTCGAAATGGTTTCTGGTAAAATGATGTGATCACCAGGATTGGTCATCGCTAGACGACGGGCACCAAGACCAAATTTATCGGTGACAAACACATCACAGCGGCCTTGGTCGTAGGCCTTTTGAGCTTCGCCCATGCTACCGAACGTTACCTGCTTAAACTTCATGCCATGGGTACGGAAAAAATCAGATACGTTTGATTCAGTCGTTGCACCGGTGGTCAGGCAAAAAGTTGCACCATTCAGTTCCTTACCTGATTTAACGCCAAGCTTTTTACGCACCATAAAGCCTTGTCCGTCAAAAACCATAACACGGGTAAAGTCGAGGCCTTGGCCAACGTCACGGCCAAAAGTCCAGGTAAAGCGGTGGGTCACAACATCAACCGTGCCGGCTTTCATGGCATTAAAGGCGACCGGCAATTTCATTTTAGTGGTTCTGATTTTATTTGCATCGCCCAATACTGCTGCGGCGATCGCGCGGCAAAGGTCAACGTCAAAGCCAACCATTTTGCCTTCCTTATTTGGAAACGCATAACCAGGAACACCGGGCACAACGCCACAGTGCAGAATGCCGGCTTTTTTAACATCAGCCAGACGGTCAGCCTGTGCATTGCTGGTGACAATGCCAAAAGACAGAACGGCAAGCGACGCGGTTAAGACGTGTTTAATTTTAAAACCAAATATATTCATGTCATACCTCCCAGTATGGATTTCAAAGAGTTTCAATTATTGTACTATTTTCCTTAGTAGCATCTTGGATGACATTTGAGATTGTCACAAGAGCTATTATAATCTAAATATGTATCATTACATCATATTAGAGGCCTTAGGGTCAAATTTTGGGGAAGAATATGAATATTCAAGCGACTAAATCGCCAAATATCTATGTATCAGATGACTATCCAACAACCCTCATCAGGGCGATTTACGTCCGTAATTACACCGTTATGAAGGAAATTTTGAGACCATTTGGTATTACGCCGGTGCAATGGCGCGTGTTGGCTAATTTGCAAGAATTTGACGGGCAAAATGTAAATGCTTTGGCTGAGCGCAGTTATACGGACCGAACCAATCTCAGCCGCGCAGTGGCGGTGCTGGAAGCAGATGGCATGGTAGAGCGGCGCCGTGAAGAGCGCGATCAACGCAATGTCTTGGTATTTATAACCGAGTTGGGGCGGTTAAAATTCGGCGAAGCCCGCCCGGTTGTTTTGCAGGATGACGATTTTGTCATTGAAGGATTATCGAGTTCCGAAATGGCAATGCTGATGGAATTGCTCAACAAAGTGAAACACAATACCTATCGGACACGTCGCCCCTCCCACATAGAAATATCGGAGACAATAAATGCCTAATCAAACTAAAACAGGTGGGCAAGTTTTGGTCGACCATCTTATTGCCAATGGTATAGACCGCGTGTTCTCGGTGCCGGGTGAGAGTTTCTTAGGTGCGATGGATGCTTTTTATGAACGTGGTAACGAAATCCAATTTGTAAATTGCCGCCAAGAAGGCGGCGCCGCTTTTATGGCGGCGGCATATGGTGGGATGACCGGCAATCCCGGTATTTGTTTCGTGACACGCGGACCGGGCGCGACCAATGCCAGTATCGGCGTTCATGTCGCCAAACAAGACTCCGTGCCAATGATTTTATTTGTCGGCCAAGTGTCGGTTAGTTCTACTGGTCGCGATGCCTTCCAAGAAATCGATATCCCGGCAATGTTTAAACCTTTGGCGAAATGGGCAGTGCAGATAGACGAAGCCGAACGGTTACCGGAACTTTTAGCGCGGGCATTTAAGGTGGCAACGTCTGGTCGACCCGGTCCTGTCGTGATCAGTTTGCCGGAAGATGTACAACGCGAGCTTATTGAAGCACCCGAAAGGGTAATTAATGTGCCAATTGTTCCGAGCCCGTCGCCGGCTCAAATCGATCAGTTAGGAGAACTCATCTCAAAGGCCAAGCAGCCAGCAATACTTTTGGGAGCCTCAACCTGGACTGCCGAAGCCTGCGATCAAATGGCTGATTTCGCCCAGCGCCATGATATACCCGTTGTAGCCAGTTTCAGATGTCAGGATAAAATCGATAACGATCACCCGAATTATGTCGGCGTCTTAGGTGTCGGCACACCGCCGTTCATTTCCAAGCTGATCGATGATGCCGACTTGTTGATCGTTTTGGGTGTTGAGCTCAGTGAAATTGTCACCGAAGGCTTTACCAAATTCAGCCATCCAAAAATGAGCCAAGGTCTGGTTCATGTGCACCCGGATGAAGAGGAACTTGGCCGGATTTATCAAGCTGATCTTGCCATTCATTCTGGCATGGCGGCGTTTGCTTCCTTAGTTGCCGAAAGAACTTTTGACATTAAAGTTGGACACGCTTTAAAAACCACCGACCTGCGAGAAAAATTCGAAGAATTTACGACGCCAACCACGTGTCCCGGCGAGGTGCATATTGGCGAGATATTAGCCTGGCTTGATACTCGGCTTCCTGCCGATTCATTTTTGTCCTGCGGGGCGGGCAACTATACGCATTGGGTTTTGCGGTTCTTAAAACACCGAAAATTTGGCACCCAGTTAGCACCGTTGGGAGCCGTGATGGGGTATGGCGTGCCCGCAGCAATTGCCGCTTCGCTGCAATATCCAGATCGAATGGCTGTCGCCTTTGCGGGAGATGGGTGTTTTTTGATGAATGCACAAGATTTGGCGACAGCCAAGAAATATGGCGCTAGCCCGATCTTCATTGTGATCAATAACGGGATTTATGGCTCAATTCGCATGCATCAGGAACGCGCCTTTCCAACGCGTTCCATCGGCACCGATCTCGATAACCCGGATTTTGTTGCCTTTGCCGAGGCCTTTGGCGTTAACGGGTTTAGGGTTACAAAAACTGCAGAGTTCGAAAATATATTCGAAGAAGCGGTGGCTAAACCCGGGCCATGTTTGATTGAGTTGGTGGTTTCTGAAGAAGCAATTTCACCGGCCTTTACGCTCAGCGAATTGATTGAACGCTCCCTCAAAGCCCAGGCGGAGAAATAAGATGAGCCACGACCCAATTGATCCAAAGCTGCTTTTTCGCGAAGAGATTTCTAAACTACCCGCCTTCAAGCTTGGAGTGAAATATGATGCGTTTGAAAAAGAAAACCCTGATCTTGAAATTTTACGGTTGGGCAGCAATGAAAACCTTTATGGCCCAAGCCCTAAAGTGTTCGAGGCAATCCAAAACGCCTTAGTCGATGTGAATTTTTATCCTGACAATACCTGCTCGGAGATCGCCGAAGAAATGGCAGCGCTCCTGGAGATCGATCCGGGTCGTCTGATTTTTGAATGTGGTGCAGAAAATATTATGTATTCGCTGACCAAATTATGCCTGAGAAGTGGGGATAAAATTGTCAGCCTGCAGCCAAGTTTTCCGGCGATTAACGTTTTTTCAGCATCTGCGGGCGCGGAAGTCATAGGTGTGCCACATGAAGATGATCTTTCATTTTCTGCTGATAAATTCTGCGCAGCGCTTAGCGATGATATTCGGATGGTTTATCTCTGTATGCCCAACAATCCGACCGGCAGTTATTTTACGGCGTCGCAATTCGAGCAAATTGTTGGCGCCACAAACCCTGAAACACTTTTTGTTTTGGACGAGGCCTATGTCGAATTTGCCGGTGATAAATCAGATTATCCAGATACTTTGGCAATTTTGGAAGCCGCTAACCAGCCTTATATTGCGCTTCGTACCATGTCGAAGGCCTATGCGCTGGCGGGGATGAGAATTGGCTATGGCATTTGTTATCACGCCGATTTTGCCGCCTTGTTCAAAGCCTCAAACACCGTTTTTAATGTGGGCGTACTGACCCTGAAGGCGGCCTCTGCCGCTCTAGCAGATCGGGATCATTTGGCAAAATATCTTGCCGCTGTCTCGAGCGAGAAAAAACGCGTCGAGGAAGCATTGAGATCGCTGGGACTTCGCTTGTTTAATTCCGCCGGCAACTTTGTATGTGTTTCACTGCAGAGCCTGGGCCAGGCGCAGCAGATAGCCTCGGATATGCAAAGCGCTGGCGTTTTCATCAAGCCGCAAAAAGGACGTGGTTCTGAAGGCGTGCTACGGATTACCATTGGCAAACCAGCAGATAATGACCGAATGCTGGCTGAATTGTCGGCATTAACTTAAATACTTTCCGAGGACATGTTAGAAAACCTAGGGCGCGGTGGAGTATATTTACGATGCCCTTAACTAAGCACTTCCTTTAATGCCGCCAAACAAGTGGCATTGTCCGCCTGGGTGCCAACTGTAATCCGAATGTAGTTTTCATATCCCGGATCAGCCCAGGCGTTGATTTGCACACCTTTGTCGAGCATGGCTTTCATGCAATCGCGACCGTTCATCGAAACCGGCGTTGAGACAAAATTGGTGACCGAGGGAAATGGCTTGAGACCGAGCTTTACCAATCCGTCATAAAGTTGATCCCGGCCTGCCGCGATCTCAGTCAATATGAAATCGAGATACTCAAGATCCAATAAAGCTGCTTCTCCGGCGTGTTGAGCCAGGATCGGCACATTAAAAACACATGTAGTCTTTTGCAGAGCCTGGGCTAATTCCGGGTCGCTGCAAATGGCATAGCCAATCCGCATACCCGCCATAGCATAAGCTTTGGAGAAGGTGAAAACCGTGATCCAAGGCCCCCTTCGCGTCTTCAATATATCCAAGACGTTAGGGCCGCCGGCATGAAGACCAAAATCGTAATAAGCCTCATCGACACACAGCAAGATGTCTTCCGGCACACCTTTGACAATTTTCTCTAATCCCTCTTGATCAATCATTCGGCCACTTGGATTGTTGGGGGTAATCAAGAAAACAATTTTAGTGTCTTCGTGAATTGCCGCCAGAACACCGTCTATATCGGTTTGCCCATCGGCAAGATTTTCAACCTCCGCCACATTCGCCTCAAACGCGGCAATCATGGATTTATAGCCCCAGAAAGTCGGCACCGGCAGAACAACGCCTTGGCCCGGCGAAAGCGATAAATCGACCGCGCCTTTGAGCAGCTCTTCACTGCCATTGCCCCAGACAATACGATCCCTTTCTATGCCCGTGCGCTCGGTAATAATATCGGTAAGATGGGGGCATTGAGCATCAGGGTAGAGATTTACCGCGCTCAAATTCTGCTGCATCGCCTCAATCACTTTAGGTGACGGCGGGTAGCAACATTCGTTCAATCCCAGATTAAGAATCTTTGACGTATCCAAGCCCTGATAGCGCAGCACCCCATCGGTTGGCGGATCAACTTTATTGGGAGCCTCTTTCAAAGCTTGGCGGATATAAGGTGAAGAATTTCGAACGCCATCCATGGCTGTTTACTCCCAGGTCCAGTGACAAATTGAGATAGGCATTTACGCATTATAGACACTCAGACCAATTAGCCAAACCGGCTCTAGGGCCGGGCCAAAGCCATCACGCCATGAGATTTATCATTCCACGCTTAGGTTGGTATTATTTTCACCTTAATCTTGTCTGCTTTTAACAGCTACATCCCATTTGACATTTAGATCATAAAAAATGATCATATTCATAATCATTATACGTAATGACGTCAGCTCTTGCGGCTGTGTCCTGTCAATTTTTTAAAGGCTTTTAGAGCGAATTTATGACCAAAAATCACAATAAAACTTGGGGAAGTGACGTGCTCGCATCAGCCTTGCGGGAAACAGGTGTACCTTATTTGGTTATCAATCCCGGCGGCAGTTATCGCGGCCTCCACGATAGCGTGGTGAATTATCTCGGCAATCAATCACCGCAACTGATTATGTGCCTCCATGAAGAATATGCTGCCTCCATCGCCCATGGTTATGCCATGGTGACAGGCGAGCCACTTGCCGTTGCGGTGCACAGCAATGTCGGTATCATGCATGCCTCAATGGCTGTCTTTAACGCCTGGTGCGGCCGCATACCGCTTATTCTGATCAGCGCAAATGGGCCGGTTGATGCTGCCGAGAGACGTCCCTGGATCGACTGGATTCATACCTCAGCCGATCATGGCGCAATGGTGCGAAATTATACAAAGTGGGATGACCAGCCAGCCTCTATTCCGGCAGCAATTGAAGCCATCCGGCGGGCTGCCATTGTCACTCGAACTCAGCCAACCGCACCGGTTATGATCAACTTTGATACCTCTTTGCAAGAGAACGAAATTGACGCCGCACCTGAATTGCCGGCGCCCAGCCGATACGCCGTGCCTGCACCAACAATACCTTCTACCGCTGATATTCGGTCTCTTGTCTCAATGATAGAACAAGCCAAAGCGCCCGTTATTTTATCTGGCCGGCTTTCCCGAACGGACACGTCCTGGCAAAATCGCATCGACTTTGCCGAGCGAATTGGCGCTCGCGTCTTCACATCGGTAGGAGTTGGTGCCAGTTTTCCGACCAATCATGCTCTCCATGCAGATGAAATCGGCTTCGCCTTTTCTGAAAGCACGCGCCCGATCATTGAAGCGGCCGACCTGATCATTGGATTAGAATGGCGCGATCTTGGCGGCACGCTAAAAACAGAATGGCCGACGGGAGAAAATCTCCCTCAGGTAATCAACTGCTCTATGGACCACCAAATAGCGAATGGCTGGAGTATGGATTATTACAGTCTCGCCCCCGCTGATATTCATGTCGCGACCACAGCCGATACGCTGGTTGAAGCACTTTTAGAAAAGCTCCCTGAAACGGGAGAAAGCACGAAAGAAGGCTACGAGCTTAGCTCGCAATCTGGCATAGCGACCGGGTTGGAAGAGGGTCCATTGCGCATGGCGAACATTGTTTCCTGTTTCAATCAAATCGCTGAGGACTATAAAACCTGTTTGATTAACCGGCCCATTCGTTGGCCGACCAACAGCAATAACTTTGATCACCCGCTTTCCTATTTGGGCGACAATGGCGGCGGCGGATTAGGTGCCGGACCGGGCATCGCTGTCGGCGCGGCTTTGGCCTTGCGCGATCATTTTCCCGAGCGGCTTCCGATTGCGATTTTAGGCGATGGTGATTTTATGATGGCGTCTAACGCCTTGTGGACAGCTGCAAAATATGACCTTCCCTTACTGATCTTGATTGCGAACAACCACACTTATTTTGCCGATGAGGTGTTGCAGGAAAAAGTCGCGGAACAACGCGGCAGGCCGGTCGAAAACAAAACCATCGGCATTAGCATCGACGAGCCTCAGCCTGATATTGTGAATTTGGCCCGCTCACTCGGCTTTGACGCAGAAGGCCCCCTGATGGATCACAATTCGCTTGAACAATCCTTCCAGCAGGCGGCAAAGTCTGTTTCTGAAGGCAAGCGTGTGCTGCTGGACGTAAGCATTGAACAGGAAAATTTTGATATTTTTCCTGAACGCGTGACTAATAAAAAATAGAAAAATGGGGAATAAATGATCGATTTTGACCAAGCAATGGACGACTTCTGGCAGGCACGACAAGGCGGAGATTTTCCCGTTCAATGGAAAGAGACGCTTGATATGCCGACAGCCCATCAAATTTGCCTCAAGCTGATTGACCGACATACAGAACACGGTGATCCACAACTTGGCTGGAAAGTTGGGCTGACGGCGAAAGCCATTCGGGAACAAGTGGGCGCGAAAAGCCCTGCCTTCGCGGTCTTGTTTTCAAAGGGAAAATGGCCAAGCGGCGTCTCCTATCCTTATCAAGATTTGATACGCCCTGGATGGGAAAACGAACTGTGTCTGACAATGGGAAAAACCATCAGTGGCCCGAATGTAAGCGAAGAAGAAGCGCGGGAAGCTGTCGCAACAATCGCCCCGGCTTTTGAAATTATTGAGCATCGTCCACCTCCCGGAAATGGAACGCCTCCCCTGTCAGCGGCCGACAATGGCCAGCAAAAGGCTTTCGTTGTTGGTGAAGAAACAGTTTACGATCCAGCTATTCATGACCTCGCAACGACATCTTGCGACCTTTATGTGAACGGTGAATTTAAAGAGCAGGCTTTCGGTGTCGAAGTCATGGAATCAAGCCCGATTGCCTCGCTGACTTGGTTGGCGGGAAAATTATCGGAATTTGATTTAACACTGGAAGCCGGCATGTCGGTGATGACAGGCTCATTTACAAAACAATACCGTTTTGAGGCACCGATAGAAATTGAAGCCCGTTTTGAACCCTTTGGCACAGTAAAGGCCAGCTTTACTTAAACCGTATCCGGTCCACCCAACACACTGGTCACTTGAATGGAGAGCGTGCCGCCATTACCATGGGCGATAGCGATATTTGCGTTTGCGACCTGGCGATCACCGGCGGCACCTCTTAGCTGCTCGACGGCCTCGATAATCGTGAAAATGCCATACATCCCTGGATGCATGCAGGAGAGGCCACCGCCGTTGGTATTTACCGGCAGGTCGCCACCGGGTGCAATTCTGCCGCCAGATAGAAAGGGTCCGCCTTCCCCTTTTTTACAAAATCCAAGATCTTCCAGGAACAGCAAGGTGTTAATCGTGAAAGCATCATAGAGTTCCAGAACATCCACATCCTTTGGCGAAATCCCCGCCATTTCAAAAGCGCGTGGTCCAGACCGAGCCGCCGCTGTCACCGTCAGATCAGCCATCTGAGCAATTTGTTGGTGGGAATGCTCAGCCGCAACACCTAATAGATAAGTCGGTTGTTGGGGCAAATTTATTGCGCGCTCGGCAGAGACCATGATCACCGCCCCGGCGCCATCCGTGATTAAGCAACAATCGTTTAAGCCAAGCGGGTCCGAAATCATGCGGGCCGAAAGCGCATCTTCGATGGTGAGCGGATCTTGCACAAAAGCTTTCGGGTTTTTCTGCGCCCAGCCGCGCGCCGCGACAGCGACTTCCGCCAGATGTTCCCGGGTCGTGCCGTATTCATGCATGTGCCGCGCCGCCGCCAAGGCGTATGACGTCACCAGCCTGGCACCATATTCAGTTTCGTAAGGAATTGCGGCAAACCCGCCGGGCCGCACCTTGCTACTTCGGGCGTTGCTGCCATAGGTAATCAGCGCCACTTCGCAAAGCCCGGCAGTGATTGATAGAGCAGCCCATTGCAGAAAGTTTACAAAGGAAGAACCGCCGAGCATGGTGCCTTCCATTACTTTGGGCTGGAGTCTGAGATACTCGCAAACAGCAGGAACCGGCAAAGAAGTGGGTTCGATCATTGCGAACACCCCATCAATGTCGGATTTTTTAAGGCCACAGTCATCAAGGGCGCGAACTACCGACTGCGCCATCAGTTCCAAATGGCTCCAACCTGCGACTTCACCAAACTCGGACAGGCCAATTCCGGCGATCGCCGTTTGTGCGCGCAACGACTCACCCATGATCCGCACCTTCCATTGGATCGAAGACCAAGCGATAACCTTCCTCTTCACCGCCTGAAATCCGGGCCTGAACTTTCATGCCGATTTCAACACGGTCAGGCTCAATGTTTTCAACATGGCTAAGCAGGCGCGGACCTTCAGAAAGCTCGACCAGTGAGATATTAAAATCTCCGCCGCGATCCGGACGTCGGCGGGTAGTCGTTGTTGAATAAACTTCTCCGTGGCCCGAAATAGTTTGCCATTCCAAGTCAGTCGAGCCGCAGTCAGGACATAAAACCCGGGGATAAAAAATGGTGGCGTGGCAATTATCGCAACGCTGTAATTTGATATCGCCCTCAGCGAGATGGGCTTGATATTGTTCTTCCGGTCCCATGGTTAGACTCCTCCTCTTCTTGGGCGCCGAACACCCATAGCCTGCCAGGATGGCAATTCACCGACCGGCACCTCTATCAACACAGGTTCCTCACGGTCTATCCCTGCTTTGATCGCCGTTTCAAGCTCCTGTGGCCCGTTTGCTATGCAGGAAAACATACCAAAGCTGTCGGCTAGCTTTTGAAAATCCGGTTGATGTAAATCTGAGGCGATAAAATTTCCGCCATAGTTTTCTTTTTGGTAGCGCCGGACATTGCCATAGCCGTTATCATTCATCACGACCACCACGACATTAATTTTATGCTGCACGGCAGTGGCCAGTTCCTGAATGCTGAACATAAACCCGCCATCACCTGTAACACAAACCACTGGATTGTCCGGGTTAGCGGCTTTCGCACCAAGGGCTGTCGGAAAACTATAACCGAGAGTCCCTTGGTAGCCTTGCTGTATCATCGTGCGTGGATGATACACCGGAAACCCCCACCAGGAATGAT
>Ga0233430_1003782_pt1 | contig 14803 bp, 10 predicted proteins | sample SI_118_April2016_2_FD_179883 | JGI IMG/M metagenome (GOLD analysis project Ga0233430, IMG submission 179883) | Seawater microbial communities from Saanich Inlet, British Columbia, Canada - SI_118_April2016_150_MG | ecosystem: Environmental > Aquatic > Marine > Inlet | place: Canada: British... | reverse complement strand
TTTTAAACACAGCATGGGGGATCATGAGGCAACACCCTGATAGCCAGTCGACTTCCCGTATCTCCTCGTGGTTAAAGTCTTTCATCATATACCTAACGGAATAGGAGTTGTCTGGGAACCATTGTGAGAGAAGCGAGTAGCGGTTGAAAAAACCCGTCATAAGCGTGGGGAAGCGTCTGCAGGAATATTGCAAGCTCCCATCTGTATTCAACACTTTTGGGCCCAGGGCTCCTATATCTGGGTTGGATTCCAGATGCTTTTGCATTTTCTCTATATCTTGATCGGTTAAAATAGTGTCAGGGTTTAAGAAAAGAAGAGTTTCACCCTTAGCTGCTTGGGCAGCTTGGTTATTGGCTTTAGCAAAACCTGTGTTGGTAAGATTCTGGATATAATGAGTTTGTGGATAGGCTTCTATTAGCGATGCCATTCCCGGGTCATCTTGGCTGTTATCCACAACGATTACTTCGAAGGATATGTTTTTTAATGTTTGGTAGATAGACTCCTGGCAGTTTTTTAGAGGAGCACTGTTATAATAATTGACGATGATGCAGGAAAGGTTCACGGTGTTTGCCGATTCTATAAGGGCAGGAAAGTAAAGCTACTTAACACGGATTATTGCCCAATTTAGTATGGAATTCAATATAGGAAGAAAACTTATCAAAAATCAGGGAATTGAGGGGAAGGACCATAGCACTCAAGTCCTTTCACAAAATTGCCGATTGAGATATGATAACAGGAGAAAACCTGAGACCCGCTGGAGAGAGCAGGTCTCAATTTCAACTTACCGGAGAGAATAATGGGTAAAAGGATTTTGGTGACTGGAGGAGCCGGGTTTATCGGTTCACATACAGTGGATCAGTTAATAGCGAGAGGAGATACTGTTCGTGTTTACGATAACCTCAATTCTCAAGTGCATGGAGAAAATGCCAAAAGGCCCGAACACCTGCACCCGGAGGCGGAATTCATCGTAGGAGATGTCCGTGACCGGGATCACCTAAAAAAAGCCATCGAAGATGTGGAACTTGTCATTCACGATGCCGCGGAGGTTGGCGTTGGTCAGTCGATGTATTCCATCGATCAGTACATTTCCACAAATGTTCAGGGTACGGGAGTGTTATGGGACATTCTGGTAAACGAAAAACACACGGTCGAAAAAGTTCTCGTTGCCAGTTCCATGAGCCTTTATGGAGAAGGTTACTACCGTTGCGCTGAACATGGCAGGATTTCACCTAAACCCAGGCCGGAAAATCAGCTTATTGAAGGGCAATGGGAAATGCTATGTCCTGAGTGTGCTGTACCGGTAGTTCCCGTTCCCACTGATGAGGATAAGGAACTGGATTGCACCTCTGTCTATGCGCAAAGCAAAAAAGATCAGGAAGTGTATTCACTGATAATAGGGAAAGCTCACAAAATTCCTACTGTGGCTTGCCGCTATTTCAATTGTTACGGTCCGCGACAGTCGCTGAACAACCCTTATACTGGAGCCGGGGCGATTTTTTGCTCGGCGGTTAAAAACGATTCTCCGCCCCTGATCTATGAAGACGGCAATCAACGGCGTGATTTTATCCATGTCAAGGATCTGGTGCGAGGAAAACTTCTTTTGCTGGATCACCATGATGCGAATTATGGTATTTTCAATATTGGTACCGGAAAGCCTTCCTCTATTCTGGATTTGGCAAACACCATCATTGAGCTTTACGGTAAATCATTCCAGCCGGATGTGATTTATAAATTCCGCAATGGCGATATCCGGGATTGTTTTGCCGACATTTCCAAAATCAAGGCCTTGGGTTTTGAACCCGAATTGTCACTAAAGCAGGGTCTGGAAGACCTGATTGCCTGGAGCGATACCCAGCATGCTGTTTCCCGTGTCGAAGATGCTCATAAAAAACTGGTTGAAAAGGGCCTGGTGCTGGAAACGCAGCCGGTTACCAGTAAATAACCCTCGGTTCTCCCTCATTTCACCGACTCCTTCTTGGAGTAACGGAAACATAATATGACCCAACGAAGCGGTCTCGTTCTTGGCGGGACTTTATTTTTTGCATTTCTCCTGCTTACTCCTTTAGGAATATTTAATAACTGGATTCCTCCTGATACTCATAAGGGATATTACTCAGTAACTACTATTGATGCGGGGGATGATACTGGATATTACGCATTCCTCCGTTCTGTGTTTTTTGACGGCGACTTGGATTTTTTCAATGAGCTTCGTTACGCTCATTCAGAAAAAATAATGCCGACCGGTTATATTTTCAATAACTGGCAAATGGGGCAGGCGGTTTTATTCCTTCCGTTTTTTATCATTGGACATTTATTAGCGCTCCTTTATCAGGGATTGGGTTATCCCGTTTCTGCAGATGGATATTCAGCGCCTTATTACCTTTCTACTGCGGTGGCTTCTGTTACATTTTTGTTTGCGGGTTTGATTCTGGTTTATAAAACCTTGCATTTTTTCATGAGTGAAAGATTTGCCCTGCTGGTTTCCCTCTGCACATGGCTTGCTTCGCCATTGATTTATTTTTCGTTCATCCGACAACGTATGGCTCATACCGCCGAATTTTTCCTTGCTGCGGTTTTAATATTTGCCTGGGTCCAATTCCGCTCATCCAGGGACCCGGTGCGCTATGCCCTTTTGGGGGCGTTGCTTGGATTTCTATGCATGACAAGAGTGATCAATATCGCATTTTTTGCCTTGTTTGCTGTAGACCTCTTATGGAATTTTCGTTCGGATTGGAAATCCAATATTACAGGAGCGGTTAAAAACTTAGGCGTGCTGGGTGGAGCTATGTTGGCTGGGTTCATTCTAGTGATGCTTCCCCAAATAATAGGCTGGTACCAGTTAAATGGTGTGCCTTTTCCACCGCGGCATATGAAATATGCTGGCGAGGGCTTAACAAGTATCTCGATGCTTCCTTTGCTTGGAAAAGTGTGGGGTCTGTTTTTTGATGGAAAATGGGGTTTAGTATTTTCCATGCCCTTGGCTGTAGCAGGGCTCGTTGGTTTATTTTTTAAAAATGAACGGCTTCGGGAAATTCGCCCAGGTTTACTGGCCTATCTGGTAGCAATTTTTACTGTATTGGTTTTATACCCGGAAGATTCGGCTTCTTACGGGCACCGGCATCTGATTTCAGCGCTACCCGTTTTTGCATTGGGGTTGTGCAATTTTTTGCATCGTATTTCAGCTGTGTCTAAATGGGGTACCTGGATAGCTGCCATCGGGTGTGTGTCAGCGGTGTTGATGCAATATTTTATGATTATTCAATATAAGGTTACTTTGCCCTATAACCACCCAGAGTTCACATTAAAAGCTTTAGGGTCAACGGTGGAACTTTTATCCAATCGCTCAGACCTGTTACTACGTTCGACCAATTTTTTTAATTTATTTACTTCTGTATCTCCGCCTACCTGGAACTATCTGGATGGATTGTTTCTATTCGTGTTCCCGATGTTTCAATTGATGGGGCTAGCGGGGGTATTGTTTTATATGAATTGGTTGGAGGGGGCTTCTTCGTTCAAGGCGAAAGTTTTTACTCCAAAATTTATGCTTGCCAAGAGCGTGGTTATTAGCGCACTGTTATTGGTTATTGTTTTAGTTTCCGCTCCCACTAAAACGCAGTCCGAAATTAGTTCCCGCATGAAATACCAGGAAGCGGTTAAAAATGGCGAAGCACATATAAGGAACGGAAAAATTGGAGAAGCTCAAGCCGATTATATTCTAGCTTCGGAAATGGAACCTCAGGCCTGGAAACCTTATTTGATGATTGGACAGACCTGGCAGGCTCAGGGTAGAATTGATGAAGCCAATCGGTTTTTCCACAAGGCTTTGGTTTATAATCCAAATCACAGCCCAACCCTGACCTTGTTGGGAAATAATTTAAGAAGGCTGAGTAAAACCGAGGAGGCGGAAGAAATGTTGCGTTCCGCGATTCGCGCATGGCCACTGAATTTGCAGGCTTACGATTCCCTGGGTCAGGTTCTGGCGATGCAGGATAAACGTGAAGAGGCGATTCAATGGCTCAATTATGCAGTTCAAATCAACCCCAATTATGGGCAGGGCCATATTAATCTTGCCATGACGTATCATTCTCTTCATCGTTCCGAAAAAAGCCGGTATCATTTGGACCGGGCTCTGGCGTTGGGTATGCAGGGGCCTGGGGTTGAGCAAATTAAATCCATGATCCTTAATACGGCCAAATAAACATGATTGATGAAATCGATTATTTCCCCAGAAGAGACCAGCATAATAAAAAGAAAAAGGCGGACTCCGGTTGGGGAGAGCTTAAAAAGCAAAAATCTGAGCAGGACGCGAAAGTCCAGGATGCAAAACCGGAAAGTGATAAAAAACCTCCCTCCAGAAAGAAAAATTCCTCCAAATAGAATATTTTTATATTCCTGGTTTGGTATGGAACCTCTCCACTGTTATAATATCTAATATATCAATTATAATTTCCCCCTGACAGGAGCTGGATGATGGGCCGTTCATTTTTATTTTTTAGAAATACATTTGTTCTTTTTGTGTTTAGCACTTTTTTGCTACCAGGTTTGGGTTTCACTAGTGTGGTTAATGAAACACTCGAGGGAGATGCTAAGTTGGTCCTGGGTAAAATCGAGGAAGCCGAAAAGCATTATGCCAATGCCCTTAAAATGGACCCTGGAAATTGGCGGGTCATGCGCTCTCTGGCTGAAGTCAAGTTTAAGCTGGAAAAATACAAAGAAACCAAAGAATTGGTGGACGGTGTTTTGGGCATGGAAGTGATCAAACGTAATACGGTTATGGTTAAGGTTGAGGGATATCCCGAACCGTTCGAGGCAGAAATAGTTGATGAAAAAGTTGTTACCCCTGATGGCGGTAGTAACAATATGAGAAACTATGTGGATGGAAAAGTCGCAAAACCGATTCCACATTATCGTCTCTTCAATCTGAAAACCGGGAAAATGCTCCTCATCCCGCACCAGTCTGCCAAAATTAAATACGAGAAGGTACCAAGCAGAGTTTATGCCTATGTGCAGGATCTGCACGCTAAAGTTGAAAATAAATTGATCAGCATGGCGGGAACAAAAGGCCCAGTGGAAATGGTGGAACTCAAAGGCGGCTGTTTCAAAATGGGTAGCGAAAAAGCCGCTTTGTCAGAAAGGCCAGTCCATGAAGTTTGTTTGAAGCCTTTCAAGATGGATAAGTTTGAAGTAAGTCAAAGAGCTTTTCAAGCGGGGATGGGGCACAATCCTTCGATGTTTAAAGGAGCAGATCGGCCTGCCGAAATGATTACCTGGGACGAAGCAGATGAGTACTGCAAAAAATCTGATAAACGTCTGCCAACAGAGGCTGAATGGGAATATGCCGCACGCGGTGGAACCAATACAGAATACTATTGGGGCAATAATTTCGATGCTTCCAAAACTAATTTTTGCGATAGCCAGTGTATCTTGAACATACGAAATAAAAATTTATCCGATGGGTTTCCTAATACAGCTCCGGTCGGTTCCTTTTCAGCTAATCCATTCGGACTCCATGATATGGCAGGGAACGTTAATGAATGGGTGTCGGATTGGTTTGAGATCAGGTATTACCGAAATAGTCCTAAGGACAATCCTTTAGGACCCGTGCGTACCAATCCTTCTAAGAGAAAGGGTGGCGGAACTCAAAAAATCTATAGAGGCGGTTCCTGGCGATCCGATGCAAACAGTCAACGGTCTGCCTGGCGAAAAGGATTTGAAACAGATTATCGTCTGGAAGGTACTGGCTTCCGCTGTGCTCTCTAGCGAGAGTGGCGACTAGCAAAAGCTTTGTTTGGTTGGCAAAAGCTTAGCTCGGCTTGATAAGGTTTTACCCATGGCCTTTACAATGGCTAGGTATTTTTCAAATCAGCTTTGACTATTTTCCCGGTTGCGGTTTTTGGCAAGGATTCCATAAACTGAAACGTGTCGGGGATCATGAAGGCGGGTAATTTCTTCCGGCACAGTTCTTTAAGTTCCTCAGCTGTGGCCTGACTCCCTTCACGAACCACCGCGAACACTTTCACTTTTTCTCCCACTCGTTCATCGAGAATGCCTACTGCCGCCACTTCGGCGATGGCGGGATGGTTCATCAGAGCATTTTCAATTGCCAATGGCGATACGTTTTCCCCCGCACGGATGATGAGGTCCTTCTTTCTACCAGCGGAAATATACAACCTGCCGTTTTCGTCCATATGACCGAGATCTCCGGTTCTCAGCCAGCCTTCGGCTGAAATAGTTTCTGCGGTTTCATCCGGCTTGTTCCAGTAACCTCTCATCACTGTTTCACCACGGACTCGAATCTCTCCCACCTCCCCCTGCTTGAGGGATTTCCCGGAATCATCCACAATTTCCAGTTCGATATTTGGCAGAACGGGACCTACAGAGCCAGGGACGCTACCATCTTCCATTGTGTTGACAGCGATTACGGGTGAAGTTTCAGTCAGTCCATAGCCTTCAATGACCGTGACCCCTAATCCCTCTTCAACTCTTTTCAGCAGGGTTTCGGGTAGAGATGCTCCGCCGGAGATGCAATAGCGCAGGGAAGAAACATCGTACCCGCCTCGGGCGTACAACTGCACTAGAAACGAATAAATGGTGGGCACCAATGGAAGTATGGTGGCTTTATGCTGGGCGATGGAATCCAATATGGATTTAGGCTGAAACTGCTTGAGTAAAATGAGGGTAGCTCCCGAGCGCAATAATACCAGGGCCATGATATTTCCGAACGAATGAAACAGGGGCAGGGCAACGATCACTTTGTCCTCAGGGGTAAAATGCAAATGCTCCAGGAATCCGGTGCAGTTTTCATTGAACTGACTTTCTTCCAGCATGACCCCTTTGGGTTTGGCAGTGGTTCCAGAAGTGTAGAGGATGACATCGGGGAGGCTTTCGCCTCTTTTATGTTTCGTTAGAGAATCACTGGCCTCTCCCAAGGCCATGAACTCGTCCCATCTCAGGGTTCCTTCTCCTACTTGGCCTGGGTCAGCCGGCCCTATAAGAATTTTATTGGAAAAGAATTTAAAGAAGGGAATCACCTCAGGCTTAACAAAAGCGGAGTCAACCATTAGAGTATCAATTCCCGCATCCTGAGTGATATAAACCAGATCTTCAGGCTTCAGCATGAAGTTGAAAGGGATAACGGGAACGCCTTTGAGTAAGGCGGCAAAAAAAGCAACGAGATATTCTTTCTGATTCAGGCACAGAAGGCCGATTTTACTATTGTCGTTGAGATTAAGTTGGGATAAAGCATTTGCGAAACGTTCGATTTGGGAGACAAAATCACCATAACTCAGGCTGGCATCTCCCTCAATGATCGCCGGATGAGACGGGTTCTTTTCTGCGTGTGCTTTCAGGTGTTGATAAAAGGACATTTTTAAAGTTCCTTGGTTGAAGTAACAATTTGTGAGGCATTATACCTTTAGAGCGCTAAGGCTAGGTAAGAATATCACGTGTTCATTATCCCTCGCGGTTCGCTGTTTGGCGTGGCCCAATGAGAAATTATTTTCTGGCGAGCAAAGAGCTTCGTTCGGTAAACGGGTACTTGCTATCTGCTACTCTCGCTAGAGAGCCAGCGGGCGAAAAAGCCGTTGGGCAGGTTGAGTCCGGATGATAAATCGGGGATGAACATCTCCCCTGTCTCAAAACTCCCTTGTTTATGCGAAGGGAGATAGGTTCGCATCATATTTTCGAGGGTCAGGGCGGAAAAACCGGGTGAATGGGTGGTGAAAAGCAAAAATACCGGAGAATCACTGAGGATATTCTGGCAGGCCTCCATAAACTCGGATAGTTTATTCTCGATGTTCCAGACCTCTCCTTTGGGTCCCCTGCCGAAAGAAGGAGGGTCCATGATGATGGCATCATATTTTTTCCCGCGTCTATGTTCTCTCTGCATATATTTCAATGCATCATCTACAATCCAGCGCACCGGGCGATCCCCTAGTCCGGAAAGCTCCAGATTATGTTTGGCCCAGTTGACCGAGGCTTTGGAGGCATCAATATGAGTGACATGAGCCCCGGCGGAGGCCGCCGCCAGGGTGCTTGCACCCGTATAACCAAAAACATTAAGTACTTGTATTTCTGTGCCGTTAAGCTGTTTAAGCTGGTCCATAATCCATAGCCAATTTGGGGCTTGTTCGGGAAAAAGCCCGATATGGCCGAATCCTGTGGGTTGGACCTTGAAGACGAGATGGTTGAACTTGATATTCCATCCATCTTTGGGGAGTCGGGTGAACAATTTCCATTCCCCACCGGTTTCTTTACCTTTGAAATATTTGTATTCTCCCTCGGCCTTTTTCCATTCGTCCGGGGGAAGGGACTTGGGCCAGATGGCCTGAGGCGCGGGACGGATGAAACGGTGCGGACCGAATTGTTCCAGCTTCTGAAACGATCCCGTATCCAGCAGTTTATAATCGAACTGGTCGATCGGGTAGTTTGGTAATGGCGAATGACCCATGAATGTATTTGAAAACCTTTGAGTGCTAATATAGGATAATTATTTCAAAGTCTTACTTTAAAAAAATGCCCTGTTAGGGGGAGGATTATATCAGAATTTTGTTTTACAGATTATATCAGTCTATTTTCCCGCTACTCGTTTTAACTCTTTTCTTGGTTTCCTGTTCTTCCTCAGAAGATAAAGCTGAACCGGCAAAAAAGAAAGAATTCGTGCTCCCGGTCCAGGTTGGAAAACTTGTTTACATGGATGTGGCGGACGAAGTGCGGGCGTTGGGAAATATCCAGGCCGAGCAGAGGATCGTGATCACCTCTGAGGTTCGTGGAAAAATTACCCGGATTCCAATTGAAAAGGGGATGAAGGTAAAGGCCGGGGACTTGCTGGCACAGATCGACCCAAGGGAATATGAGTTGATTCTCGAAAGATTGCATGCCGACCTCTCTTCTGTGCAAAAGGAATACAAAAAAGCCCAGGGAGGATTGCGCCATGAAGAGAAGCAGAGGTTAGAAGCCAGGATGAAAGCCAACGAAAGCGCTTCGGACCTGGCCATAATAGAATTTGAGCGTATCCAAGAACTGGTGGAGAAAAAAGTTTTATCTCAATCGGTGCTTGATGTCGCCAACGACAAGGTTCGTCAGGCTGAGGAGTTTTTGAATGCCAGCAAGGCAGAATTGGCCGCAGGTATGAAAGCACGCAGTGAAGATATTGAAAAGCTGGAATCGGATATGCAGGCGGTTCAAAAACAGGTTGCGGTGGCAGAACTGAATCTTTCAAAGGTTAATATCAAGGCTCCCTTCGAAGGGGTTATCATCGATAAGGAAATTGATCTAGGTGCTTTTGCCGAGGCGGGAACATCTGTAGTGAGAATGATTGGGTCTTCTCGCTTGAAAGCGGTTCTCGAAATGCCGCAGAGTTACAGAAATAAATTAAAAAATTTAAAGGGAGCTCAGTTTCTAGCCCGCGAGCTGGGTTTGAAATTTGAGCACCATAGAAATCTCACACGGCTCATCCGGGTGATTCCCGATGCCAACATATTTTCCGGGAATATCAAAGTGCAAATTGATTTGCCCGACCCAGATCCTTCTCTGTTTTCTGGATTAACAATTGAAAGTACCTTGAATTTTGGAATTCGAAAAAATATACCTCATGTTCCATCGGTGTCTCTTGTCATTTCTGAGAAAGGGACGGTCGTGTACATCGTCAAAGAGGGTAAGGCTCACCTTGTTCCGGTTAAGGCTTTGAAGGAACGGGGTGATTTTGTCGAGATTGAGGATTTCACTCATCAACTGGGGCCAAAAGCGGATATCATCTTGCGAGGTTCCGGTGCAGTATTCCCTGGCGTTAAAGTGTTTTTAACGAACCCGGATTCAAAATTAGAAACGCCGTTCAATTCGGCAGAAAAAATCGAAAAAAAATCTCCTGCTAAAACTCCTGAAACCTGATGAAACTCATTGACCAATCCATTCGCAACTATCACACGGTTACAGTAATCATTGTCATGACTTTGGTGGTGGGTTACTTATGTTTCCAGACCCTGCCGCGGCAGTTGGCTCCCACTGTCGATAAACCCGAAATTGAAGTTAAGACCGTGTATCTGGGGCTTTCCCCGGATGAAGTGGAACGCAATATCACGCGCAGGTTAGAAGACCAGCTTGAATCGGTGGAAGGCATGAAAAAAATGAGTTCTACCAGTCAGCATGGATTGAGCACCATCAACCTGGAGTTTGAATGGGGAATCGACAAAAACCTTGCGATGCTTGATGTAAATAACAAGCTTCAGCAGGTTAAAGACCTGCCCGTCAATTCAGACAAGCCAACCCTGAGATCCATTTCGAGCGACAACTCCAGTCCCATTATGTGGATCGTGATGGACAAGCCCAATGAAAAGATGCCCAACCTGGACCAGAACTATATGTATAAGGTTGGCGAAGATATTATTGTTCCTTCTCTGAGGAGAGTAAAGGGTATTGCCGATGTCTGGCATTTTGGCGGTGAAGAGAGGGAAATGCGAGTCGAGTTTGATCCCTACAGTATGGCTCGTATGCATCTGACCTACAAGGAAGTGATAGACGCTTTAGCGGAAGAAAACCAGAACACCCGCGCAGGATTCCACGATGAAGCCAATAGATCTTATACCGTCCGCGCGCTGGGAGAGTTTCTCAATCCGAAAGATATTCTCGAAACAGTGATCAAGCGGGATGGCGACAAAACAATCAAAGTGAAAGATTTTGCTACGGTGGTGGATGGTTATCGACGGACCAGTTCTCTGGTGCGTATCAGCGGCAACTTATCCAATGCCTTCGGAGTGATTCGCAAGGCCGGGGCCAATGTGGTGGAGACCTGTAATTTGACGGCTAAACGAGTCGATGAACTGAATCAGGAATTGTTAAACCGGGGAATCCCGATCAAATTAAAAATTGTTTACCAGGATGTGGATTATATCAATGAGGCCATGCGACTGGTGAAATCGAATCTGGCTTTTGGAGCTATTTTGGCAGTGGCCGTCCTGCTGTTGTTTCTGGGATCTGCGCGGTCTTTATTAATTGTAGCCATCAGCATTCCTGTAAGCCTGATTTCTGTGTTTATCATTCTTAAGGTTCTCGGGCGAAGCATAAACATCATCTCTCTTGCGGGCATGGCTTTCGCGGTTGGCATGGTGGTCGATAACTCGATTGTTGTGCTGGAAAATATTTATCGTCATCTCACGATGAAAAAGGGAGTTTTCAAAGCCGCCTACGATGGCGCATCGGAAGTTTGGGGAGCCGTACTGGCCTCTACGTTGACGACACTGGCGGTATTTATCCCTATCGTATTTATTCAGGAAGAGGCGGGGCAGATGTTCCGGGACATTGCTATCACCATTAGTGCCAGTATCGCCTTGTCTTTACTGGTTTCCATCACCGTCATTCCGACCTTGACCACGTTATTGATTCGTCTTCAGCCGGGGGAAGAATACCGGCCAGGTTTTTTTCACCGCACTCTTTTCAAACCGTTTGTACTTTTGGGTGCGAAGCTGGGGGGTGTTTATACCGGACTCATGCAATGGATACTCCGCCATTCACCCGTCAGTATTTCTTTCAGGATCCTTGTCATCGCCGGGGTAGGGTGGATGTTGTGGTACAGCGGTCAAACTCTGCCAGAAAAAGATTATCTGCCTTACGGTAATAAAAATATGGTTTTCATGCTCATCGAACCGGTAGCGGGAACCCCTGCGGAAACAAATATGCGTTATATGGCCAATTATGAAAAAAAGATCGTAGCGATGGAAGACGTTAACCGCAACTTTCTGGTTTTTTCGTCTCGCTTCAATGGGGGAGGGGCGATTATCGAGAAGGAGTTGGCGGCAGGCCAGAGAGGTGAAGTAAAGATGGCGGTTAAATCCAAAGAAATGGGCCGCGAGATATTCGGCATTCCCGGATACCGTTTTGCCTTTGCTGTGCAGAGGCCCATTTTCAGATCAGCAGATAAAACCTTTGAGGTAGAAATTACCGGGCCAGATATGTTGCAACTTAAAGGCACTGCGCTGGATTTGATCGGAAAAATTTCTTCAATCAAGGGTGTGCATTCGGTTCGGCCGGAGTTTAAATTTGGTAACCCGGAACTCAGGTTCATTCCTCGCCGTGAAGATGCGGCCCGGTTGGATATGGGGATGAATGAGATCGGAGACATTGTTGAGTCGCTCAATGCCGGAAAATATCTTGGAGAGTTCAATGACCAGGGCGAACCGATTGACTTTGTTCTGGTGCAAAAGAAGGATGACCATAAATTGGGATTGGAAGATTACCGCTCCCTGCCTGTATGGACGGATGAAGGCATGATGACCCATCTCGGGCATCTGGTCGATATAAAAATTGATGCCGGCCCTGCGCGCATAGACCATATCGGAACGGATAGAGCGATCAAGCTTCGAGTCCAAGTGAGAAAAGATGTTGCTATGCAACTGGTCATCAATCGGGTTGATAAAGAAGTACTGAATAATACGAGAATAACATTGGGAGCAGAATACGGGCTGCGTATCGGCGGCTCTGCCGATGAACTGGCTTCCACCGAAAAATCATTAATGAACAGTTTCGCCTATGCCTTAGGTTTTATCTATCTACTCCTTGTGGCCTTGTTCTCTTCTTTTCTCAGACCATTTATCGTTATGCTTACGGTGGCGCTGGCGGTTTCCGGTTCTTTTCTGGGAATCACCTTTAACAACTGGTTCCAACGCGGGAATATCCTTGAGATTCTTAAAGAATGGAATGTGCAAAATGCCGAAGCTATGGCTAGTGACTGGAACTGGATCACATTTGATATTTTGACCCAATTGGGGATTGTTATCCTCGCGGGTATTGTGGTTAACAATGCCATACTCATCGTGCATCAAATGCTCAATAATATTAAGTCCGGTATGGAAGAGCGCGAGGCTCTACTGCTGTCGTGCCAGACACGGTTAAGGCCGATCATGATGACGGTCATCTCCAGCGTGTTTGGCATGATTCCTCTGGCTTTTGGTGAGGGGGCGGGTACTGAATTGTATCGAGGTATGGGTACGGCTCTTATCGGTGGATTGAGCATCTCTACCTTGTTTACCCTGTTTCTCGTTCCTGTGCTGATATCTTTGCTGATTGATATGGGATTCCACACCCAAAAAGAAGACCTCGTTAAAGAGTCTTTAGCCAGTGCGACTGTCGGTGGCAACGAGCAATAGCTGGCTAAAAACGGGTTACCAGGATTATACGAGTCCTTGCTAGTTTCCCTTCCACGGGAGTGAGTGGGGTGGGGGACATTCGATACAAACTTCTTCTTTGCTTGTAGGGTGCTTAAAAGTCAGGCGCAGGGCGTGCAGAGCAATTTTTCCGTCCGGCAACGTTGAATGTGCGCCATACTTTTTATCTCCAACGATGGGGTGCCCGATGAAGGAAAGTTGGGCACGGATCTGATGGAACCTTCCGGTATGCAGATGAACGTCCAGCAAGCTGGTGTTTGTTAACGTGTCAATGACCTCATAATCGAGCAAGGCTTCACTAGCGTTAGGTGTGGGGCGGGGAAAGACGGTCGCCTTGAAGGTTTTTTCTTTTCTCAGGTAGTGCGTCAGGCGGTCTTTTCTAGGGTCAGGAATTCCTTCGACCAGAGCTCGATAAATTTTCTTTGTGGTTTTCTGACGAAATTGCTCAGAAAGTCGCGAAGCCCCTTTGGAAGTGCGGGCGAAAACCACCACCCCGGAAACCGGTCGGTCTAGTCGATGGACGAGCCCCAGATAAACTTTACCGGGTTTTTTGAATTCATTTTTAATCCATCCCTTTACCTGATCCATCAAGGAAGCTTCGCCAGAATCATCTTGCTGCGTGAGCATGCCTGAAGGTTTACACACCGCTATTAAATGGTTATCGATATACAGGATGTCGAGAGAAGGGTCAGGAGGGTTGCTCAAGCTTCAGTCCTTTTGCTTCGATTATTTTAAGGCTTGGGGGGGTGACGATGCCTCCGGAAACTACATACTTGATGCCTTCCTCAATGGTCATGGACACCTCAGTCAGTTCTTCAGGCGGAGAGAAGATTAGGAAACCGGAAGTGGGGTTGGGCATGGTCGGGACGAACACGTTGAGCATGTTTTCCTGGGTCACCTGCTGCACTTCTCCACGGGATTCACCCGTAACAAACCCAATGGCTAAAAGTCCCCGACGCGGGAACTCGAGCAGGACCACTTTGCGGAAAGCAGTGGTATCTGCCTCGGCGATCGATAAAACTACCTGTTTGGTACCTTTATAAATGCGGCGGACGAAGGGAATTTTTTCAACAATGGTTTCGCCGAGTATGAATAGTTTTTTTCCAAAAAAATTAGTAGTAAACCAACCGACCATGAGCACGATCAGCAGGGTCATTCCCAATCCAAGAAAAGGAATACGATAACCTTCGGGAATCGGTACACCAACCTGTATCAGCATATTGGTGAACACAGGTGATAGCGCATCGAAGTTTTTAAGCAGAAACTGCAAAATGAACCACGTCAGCGCAATCGGAAGGGTGATCAACAACCCGGTGATGAATATATTTCGAATTCTGCGTTGAAGTTTAGTAATCACGGTGATAAAGACGTTTTAAAAGAATGAAGGGTAAGACCCTGATCCAAAGTCTGTATGGAATTGAAAAAACTTATTCTATTATATAAAGAAAGTGGCAGAAGGCAATAGAGGTTAAATAGGGCTTGTATTCCGCTCGACAGTTGCAGGATAACCGTTAATGCCTAACGGTTCGAATATAGCAAAGTGGATCAAAACAATTAATGAGGCTGTGGCGCAGTAGGGAGCGTGTTTGAATGGCATTTGGTCGCCGCACACCAACAACTTCTTGAGCATTTTCATGATGATACCT
>Ga0233430_1003778_pt1 | contig 14814 bp, 8 predicted proteins | sample SI_118_April2016_2_FD_179883 | JGI IMG/M metagenome (GOLD analysis project Ga0233430, IMG submission 179883) | Seawater microbial communities from Saanich Inlet, British Columbia, Canada - SI_118_April2016_150_MG | ecosystem: Environmental > Aquatic > Marine > Inlet | place: Canada: British... | reverse complement strand
CCAATCGGGCTTTCCGGCTCATCTCCCCATTTATCACCTTTCAGAATCTTTGTGATTTGATATGCTCCAGATTCGTGTGGAAGTAAGTCCACACCGAGACTACCGAATCCGATTTGACTGGCACCAAGGATATCTCCTCCACCAATATAGGCATGTCCAACACACAGCTCGCCCAGCATTTCTCTTAAAATATCATTCAGCTCGGTACGGTTGTATATCCGTGGTAACAGCTCACTGTATTGCTCCCATACTTCTTCCCAATCAACTCCATGCATATCCGGATCATAGAAAAAGTCCCGTTGATTACGCCATACTTCATGGAGGATTTGACGCCATTCTGCCTTGGGGTCAATTTCAACTCTCCACCCACTCATGTCAACATGTCCTTCATCGTCCGGTATTGATGTAGCTCCAGCATCCATCACAATAAATGATCCGTCCTTTCTCACGAACATTTTCTTTCGGTCAGGACTGAAACCATAGCCTTGAATCCGACCACCACCAACCTCGTCAACCTCTTCCTCTTCAATGTTAAAAACAGACAAACTAAACCCATTGTCTCCATGAGCCTCAGGCATCATCCCTGACCGTTCGTATGATCCGAAGTATATTTTGCCACTGGCGGCACTCAACCCAAAGTAATTTCCAGCCTCAATCGGCAAATAAATAATTCTGGCCTGCAATCCTTCAAATTGAATTTCAATTGGTTCAACATCTTCTTCGTCATCTGAGACTTCGGAATCTTTTTCACCTTCATCCTCTTCTTCGGCGTCATCATCGCTGTCCCCATCTTCATCATCATCCATTTCGAACGCTTCGACTATCTTCGGAGCAAATGGATTTTCAGTTTCTTCTGAAAGAAGAATGGCATAAAACTTATCTGGTTGGTCATAAATATAAGCCCCACCATGCCCAAGAACAGGATTATACCAGCTCGGAGAGGTAAAATACAAGTATTTACCATCGGGGTCCCATGCGAGATCCGTCTCTTGAATCATCGGTGTTTCGATACGATCTTTATTCTTTGTCTCAACATTGTAAAGGTGAATATCAGATGTTTGGTCTTCTTCAAACCTGATCCATGCAATCCATCTGCTGTCCGGTGACCATTCATAATTCCACAGGTCTGGTGCATCATCGACAAGAGTTTGCTTCCCGCTTTTAACATCAACCACCCATAATTGGTTGGATTTATCAGAATACACCAGCATTTCACCATTTGGCGACCATGACAACCAGTATTTCTGCCTGTCACCTTTTTTGGTAAGTTGTATCGGTTTTTCTTTTCCATCTGAACTGTGCAGCCAGATTTCATCCTCACCAGTTACATCGTTTATAATTGCCAACCGTTTCCCATCCGGGCTGAAAGCTACTGCTCTGTCGCGTGCATCAAGTGAATGTGTCACCTGACGAATATATCCGGCTTTCTCAACTGGAAATGTAAATACTTCACCACGGGCAGCCACAGCAAAACGACGTCCCTCATTAGGTAATGAATAACTATCAATGTATCCAGAAGGGTTGACTATTCTTTTTCGGGCACGGATTCTGTCTGAGGGCAGGTTTATATCTATTTTTTTTGATTTCCCGGTTTGGACATTATATGCCCAGATATCCATTGCTTTTTGATAAACTATATTTTCACCATCCGTAGATGGCCAGCGGACATCCCAATCTTCTTCAAAAGTATGCTGAATCATCGCCTTCCCATCGGGATTCATGCTGAATATATTTGCCCTGCCGGATTGATCAGAAAGATAATAAATCCTGTCTCCCACCCACATTGGGAAGGCATCTGTTCCTTCATATTCGGTAATGTTCCTGAATTCCATTTTCCTCAGGTCACCAACCCATATATCCATCGCTAAACCACCCTTATATCGCTTCCAGGATGATGTCTCACGTCTGAGGCGAGTATAGGCAACTCTTTTTCCATCCGGCTCCGGGCTTAGCCTTGTAACTTTATCAAGTCCATAATCCTCTGGAAAACCACCATCCAGGCCGACTGAGAATATTCTCCAGGTAAAAAACGGCGAATTGCGATGACTGCGAAACAAGACCTTCCTGCTGTCATTCGTCCAACCTACAACCTCATCCCATGCCGGATGAAATGTGAGTCGGACAGCTTCTCCACCTGATGCTGGTATCACAAAGACATCTCGATTGCCATCATACTCGGCGGTAAAAGCGATCCAATCACCATCGGGAGAAATCCGTGCATAAGATTCTTCGCCATCGTGTCGTGTTAACCTGACAGCATCACTTTTTGAGTTAAGAGATGCCGACCAGAGATCACCTTCGGAGGTGAAAACGACACGGTCTCCATGAACATCTGGAAAACGGTAAAAACCATTTTCGGTTTTTACAGATTTTGATATAGAGATATTTGACATTATCAGCAGTACAATAAGTACCGTATAAAAACGGGTCAAACCTTGCTTTTTCACGGAATTCCTTAGTATTAATAGGCACAGACATTACAATTTAATCCACTGAGACTTCACTTACAACCAATATTTTGCCAAGCCTGTCAGGTAATTCAAAGTTGAGTGCAGGGATAAGTGCCGAGATTAAGTCGGATTTGCTTAAATCTTCTATCTTACCGAATTACTGTTTGAATTTTGAATTAAACTTGCTATCTTTCCTGAATGACGTGGAATATTGTTTCTCCAATTTTTACTTCGCAGATATCAACCACCTTTGACATATTCTACGTATTGCAGTTTGAGGATGTTGTTAATCCGGGAACAGGGGGCAAAGTACCGTTCATTTGACCCAACTGTAAACCAAAATTAGTACTATTCCTTAAGCAATTGTTAACAGTTCTGAAAATGTGGTAATAAACAGAACAAAGTTAATGTTTTGTTGACTGTACACTTGTCTCTGTATTTCCTGTTTATATATTAAAAACAGGGTTGTGATTTAGTGCCTCGATTTGTTTTGAGAAAAGACGATATTCGACAAGTCAGCTTTTGCGGATTTCAGGTTTTGGCATCGTTAAAAAAAAACAGGAACGAAAATTGATTAGCAAAAAGATCATTTCAGGTATTATCATTCTATCGATAATACTAACCATTCCATCCGGTGTTCTGTTTGCAAACGGATATATGTTATCCGGTGTAGGAACAAAAGCTCTTGGTATGGCAGGAGCCTACGTTTCTATAGCCGATGATTGGAGCGCAATGTATTGGAATCCAGCTGGCATTGCCGGTCAAAGAGCTTCAGTCAATTTAACTGCCAAAATTTTAAGACCTTCAAGCAGTTTGAAAGCCGATGAAACCATTGACGCCGATGGATATTTACACTATACCAATGGTGAGACCTTTAACACAACTAAAGAATTTACACCGCTGGGCAGCGTAGGTGGAACATACCGGATTAATCGCTCACTGACAGCTGGACTTGCTGTTTTTTCACCAGCTTACAGAACCACAGAGTGGATTGGCTTGTTCACCGGACCACCTGAAGATTATGGGAACACAGTTCCTTATCCTGAGAGAGCCTGGTACAGCGATTTGAAGGTAATAGACGTTCATCCAACAATTGCATATAAAGTTGACCAAAAGATTCAGATTGGTTTGGGACTGAGTCTACAATATGCTTCATTAACAATGCAAACTCCGAATGTCAGTAGATCAATTCCAGGGTATCGCTGGGCACGGATCTATATTGATGAGACTTTAGATGGAACTGGTCTGGGGTTTGGTCTTAATTTTGGCTTATTATATAAACTCACCAGCAATATGAATTTTGGGTTTTCAGTCAAAACACCAATCTACATTCCAATTGATGGTGATTTTACCCAAAATCTAATCACACCAACAATATCGGGAGTAGAAGGAGCTGTTGGTGGTACCGCAACTTCCGTTTCAGGTGCTGAAATGGACTTGATGATTCCGATGAGTAGCACAGTTGGTGTTTCCTATCGCCCAATGAAGGACTTAACGGTCGCATTCGACGTTAAACGGACCCATTGGAGCCTGATTAAAAACTTCAATATCAAAATGGACCCCGGATCGAAAGGTCCCAGAGAAGAAGACCTGAGGGACAAAAAAATCCCATTATTATATGATGACTCTTACAAATTCTCATTTGGTTTGGATGCAAAGGTTCCAGGTGGATTCTGGGTTAGAGGTGGATACTATTTTGAAACAACCCCTGTTCCCGATGAGACTCGATTGCCAATAATGAATGATTATGGTGATAACCACAGCTTAAGTCTCGGTGCACGATTTGACATCACCAAGAGACTATATATCGATGGATACTGGGAGTACACACAGACGATAGTCAAAGACGTTACATCAGCGAATATCGATGGTGATCATAGCTGGGATAACGTTGGGGGTGAATGGGATCATTCAGTAAAAACCGGTGGCATCAGCGTGAACTTCATCTATTAAGGTTCTCATGGATCGCGGATGCATTCAGATCTATACAGGCAATGGAAAAGGTAAGACTACTGCGGCTCTCGGCATTTTGCTGAGAGCTGTTGCCTCTAACTATAAATGTTTATTAGTTCAGTTTATGAAAAAAGGCTTCCCATACACTGAGTTAGAATCTTTAAAACAATTCTCTAGCTTTGTCACCATTGAAACAATTGGCAGTGATGACCATGTCCTTGAAAAACGCCCCCCCAATAAGACAGAGATACAAGAAATAAAATCTGGTTTAGAGTTTGCAAAGGAGACCCTGAAGATATCATCTTATGATGTAGTTATTCTCGATGAGATTAGTACAGTATGTCATTTCGGATTATGCAAAAATGAAGATGTCATAGAACTGTTCACCAATTGGTCAGATACGACTGAGTTAATTCTGACCGGGAGATACTGTCCGGAAAACTGGTTCGAATATGCTGATCTTGTTACAGAAATGAAAGAGATCAAACACTATTACCAGAAAGGAGTTGAATCCCGAAAAGGAATTGATTTCTGATTATTCAAAGCTAAAACACTAGGGAGGGAGCATGCCAAGAGTATTTCATTTTGAAATAGGCTGTGATGAGTTAGAACGCGCTATTGAATTCTACAAGGATGTTTTTGGATGGCGGATTGAGAAATGGGGAGATTCGGGCGACTACCATCTCGTCTATTCTGAAGGAGAAGGCGAGGCAGGCATAAACGGCGCATTAATGCCGCGTGATGAGTTATTGCCCCCGGTGACCAACACAATTAGCGTTCCCAGTGTTGACGAGTACATGGAAAAAATTAAATCATCTGGCGGTGAGGCTATCACAGCCAAAATCCCCATCCCGGGTGTGGGTTACTTCGCTTATTGTAAAGACACTGAAGGCAATATATTCGGAATAATGCACCGTGATCCCGACGCGGTTTAGTTACCAGTCATTCGTTTGTAGGCTAGTAATGAAGCGAAAAACCGAAAACTAACTGGGTGAAATTTTCTTTTTCACCTAAGTATTTCCAATAATATCTTGTGCTTGAAGTGTGAATACTCATCTGTTGGTTCAACACATAAGATAAACCGAAACTCAACGATTGTCGACGGTTTCCATCGTATGCCCCGGAATATTGGGTTGGCATATATTGATAACCCGTGTAAACATGCAGGGGAATCCAGGGTGGATGGACTGCCATTCCAATATGATGAGTTGAAGTAGCCTTCATTTCTCCCTGAATTTCATTGTTGATCTCAATAACATCACCCGCAAAATACTCATCCGAAGAGAATTCGAGATTTCGCCAATCTGTCCATTCCCACTCGTAAAAGAGATTAATATACTCATACATGACTGCAAATCCGGCATGAAAAGCCAGCGGTTTTCTGAGAGTATACTCGGTCAAATCCCTTAACGCCAATTCAGTGCTATCGGTTGGCCAGCTCGTAATTACTTCGTCAACCCAAACATAAGACGGTAATTGAATGGAAGCTCCCATCTGAGCGTGTGGCGACAACATCTGTACAAATCCAAGCGAGGCTTCGAAACCACTATAATCGGGATTCAGGTGTGTTGAATTTTGAAGCCCAAGTTTTGAAACCTCATCCTCTCCCCTTAGATAAGAAACTTCTGCTCCTACAAACAAGTTTTCGACGAATTCAACAGCAATACCAGCCTGTGTTGAATACAATCCACCCTCTTCCAGGATTTCATACGAATTGTCCTTTGAACCACCCGAGAAATCTATATCCCTTTGAATTCCGAGACCAACCACCATACTTCCCTGAAACACTTTGTAAGGCAGAATTGCGTATACTCCCCCAATGTTCAGGTTAGATATGTTGCTGTTATCACTCTCAAACTGACCATTGACAAAACAACCGGTGAGATGATAAAACCTGTGCATCCCAAGATTGGCAGGATTACTGGTTTTTCCAGGAATTAAGTGACCGGACGCTACCGTGGCATGTCCGATGGCATTTGTAAGAGATTGTGAATCATAGAATCCGAAGAATGGGCGTAACAAGTCGTCTTTTACTTGAGCGGAAGCACTGGATATTAAAAACAAGATGATTACGGCTGCAACTAAGTTTATTGTTTTCATTATTATCTCCGCGGTGAGTCTTTTCGACGCTCTTTTTTTCCTTCTTTTTTCTCTGTTTCAGGTTGTTTTTCTTTACTTTCCTTTTCGATTGACCTGACTTTTCGCTTCTTTGGCTCTTCCTTAGCCTCTTTTACGGGCGATGTTTTTGGATTCCAGGCGGCACCAGAGGATGGCGCAGGTGATTTGGAACCTACAGGCGCAACATACTCTGGCGAAATAGGCATATTGGATTCACGCCTGAGATTATCAGTCCTTCTTTTTCGTTCAGGCTTACGTACTTTGCCATCCCAGTGACCTCTACCCACTCGATACCGATTACGATCCCAGTTATGGTGGTGATGATAACTATCATAATTGTAATAATATGGATCCCAATAATAGTCGTCATACCATCCGTAATGACGAAAATATCTTGAATCCTGATAGTAACGACCGAGATATTCATTATCAATATTATTGTAAATGTTGATATTCACACCGTTAACTACGCTGGAATCTAAAAGTGAATCGGGATATGCTTCTTCGTAAGTGAAGTACTCAGGGGGAGGGTATAGCATTGTGTAACATCCGGTCAGGAGTATTACCGGAATTAATAATAACAATTTTTTGTACATGACGGTATCCCTTTCTTTTCGATTGCGATGTTCTTCTCCATAAAAAAAATCAGAAACGGAGAAATTCAAAAACATCTGCACGGACAACTTCATTTATCCCAATTTCGATTTTGGAAATCGATGTTCAGGATTAATACATCTGTAAACCCTAAATGGGCTAAAAGGAATACCCGTTGGTCATGCCAATCCTGTATTTATTGGGCGAACACTGTAAGAAAAACAGTAACTTGCTATGCAATTTTGCATAAATACTCTTATTGAAGATACAAATTTATTGTTAGAAAAGAAAGGTATTTTTTTTTCAAAAATAGTTTTTCAAACAATAATTAAACGTTTTTTTGGTGTATATCACAAACGAAAGGGTCTGATATTGATCCCAGAAAGTTTGAGAAAACAAGCAATTTTTGAGACTCATCCGACCAGATGATTGGAATTAGTGATCGGAATTAAACAGAACTGCTTTTATAAAGACAAAAAATATTCTGACGAATTTACTGTCTTTCAAACTCATAATTCTATATCCGGAATGCCGTACGTTGGTGTTTTATCATTAATATACGATTTGCATAGTTAGGAGTTTACATTGGAACTTGATCAATTCGCTGATATGTTAGAACCTAGCAAGAACATTCAACACAGTTTTGTTGATCCAACAAGAGGTGACTGGCTTCGGTTGCCAACTCAGACGCGTAGGTTTTCAAAAAAGAACACATTTTCCTTAGCTGATACTGAATTGTCAATCAATGGGGGAAACACCTGGGACAAGTATGATGATGTTCTGAGTGAAGAGAATTACAAAATGGGATCACTTTTCAACAACTTGAACGAGGCTGTTGCTTTCTGTGAAATAATTTATAATTCAGAGGGCACACCAATAGATTTTGTATTCAGGGAAGTGAACCATCAATATAAGCTAATCTCTGGCTGCAATCGCGAAGAACTTCTTGGAAAAACGGCTAAAGAGCACTTTCGCAGAAAGAGAATAGCCCACCTTGATAAATATTCCAGAGTTGCTCAGACAGGGATACCAGAAGAATTCGACACCTATTTTAAAGACTTAGGTTCGTATTACAATGTTCAGGTATTCTCTCCACGCAAAGGCGAATTTGCAGCGGTCTTGCGTGATATTTCCAAAAGAGTTGATGTTGTTAATCGACTGCGTGACTCTGAGAAGCTCAACAAGACTATCTCCGATTTAGTTCCAGTAGGTATTGTGTATTTTGATCCTTTTGGTGAAGTTCAGTTTACGAACAAAGCATTTATTAATACTCTTGAAGCTGGTGAAATTGATAAGGAACTGAAAGCATTTAAAATTCTCAACAAATTCCAAAGTTCAAAATTGAAAAGCGATAACCCAGGCTTCATCGATCAGATTTTAAGCGGCGAGGAAATTTATTATTATGATGTCGAAATAGAATCTTTTTCTGGTAATACAAAACACATCAATGTGTTTGGGGCTCCGAGGCGAGGTATAGGCAATGAGATTACTGGTGGTATATTAGTTTGTCAGGATGTCACCAAATTTAAAGTTCTACACCATAAATTCTTACATGCTCAGAGAATGGAGGCTTTTAGTGAACTGGCAAGGGGGGTAGTGCACGATTTGAACAATCTACTAACTGTTATAATAGTAAATTCTCAATTGGAACTGGCCTCGCTCAATTCCGATGATCCCCTTCAAGAGTCACTTAAGCAAATTGATATGGCTGCCTCATCATCAATAGATCTGACCGGCCAGCTCTTAGAATTCAGTCGGAAGAAAAACGCAAATCCTGAAGTCCTTGAGATCAATTCGGCTCTTAACAAAATGGAATTGTTGTTAAGGCGGATTATTGGTGAGGATATTGATATGCTCCTCATACCAGATGGGGAATTAGCCTCTGTACTAATTGATTCGTGCCAGTTGGAACAAATTATCTTTAACCTTGCAGTAAATGCAAGAGATGCGATGCCGGACGGCGGAAAGCTAAAAATCAAGACGAGGAATATTCGCCTCGATGAAAATTATGCTACATTACATCCTGATGTAAAACCTGGTTATTACGCATTGATCGAAGTCAGTGATACCGGACATGGTATGCCACCTGAAGCTATAGCACAGGCTTTCGAACCATTTTTCACTACCAAAGAAACTGGAAAAGGAACTGGTATAGGACTATCAACAGTATATGGAATTATTGAACAGTGTAATGGACATGTCCTGATAGACAGCAAAGAGGATCAGGGTACAACCTTTAAAATCTATATCCCTGCTGTAGACCAAAAATCAAAAGAGAAGAGAAAAGTATCAAAGACTAATGAAATTCTCAATGGGAATGAATCAATCCTGTTAGTCGAGGATGAAGAGCATATTAGAGAGACAATTAAAAACATCCTCATGTCACAGGGATATCAGGTTTACACAGCATCAAGCGGTGAAGACGCATTAGAAGTTTCAGGTAATTTGGATAAACCTGTTGACCTATTAATTACTGACCTCGTCATGCCTGGAATCGGGGGAAAGCTGCTAGGAAGAAAAATGCATAAACGATGGAAAGACATGCATATCCTCTACATGTCGGGATCTTCGAGTAGGGCATGTGAAAATGAGGAAATGAATTACGATTCAATCCCTTATTTACAAAAACCGTTTGGTATCAAGAAGTTAACCAAGACTATCAGGAGCATATTCGACTCAAAGGCATAAATTCGACAAGACATGCATTTCCAGGTTACATTTTGGAAAACGAACTGGTGTATAATACAATATCGTATTGTATTGTAGGGGGTAAGGAAAATCCATCTCGATCAAAAACCTTGTATCCATCGTAGTAAACTCGCAATCTATAATCATCATCTGGTAGATTTGCGATAACATATAACCCGTCTCTGTTGGGCTTAACATCCCGGACTGTTCTTTTTCCCGTTAGGGATATTTCAACAAGTGAGTAATCGTGAAGGTTCACATTGTCAATTTGATTTGAAGCATCTGTATTATTGTCCTTTGCAAAAACTATTCGTCCTGAAATTGCCGGATAGTCTATAGCAGCGGTTGCATTGACGATACCGAATCCATAACTATAATCAGGTCTCTCTGATCGATTAGCTGTCTCTTTCAAGGCTGTTACGACTTCCTGAGCTGTCCAATCGGGATGTGCTTCCCGTATCAGTGCCACAACACCAGCCACAATCGGACATGAAAGAGAGGTCCCGTTCCATCTGCTGTATTTATCCCATGTCTGCGGACGAATGCAGACGACCTGTCTACCCATCGCGGCAACATCCGGCTTCAATCTGCCGTCTGAAGATGGTCCTCTTGACGAAAATCCTGTAACCTCACCGGCTGAATCTACCGCTGCAATGGCAAGTACACCTGGCGAATCTGCGGGTGCGCCTATTGTGACCATCTCAGGACCTGAATTTCCCGCGGAGTTACAGATCACGACACCAAGCTCGAAGGCACGTTGAGCTGCAAGTGAGGCTACAGAAGTTATGCCGTCGTAGTCTTCTATGCCATACCAATCCCGGTAGGAAAGCGAGCTCGAAACAACATCTACCCCGAGCCATTCAAGCCATTCTATTCCTACCACCCAGTAATCTTCTTCAAGCAACATCTCAGTACCTGTCATCTCTGTCTTGCCAACGGCAACAGCAACTTTCGGTGCAATCCCGACCAATCGGCCGGGTTCGAAACCCGCAATAACGGACAAACATCCACTGCCATGATTAGGCTGACCTCTCCCATCGGTTCGGTAATCATATGATGGATCAGCATCATTATTGATGAAGTCGTATTGAGCTAATAGCTCCATCCCCGCAAATGCCCTGTGATCAAGTTGAAATCCTGTATCCAAAATTCCCAGCAATACACCTGCGCCTGTAAATCCACGAGCGTGTGCTTCAATAACCCCCACCTGTTCTGCCTGTCGATAAGACAATCCATATAATCCCTGTGGTATTCCGCCCATAGAGACTTCATTGAAGTTCAACTCCTCATCACTTATCTCCACCAGCTCAACTTCGGCTCTGTATGCTCTCTTCACATGCTGCACACCTTTAACACATGATAATTTCTCTATTTCCTCAATTGCCTTATTATCTCCAATAACACTTACAGCATTCATCCAGCGTGATTTAACAACGATTTGGGCACCACAGATGAGAACATACTCGATGTATTTATCATCTATCGGTAAATCTTCATTGCTGAGGTTCACCCCAGACATTAAACGACGCTTCAAAGATCGCTCCGGCCAGTCCTTTTTCAGATCAACAAACTGTGAGTTTATATCAAGGCTGGAACTACCTTTGTCATTGAAAAATACCCACCATTTATTGTTACAATAACCATTATTGAAGAGCAGTAGCAGAATAACGACCATTATGAACATTTTTTTCATCGTGACCTTATGTATTTCAAAACGCACAGAGAGTATTAAACAAGAGGTCGGACATTCCTGCCCCACCATCAGTCAGCCGACTGATTCCAGATAACCATTTCTGAATGATACTATTCTATTGCCAAATAAAACAATAGGTAGGTAGCTTCATTTTTCAGATTCAAACAATTCTCATGGGAGTACCAACGTATACAAACCTGCTATCAGCTTATCATATTCGTCATTTAGTTCCTAACTTTGTGCTATTAGCTGCAATAGCACACAGATTCTGAAAATACTGAATGGAATTGGATATGCAAATTCTTTTCACTAATTTTTATAGGGACTTATTTTGACTATATTTGTGGAAGGTGTCATTTCCAGATTGCTTCATATCAGGAGTCTAACGTGAATAAGATTAAAAGATTTTTGTTTTTTATATCTTTGGTAATTCTGACATCGATAATTACGCTTCATGCACAGGACAGCTCAGGTGTGAGTTTTGTTTCCAGTCGTTTTAACTACTGGGATCGTGCATTAGGCATCGATGCTGTTGGAAATCTCTCCTATATTTCAACAGGACAAACGGGAATCCAGGTTGTAAGTTATCCTAATAGATGGGCTGAAATCATTGATCAAACTGATCAACTCTATTCCACCGACGTGTTTGTAACTGACTCCTACATTTTCTCACGTGATTTTTTTCAAGGGTTCTCAATCCTGAGAAGAGACAACTTTGAAATCATCAGTACATGGGAGGAACCTGGGCGATACACCGATCTCCTAATTCGCGATGACAACCTCTTTTTGGCTGACACAAGTGGTTTATTAATATTTGATATCACCGAATTGGAAAACCCCGCTCTAATGCATTCAATCGAACTACCAGGACATACAGTAGCCTTATGCATATCCGACGATATGATCTTTGCATCATGCAACTCTGCAGAATTGATAGCCATAGATATTTCAGATATTGAAAACCCACAAATAGTAGCAGAAATCGAACATGAGGGTAATCCGCTTGATGTGGAAGTTATAGGAAATTATGCGATCATTGCGGCGGACAGGTTCGGTCTACGAATAATTGACATTTCCGATCCGGAAAACCCCGAAGAGAGAGATCCCTACATACCTGAGGAATGGTTCAGATCATTTCACAAAGTTAAAGTCAGGGGAAACATCGTTTTCAGTCTCGAGGAAAGTGGGAATATATACTTTTGTGAAATAAACGAAGAAGGTGAAATAAACGAACTCCTTAATTACTGGTATCTTTCCGGAGTTAGGGACTTCTCGGTAGATGGGGACAATTTGCATTGCAGCTGGGAAATAATTTCTGGAAAAGGATCAAGTTTCTGGGACATTTCCGATTTACACGGAATTGAGCCACATATTAAAATGATCTTGGGGTTGGCTTATAAAGTCAAGAATTATGGAGATTTAACTCTAATGGTTGAAGGACCACCAAATGGTGATTGGTGGAACAGGGAATTTGAGGAAATAAACGACATGCCCGGCATTCACATTCTAAACACGAGAAATCCGTCTTTTCCCGCTCCGACAAACAAGTTCGGTTGGGATTTTTATTATGACGTATGCACTGATGGTGATTTGGCTTACGTGCTTAATGATGGTTTTTGGGAAATCTATGATCTAACCGGGTTTAGGGGGGGGGAACCTATTTTCGATGAAGATGATGCAGAGGAAGATGCTGCAATCACAGCAGATGGATCTATCTTTTGCATTTCAAACGATCGAGAGGAACTCATAGAAATATGGGACACAAGTACTCCCCAGGAATCTGTTCTGGCGAGTACCATCGAATTAAACTGCCGAGATATTTTCCTAACTGAAAACCTATTATACTGTCAGGGAGATGAACTTCGTATATACAACCTTGAAAACTTGGAAGAGCCACGATTGATTAGCACACTGGACGATTTAGTCGGGTTCGGAATCAAGGTGGATGGTGATTTGGCATTTGTTCATACATCACAGGAAGAAATGGCTGGCATACAACTCATAAACATCTCTGATCCGGAAAATCCCGCAATGCTTTCGTTTTGCGACAGCCCTGGTCATATATACGATTTTGATGTACAGAACGGTTTTATCTATTTAGCTTGTGGGAGGGATCACGGGATGATTTTGATTGATGCAACTGACCCTGAAAATCCTGAACAAGCTGGATTTTACGACACACGTGGAAGATGTTACAGCGTTGCTGCAAATGAACAATTCGCTTATGTCGCTGATGGATATAACCTTGGTGTGTTTGACTGTTCAGCCGCTCTGGGGATCAATGCTCCGCCTCAATGGTCGGTCTTGCCTGGAGGTATTGTAGTATTCTCGGAGACCGATACTGCGAGATTTGACATAGCAGTTTCGGATATTAATGATGATGAAATAACTATCACGATGGAAATGGAAGAGTTCCCGGAAGAGGCACAATTTATCGACAATGGAGACGGGACAGCCCATTTCGAGTGGATCACCAACTATGAAGATGCCGGCAATCACACCGGCAGGCTCCGCGCCTCTGATGGAGTGCATGAGATAAACCGCCCATTGCGGGTCAGGATTGAAAACACAAACTGTTCTCCACAACCATTTGACCTGAATCTGCCTGAGAACAATACTATCCTGCGAAACTTTAGAGCAACTTTCCAGTGGAATCCATCAGTTGACATAGATGCCGACACAATTAATTATAAATTATATCTGAGATTTCCATTTCAAGAAAGAGATACATTATTTAGCTGGGATGCAGGATCAGACATTATTTACAGGTCATCAAATTTAGAATTTATCCTGAATCGCCTCGACCTCGCGCAGGACACTACGAGAGTCATCTGGTACTTAACTGCGTCCGACACAGAGTTCACAGTTCAATCCAACCAGACTTGGACTGTTATACTACCTCCCACTCTGGGGATTCCTGAAAAGAACGAGAATCTCCCAACCGAGATAACAATGCTTCAACCCTACCCTAATCCATTTAATAATCAGGTGACGGTGAAATTTGGATTGCCTGTTAGACAGTTTACAAATGTCAGTATTTACGACCAACGAGGAAGATTGAATGAAAATCTTGTCGAGGGTGAAATGGCTTCCGGCAACCATTCAATCAAATGGGATGCGAAAACTGCAACAGCAGGGATTTATTTCGTGAAGATGGAGTGTGGGGAATTTTCGGGTGTGCGGAAGGTCGTTTTAGTTAGATAATTCGACAAATTGTAGGGGCACATCGCATGTGCCCTTGTTAAATAAATCAGTACCTTTTGAATTGAAAATATAGTTCGTTTATCTTGGAAAAGGGTACGAGCGTCGTGCCCGTAC
>Ga0233430_1003776_pt1 | contig 14832 bp, 17 predicted proteins | sample SI_118_April2016_2_FD_179883 | JGI IMG/M metagenome (GOLD analysis project Ga0233430, IMG submission 179883) | Seawater microbial communities from Saanich Inlet, British Columbia, Canada - SI_118_April2016_150_MG | ecosystem: Environmental > Aquatic > Marine > Inlet | place: Canada: British... | reverse complement strand
AACTAGTTGAATGTTTCATCGTTTTGCTCCCATTTTTGATGGAGACTTGTGAGGATCAGGGTTTAGCACATGTTTTGAGTGGTTGCAATCCTCGCAAATCACCACTGTTTGTACTCACAGAAACAAAAAATGACACCCTGAGAGGTGTCACCTTGCTCCCAGTTTAGCTCTTTATTTTGTGTCGCGGCAAGTTGAGTTAAAGGACGACGTTTTAAGATACACTACCCTTTTGCCAAACAAAGCACATTCAATGGTATCGATGCTTCAATAAGGGCAATATGAAAAGTACAAGACGATCCGTTGAGTCGATAATAGGGGTATATCAGTGTTGCGGGGATTGGGGAGAATACCATACCGCGAAGGTAATACCTGATGATCCATGAAACCGGTTATGCAGCCTAATTCACTCGACTTTAACTACAGCACCTTTGTTATACGAGGATCATTTTTTGCCTGTCGACCGGTGTTGAACACCCTAATCTATAATCTTACCATGTCGAGCTGAATGTTGAGCTAGATATGATCCTTGGCCAGGTCTCCAATTTCTTTGAGTAGATTTTACGGCCCAAACATGGACACCAAAATCTGCTGCTCTATTTCCGTTCATCGCAGCCGCACGAATTATAGCATCCATGTCAGAAGGGACTGGATCAAAACCCACGTAAACGTTATTGTTATCAACTTCGACCCACGCCACCTCATCAATATCATTCAAATAACTGATTGCGTTTTTCACCTTACTCTGTCTGCTACTCGATGATTTTTGAGATTGTATCGCTTTGCTGGCTGAATTACTTGTACGCTTTTTGCCAGAATCCATTGTGCCAATATATACTATTAGTAAAAAAAACAATAGTGCACCAACCCAAACGACAGGCTTTCTCTGTTTCTTTTTAGGCATTTCCCGCTCCATTATAATTATTTTTAGACGATACTTTTCTCCGTATACCAAGTGCATATACAGACTGCCAAATCCCCCGATTCTATATTATATTTACTTTTCGTTTTGCCCCGCGACTAGCCATCCTAAGACAATAGTGAATATAATTAGCAATGTCCATTCGCCATAAACCATCATCAGTAGAGCTGGCGCAGTAAAAAATGTTAAAAACATTTTCAGCTTCTTGTTTATAGCTTCTTTCCTTTCCGCTATTTCTCATGGCGAGCAATATAAAGCTACAACCTATATCAGTAACATTTGAATAGCTTGCAACTCATACTGCCCAAACTATGTAAAAGAATTTGACTAGAGCTCACTATTTATAGAAGGATTGCAGTTCATCAGCATTGTTTGCATACAACGCTTCGGTTTAGGTTTTTTGGGCAAAACATTTTATTTATTCATCCTTAAGCAGAGCATTATATAATTCACACATAAACATACTTTTTTTTGCTCCTGAGCAATCCAAGTCAACCCAATTTTGAGAACCAATGTTTTCCCATAAACCGGTATGTCTTTTTTCTTTGTATCTAAGATAAAAGGAAAATTCTTGGTATTGCTTTTTTGACATATCAAGATAGATATATTTTTCACCATTTATTCTATTCGACGATTTGTCTTCATACTTAATATATAATAATATTAAGTCTTTTTCTTGATGGTTATCAATCCCTGTCCCAAATTCATATTGGACAACCTTGGTAATTTTGTAGCTCCATGAATCGTAGTTAAAAGTTGATTTAACTAAATCTTCTATTATAGGATTATTCAGAGGTTCTTCTTGTCCATACACAAAGGAATTGAATGTTAATAAAATTAAGGTTGCTAAAACCTGCATGATATTATTTTTCATAATAATTATAATTTCGGTTGGTTCTAATTAGGGTTGACATCGTTTGTGAAAATAAACATCGTTATAATTACCTGTATTATAGTGTTAATAATTACAAAATCATATAATCATCATAAAACCAGGAAGAATCCTAGCAATCCAGACAAAATTATCTAGGCTTAATTCCTCCGCCACTGGACAGGAGCCACTGAAGATCTGTCGTTCCCCATGGGCTGCCTCCACGTCGCCACCCTCGTCCATCAATACCATCACCTACATATGTTCCATTTTTAAGAACTGGAGTAGTCGAAGAGTATTTACCCTGGTTTATATTGTGCCAGTAGCCTTCCCACCACGTGGTTCGACCATCGGAGTTACCCCATCGGGCTTTGTTACTTTTGGGCGCAGGCATGACATATTCCCAACCCTGTTTTTGCATCTTTAAAGCAATATCAATTGTTACTTGGTCTACTGCAATATCTCCGCGTAAAGTCTTTGGGATGGGAGCACTGTCTTGCCCAAATGTGGAGTTGACGATTGCAAGCCACACAAATGCGGTAACAAACAAAAGTGAGACTTTTCGTATGTTGATGTGATTCATTTTGATACCCCTCTTTTCATAATTCATGTAAATTGATGCTCTTGGGTGTAATTACAGTATTCCTATTAATGCTAACCTAAGTTTTCGCATAAGTCTAGGTCCAACCGAGTGCAAGACAAGGTGCTCAACGTGATATATTATAAGAGTATGTTCCATAAATGATAATAGCCCAAATATCAATTAGCACCCATATTCCTTTATCGAAGCTAATAATAATTAATGGGTTAAAAAGGATTACAATTATAATGTGGTTAATAATAAGAAATCCAAGTAATTTTTCTTGTCTTTCGGTAAGAAAAGCTTCATTGCTATGAAAAGCTATCACGCTACAAAAAGCTACAACCAACCTCAATAAGTAATAATACCCCATTGGCATTGGTAGAATTGCAATAGCAAAAAGAGCGACTAAAACACCTGTTATTCCATATTTCATATACCCCCCTTAGCAGTAAGACTAGTGATATTACCTGAAAAATGATCCGTTAACCACAATAAAAGGAACGGGTAAAATATTAATTAATCTAGTTGCTAACCACCTTTTCAAGAGAGCCAGTTCACTCAAACTTCTAGCATTATTGTAAGTTATTAGAGCTAGTAATTGAAAATATTGAATCTACCTCAATCACTAAAACACTCTTTTTTTGATTATAAATGCTTCATTTCGCTTTTATATTCTCATAAGCAAATCGTATATACGTTAAATAGATACTACAACTTCGATAGCTGAAGCTGGGGGTCAATAATTGAAGAATCTTTCAAATTTATTAACAGGTATTCTTGCTGGGTACACGAGCTTTTATGGTATCACGGCTAATGCAAACACAGGCGACGATATGATATCGCCCCAAGATATGGTTTCTGACCCATCATTTGGTCAAATCCCGATTGATGCAACCGTTACCGCACCTGACTATATCTTAAGACTCCCTGATAGGGAAGCTTCTGGATTGTTTGCATCCCATCGATCCCACAGGTCACATTCATCTCACAGATCCCACTACTCGAGTGCTTCAAGCTCAAGAGGGTCATCTGGCTCAGGTTCAGGTGTAGCCATTGTTGCAGTTGCGGTCGGGGCTGCTTACTATTTAGGGCGCAAAAACAAGAAATAATCAAAACGCAATCATTTTTAACACAGCTTCAGTGTATTCCAATTGTTTGTGATTATCAAATAGATATTACTATGTTTTCACTGTCACGAATCGTCTTGTGAGAATATATTCGGCGTGACTGACACACCATTCTAAACAGTGATACTAAGTTTTGGGGGTCCTATGGACAAACTAGATAAAATGTTGAAAAGCGTGCTGGCTGGTTTTACAACCTTTTATGGTATATCGAGCAGTGCGGTTACTCTTCCCGCTGAACAGCCAGAATCAGGCGAAAGCAATGCTGAATTTTTAAAAAACACCAAAATTGACAATAAAATAAAAACTCCTGAATACATATTAGAGCTCCCTGATCGTGCAGAATCAGGCTTGTTTGCATCCCATCGATCCCACAGGTCACATTCATCTCACAGATCCCACTACTCAAGCCGTACTGGAGGTACTACTACTACACCGACAAAGAAATATACACCGGCACCTGCCGCCCCCGTATTGACTGACACAACTCTTGGTGTTCGCGTATTGAAGAAAGGAATGTCAGGTCCGGATGTCTTTGAATTGGAATCCCTACTTAAGAGGAATGGGTATAAGTTAATTAAGCCTGATCGGTATTTTGATGAAACTCTAGAGGTAATAGTAAAGGATTTTCAATCAAAGGCTGGAATTCCAGCTGATGGCACTGTTGGTCCACTCACAATACTGTACCTGAAACAGTGATGAAAGATAAATATACGATCAAGTCTAAGGGGGAATCAACCAGGGTCAAAATCTCTTGTGACTATCTCTCTTTAGACCAAGCTCATAAAGTTTGTTATAAATATTTAGATGAGTACCATATAGAGATATCGGAAACTCCTGGTTTTACGATTATTGGATTAGCCCCAATCCAAGAGCCTCTGGAGAAAGCAGAAGGGATTTTACTTACTAAACGGCTGTCCAATGATTTAGTCGAAGCACGAACTAGAGAAATTGTACATAGAGAAACAAAAAACATTCGCGATTTGATAATTGCCAAAGCGTTTTTTCATCTCTCCAAGTAATTCAAAACACCACTTTTTGTATGGGTAGGACATCCACAATAACTGAAAAAACCACCGATTACTTTATTTTACCGATGACCTTCAAGTCATTTGGTGATTCCTCTGAGATAATATCAAACATGGTTGGAGACTCTATTGTTTGTCCGAAAGGTACTGCTAACAGAATTGTAACCGGACAGCTAGAAACGTCTGAAAGTATTTACCATGATCTGGCGGCGAATTTCATCATAGGTCAAGGCGATATTGTACCGTATACGGATATTCTGGCATTAAGATTTAGGACAAAAAAAGCCTTCTTGAGTGAGTTTACGAGTCTACATATTTTTGTTGTAACTCTACGTTGTAATCAATCCTGTGTTTATTGCCAAGTAAATAGTCAAAACTGCAATCAAAAAGGGCTAGACATCTCCACTGACACACTCGATAAATCGATAGAATTGATGTTTAAATCACCCGCGAAGTCTTTAACAGTTGAATTTCAGGGTGGTGAAACTCTTCTAGCTTTTGATAAAATAAAGTATGCAGTAGAAAATATTGAATTATTGAATGTTGAGATGAATCGTACAATTAGTTACGTGATCTGCACTAATTTGCAGTCAGTTTCACCAGAAATTCTTGAGTATGTACAACATAAGAATATTCTACTTTCAACTTCTCTGGATGGTCCAAAGTCTTTACACAATAAGAACCGGCCACTTTATGGGGGGGATTCACACGATAGATTTGAAAGGGCACTCAGTCTATCTCGCCAACATATTGAAATGGACAATATTTCAGCACTGATTACAATTACTCGAGAGTCTTTCAATTATTCAAAAGAAATTGTGGATGAATATACTAGGCTGGGGTTTTCTAGCATATTTTTGCGACCACTCCATAACTATGGGCAAGCAGTACAGAATGCAGATGCTATTACTTACAGTGTGGAAGAGTTCCTTGAATTTTACAAAACAACACTAGATTACATAATTCAACAGAACTTATCCGGTGTAAACATTCGTGAGGAGTATTCGTCAATTATTCTTCGTAAAATTCTATCCCCCTTCTCTGTCGGTTTTACTGATTTAGAATCTCCGAATGGAGTGATAAACGCAGTGTTGGTTTATAACTATGATGGTAATGTCTATCCATCAGATGAAGCGAGAATGCTTTCAGAGTCTGGGGATGTTTCACTAAGATTGGGCAATGTACACACTGATTCATATGAAAATATTGTCCAAGGAGAACAAGCACAAAACCTTTCTCTTTTTTGGGCAAACGAAGCCCTTGCTGGTTGCTCAGAATGCCCATATATGATTTATTGTGGAGCAGACCCAATAGGGAATTATAACAATTACGGCGATTATTACGGCCGGAGATACAATGACAGCTTTTGTACACTAAACATGGGAATGATTGAGCATTTGTTTGACCTTATCAATTCTAGTGGGCTGGAAGTTAAATCGCTTCTTCAAAGCTGGGCCTTTAACTCAGCTCCGAATTTTCTTGGGGAGAAGCATTGAGATCATTCAAGGTCAAGACGAACGATTCCCATAAATCTCTTCTTGGTTGCATAGGGGAGCATACCAATAATGTTGGCGTTAAAATAAAAAATCTGTATGAGAGAATTGACGCTACAGGAAAGTTCGAAAACCTAATCGCGAATCTAGTATCAGACACCTCATTTTCATCACCAACAAGTGATGCTGGAATAATTGAGATCAAGATTACAAACCTGGATTCATTAGTACCGGGGACTGTGTTAAATGTTTCGGAACTCAATGTAGCTAACGTCCTTTATGATCCATCCTCAATGGACAACGCACTTTTTTGCACAAACAACTGCGATAATCTCTGTATCATGTGCTCGCAACCCCCTTTGGATCGAGAGGACTATCAGTTTTTCCATGATTTAAACTTAAAAATCGTTGATCTGATTGATTCCAATTGTCTTGTCTTAGGCCTGACGGGTGGAGAACCACTCCTACATCCCACTCTTTTTGCATGCTTGCTATCTCGCATTCGTGATAGGCTCCCGACCACACAAATTAATATTTTAACAAATGGTCGTGCTTTCTCGGATAGCCACTCGTGTAAAAGTATAGCAGAGGTCGCAAGCGAAAATTTTGTTTGGGAGATTCCTGTTCATTCCGACTCTTACGTAATACATGACCATATCGCTGGCAAGAATGGTGCTTTTCTAGAAACTTTCACAGGACTACTTAAGTTCTCAGAGTCAAGCCCAAGAATCTCTATCAGACACATTATCCAAAAATCTAACGCCACTCGTGTTAATGATTTTGCCCGATTTGTCTCAAAAAACTTACCTTTTGTTGAGAGCATTTCGTTTATGGGATTAGAATACGTTGGATATGCAAAAAAGAACTTAAATGAGATTCATTTAGACCTAAAAGTTCATCAAACAGAATTAGAAGCAGCGGTGTTTCTATTATCTTCATCTGGAATTAATGTTTCGATATTCAATTTACCTCTGTGTATGCTCAAAGAATCATTGTGGGATTATGCGTACAAATCCATTGATAGCCATAAGCGACATTATCTCCCAATATGCGATAAATGTTCAGTGATAAATGAATGTGGAGGGATATTTAGATCAAATGAAACAGTCTATTCAGATTCCATTCACCCTCTTTAGATTAATCCTAGCTTGCACAATATGGATAGCCCCATTATCGATTGAAGGTGGGGATCAAGAGACCTTTCCCTTAACGAGCGATGAGAGAGGTGAATCAATTTCGACTATTCTCCACTATGAAAGCGATTCGCCCAGTGACTTCTGGGTATATAGGGGATTCGTTGTAAAGTATTTATGTGATAAAAAGGTTCCAAAATTTACAATCCATAAGATATCTCCAAACCAATTGAGCATACCTGAGGGATTGCTAAGTGCGAAGCGCAGGAGCACCTTCTTTGTGGATGATCACCAAGCCCGTGAATGTTCCTCATTGCCATTTGACTATAAAGGGAGTGGGTATGATAGAGGACATTTAGTCCCAGCAGGTGATTTTGTTTGGGATCAACTCCTAAAAGATGAAACTTTTGTTTACTCAAACATATTTCCTCAAACAGCCAATCTGAACCGAGGGATCTGGAAGCATCTCGAGGAATGCATTCGGGAGTATTCTGCGAGCCATAAGACCGAGTTAATAATTATCACAGGTGGCACATATGAGGAGACTGGATCAATCACCATTGGGAAGCGGGGATTAGCTGTCCCGTCAAATACTTATAAAATTATCTATTCTCCTTCTGACCAAAAAATATGGTGCTATTTGTTTCCGAATGATTTCGACAACTTTAAAAGTATTGTGGATTACCAGGAAAGTGTTGACATGATTGAGTCCTTAGTAAGTGAGGATTTTTTTGATCTTCTTCCTGACAGCATTGAAGTCATTTTAGAATCAAATCTTCTAGAAAGTTTTTGTCGGTAGAGAGTAATATGAAGCAGTCTAAAAGAGCTCTACTCTGGTCACTAGCACTGTCTAATCCAGTTATTTTTATCTTAGCATTTAAAAGTTTTCTAATTGGCACAGCTGTCTCTACACTTTTTGTAATAACTATTCTACTATCCATTAAACACTTGAGGCGGGATTCCTTTACTCAGGTGTTTGTGCTAAACATTCTCACAATTCTGACTCTGTTTTTTTCTGGGGAGGTGATTTTTCGATATCTTTATCCACAATATATTATTCCTAATCTTTATGTATCTCATGGTGACTATTATTACAACATGCCAGAACTGGAACAAAAATTTGAAGATAAAGAATACACCTCATATTATTACACCAATACCCAGGGACATCGCATCTCAAAAACTTTAGACCCGAAAACAGAAATCCAAGCATGTGACTGGCTATTCTTGGGGGATTCTTATACGCAGGGAGCCCAGGTAAATTTTGAAGAACTTTACACGTCCATCTTACATGATATCTTCCCGTCAAAGACAATATTAAATGCTGGTATTAGCGGATTTGACATAGCCGAGGAATATAATTTGATGGCAACACTCTATAATGAGTTAAAGCCTTCGAGAGTGTTTATACAGGTCTGCAATTTTAATGATTTTATGAATATTGGTACTAACAGTTATTCATTGCTAGAACGATTATCATCTAGTTCTGATTTAGTACGATATGCTTTCTATGACTTTATATATAAAGGTCCAGATAATCTGCCTGCTGGAAGATGGGCCGAGCCTTTTTACCTTTCCGATAAAGACAATCGTGAGTTTAACATTTTCTATAAAGGACAGTCGGAGAAAAAGAAGTCCGATATAGAGGCATTTTTCAGCTATTTAGATAAAATTAAAATATTCCTAATGGATCGAAATGTTGACCTCACAATCATACAATTACCATCCAAAGAGGAAGCCTATCAGAGCTATTTTGATGAAGTCATCGAAGCATATACTCTGGACACAACACTTATCGACCTTAATTATCCCAATAAGATTTTAAAGAAGTGGGCCGATATTAATGAAGTCCAAGTGGTAGATGTGAAGAAATCAATAAATGAGATTCCAGAGAATATTTATTTTGATTTCGATGAACATCTTAACGTCTATGGTCACCGAGCATTAGCTGGAATAATTGCGTCTTCTTTGGATCAAGAAAGAAGCAAAAATAAGATCCGCAGATTGAGCAAGAGTAGCGCTGGCGATCGATACCCTTCATACATTAATGACAACACCCAAATTTTATATCAATCAATCAGAGCTGGCAATTTTGAAATACTAATTTCTGATAGTGGATTATCTGAAGAGAATCAAATCACCCATAATGAAGTGAATGATTTTCATCCAGTTTACTCTTCTGATCTTCGGGCTATCCTTTATTCTCAGGGTGATATTAACTATCAACGGACAAACATAATTTATTACGATATTCTTACTGGAAAGACCCTCGCCTTGACACCACAGACTTCAGAGTATGGAGCCATTCCGACCGAGATGACCGTTGCCGGAGATTATGCATACGCAGGCTGGGAATTTGATAGTGGTGAAAATAAATATACAAGATCCCGTATTGTTATGGCAAATATGCTGAGCAAGTCAAAGCATTATATTTCTCCAGAGAACCACAGTTCCTGGCGTCCTTCTTTTTCAAGTGATCGGTCTCTAATTGCTTATATCTCAGATGTGGAAGGAAATTATGATATCTTTTTATACAATAGATACCTAAACACAACCACTCAAATTACTAAAACCCCATATGATGAATGGGACCCATCATTTTCTAAGAACGACTCAATTATTGTATACGCTGCGAATCCAGATGACAACTTTGATCTTTTCATGGTAGATCTCTCTGTACAAGAAAGTACAAGATTAACTGAAACAATTGGTAACGAGTGGGACCCAAGTTTTGATGATCAGAATAGTAGGATCATATTCGCAGGTGACTACGGCCTAATTAATGGGATATACGAATTATCACTCCATTGATTTAAAATTTGAAGTAAATAAATGTATCTGATTGTGGCATTGAAAACACGATGAGTGAAAGAAGTACACAGTCCCATAAAAGTACTTCAGAATAGTACAATTTTTGGTCTTTTGAAAAATACTTTTTCATTTCCCCCGTCACTTCCAGAATTAGGAATATCCCGACTATCGCAGACAGAGATAGGACCCTAAGGTTTGAAATACTTGAACTGATTACTTGAGATATATAGGAAGGAATATTCAGGAAATATTCAATATTGGAGAGGGATTGTCCAATTTTAATGTAAATGGTTCCAGCTGTCGCAAGATCTGGTGCTCTAAAAAAGACCCAAGTGAGGGTGATCGCACCTAGCGTGAGAAATGTTTTCACCCCTCGAATCAGGAAGTGATATCCCCGAGTACTTGTCTTCGGAAACAATGTGCGAAAAGTGGAATACATTAAATAATATGTGGCATTCAGCAATCCCCACATAATAAAGTTTAATGTTGAAGCGTGCCACACGCTGCTTACCATAAATACAAGAAGTACTGAAAAGACTTTGCCAGATTTCTTCCCAAAAGAGGTAACCATTGGAATGTAGATATAATCCAATAGCCACCTGTAAAGCGAGGTATGCCATTTTCTCCAAAATATCTTGATGTTTGTTGCTGAGAGCGGATAATCAAAATTATTAGATATGTTAAAACCAATTATTCCTGCACTTCCTTTGGCGATATCACAATACCCAGAGAAATCAGCATAGAGCTGTATGAAAAAAAGAAACGTACCAAAGAGCAATGTAGCTCCTCCCACAATTTGATATTCACCATAAATGTGATCTACATATGGAGCGAGATTGTCAGCTATCACCATTTTCTTAAATATGCCCCAGACAATAAATTTAGCAGCTAGAACTAAGTTTTCGGGTCGAAAATAACGATACTCAACAATCTGTCTCATTAAATTACTCGCCCGCTCGATTGGTCCAGCGATAAGTTGTGGATAAAAGGAAAGATACAAAGCGTGGTCCCTTAGTCGAAAGTCCTTTACAAAGGCACCGTTCTTCACATCAATAAGAATCGAAACAGCTTGTAATGTAAAAAACGATAATCCGAGAGGTACTGCACCTAAATACTGTAGCCTAGACTGATTTTGATTTATAGAAACTGGTAGATGGGGTACCAAAAATTTATACAAAAGAAGTGGGATAATGATTGACAGGATTTGCAGGACTATTCGGAGTGAGGATTTCTCTTCTGCACCGACTTTTTTATTCTGCGTAATGAAATAAAACGAGAGAAAGACAACGTAGAACAAGTAGAACAAGTTGGTCAATGAATCAAATGAGAAGAAAACAAGACTAGCTGAGAGGAGTATAGCGATATGAAATTTAGGTTTAGATAGCCTAAGAAGTACATATGTAAGGAGTAGTAACCCTATGTATTCAATAGATGCGAAATGCATATTTTTCTATGTTTAGATTAGGAATAATGGTATACAGTTCAGATCTAAAATGTTAGCCAACTCACTCGAGATATTTAGAATCATGAGGTAGAAATTCATTTGCGGCGATAAGCCCATTGATCACACTGATCATTTTGTGATAGAGTTCTAATAGTCCTAAAATTTACCATATTGGGATGAATAGGTCCCTGAGGCACATGGACCTTTCCAGTTGTCTAATAAAATGTATCCCTTGACAATACCATTGGGCAACCAAACCCACCTGTCTATATAAAAAAGGTATTCATCTCCCATACATTCTGCGTTAGCCTTCCCTGGTCCAAGAGTGTGAATAAGTTCCTGCTTCGTCATCCCACTATGTACATTAGAGAAAGTAACTCTATCTGCCGCTCTACTCTTGAATTTACCATATTGGGATGAATAGGTCCCTGAGGCACATGGACCTTTCCAGTTGTCTAATAAAATGTATCCCTTGACAATACCATTGGGCAACCAAACCCACCTGTCTATATAAAAAAGGTATTCATCTCCCATACATTCTGCGTTAGCCTTCCCTGGTCCAAGAGTGTGAATAAGTTCCTGTTTGGTCATCCCAGCTGCAACTTTACTAAAATCATTACACAACAATTGAGATGCAATCATCGTTAGCAGAAACAAGTGCAAATAAAATATCCTCATCTGGCCATCCTATTTTTCTTCTTTAAATGATTTGGATAGGGATGAAGCAATTAATCCCGTCGGCACAGCCACAATGCCTAATCCAATGAAAACAATAAATGAGGCAAATATTTTACCCCCAACAGTAACCGGATACACGTCACCATACCCTACAGTTGTAAGGGTAGCAACTGCCCACCAAAGACAATGGAATACTGATTTAAAAGCCTCAGGTTGAACTTCATTTTCGAAATAGTAAATCCCAACCGCAGATACATAAAGGACAAACATTGCAGCCATCAGAAATACAATAAATTCATCTTTCACATCCATAAATGCTCTCTGGAGGCGATCAGCAGCCTTACTGAATTGCAGTAATTTGAATGCCCTGAAAAGCCTAAAGAGTCTGAATACTCTCACTGAACGCAAGTCTACACCCGTACTTAGGTAAAATGGCAAAATAGCCAAAATATCGATTATACCATAAAAGCTAAAAATGTACTGTAGTTTTCTACTTGATACAGCCACCCTAAGTATGTACTCTACTGTGAAAATCGTTATAGTCGTAACTTCTAAATATCTTAACCACATTATCATGTCGTTAGAAAGATCCGGAAGAGTCTCCACAGAAAAGGAGATGAGAGAGAGTAGTATCATAAATTGGATGAAAAAATCCAATACCTTCCCTGCTGTTGTTTCGCGAGTTTCAATAATTTGTTTCAAATTCATATGTCCACCTAAAATGCTATCCATATGGCTCTTCTTGAAAAAGCATTCATTTGTAAATTGTATCCATCCACATCATTATCTTTAACCAATCCCTGCATGTGAGTCTGCTCTAAGCCTTTGAGGGAAACATTTCATCCCAACTCTTTATAGTCTGATATGTAGTGAAAAACATCAGGGATAATACCGTATTCAACCTGTTGTTTTGGCTGAATGCAGGTTGAAGCAGTTGAGGGGTGCTCACCGGATGCCATCGCATACATGCCTGTGCATCCTCGCTTATCGAAATTGTGAATATCACCTAGGTCAGACCATTCGTATAAATTTAGTGCATATACACATATCCATCGCCCATGGTCTGATTGCGTCCAGATACAAATATACTGCATTTTACCATTGCATGTAACGATTGAATCAAAGACATCATTTTGTAGTGCAACAAGTATGGAGTGCGTGAATGCATATGCCGATTCGGGAATTGGAGATATTGAAGCAAAACCGTTAACCATTTTACCAACTGGAAAGGGTAAAACTGTAGAAAAGGTACTTTCTGGAGACAGGTATGATTTATATAGTGCGGCATGAAAGCCTCGTATCCATCTTCTGACAATCGGCTCTAGCACAACATTTTGCAGAATTCCTGTCCCTCGCATATCCCCAAGTGTCACTTTACTGATATCCAGTAAGGTTTGACGTTCAGGAGGTGCTTTACCTCGCACAAGACTCACAAGTTGTCCGATGATTTGGTCGTCGTCAGATCGAATATTGTTACACGATTCATGCGATAGAAGTTTTAAAGGAGGATTGCGGTCTTCCTTTGCAAAAATATTCTCAGGTGGTACATGATCCTTATCAAGTTTATCTCCATCACCAAATTCTTTGCCACACAAATAGCAGAATTTAAAAGAGCTCACATTTCTTAATGCTTTCTGATTCACTACTATCCGAGGCATATTTATTTCACTTAATTCCTTTTAGGCTGTAAATACACCTGACCAAGAATTGTTTTATGTGATTCTAGCAACATTGAAGGATGGGTTTCTTACAGGTCAAGGGTTTGACTTTCGAAATTCATCGGCCATTCGATGGTATTTTCTTAGAACTTCCATAGGCCAATTTGAATAAACATCCCCCCCTTCGAGGTGGGCGATCCCTCTCGCTCCTGAAGGTTGTGATCCTATCTCGATATTTGAAGTGTAGGTAATGCTGCCCATCATAAACACTTCGCCGCTTTCTACACTTATGATTTTAATTTTGTCACTGTTCATCATGATGATAAAATTGGCAAGAGAGTTAACATACGATGTCCCGCGTATGTCCAATATAGCTTGTGCTCCTACTAATTGACCAATTTCAATTGGGTTCTCAGATAGTCCTGAAAGAGCTAATTTGTGTTCTGAAAGTATCAATTGTAGTGCAGCACGTGTAATAACATTGTATCCTGCCAATATCAATCCTTCCTCATAACGCTCAGTCAGAGAACTATCCCCAGAGATGATGAAAGTATGAATTTCCTGATGGCTGGCCCAATTATTGAAAGTGTAGCTAGTATCTATTGGTGAATACTCCTTGTCAATCTTTACTTCGACCTTAGTCTGCTGACTTATTACATTTGGATCCGCGTTTATCCCACGAGTAGTGGGGCCACATGAGGAGAGAACAAGTAGAAGAATGACGAATATCATTGACTGCAATTCTACTTTATTATTGCCTTTCATAAGACCCTCTTTGCTAAATGTTTACTAACAGCCCTCGATTGGATTAACATGAATCACAATCTGTTTTCATCTAACGTGCTCGGCTCGAGCCGCCTCACCAGTCATATGCTCTCTGCACTTCGGACACGAATGATTGGCATCCCATGGTTAACACTTATACTTAACTCGCAACTTCTCGGCATCCCCAATCACCTTCAGATCCTCAGGACCATACCCATGTTCCAGCCACATCCAGTCATCACCTGAGTAGTCGAGGATTCTGTGGAGAGTGAGTTCATCGAGCTTTAGTTCACCGGTTGCGTATGCTTCAAACATTGGCACCTCT
>Ga0233430_1003774_pt1 | contig 14841 bp, 12 predicted proteins | sample SI_118_April2016_2_FD_179883 | JGI IMG/M metagenome (GOLD analysis project Ga0233430, IMG submission 179883) | Seawater microbial communities from Saanich Inlet, British Columbia, Canada - SI_118_April2016_150_MG | ecosystem: Environmental > Aquatic > Marine > Inlet | place: Canada: British... | reverse complement strand
ATGCTAACTTGCTGATAGAGTTAATAACTCCTATAGCGATGGATAAAGAGTTGCGATTTGCTATAAGAGAAGGCGGAAAAACCGTAGGTGCTGGTGTTGTTACTAAAATAATTGAATAATTGAATTAGGGTGCGATGGCGAACTATATAACTTTAGCGTGTACAGAGTGTAGCAGCAGGAATTATAGAACAAGTAAGAAGGCGAAGCAGGTGGAGCGCTTGGAGTTGAAAAAATTCTGTAAATTTTGTAGAGCGCATACGCCACATAAAGAACAAAAAAAATAGAAAGAGAAAGGTCTGTAGCTCTAATCGGCTAGAGCACCGGATTCCAAATCCGGGTGTTGGGGGTTCGAATCCCTCCAGACCTGCCAGAATATTTTACCGATAGAGTAGCGAGTATGACATTTCAGATTTATAGAAAAGGAGTAGGCGTATACGCAAGGGGCGCAGTGGCGGGTCTTTTTGGCCTTGCTTCGATATTTGCGGCGTACTCTCTGTATGGGGCATTGATAGACCTTCCTGAGTTCTACGCAGGTGCTAGGGTTCCTTTGCTGGGTATTCGTTTGACTTGGGGTGGTGTGGGGGCGTGTTCTCTTTTTGTTTTGTGCGGTGTGTTTATTTGTGTGTTTACAACTGGTTTCGAGGTGGGGCTTAAGGGGCTGGATAATAAGTCCAAAAAAGCAGTTGAGTTTTTTATAGAAACGCAGGCTGAGCTTCAAAAAGTTTCATGGCCGACAAGGAGTGAATTGGTAGGCTCAACAATTGTTGTTGTTGTCTGTCTGGTTGTGTTGGGCGTTTACGTTTTCTTTGTTGACTGGGTAGTGTCTACTTTTATGAAAGCTATAGATATATTGTAAAGTGGTTTTTGCATTCGGGTTTAAGGGGTAGTAGTGTAGGTTTTTTTGGATCTTGGTCCGCGTCTATTCTAACATCGTTTGAGTCGCTCCAGCCATTTATCTGCTAATTATGCATCTGTAGGATTCAGATTATATATTAGAGTTGGGTTTTTTTAGTGTTTAGGCGAAAATTTGGATTATGGCTAAAAAGTGGTTTGTGCTTCGTGTTCAAAGTAACAAAGAGGATAAAGTTAAGGGCGATTTAGAGAAGCGCATTAAAATCCAAGAGATTGAAAGCCTTGTGCCGCAGATTCTGGTTCCGGGTGAAAAGGTTTCTGAGATCAAAGGCGGTAAGAAAAGAGTAGTAGAAAGAAAGATATATCCTGGCTATGTAATGGCAGAGATTGAGGTTGGTGAAAAGGGAGAGATTCCGGAAGAAGTTTGGTATATGATTCGTGATGTTCCTGGGGCCGGAGATTTTGTTGGTGGTGATAACAAGCCGATTGCAATGCAGGATAGTGAAGTTGAAAAGTTGTTGAAAGAGGCAGAACAAGGCGAAGATAAGCCGAAAGCAGAGATAGATTTTCATGTTGGGGATCGTGTAAGGGTTAAAGAAGGTCCTTTTGAGAATTTTGAAGGAGTGGTTGAGGAGGTCTTGCCGACTAGTGGGTGTTTGAAGCTAATGCTTACGATTTTTGGTCGACCTACTCCTGTAGAGCTTGAATATTGGCAGGTTGAAGCGTTATAGTGTGTATTTTTTTTGTATAGGAGCTTTTAATGGCGAAAGAAGCTGTCGCTAAGATAAAATTACAAATTCCTGGAGGGCAGGCAACGCCGGCTCCTCCTGTTGGTCCAGCATTGGGGCAGCATGGGGTTAATATCGGTCAGTTTGTTACTCAGTTTAATGAGAAGACAAAAGATGCGCAGGGAATGACATTGCCTGTTGAGATCTCTGTCTTTAAGGATAAGTCTTTCACTTTTATTATTAAGTCTCCGCCTGCTGCTGTGTTGCTCAAAAAAGCGGTTGGTATAGCAAAGGGTTCGTCTGAGCCGAACAGAGAAAAGGTAGGCAGTGTTACGAAGGCGCAGGTTGAAGAGATTGCAAAAATAAAATTGGCAGATCTTAATGTTAACAAAATTGATATGGCTGCAAGGATAATTGAAGGCACTGCTCATTCTATGGGCATAAAGGTTGAAGGTTAAGACTATTTTGGTTTATGAAGGAAACTAATAATGAGGTTTAGAGGTAAGCGTTATACTGAATCAAGTAAGACGGTTGAAAAAAATAAAGAGTATGGAGTCGGTGAGGCGGTATCGCTTGTTAAGGCATTTAAGGCGGCCAAATTCGATGAAGCGGTTGATATTGTTATGAAACTGGGTGTTGATCCAAAGCATTCGGATCAATTGGTTCGAGGATCATTTTCATTGCCTAAAGGAATTGGAAAAGAAGTTAGGGTTGTGGTATTCGCTGGTAGCGATGACAAGGTTGAGGTGGCGCAGAAGGCTGGCGCCATTGAGGCTGGTGGTGATGATTTGCTGAAAAAAGTAGAGGGGGGCTGGTTGGATTTTGATGTCGCGATTTCTACGCCAGATATGATGGGAAAAGTAGGTAAATTGGGTAGGGTGTTGGGTCCACAGGGTAAGATGCCGTCGCCAAAATCAGGTACCGTAACGAATGATATCCTTAACGCGGTTAAGGAATTCAGGGAGGGGAAGATAGAGTATAGAACTGATGCTGGTGGAAATGTTCATGCTCCGGTAGGAAAGGTTTCGTTCCCTGATAGCGATTTAATTGAAAATGTTGAGTCGTTTATAAACCATATTGTCAGTAATAGGCCGCCTGCGGCAAAAGGTGTATTTGTTCAGAAAATATCAATTTCATCCTCTATGGGCCCAGGAGTTAGAGTAATTCTGGCTGCATAGTCAAACTATTTTTAAAGTAATAAAAAAATGTCTAAAGCATTAAAAAAATTAATTGTAGAAGAGCTTGTTGCTGATTACAAGAATAGAAAAAACCTGGTTTTAGTAAACTTTAAAGGTATAGATGCTCAGCAGACCAATGTCTTGAAGAGGGATCTGGGTGAGAAAAATATTAGTGCGAGGGTTGTAAAAAATTCGCTTGCAGCTATTGCATTCAAAGAGGTAGGGATTTCAGGGCTGGGGCAGATACTTGCGGCGCCTACAGTTGTTGCGACCAATGATGACGATGCTGTAGAGTTGGCGAAAACTTTAAAAAAGTGTTCTAAGGAAATACCGGGTTTTGATATTGTGGGTGGATGGGTAGATGGGGAGCTGATGTCAGTTGAGGATCTTAGCGTCTTGGCGTCGATTCCACCTAAAGAAGTAGTTCTGACGCAAATAGTATGTGCGTTCAATGCTCCTGCGGTTCAGTTGGCAACCGTATTCAACGCTACAGCGAGTAAGCTTTGTCAGGTTTTGCATGCAATAAAAGAAAAAAAGAGTGAAGTTTAACATATAGTAAAGATTGAAAGGTAAAAGGAGAATATAATGACAACGGATACGGAATTAGAGAAAACGGAGTATACTGAAAAAATTACTCAGGTGCTAGAGCTGGTAGAGGGGATGAGTTTGCTTGAGGCTTCTCAGTTGGTTAAGGCGTTTGAGGAAAAGTTTGGAGTTTCTGCTTCTGCTGTAATGGCTGCTCCTGCTGCAGGTATGGCAGCCGCTGGAGGTGGAGAGGCTGCTGCAGAGGAAAAAAGTGAATTTGATGTTGTGCTGAAGGAGGTTGGTGCTAACAAAATACAGGTTATTAAAGCTGTTCGTGCAGAAACAGCGCTTGGGTTGAAAGAGGCTAAGGCATTGGTTGATGCAGCGCCGAAGGCGATAAAAGAAGCTGTTGCTAAGGAAGAAGCAGAGAAAATTAAGAAGGCATTGGAAGACGCAGGTGCGGTTGTAGAACTTGCATAAGATATTTGTAAAACGTTGTTTGGTGGAATAAGTATGAAAAAGATGGATATAAGAAATTATAGTAAGGTTGCAGATGTGATTGAGTTTCCTAATCTGATTAGGACACAGACTAAATCCTATTCTGCATTTTTGCAGGAAGATACACTCCCTCACAAACGTGAAGATCGTGGGCTAGAGGCGATTTTACGGGAGACATTTCCGATTATAAACTATGATGAGACGGTGTCCCTTGAGTATTTGAAATACGAAATAGGGAAGCCGCGTTATACGCCAGATGAATGTAGGAAATTAAAATTAATTTATGGTAAGCCTCTCAGGGTCTGGCTGAGATTAAATAAGGATGAGCCGGTAGAGGAAGCAGTATACCTTGGGGAAGTTCCTGTAATGATTGGTGGTGGTGAATTTATAATCAACGGAACAGAGAGGGTTATTGTGACTCAGCTTCACAGGTCGCCAGGTGTCGATTTCGTTGAGGATTTGAGTGCAGAAAAGAGGATGCATTCCTGCAGGATTATCCCGGAAAGAGGTAGCTGGATTGAGATGGAAGTTGGCAAGAAAGTCGTATTAACCACAAGGGTTGATCAGAGTGGTAAATTTCCTGCAACTTGTTTCCTGAGGGCTATGTCAGAAAAATATTCAAAAGACGAAGATATTATTAGGGTTTTCTATGATACAGAAATGGTTAGCATTAAGGACTCTGCTTCTGTAGCCAAGCTAAAGGATAAATATATAGTGGGTCGATTGATAAACCCGCAAACTGGTGAAATTATATTAGAGGCTGGACGCCAGATAACTGAGGATGTTGTTGGAATAATAGCGAACTCAAATCTAAAGAAGGTTGAAGTTATTATAAATATGGTTGATCCGTTGATACTTAATACTCTGGAAACGGATTATACAGAATCACACGAAGATGCTTTGCTAAAGGTATACACAAGATTTAGGCCTGGTAATCCGCAGCAGCTGGACAAGGCCAGGCAGCTTTTTCATGATAAATTTTTCGATTCAAAAAGATACAAACTTGGTCCTGTGGGACGTTTCAGGCTGAATAGAAAGTTGGGGCAAGAGGTGTCTGCCGATGAGATGACGTTGAAGCCTGAAGATTATATAAATTGCATTAAGTATATTACAACGCTTAGAAATGATGAGGGAAGTATTGACGATATAGATCACCTTGGTAATAGGCGTCTTCGAACTATTGATGAGTTGTTTGGTGAAGAGTTGCGTAAGGGTTTTCTCAAGCTTAGGAGAACTGTTCAGGAAAGAATGAACACCAAGGATTATGAGCTGTTGACGCCGAGAATCCTCATAAACTCTAGAACAATATTTTCTGCTATAGAATATTTCTTTAGTCGTGGTGAACTTTCCCAGGTTTTAGATCAGACTAATCCTTTGGCGCAGCTTACACATGAGCGACGATTGAGTGCCTTGGGGCCAGGTGGTCTCAATAGAAAGAGGGCTGGCTTTGAAGTTAGAGATGTTCATATCTCGCATTACGGGCGTATATGTCCTATTGAGACACCAGAAGGTACAAATATTGGTTTGATTGCATCATTAAGTATATATGCATCTACAGACGATTATGGATTCTTGATATCCCCATACATGAAGATCGATAAGGGTAAGATGACAAATGAAATTGTATACCTTCGTGCTGATCAAGAAGAGGGTAAGCATCTTGCACCGGCTGACACAAATGCATGTTTTGAGAAAAATGCTTCAAATACTGAGCTCCTTGCGCGTTTTAGTGGTGATTTTAAACTGGTGGATGCGAAGGAAGTTGATTATATGGATGTGTCTCCGAAGCAGTTAGTAGGTGTGTCTACAAGCCTGATTCCGTTTCTTGAGCATAGCGATGCGAACAGGGCATTAATGGGTTCAAACATGCAAAGGCAAGCCGTACCGCTTTTGCGTACGGAGCCGCCTCTTATTGCTACGGGAATGGAGAAGATTGTTGCGCAGAATTCCAGCATGGTTGTTCGTGCGGAAAAAGCTGGTACGGTTACTAAAGTAGAGGGAGACAGGATAGTAATTAACGATAATGATGTATATGATTTGAGAAAATATGTCGGTTTGAACGAGGGGACGTGTTTAAACCAGAAGCCTATTGTGGCAGATGGACAAAAGGTAAAAAAGGATGAGGTAATTGCAGACGGAGCGGCTACTTGTAATGGCGAATTGAGCTTGGGTAAGAACGTGTTGGTTGCCTTCATGACATGGGATGGCTATAATTTTGAAGATGCTATGGTTATAAGCGAAGAGTTGCTTAAAAAAGATTGCTATACATCGATACATAGAGATGAGTTTGAGGTTGAGATTAGGGAGACAACCCTAGGGAGAGAAGAATTTACCAGGGATATACCGAATGTTTCAGAAAAGGCGCTCAGTAATTTAGACGAAAATGGAGTGATCCGTATTGGGACACATGTAAGGCAGGGAGACATTCTAGTTGGAAAAATTGCACCAAAGAGCAGAAGCGAACTGTCTCCGGAAGAGAAGCTGTTGTATGCGATTTTTGGTAGAGCAGGGGAGGACGTCAAGAATGTTTCTTTGGAAGTGCCATCCGGTGTTGAAGGGATTGTAATAAATACACAGCTTTTTTCTCGAAGGGCTAATCTCTCAGACGAAAAAAAGAAGAAAATTGAGAATGAAGCAATAAGTGTCGAGGCGGAATTTGATAAGGCTATATCGATAGAGTTTGTCAAAATGATTAAAGAACTGGAAGGGGTTTTTGGCGGGGTTCTTGTAAGCTTGGAGACTAATAAGCCGTTGAATGTATCTGATGCAACGGATGTCGCGCATGTTCTTGAGTTGCAAGAACAATTTGATATTAGGGCTTTTGATTCAGGTGGTAATAAAAAGAAAAGTGACAGCGCGTTAAGTATTTGCGATGAATATAATGGCAAGATTGAATCTTTGTTGGAAGACAAGAATTCAAAAATAAGCCAATTAAAAAGAGGTGATGAATTACCAAGTGGTGTGTTAGAGGTAGCAAAAATTTCCATTGCAACTAAAAGAAGGCTGTCAGTTGGCGATAAAATGGCAGGAAGGCATGGTAACAAAGGGGTTATTGCTAAAATTCTGCCCGTGGAAGATATGCCATGTCTGGAAGATGGAACGCCAGTCGAAATGGTCCTGAATCCCCTGGGTGTTCCTTCCAGGATGAATGTGGGCCAAATAATGGAGACTCACTTGGGTTGGGCGGCAAAGAAACTAAATTTTCAGGCAGTTACGCCCATTTTTGATGGAGCTAAAGAGTCTGAAATAAGGGATACCTTAAAGGAGGCTGGGTTGCCAGAGGACGGTAAAGCTGTTTTGTATAATGGGCGTACGGGAGAGCCCTTTGATCAAACGGTGGCAGTTGGATATATGTATATGTTGAAGTTGCATCACTTGGTTGATGAAAAGGTGCATGCCAGAGCTACGGGACCGTATTCGTTGATAACGCAACAGCCTCTTGGAGGAAAAGCAAGATTTGGTGGTCAGCGATTTGGAGAAATGGAAGTATGGGCATTAGAGGCTTACGGGGCTGCTTACAACTTACAGGAACTTCTGACAGTAAAAAGTGATGATGTAGAGGGACGTACAAGGATATATGAGTCTATGGTAAAGGGTAAAAATACATTGGAAGCAGGAACTCCTGCTTCGTTCGAGGTGCTTTCAAAAGAGGTCGAGGGGCTTGGGCTTGCCTTGACGTTGGAGAAAGAGGACGTGATTTAGGCGCATTTGGTAGCTGTGGGATTTTTGTTAAGTGAAGGTTTGAAGTATTTGGGTTTTTCCTCTCTTTATTAATTAAAGGATAAAAATTATGGCAGTTGGTACATATGAAAAGATAAACGAATACAGTTCGGTGAGGATATCTTTGGCATCAACAGAGGATGTTAAGTCCAAGTCATATGGTGAGGTAAAAAAACCGGAAACTATAAATTATCGTACATATCGAGCGGAGAAGGATGGCTTGTTTTGTGAAAGGATTTTCGGCCCAGAGCGAAATTGGGAATGCTTTTGCGGAAAATATAAAGGAATAAAACATAAGGGTATTGTGTGTGATAGGTGTGGGGTTAAGGTAACTCATTCTCGTGTAAGAAGGAAAAGGATGGGTCATATTGGATTAGCAGCGCCAATTGTGCATATTTGGTTTTTTAAGGCCATGCCTTCGAGGATTGGAACGCTTCTGGGCATGAAAACTAATGTCTTGGAGAGGATCATTTATTTCCAGGGTTATATGGTTATAGATCCGGGAAGCACACCGCTTAAAGAATATCAATTATTGTCTGTGGACGAGTATGCAGAGGCGCAGGAATTATACGGAGAGAGTGGCTTTATTGCGGACATGGGTGCCGAGGCTATTCGAACAGTGCTAAAGAATCTGGATTTGGAAAAAACTTCGCAAGATCTCAGGGTGGCGCTTACAGAAACAAAATCAAAACAAAGAACAAAAGATATAATTAAGAGACTGGCAATTGTTGAAGCGTTTAGGGATTCTGGAAACGAACCAGAGTGGATGGTTATGGACGCTGTGCCGGTAATTCCTCCTGATCTAAGGCCATTAGTGTTGTTGGAAAGTGGTGATTTTGCCAGTTCAGATCTTAATGATCTTTACAGGCGTATAATTAATCGAAACAATCGTCTTAAAAAACTTATAGATCTTAATGCGCCAGAGGTCATAATACGTAATGAGAAAAGAATGTTGCAGCAGGCAGTGGACGCCTTGTTTGATAATGGGAGGGGAAAACGTCCTATTCTGGGAAGTAATAGCCGTCCTTTAAAATCTCTGACAGATATGATCAAGGGTAAGCAGGGGAGATTCAGGGAAAATTTGCTTGGTAAGAGAGTTGATTATTCTGCGCGTTCTGTAATTGTTGTGGGTCCGGAGCAAAAACTAAGTCAATGTGGTATTCCCAAAAAGATTGCGTTGGAACTGTTTCAGCCATTTATAATTAGGCGTTTAAGAGAAATTGGGTTAGCAGATACAATAAAAAGTGCAAAAAAAATGTTGGTAAGGCAAGACGAGGAAGTCTGGGATATTCTTGATGATGTAGTAAGGAAGCATCTAGTTTTACTTAATAGAGCTCCTACATTACATCGCATGGGAATTCAGGCCTTCGAGCCAATTCTCGTAGAAGGGAATGCGATCAAGCTTCATCCATTGGTGTGTCGCGGTTTCAATGCTGACTTTGATGGGGACCAAATGGCAGTACATTTACCTCTATCTATTGAGGCACAAATCGAAGCAAGAACACTGATGTTATCGACTAACAATATTTTCTCTCCTGCATCTGGAGAACCAGTGATTACTCCTTCGCAGGATATTGTTCTGGGCATATATTATTTGACTACAATGGTCGCTGCGAAAGAAGACGAAGATAAGCTAAAAAGCTTCAGTAGTTATGATGAAGTATTAATGGCTTATGAACTAAAGAAAGTAAAAGTTCATACTCAAATCAAGCTCAGGTTAGACGCTGGCAAGATCATTAAAACTGATGATGGAGAGCAGGTTGCGCAGGGGCTATGTGTTGCGACTGTAGGACGTGTTGTCTTTAACGAGACCTTGCCTCCTGAACTACCATTTTATAACTATCCTCTTGATCATCAGTCAATAAAAAGCGTTGTCCAGGATTGCTATAAAATACTTGGAAAGGGAGCGACTATTGATCTGTTGGACAAAATAAAAGAGATAGGTTTTAAGGAGTGTACGAAAGCAGGTCTCTCTCTCTCTCTAATGGATTTAAAAATGCCTAAGAAGAAGGCACAAATATTGGAGAAGACTCAGAAGGAAGTAGAAAAAACACAAAAACTGTACCATAGGGGCATAATTACCGAGGGTGAAAGATATAATCAAGTTATTGATACCTGGACATATGCCGGTGAAATGGTGGCAGAAGAGATGTTGGACGAGCTCAAAAATGATATAAGAGACGGGAAGGTATACGTTAATCCAATATATTTGATGTCTGCGTCAGGTGCCAGGGGAAGTACTCAGCAGTTGAGGCAGCTTGCCGGTATGAGAGGTTTAATGGCAAAGCCATCAGGTAAGATAATAGAGACACCAATTAAAGCTAACTTTCGTGAAGGGTTAAGCGTGTTAGAGTATTTCAGTTCAACACATGGTGCAAGGAAAGGGTTGGCTGATACTGCTTTAAAAACAGCAGATTCCGGGTATTTAACCAGAAAACTTGCAGATGTCGCACAGAACGTCATTATAACTTCTTCTGACTGTGGAACAGTTAATGGGATTAGTAAGAGTGCGGTATATAGAGGTGATCGTGTAGAGGTTCCTCTTCACAGGATTATAACTGGCAGAGTGTCTCTGAACAACATTGTTGATTTGATTAAAGACGAAGAGATTGTCAGGGAAAATGAACTTATTACGGAAGAAAAGGCAAAGAAGATTGAAGCATTAGGATATGAAAAAATTCGCGTACGTTCTCCATTGACATGTGAAGTGGCTCAAGGTATGTGTGTCAAGTGTTTTGGTATGGATCTTTCTAAGGGCAGGATGATAGAAGAAGGTACTGCGGCAGGAATAATTGCAGCGGAGTCAATTGGAGAACCTGGTACTCAGTTGACAATGAAAACATTTCATATTGGCGGAACTGCAACGCGATCAATTGAGGAGTCAGAAATAAGGGTGAGGAGAGCGGGTAGGGTTAACTATAGTGAAAACCTGAATGTGGTAGAAAACCCAGATGGAGAAAATATTACTCTTAGTGGTAATGGAGAGATATTTATTGTAAATGATAAAGGGCGCCAGATTGAAAACCATGCTGTGCCGCTTGGTGCAGTAGTTTTGGTAAAAGATAATGAAAAAATTGCGGTGAATAGGACAATTGTCAAATGGGATCCTCATATGACACCAATTCTTGCAGAGATAGCTGGTAAGGTCCGTTTTGAAGATATAATAGAAAATAAAACCATGCGGAAGGAATATGATTCTGTAACGCGAATTAAGAGAAAAGTGATTGTAGAGCATAAGGGAGATCTTCATCCTCAAATAATTCTTGAAGATAGTGCTGGAAAAATACAGGGACTCTATCCAATACCGGAAAAGGCACATATAGAAGTAGAAGAGAATGCAAAGGTTATTGCTGGTACGCTTCTTGCCAAAACGCCAAGAGAGATTGCGCGAACAGAGGATATAACTGGTGGATTGCCCAGAGTGTCAGAGATTTTTGAGGCAAGAAGGCCGAAGGATCCCGCGGTAATGAGTGAAATAGATGGAATAATTGAGCTCGGTGAAAAGAAGAGAGGTAAAAGGACGATAATCGTTAAAGGTGATTCTGGAATGGAAGTAGAGCACCTTGTTCCTCGTGGTAAGCATTTGAGGGTGCACAGGGGTGACCGTGTGAAAGCAGGGGATGCGCTGGTAGAAGGTCCTCTTGTTCTTCAAGATATTTTGAGGATTTGTGGAGAAGAGGAGTTGCAGCAGTACACATTAAAAGAGGTTCAAAATGTTTATCGTTCACAGAATGTTCCAATTGATGATAAGCATATAGAAATAATTATTGGGCAGATGTTAAGGAAAGTGGAAGTAAGTGAGCCTAACGATACTGATTTATTGCCAGGTACGGTTCTGGATAAATTCAGATTTAAGGCAATAAATGTGGAGGCTATGCAAAAAGGTGGTAAGCCTGCTGCTGCAGAACCATTATTGCTGGGAATTACGAAGGCTTCCGTCCAATCAGAAAGTTTTATCTCTGCAGCGTCGTTCCAGGAGACAACTAAGGTGCTGACCAAGGCTGCCTTAGAAGGAAGTAGGGACAGGCTTGTTGGTTTAAAGGAAAACGTAATTCTTGGTCATTTGGTACCAACTGGCACAGGATATAAGCCATTCCATAAAATGCTTGCAAAGAAAGAGGAGATAGAAGTAGCTAGCGATAAAATTGAAGAGAAGGACGAATTGTTGTCAACAGTGTCCAATTGAGATAGAGGAATAAAAAATGCCAACCATAAATCAGTTAGTAAGAAAAGGTAGAAAAAAGATAAAAAGTAAAAGTAAAAGTATTGATTTGGACAGATGTCCTCAAAAGAAAGGCGTTTGTCTTCAGGTAATGACACGAACACCAAAAAAACCTAACTCGGCGTTGAGGAAGGTGGCGAGGGTGAGATTGACTAACGGGAAAGAAGTTACCGCTTACATACCGGGAGAAGGGCACAACTTGCAGGAGCATTCAATTGTTTTGTTAAGAGGCGGTAGAGTCCGTGATCTTCCGGGTGTTAAATATCATATAATAAGGGGTAGATTGGACACTGCTGGTGTAGAAGGTAGAAAGCGTGGTCGGTCTAAATACGGGGCAAAAAGTCCAAAATAAATTGTAAATTTATTTATTAAATAATGGCGTAGGAGATAATACATGGCACTGCAATATAGAAGTACAGAAGTTTATATTCAACCTGATGTGCGTTTTAAGAGTATGTTGGTCACTAAGTTTATAAATAATCTAATGCATGAAGGTAAGAAAAGTGTCGCAGAAAAAGTGTTTTATAAAGCTATGGATTTAATAGGAACTAGATTTGAAGATAAAGAGCCGCTAGAGATATTTGAGGGTGCTATTAGTAATGTAAAGCCGTTGGTTGAAGTAAAGTCGAAGAGGGTTGGCGGTGCAACTTATCAGGTGCCGCGTGAGGTGTCGAGAAAAAGACAGTTATCGTTGGCGATAAGATGGATCCTCGCTGCGGTTCGAAGCAAGAAAGGCAAAGCTGCATATTTAAGACTCGCAGATGAGCTATCTGATGCATATAAAAAGCAAGGTGTTTCAATTACAAAAAAGGAAAATACACACAAAATGGCCGAAGCAAACAAAGCTTTTGCTCATTTCGCGTGGTGATATTTAATATTGGTATATTATGAAAAAAGGAAAACTGGAAAATCTTAGAAATATAGGAATTGCAGCTCACATAGATGCGGGGAAAACCACAACTACGGAGCGCATACTCTTTTATACTGGAAAGAATTTTAAGCTGGGCGAGGTTCACGAAGGCACAGCGACAATGGACTGGATGGAGGAGGAGCAGAAGCGTGGTATTACTATTACGTCTGCCGCGACTACATGCTTTTGGAATGATTATCAGATAAACGTTATAGACACTCCAGGGCACGTAGACTTTACTATTGAAGTTGAAAGATCTCTAAGGGTCTTAGATGGCGCAATATGTGTTTTTTGTGGTGTTGGTGGTGTTGAAGCGCAAACCGAGACAGTATGGAGACAGGCGAATAAATATAAAGTTCCCCGAATCTGTTTCGTTAATAAAATGGATAGAATGGGCGCTGATTTTATAAAAGTATTCAATGATATTAAAGATAAGTTAAATAAGAATATCGTTCCAGTGCACCTCCCTGTTGGTAAAGAAAAAAACTTTGAAGGTATGGTTGATTTAATAAAAATGAAGGCTATAATATTTACCCATGATGATGACAAGTCTGGATCGGAGTATGAAGAACGTGAAATTCCAGAGAATTTAATGGAGGAAGCGGCGCTATATAGAGAGATGATGTTGGAAGGCATTGCTGACAAAGTTGATTGGTTTATGGATAAATATTTAAGTGAGAGTGCCTTTAGTGAAGAAGAAATAGTGAGTGCATTGCGTGAAGGAACCATCAAGTCTGGTTTGATGCCGGTATTGTGCGGTTCGGCTTTTAAAAATAGGGGTGTACAGCAGTTGCTTGATGCGGTATGTGACTATTTGCCGTCGCCTCTGGATATTCCTCCGGTAAAAGGTATAAATGTAAAAGATGACACTGAAACTGAAAGAAAACCTACAGCAGATGATCATTTGAGCGCTCTGGCCTTCAAAATAGCTTCTGATAAACATGGTGATCTTACTTACCTGCGGATTTATTCAGGAACGCTTACATCGGGACAAAGGCTTTACAACCCAAGGGCAAGGAAGAAAGAACTAGCGAGTCGTATTTATAGTATGCATGCGGACAAACGTGAGCAGCTAGAAAGCGCAATAGCAGGTGATATTGTGGCGGTAGTGGGCTTTAAAGATACAGGTACTGGCGATACAATATGTGTCGAGGAGCATCCTGTAGTTCTTGAGAAGATAGAATTTCCTGAAACAGTTATTTCTATGGCCATAGAGCCGAAGACAGAAGTTGAAAAAGAGAAATTGGCTATTGTGTTGGCCAAGCTGGCTAAAGAAGATCCAACGTTTAAGATTCATACAGATAGCGAAACGAGTCAATTAATTATCTCTGGGATGGGAGAGTTGCATCTTGAGGTCTTGAAGAACAGGATGCTGAGTGAATATAAAGTAAACGCAAATGTCGGAGCTCCTCGTGTTTCATATAGAGAGACGATAGGGCGAGAGGCAGAGATAGATGAAAAGTTTGTAAAGCAGACTGGTGGTCGTGGTCAATATGCACGTATAGAAATTAAGCTTGAGCCGCATAAGGGAGAGAAGTCTGTTGAGTTCGTAGACAAGATAAAAGGCGGTGCGATTACTAAGCCATATATAAAATCTATAGAAAAAGGTATCATGGACACGGCAAAGAGTGGTGTGTCTGGCGGTTACCCTCTTGTAAATATGAAAGTGACACTATTGGACGGAGACATGCATACTGTTGATTCGTCAGAGTTTGCCTTTTACAATGTTGCGGGCGTTGCTTTGAGAAAGGCAGTGGAAAAGGCAAAATCTATATTGCTAGAGCCAATAATGAAAATAGAGGTTACGGCTCCAGAGAGTTATCTTGGCGATGTTCTTGGTGATTTTAATGGTAGAAGAGCCATTGTCGACGAGATGGTTAATGACGGAGATCTGAGGATAATTAAGGGAAAGATACCGCTGGCGGAAACATTTGGATATTCGAGTGTCATAAGGTCGATTACTCAGGGCAGAGGAACATATACTATGGAGCCTTGTGAGTATAAGCCTGCACCGGCAAAAGTTCATAGTAACGTAACGTAATTTTAGAAAATTAATAAGTTGTTTTAGGGGGTGAAAGAGGTATGGCCAAGGAAGTGTTTCAGAGGACAAAGCCGCATGTGAATGTTGGAACGATAGGGCATGTGGACCATGGTAAGACTACGTTGACGTCAGTGATAACGAATACATTGGCTACGAGCGGAAACGCC
>Ga0233430_1003772_pt1 | contig 14848 bp, 12 predicted proteins | sample SI_118_April2016_2_FD_179883 | JGI IMG/M metagenome (GOLD analysis project Ga0233430, IMG submission 179883) | Seawater microbial communities from Saanich Inlet, British Columbia, Canada - SI_118_April2016_150_MG | ecosystem: Environmental > Aquatic > Marine > Inlet | place: Canada: British... | reverse complement strand
CCAGCGTCGTTGGTCAGGTGGCTATCAATACGGGGGCTGGATCTGCTGCTGTTTCTGGAATTACAAGTGAGTGGACCGATGGTACTAATGCAACGTCAAACCCGGATGGCAGCGTGTCGATAGTTGACAATGCAAACCCATTCCTTAGAACTGATGGTTCAAATGACATTCAATACGAGGATAATAATACAGACGGAACGGTTGACAGGGTTCGGTTGAAGTTCTCAGAGGCTGTAACTATTGCATATACAGATGGGGATTGGACTGCAACGGCAAACGACCTCACAAGTTTCGATGTGTCAGCTATCTCATCTGGAAATGGTACTGCAACAATCTACTTAACGGCAACAGCTCAATCGAATACTACCGGTGTAGCAGGTGGAACGGAACCTACTCTAGCCTTCACGGCATCTGGTGGATCTATTACTGACGCGAATTCCAATACCGACGCTGCATTTAGCGCCGAGACTGTTGATGACGCTGCAGCCCCTGCACTTCGAACAGACGGTTCAAATAAGATGGCGTATCTAGACGATAATGAAGACGGTACGATTGATCGAGTTCGACTTACCTTTACTGAAGCTGCAACTCTAACGTACAGCGATGGAGATTGGTCTGCTACAGCAAATGACCTCACAGGTTTTGATACTGGAGCGTATCTTTCTGGAAACGGTACAACACAGATTCTACTCACAGCATCTGCAAACGCTAGTTTGACCGGTGTCTCGGGTGGAACGGAGCCAACTTTAGCATTCACACCTTCAAGTGGTTCTATTGTTGATGGGGGAGGTGCTTCACTGAGTGGAATATCTGCAACTACATTGGTTGACGAAGCCATTCCTGTCGATATGACTCGCTCATATAAGGATGCGAGTGCAAATGGAACGATAGATAGACTTGATGTTGTTTTCTCTGAAACGATTACGGTAAACGAATGTGAGACTGCTGACTTCACGCTAGCTGGCGCTGACATCGGATCTGTTGCAATCTCAGCTTGTGCAGTGTCTGGAACTGATCTGCGACTAACGCTTACCGGAGCGCCTTCAAACGACACAAATCTGGCATTAACTTTTGCATACGACGCATCAAACGGAACCGCAAACTCGCTGGATGACGCTGCAGGAAACGATGCTACAGATATCACGACGGTGGCACTTACTGACGGGGCTATTCCAGTACTCATGTCATTTACATATCAAGATGATGATGGAGACGGAACTATTGACCAGGTGACCGCTGTGTTTACGGAAGATGTCACGATTGTATATGCCGATGGAGACTGGGCTGTAACTGCTAACGATCTATCAGGCTTTGATGTGTCTGCATATGACTCTGGAAACGGATCGGCTTCAATTATCCTTACAGCCACAGCAGATGTTGGTGTAACTGGAGTTGCTGGCGGAACAGAGCCAACTATAGAATTTACCGCAACTACAGGATCGATTTCTGACGGAACCACAACCGTACCTTCGCTACCGGAATCAGGTGTTGCAGATGGTGCTGCGATGGCGATCTTGGCTATTGGCTACAAAGATATAAATTCAGATGGAACCATTGATCGGTTAGATGTAACTTTCTCTGAGATGCCAACGCTCGATGAGTGCGAATTCGGAGACTACACTTTCGGTGGAGATGATTCAGGTACTATCGCTGTGAGCGCTTGTGCAACATCAGGGTCAGATCTTCGACTAACACTTTCAAATACTCCGTCGAGCGATACTAATATTGATATTGAGTGGAATTATACGGCGTCATCGGGTACCAGTGGTTCACTTCAAGATGGTGGAAGCGAAGATGCGGCTTCCTTTAGTGATAAGGCGGTCACTGATCAGGCTGCTCCGATCAAAGTATCGCAAGCATATAAAGATGTGAATGCTGACGGGCAGGTAGATCGTTTTGACATCGTATTTACAGAAAATATCGCATACGACGAATGTGAGGCTGGTGACTATACAGTCGGTGGGGCAGATGCGGGTTCAATCTCAATTGCATCTTGTGCAACATCAACTACGAGTCTGCAACTTACGGTATCTTCAGCGCCCTCAAATGATACGGCCCTCACATTGACCTTGGCATACACTGCTGCAAACGGAACATCCAATTCGCTAGATGACACTGCCGGAAACGCAGTCGCTGACCTTACAGCTGCGGCTTTGACAGACCTGGCTGCTCCAGTTTCAACAGGTCAAACTTACTTAGATAATGATACCGATGGAAAAGTAGACCGAGTTACTGTTTCATTCTCGGAGAGCATTACGCTTGATGAGTGTGAAACGGAAGACTTTGTGTTTGCTGGTACTGACGCAGGTACGATCGCCGTTGTAGACAGCTCAGGGTGCTCTGTTGGTGGATCAACAATTACCTTTACTGTTGCCAATGCTCCTTCCAACGACACGAGCCTTTCCTTTACATGGAGCTATGCAAACAATGAAACTGCCGGGTCACTTTTGGACGCTGCGAGCTCTGCTGTGACGTCCGTGCCAGCTGTTACTTTGACTGACTTAGCATTACCACAACTTGTATCTCAAACATATGTTGACGCAAACGGTGACGGAACTGTAGACCGCGCTGACCTCACATTCACCGAGGTAATTACAGTTGCTACCTGTGAGGTTGGGGACTATGCAATTGCCGGCGCAGATGCTGGATCTATGGCTGTGAGCGCTTGTGTTGTGAGTGGAACGGATGTTCGATATACGCTTACCACCGCTCCAAGTTTGGACACACTTCTCACACTAACCTTTGCTTACGACGCATCAAATGACACCGCAAACTCACTCGTGGATGCAAACTCCAATGTACTTGCTAGTTTGTCAGCGGCGTCACTGACCGACGGTGCCGCCGCAGTCATGCGAACAGATGGTGCAAACGCTCCTGCGTACGGTGACGCAAACGCTGACGGAACCATCGACCAGGTAACACTTACCTTCACAGAGCCTGTCACCGTTACATACAGCGATGGAGATTGGACTGCAGTTGCAAACACACTTACAAGCTTCGACGTGAGTGGATACTCATCTGGAAACGGGTCAACTGCCATTGTCCTTACGGGGTCTGCAGCCGCGAACCTCACGGGTGTGTCAGGTGGAACGGAGCCGACGCTCGCTTTTACCGCGTCTACCGGATCTATTCTAGATGGTACTTCAAACGCTATATCATCCATTGGTGCAACGTCACTGTCTGACGAGGCAAGTCCAGTGAATGTTTCTCAGTCATACAAAGATTTAGATACAGACGGTGATATTGACCGCCTTGATATTGTTTTCTCAGAAACGATCGAGGTTGGAGAATGCGAAGCCGGGGACTACACCATTGGTGGTGCTGACGCCGGATCTATTGCCGTGTCTGCATGTGTGGCGTCTACAACAGATCTCCGATTAACACTTACAAACACAGTTGCAAACACAACTGGTCCAACACTTACATTTGCATATACTGCTGCAAACGGAACTGCCGACTCATTGGATGACACAGACGCTAACGCTGTCGTCGACATTAGCGCCGTTGCAATTGCAGACGCCGCTGGTGCTGTCATTGTCAGCATTACCCCGGCAGATGGGGCTACAGATGTTAGCCGTTCGGCTGACGTAGTCGTTGTTTTCTCCGAGGCAATTAACACTGGCTCCACTGCATATTCCTTCGATGACTCACCGTCAGGACTCTCAAACGCTTGGAGTGTGTCAGACACAACTCTTACAATTTCACACTCAGGTCAGTTCTCCGGATCTTCTGACATAACGTTTACAACAACAACTGCAAACGACACCACTGGAAATGCACTCATTGGTCCGGCAGCTGGAGTTACACACCCTGCAACGTTTACAACTGCAAGCGCTTCTTCATCTTCCACTGTATATGACAGTGTAGATCCGTCAGTTGGAAGCTTGCGTGTGTACCAGCCAGTGGACTCCTCAAAGACAGTAACGTCACTTAGTATTGATGAGAAGATTAAACTCACATGGACTACTCTTGGTCCTGAGAATTTGGTCGATCTTTCCTACTCATTAAATAGTGGCTCTACCTACACAGTCATTGAGCAGTACATGTTTAACAACAGTACTTACAACTGGACTCCAGAAGGAGTAGAGGAAGGAGATGAAATTATTTTCAAAGTAGAGCTCAACGATATCGCCAATATATTAAGTACTGCGTCATCTGCCGAGTATCTATTTGGTGAGGAAGAAGAGGTTGTGGAAGAGGAGGAGGCGGAAAATGCAAAGAGCGGAGTGTACTGTACAGATAGATTTGTGAAGTACCACGAGTTCTCAACTGTATATTGTGTAACAAACATTGGAACACGTCGACCGTTTGTAAACTCACTTGCATACTTCACATGGGCAGATTCATTCGACGAGATTGAAGAGATAGAATATGAGGAAATGGTTTCAATGTCAGTAGACGGACTAATGCTTCCAAAGCCTGGTTCTGTATTGGTAAAGATCCAGTCCATTCCATATGTATATATGCTCACAGAGCAGGAAGGGGAAGTACTACGACCACAGCTGCGTTGGATTACAGATGAAGAGGTAGCAATTGATCTCTTCGGTGCAGACTGGGCTGACTATGTTGTAGACATGAACCCGGCATTCTTCTCACACTTTGATGTAGGTGATGCGGTAGACGACGCAACACTAATGGACGTTGACTTGTCCAAGCTGATAAAGAGAGTCGATCTGTCACTCAAGTCGAAGTAGAGGCCACAAAAAGCAACATACAAATACAAAAGAATTCGGCCTAGCCGGGTTCTTTTTGGTTTAAAACAAAGCCCCGCTTTCCAACACGAGGGTCGGAGCGAGGCAAGTTGTTTGTGCTCATGGCTAATTACCGTTAACGAGAAGAGACCCGTGGAATTTCCCGTCCTTTTTCAGTATGCATGAGACTTCTATGGTGGCTGGCAGCATCTTTGGACGATCGTCCTTGAGCCTCATCTTGATCTTAATGCCATGGGTGAGATCCGGGTGGATCGTTTTTTCAACATCAGGAACTAACCTGACGCCGATCACTTGCACTTTGAGGTGGTGTTCGGTTTTGCCGTTTTGGATGACGACGTCCCAGTAGATCTTGTGGGCAATGAAGGTGAGCACAATTAGCTCAGTGCGGGCTGGTTTGCCTTGCTGGGCTGGCGGTAGAGAGATTGTGAGCGGGTATTTAGAACCTGGAATGAATATATCTGCTCCCGGAGTGTGAAATATGTAACTACTACCTTTATTATCGTATTTTATACGCCACGTCAATCCATCGGGACCGAAAATATAAAACTTTCACCCTTCACCTCTAACGAAGGATTCTGCTCAAATAAGGTCTTCCGAGCACGTTATAGGTTATGGCCCGGCAAGAGTAGCTAGAATGCAGGATTGTCTCCGTTATAACCTTTCCCTATATTCTAATGAGAAAATATAATAACGGACGCCCAATCCTGATAGCTACTTTGATGGATCTATCCTTTGACAGCGCAGACTCAGCTCCATATTCATAACCCTGAGCATTCTTGACGTATTTTGGCCCACATGTTACTCTTCGCGCGTTATTTTCAAAGGGCCTTTAGCGTCCAATTTCGTAATTTACGTGTAAAACATGCCTACAATCAACCAACTTATTCGAAAGGGACGCAAGCGAAAGACTAAAAAGTCTGATGCGCCTGCTTTGCAGTTTACAACGGACAGTCTTCACCGAAAGCGCACTGAGTTGCGTCGTGGAGCTCCGGCAAAGCGTGGAGTATGCGTTCGTGTGTATACAACTACACCAAAGAAGCCGAACTCGGCTCTACGAAAGGTGGCGCGTGTTCGTCTCTCAAACGGTCAGGAAGTGATCGCTTACATTCCAGGTGAGGGTCATAACCTTCAGGAGCACTCTATCGTATTGGTACGTGGAGGTGGAGTTAAGGACCTAGCTGGTGTTCGTTACACTGTTGTACGTGGACGATATGACACGGCTGGAGTTGAAGGACGAAATCGTGGTCGTTCAAAGTACGGAGTAAAGAAGCCAAAGAAGTAAATTTAAGATCAATACATTTGGATCATTTTCAGCAAATGGATTGCCCTGCACTCTGCGGACGCTTCCATACTCTGAAATTGGTCCAAATGTGCCAACTGAGTAAATTATAAATAGTGAGTACCGCCAGAACGCGGCGGGAAGTCACACTTAAACCATATAAATATGCGAGGTAAGCAAGCCGTAAAACGAGTTCTACAACCAGATACAAAGTATAAAAGCGTATTAGTGAGCAAGCTCATTAACTACGTTATGCTTGATGGAAAGAAGTCCACCGCTCAGCGTGTTGTCTATGATGCCTTCGAAATAATGGAGAAGAAGGCCGGAAAACCAGCGATGGATGTTTTTGATCTTGCAATGAAAAATATTATTCCAGCTGTTGAAGTTCGATCACGACGTGTTGGTGGTGCAAACTACCAGATCCCAACACCTGTTCGTGGAGATCGTCGCTATGCATTGGCATACCGATGGATTTTGTTAGCAGCTCGTGGAAAGAAGGGGCGCCCAATGGCGGAACGTCTTGCAGCAGAATTTATCGCAGGTGCTGAGGGAGAGGGAGATTCAGTGAAGAAACGACAGGATGTTCAGCGTATGGCAGATGCCAACCGCGCTTTCGCTCACTTCGCTCGTTAAGCTACTGACTCCGCTTATCACGGCGCGCAGAAATTGAGCTCCGCTGTGATCTTTCTACAAACAATCAAATCAAATATTATATGGCTCGTGAATATTCTCTAGACAATGTTCGAAACATCGGAATCATTGCCCACATTGACGCAGGAAAGACTACTACTACAGAAAGAGTTCTCTTTTATACTGGAAAAAAGCACAAGATTGGTGAGGTGCATGAAGGTGAGGCTGAGATGGACTGGATGGAGCAGGAGCAGGAACGTGGAATTACTATCACGTCTGCAGCGACTACATGTTTCTGGAAGGACCACCGTATTAACATCATCGATACACCTGGACACGTTGACTTCACAGTAGAAGTTGAGCGATCATTGCGTGTGCTTGATGGAGGTGTGACTGTGTTTGATGGTGTTGCAGGAGTTGAGCCTCAGTCAGAAACGGTTTGGCGCCAGGCTGATAAGTACAGCGTGCCACGTATTTGTTTTATCAATAAGCTTGATAGAACTGGAGCAGACTTTTTCAAAGACCTTCAGTCAATTACTGATCGTCTTACAAAGAAGGCTTACCCAATTCAGCTTCCAATCGGAGAAGAGGCTGGTTTCGACGGTATTATCGACCTTCTAAAGATGAAGGCATTCATGTATCGCGACGAGCTTGGAAAGGATATCGATGAGGTTGATGTTCCAGCTGAATACATGGACGCAGCAAAGGAATGGCGCGGAAAGCTTATCGAAGCAATCGTTGAAAATGACGAAGCTGCAATGGAGCAGTACCTTGCTGGAGAAGAGCCTTCATACGAGGATTTGAAACGAATTTTGCGTAAGGCCGTTATCGGTTTGGATATTTTCCCAGTTATGTGTGGAACAGCCTTGAAGAACAAGGGTGTGAAGCTAATGTTGAACGCTGTTATTGATTATCTTCCGTCTCCGTTGGATATTCCGGCTGTTGAAGGAACTGATATTGAGGACGAAGAAAAAGTACTTTCGCGTGAGGCTAAGGACGATGTACCGATGGCTGCACTTGCCTTTAAGATCGCAACTGATCCGTTCATTGGAAAGTTGGCATTTGTTAGAATCTATTCTGGAACATTGAAATCTGGATCTTACGTATTGAATGCATCTACCGGAAAGAAAGAACGAATTTCTCGTATTGTGCGAATGCACGCAAACAACCGAGAGGAAGTGAGCGAGGTATACGCTGGTGAAATTGCTGCTGTTGTTGGATTGAAAGAAACTACAACTGGTAACACATTGTGTGATCCGGAACACCCGATTTCACTTGAGTCAATCACATTCCCTGAGCCTGTTATTTCTTTGGCACTTGAGCCGATCACAAAGCAGGACCAGGAGAAGATGTCACTTGCTTTGCAGAAGTTGTCTGAAGAGGATCCTACATTCCGTGTTCGATCGGACGAGGAGACAATGCAGACTATTGTGTCAGGAATGGGTGAGCTTCACTTGGAAATTATTGTTGATCGAATGAAGCGTGAGTTCGACGTTGGAGTAAACGTTGGACGACCGCAGGTGAGTTACCGTGAAACGATTCGTGAGGAAGCTGAGGGTGAAGGAAAGTACGTTAAGCAGTCAGGTGGACGTGGTCAGTACGGACATTGTCGGCTTCGTATCAAACCTATTACAGAAGCAAATGAAGATGGTGAGTTGGATAACTTCCGATTCGTTGATGAGTTGAAGGGTGGAGCTATTCCACGTGAGTATGTTCCAGCTGTGCAAAAGGGTTGTAGAGAGGCTCTCGAGCGTGGTGTTATCGCTAACTACCCACTTATCAACATTCAGGCCACTGTTTACGATGGTTCATACCATGATGTTGACTCAAACGAATCAGCCTTTAAAATGGCAGGTGTGATGGCGTTTAAAGCGGCTGCACTCAAGGCAAAACCAGTACTTCTTGAGCCAACTATGAAAGTCGAAGTTGTAACTCCAGAAGATTACATGGGAACTGTTGTTGGTGACCTAAACTCAAAGCGTGCCCAGGTTCAGGAGATGGGTGATCGTGGAGATGTAAAGACGGTCGCAGCTATCGTTCCACTTGCTGAGATGTTCGGATATGCAACAAACCTTCGATCCATCACACAGGGTCGTGCAAGTTACTCAATGGAATTCCATGAGTATAAAGAGGTGCCAGGAAACGTTGCAAAAGAAATTAAGGAAAAACGAACTGGTCAGAAGTCATAGTTACAAAGTAGAAATTAAAAACAGGCCTCGCGAAAGCGGGCCTGTTTTTTGTTTGTAGGGTGGGGATTGACAAAAGCCATATAATATGGCATTATGCTCAGTCATGCGCCGTGTTGGTGTATGCGAATCTGGAGGTAGAGAAATGAATACTGGTGAACCCAGACCTATCTGTTTTCTCGTCGTTGACGATGAGGGGGCGATTCTGCGCGGCATGGAACGCATGCTGCGTCGTACATTCGAGGCTTTGGACATCGCCATTGGCGAGGTCATTCTGGTGGAAGACGGAACGGATGCTATGGCGGTCGTGGCCGATCGAGGATCGGAGATCGATTTCATCCTGTGTGACGTCAGTATGAACCGCATGGGCGGGCCTGAGTTTCTCAGGGAATCGTCTGGCGTGATCGGACGTCACGGGATTCCATTTCTCATGCAGACAGGGCTTCACAGTACGCTGGTTCCTGCTGGTGTGCTGTTCGGAAGTAAGCCGATCGCCCGGGCTGTCTTGGTGGCGATGATCGTCACCATGCTCGTCACGAGAGGGAAGCTTCCCCCGTTCGTTCTTCTCACTCTTGCTGAGTGGCTCCCGAAACAGCCGTCAATTCAGGCTCCAAAGAGCTGAGTCCAGGCCCAAATCGGAATAGAACGGTAATTTTCGCATACGCAGCGTAACTGCATATGCGAAAACGATCGACCTAGTATCTGAGTCACAACTTTGCCATTAAATGGCACGTTCTTCCCTCGGCGCTTGCGCTGGGGGATTTGTGCATATAAGTAACTTTACGTCTTGACGTTATCTCTCCTTCGATTAAGATGCGGCTATATGGATAAACAAACAATGCAACGACTACTTCGCCTAGCAAAGAAAACCGGCTCACCAGTAATTGTTACCGATCAAGATGGTGATGAACCGGCTGTTTTGCTTCCTTTGGAGACCTATGAAGCCATGGTTGACGGCCTCATTATGGGTGAAGAAGAGGTTGATGGTGAATTTATTGACGAAGATTGGCCATATTCTTCGGAAGAAACGATGAAAAACACTGAGTACAGCGTGCCTGACGAGGTCCCTTTGCAAGAAATGGACCAAGACCTTCCATTCCCTGGAGAAGAGGCTGTATCTGAAGCCCCTGAAGTGACTGTTGAGGACGTTCCATTTGACCCTCCAATACCCGAGGCACCAGATCAAGGGTCTGCAAAAGCGGATGATCTAGGTGAAGAGCAGTTCTATCTTGAACCGATTGAGTAAAGACTTAAAAAGCCGGTTTTTAGGCAATTTGAAAATGGCTACATTACAGGTTGTGTATTCTGCTTATATTGGCCATTTTTCCAAACGCAGGGTTCTTCCACAGGATATGTACGCCAGGGACTTGCAAGAAAAGCTAGATTTTGTTATAGTCTCCGCGCTTGTATCAGGGCTGATTTAGGCGCTGATACCATTAAAAACCCACCCCCTAGGGTAATAACTATTTTATATGGCAGAACAGTTTGTTCGCAGTAAGCCAAACGTAAACGTTGGTACTATTGGTCACGTTGACCACGGTAAGACTACGTTGACGGCTGCTTTGTCAAAGATCTTCTCACCTGATTCTCAGACGAAGGCTTTTGACCAAATCGACAATGCTCCAGAAGAGAAGGAGCGTGGTATTACTATTTCTACTTCACACGTGGAGTATGAGTCAGAGGCTCGTCACTATGCTCACGTTGACTGTCCAGGTCACGCGGACTACGTGAAGAACATGATTACAGGTGCTGCTCAGATGGATGGTGCAATTTTGGTTGTATCAGCTGCTGACGGTCCTATGCCTCAGACGCGTGAGCACATCCTTCTTGCTCGTCAGGTTGGAGTGCCGGCAATCGTAGTTTTCTTGAATAAAGTTGACATGGTTGACGATCCTGAGTTGATCGACCTAGTTGAAGAGGAGGTTCGCGATCTTCTTAAGCAGTACGAATACCCTGGAGATGAGACACCAATCATCCGTGGATCTGCTCTAAAGGCTATCGAGGACGGTGGAGACGCTGAGGGACCAATCAAAGAGCTTGTAAAGTCTTTGGATGAGTACATCCCTGAGCCAAAGCGTGAGACTGAAAAGCCATTCATGATGCCAATTGAGGACGTTTTCTCTATTGAAGGTCGTGGAACGGTTGTTACTGGTCGAATTGAACGTGGAATCGTAAACGTAAACGAAGAAGTAGAAATCGTTGGTTTGCGAGAAACTTCAAAGACAGTTGTTACTGGAGTTGAGATGTTCAACAAGAACCTCGACCAAGGTATGGCTGGAGACAACGCTGGAATCCTATTGCGTGGTGTTAAGAAGGATGACATTGAGCGCGGAATGGTGCTTTCTGCTCCTGGTACTGTTAAGCCACACACAAAGTTCGAAGCAAAGATTTACGCTTTGACAAAGGAAGAGGGTGGACGACACAAGCCATTTTTCAAAGGTTACAAGCCACAGTTCTACATTCGAACAACGGATGTTACTGGAGATATCGTAGCTCTACCGGAAGGTTCTGAGATGGTTATGCCTGGAGATACAGTTAACGTTACTGTTGAACTTGGTAAGACTGTTGCTATGGAAGACGAGATGCGTTTCGCTATCCGAGAGGGTGGACGAACAGTTGGAGCTGGAGTTGTAACAAAGATTATAGAATAAGAGATATTTTGGGGAAGTCCGCTTGCGGCCTTCCCCACTTATCGTTGAAATCGTACCTTCTATGACCGCAAAAACAGACAAAGAAACAAAACAGCGCATTCGTATCAAGATCCGTGCGTATGATCACAAGTTGATCGACACGGCTTGTGAGACGATCATGAAGACTGCACAGCGCACTGGAGCGCAGACCCTAGGGCCTGTTCCATTGCCAACTGAAAAGCGTCGTTTCACGGTTAACCGTTCGACCTTTGTGCACAAAAAGTCTCGTGATCAGTATGAGATGCGTATTCACAAGCGATTGATTGATATTCTCAGTCCTAGTGAAAGCACAATCAGTTCATTGATGTCACTCAATCTACCAGCAGGAGTAGACATTGAAATCAAAATGTAAAGTTAGGACTCACAGCTTTGGTCCACTTCCGGCTTACAGGAGCCTTTCATTTAGTCACCGTACCTTGAGTACGGCTCCGGCGCTGACATCCTGTGCACCGAAATTGAACTCAAATCTGTGAGTCCTACAAAGAGATTTATACTCACTACACACTCTCCCAACTCGGACCGAGAAGAAAGATCCAAGGCATTGCCGAGGAAAACCTTCTCGCCGCTTCGTACGGAGGGGCGCCGTAAGGTGCACTAGAAAGGGACCCGCCATTTGAGAAATTAAAACATGCCTAACACTATATTTGTGTAAGGCGGGAGTGTCGTTCATTGAACGCCTTCTCGTTTTTTGTTCGCATCATTTGCATTATCAGTTGTGATCGTGTAAAAAGTTCGAACAAATATTACTGATCAAGAATTGGGGAGTAACCGCGATTCCACTGTCAGCATGAGAATATGAAAGCAATTTTAGGACGAAAAATTGAAATGACTCAGGTCTTTGGAGAAGACGGAACGGTTGTACCGGTCACGTTGATTCAGGCTGGGCCATGTACGATTACGCAAGTACGTACAAACCAAGCTGGTGTCCAAACAGCTACATTGGGATTTGGTTCAAAGAAGAGCGTTTCAAAACCTCAGCTTGAGGATTGGAAGGAGCTTGGAGCATTTGCCTTTGTAAAAGAGTTTCCGATTGACGGAGAAGCTCCAGCAAGAGGAGACAAGGTTGTCGCTTCTGCCTTTGAGGTAGGGGAAACGGTCAATGTTATTGGAACAGCTAAAGGAAAAGGATTCCAAGGTGTTGTGAAACGTCATGGGTTCAAAGGTGGACCTGCGTCTCATGGTCACAAAGATCAGCTACGTATGCCTGGTTCTATTGGTGCTACCGGTGCTCAGCGTGTCTTTAAAGGGACTCGCATGGGAGGTCGCATGGGTGGACAACAGGTAACGGTTCAAAACCTTGAAGTAGTTCAAGTAAACGAAAAAGAAAACATTATTGCTGTAAAAGGAGCAATTCCAGGTGCACGCGGAGGTTACGTAATTATTGCAGCATCTAACGGAGACGTATGGCGAGCGTAGATCTATACAAAATGGACGGAACCAAAGCTGGAGTACAGGAACTGCCTGATACATTGTTTGGTGTAGAGGTATCTCCTGAGCTAGTTCACCAGGCTATTATTGCGCAGCGTGCAAACGCCCGAATCATTCGTGCGAATACGAAAGATCGATCTGCTGTGCGTGGTGGTGGACGTAAGCCTTGGAAGCAGAAGGGAACAGGTCGTGCGCGACACGGTTCTCGACGATCACCGATTTGGATTGGTGGTGGTGTGACTTTTGGTCCTAACCTTTTGCGTAACTTTTCAAAGAAGATCAACAAGAAAGCTAAGCGAAAGGCGTTGGCAATGATGCTAACTGATAAGGTTGCAGACGATAGGTTCATTGCACTTGATACGTTTGACATGGCTGAGGCAAAGACAAAGGTTGTTGCAGAGATGCGACAGAAGTTGCCAGGAGCAAAGAATACGGCTCTTATTGTTACTGTAAAGGGTGACGAATCTATGATTCGTGGAGCACAGAATCTTCAGCGAACCGAAACGATCGGTGCAGAAAGCTTGAATGTTCGTGATCTTGCTCGTTACCAGTACATCATTGCTTCAAAGGCAGCGATTGAAAAAATGGTTTCACACTTCGCATAGATATGGGAATTTTCAATAAGAAAACTGAAAAAAACGAAGCTCGACCTCCTAAGGTAGAGCAGGTAGCTAAAAAGCCAGCAGCCAAAAAGGTTGCGAAGAAGGCTTCGGTTACAAAAAAGACAGCAAAAAAGAAGAACGACTCTTCACTTGAGGCGCTTGCAAAAGCTCATGAAGTTTTGCTTGGACCTCTTGTTACGGAAAAGACTGCAATGTTGTCTGACAAGAACATTCTAGTGTTGCGTGTTGCAACGGGCGCAAATCGTGTCGCTATCCGTAACGCGATTAACGCACTTTACAATGTTGTCCCAACAAAAGTGAATGTGATGAATGTTCGTGGAAAGCGCAAGCGTTTTGGAAAAACTATGGGAAAACGTAGCGACTGGAAGAAAGCGATCATCACACTACCTGAAGGATCACACATTGATATCTTTGAAGGAGTATAATATGGGTATCCGAGTACACAAACCAACAACACCTGGACGACGTAAGTCGAGTGTCCAAACGTTTGATGATGTTACTACGTCAAAGCCTCACAAGAAGCTTCTTAAGCATAAGAAGCAGATGGCTGGACGAAGTCACGGAAAAATCGCTGTTCGTCACCGTGGAGGTGGAGCAAAGCGACATGTTCGTCAGATTGACTGGAAATTCGATAAAATCGACGTACCAGCAACAGTAAAGACGATCGAATATGATCCGAACCGTGGTGCACGTGTTGCACTAATCTCATACGCTGATGGTGAGAAACGATATATCTTGTCACCGCAGGGATTGGAAGTCGGAATGAAGATCGTTACTTCAAAGGAAAAAGGAGATCCTCAAGTAGGATGTAGATTCCCACTTGATAAGATCCCTCTTGGAATGAACATTTACAACATTGAGTTACAGCCTGGCCGAGGTGGTCAGATTGTGCGAGGAGCTGGAACAAGCGCATCACTTTTGGCGGTTGAAGGGAAGTGGGCAACATTACGCCTACCTTCTGGTGAGATGCGACGTGTGCTTGCAACTTGTATGGCCTCAATCGGTTCAACATCAAATCCTGACTGGCGATTGATTCGCTGGGGAAAGGCTGGTCGCTCACGACATCGTGGAAAGAGACCAACAGTTCGAGGAAAGGCGATGAACCCTGTAGACCACCCTCATGGTGGTGGAGAAGGTCGCAACTCAATTGGTCTACGACGTGGTCCTAAGACTTATGTCGGAAAACTGGCTCGTGGTGTTAAGACCCGCCGAAAGCGTAAGTCAGACAAGATGATTATCAGCCGCCGTAAAAAGCGAAAGTAGCCTATGTCTAGAAGCCTAAAAAAAGGACCATACATTT
>Ga0233430_1003766_pt1 | contig 14862 bp, 12 predicted proteins | sample SI_118_April2016_2_FD_179883 | JGI IMG/M metagenome (GOLD analysis project Ga0233430, IMG submission 179883) | Seawater microbial communities from Saanich Inlet, British Columbia, Canada - SI_118_April2016_150_MG | ecosystem: Environmental > Aquatic > Marine > Inlet | place: Canada: British... | reverse complement strand
TATACCGATATCTTCACCTATTTGGTGGCCCAGGTTCTGAAAGAAGTGCCGATTCTGAATTCCAGCATTGTGGGGAATGAGATCAAGTTGTGGGAAGACATTAATCTGGGGATTGCGGTCTCGCTGCCGGAAGAGAAATATGACAGCGGACTGATCGTGCCGGTGTTGAAAAATGTTGAGACAATGACCATAGCGGAGATCAGCATAAAAATTAAAGAATTAAAGGAGAAAGCCTATACAGGAAAACTCCAACTGGATGATATCAGTGGTGGAACCTTTACGATCTCAAATACAGGCGGTTTCGGTAAGGGATACGCCTACAACACACCGGTGATCAGCCAGCCTCAATCCGCCATTATGGGTATCGGGGCGTTTACCGACCGACCCGTCGTCGTCGACGGTGAAATTGTGGTGAGACCGATCATGAACTGGAATCTGACCTTTGATCATCGGGCCATTAACGGAGCGCCGGTCGGAAAGTTCCTGGCGATTTTGAATGAATATATCGAGAATCCCTATTTGCTGATGACCTGATTAAGGGTCGGCTCAAAAATTACTCAAGTGTTTCCCATTCAAGTGATTCCCATTAATGTCAAGGAATCACGTTGCAGATGAAAAGGAAACACGTTGCCCTGGCATTCTGTCGGCATAATGTTCCAAAGGTCGGCTAAAAGGCTAGTTCACATTCTGTTTGTAAAATGTTCCAAGGATCGGCTAAAAGGCTAATTCACATTCTGTTTGTAAAATGTCCGGCTTTTGGGACTTTTTCAAACAGACTAAGTGAATTTGCCTTTTAACGATCCCCTTTCACACAAGATTAAGTGAATTTGCCTTTTAACGATCCCTATGCGGACAGCTTATGCCAAGTTATTTTTGTACGATCCCTTATCGAGTAAGGTGTCAGTTTAACATGTGCATGAGGTTTAGATGTATGACGTGATTGTAATTGGTGGCGGTCCAGGTGGGTACGCAGCTGGTATCCGCTCTGCCCAGCTGGGTGGCAAAGTGGCGTTACTGGAACCGGCAGATCTGGGTGGCACCTGTGTGAATCGGGGTTGTCTCCCCACCAAAATGTGGCTGAAGGCAGCCCGGCTGAAAAAGGCCATCGAAACCGGTGAGACCTTTGGCATCAAGGCCAGTGTAGAAAACATAGATCTAGCGAAGATCGTAGAGCGCAAGCAGGGGATTCCCAACGATATCAAAATGGGGATGAATGCACTTTGTGCAAATAATGGGATCGAAGTCATAAATGAAAAAGGGGTGCTGAAAAGTCCCCACGAAGTTGCAGCAGGAGGCAGGATTCTGGAGACAAAAACCGTCATTATTGCGACGGGAAGTTCAATTGTACCTCTGGATATTCCTGGTTTGAGTGCAGCTGGCATCACCACAGATGAAGCAGTGGAAATGACGGAGATACCCGAATCGATTCTGATTTGCGGTAACGGGCCTATCGAGATTGAAATGGCGATTATTTTCAGTGCCTTCGATTCAAAGGTCACATTGGTGACCCAGGCACCTCGAATTCTGCCCAAAGAGGATGGTGATGTCGGTCAGCGCATCGCTAAATGCCTGAGAGAGCAAGGCGTCACTATTATGACGCGGGCTGAACTCAAATCGGTCACCCCTTCAGATAACGGGTTTACAACGCAGGTGGTTGGTAAAGAGGAACTGGCTCTTGAGGTTAAGAAAGTGCTGGTCTCCTCCAGAAAGGCCAATACCGATCTGGGGTTGGACCAGGTGGGAGTCGACACCGACAGTGACGGTTTTATCTGTATTGACGATACCCTGAAGACCAGCGTGAATGGCATCTATGCCATCGGGGACGTCACCGGTGGTGCCATGATGAGCTATGCAGCCACAGCGATGGGTGTCACAGCCGCAGAGAATGCCATGGGCGGTACAAAAACATTCAATCCCAGGTCAGTGCCCCGGGCGATGTTCTCCTTCCCGGAAGCCGCGTCTGTCGGTATTACCGAAGAGGAAGCGGACGAACAGGATCTGGATGTGGAGATTGGAAACTGCCCCATGTCCATCAATGGGGTGGCCATGTCATACGGAGAAATTGAAGGCAGCGTCAAGGTTATTTCTGATGCAAAGCTGGGAGAAGTTCTGGGCGTTCATATCGTCGGAGAACATGCCACCGAAATGATCGGGGGAGTGGCTCTCGGTCTTCAACTTGAGGCGACAGTGGAAGAATTTGCGTATACCCTCTGCATGCACCCGACGTTTTCTGAGAATATTGCCATGGCAGCTCAGGATGCGATGAATTGGGCTTTGTATCTGCCGAAACAGTAAAAAAGGGTCTCCTGACAGCAGTTTCTGGATCAGGAAATTTCAAATAAAATAATCGGAGAATTTTAGATGAAAGCGGCTGTTTACCACACATCCAAGGGGCTTGTAGTCGAAGAGGTTCCGATGCCCGAAATTACACCAGACCAGGTCTTGATAAAGGTTTCCAATACAGGATTCTGTGGTTCCGATCACTCCATCATCGAGGGGGAGGGAACGCCTGACGGTCTGATTCTCGGTCATGAGGTCAGTGGGGTTGTGGTTGAACCGGGATCCAGGGTCAGCGGTGTCAGTCCGGGAACCCGGGTCATGATCCGTCCAACTTTTTGCGGTGAGTGTCCGGAATGTCGCATGGGGAAAACCCAACTCTGCTCTGTTGACCGGTATACGCTTGGAATCGGGGGCATCGGATTTCAAGGTGGTTTCGCTGAATATGTGAAAGTTCTCCCCCAGATGCTGATCCCGATTCCTGACGGGGTGGATTCTCAAAGTGCCGCTTTGGCCGAAACATTTGCTGTCGGTCTGCATGCGGTGAATTGCGTCCAGAAAACAAGCGGCTCTGCACTGATCATCGGGGGTGGGGCAATCGGGCAGACATTGGTCAGGATCCTAAAGCTACGCGGATTCGGACCTGTGGTGGTTTCGGAACCTGTAGCTGAAAAGCGGAACATCGCTTTGGCCTATGGGGCGGATGCGGTGATCGATCCTTTGGCTGAAAATATAAATTATCGCATGTTTGAACTGTCCGGCGGTAGGGGTAGTGACATTGTTTTTGAATGCTCGGGAATCCCGGCAATGGTTCAAGCGTCCATGGACCTTGCAGGTAAGGGTGCAACTATTTGTGTGGTGAGTGTCATCAATAAAGATATCGAGATCAGCCCTCTGACATTGACTTTCAAAGAGATCTGGCTGACCGCCGCTTACGGTAACACCCATGAGGAGAACAAAACCTGCCTGCAATGGATGGCGGAACGCAGATTGGATGCCGCCCCGATGATCAGTGACCGCATATCTCTGGACGAATTGCCGGAAGTGTATAAAAACCGTATTCATACCGGTCAGGCTAACAAGGTGATGCTGCAGATCGGTGAGGAGTTCTAATGGGCTTGAAAGAGAGACGGCAACGGGAAAAAGAGGAGAGAAAATCACTGATTCTCAAGGCCGCCAAAGAGTTGTTGTTGAAACGGGGAATCACAGGGACATCCATGAACCAGATCGCTGCAGAAGCTGAACTGGGCGTGGCAACACTATATTCATACTTTAAAAACAAGGAGGAGTTGTTTCTGATTATTCAGAAAGAGGGACAGGAACTACTCTATGAAAAGTGCCTCAAAGCAAGCAAAAATATTACGGATCCAAGGGAAAAACTGCGGCGATATGCAGCAACCTATCTGGATTTCAGTGTGGAAAATAGAAACTACTATTGCATTATCAACCATTTTATCTCGTCCCCTGAGATGTTGTTCTCACCCGGGATGAAAAGTGAAAGTGATGAACGTGCGGCCAGAAATCTGGAACTCAATGAAAAGGCGATCATTGAGGGCATAGAGCAGGGGCTGTTCCAGGAAGTTGAGATTAAAAGGTGTGCGCTGATATTCTGGGGAATCATACATTCCACGATTCAGTTCAAGAAATTTGAGATGACACTCCTGAAAAACGATGATTACAGTGAATTTTTCAACTACTCGGTTGAGAGATTTATTCAGATGCTAATGGTGCCAGGTAATGAATAATTGGAGAGGAAATTATGGATAAGGGTTTAAAAGGAAAGGTTGCCTTGATTACCGGTGCGGGGAAACGAAACGGCATTGGGTTTGGTATTGCAGAGCGTCTGGCCTCCGCAGGCGTCAATATAGTTATTTCCGATCTGGTGGCACCACAGCAGGATACGGAACACGTGACCTTCGGCACACTGGAGGTAATGCAGGAGTTGGTGGAGGACCTGAAAAATAAATACCCGATCGAAGCCATTGCCCTTGGAATGGACGTTACTTCCACCGAATCTGTGGATGCCGCCATGGCAAAGGTAAAGAAACAATGCGGTCGACTGGACTTTCTGTTCAACAACGCAGGAACGGCCATGGGAGCCGGAACAATGGTTCATGAATATGATGAGACCGCATGGATTAAAACCGTAGACGTGAACCTGCACGGTGTTTTTCGTGTCTCCAAAGCTGCCGTTGCATTAATGTCAGGAAAACCCGGAGCGATCGTGAACGTCGCGTCCAAGGCCGGAAAATCACCGGCGCCGTTGAATGGGGCATATGCCGCTTCAAAAGCAGGGGTTATATCAATTACCAAGGTGATGGCACTTGAACTTGGCCCTGAAAACATCCGGGTCAATGCGATCTGTCCGGGGTTTATCAAAACCGATCTCCAGGAAGGAAATATCGCATTGAAGGCATTTATTTGGGAAATCAGCACAGAAGAAGCAGAAAAGCGGATGTCGGATTCGGTGCCCCTCAAACGCATGGGGAGTATTGAAGAGGTCGCCGATCTCTGTGCCTATCTTGTCTCTGAGCACTCCTCTTATATCACCGGCCAGGCGCTCAACATAGGCGGCGGAGTACTGACGGAAGCTTGACAGGTTTAGATCTGGCAGCTGTCAGGTCTAAATAATTTGATTTTATTTTATCATGACGTCATCCATGAGCGACCCTTTATCTCCTATCAACCCCAAACCGAAAAAAAGCCGAACCTACTCGCTGGTATTGATCTTCCTGCTGAGCGGCGGCTTCTTTTTTCTTTTTGGATGGGTTGCCTTCCCCGAACTGCTTTACCACAGCCGGATTCAACCCATTGATTTTAACCATAAAATCCATGCTAAAATCGCCGACAGTGGTTGTGAATCGTGTCATTTCTTCCGGTCGGACGGCAGCTTTTCCGGCATTCCAGGGATTGCACACTGTAAAACCTGTCACCGGAAGATTGTCAAGCAGGGGAAAAACGAAGCGGTTTTCATCAACGATTTTATAAAAAAAGAGGTTGAGATCCCCTGGCATGTATACTCGAAACAACCAGACTCCGTGTTTTTCTCTCATGTTGCTCATGTAAAAACAGCCAGACTGGAATGTGACACCTGTCATGGGGATATCGGTCAATCTACAGTTCCCAAAAAATATGAGGTAAATATTTTAACCGGTTACAGTCGTGATATCTGGGGAAGGAACCTCTTCAAACCGGCATTTTTGGGAAAAGAAAAATGGGAATCCATGAAAATGGATGACTGTGCGGATTGTCACCATGAAAAAGGACATGAGGCAACAAGTGCTCAGACACAAAAAGAAGCATGTTTTGTTTGTCATAAATAGGTCTATTTTCTTCACTGTATTAGCTGATATCGGCCCATGAAAATCGGCAGAAGAGGTTTTTTATCGTTGGGACTAGGCGCTTCGGCAGGACTGACATTGTCACCCCTGCCCTGGAAGCTGCTGGACGACCTGTCCATCTGGACCCAGAACTGGCCCTGGGTACCGATTCCAAAAGATGGTAAGGAGACTTATCAACAATCTGTGTGTACGCTGTGTCCGGGTGGTTGCGGTATCACGGTGCGCAAGATCGATGAGAGGGTGGTCGCCGTCGCAGGCAGAGAGGACTTTCCCATCAACCAGGGCCGTCTATGTCCTCTGGGTCTTTCAGGACCCCAATTACTTTATACGCCGGTACGGGTGATGTCTCCCATGCTCAAGGTGGACAAGGGTTACCGTCAGATCTCCTGGGAGCGGGCCATGTCGCTGCTGACGTCAAAACTGAGGGATTTGAGAGCAGACGGCCAACCGGAAAAACTGGCTTGCCTGGCAGATAGCGATCAAGGCACCACGCCTGGATTACTGAAGCGGTTTCTGACTGCCTTCGGGTCCCCGAACTTTTTCCAGACAGTCTCTGCTGACGACGCCTGGGAGGTGCTGACAGAAAAATTGAGCGGCGCACAGTTCATCCCCGGTTATGATCTCGAAGAGACAGACTATGTAATGAGTTTAGGGTGTGGTCTGGTTGAGGGGTGGGGCAGTCCACTTCGCACAATGCGCGCACACAGCCTTTGGAAAGAAAGGGGGACGCAGCTGGTACAGATCGAATCCCGGCTCTCCGGCACCTCCGCTGCAGCTGATCGCTGGATAGCAGTTAAACCCGGGACAGAAGCAGATCTGGCATTGGGGATCTGCCGCGTGCTGGTTGAAAACGGCATTGAGAACTCACAACCATTCAGAGAAATTCTCCGGAGCAGATATGCCACTGAGCAGGTCGCAAAGAAAACGGGTGTTTCTCCCTCAATAATTGAGTCGTTGGCCGATGATTTTAAGCATGCCAAAAGACCGCTGGCACTGTGTGGCGGCGGACAAGGACGATCCCCAGTGGCTTCAAGGGAATTCATAGCTGCAACGGTTTTGAACATCCTGGCCGGAAACATCGACCAGCCGGGGGGGGTCTACCGCAATAAAAAATATGATTATCTCAAGTGGCCCCAGACAGAACTTGACACCCGGGCCAGAAATGGTTTGAAGCAAGGACGTCTGAACGCATCACCTGAGGATCTGTTTCAGACCATAGCCGATTCCCAAACCTCACCTATAGAGATGTTGCTGGTTTCAGGCGTTAATCCCTGTTATTCCTGCCTGGATACCGAAAACGTCATCCAGGCAGTTCAAAAAATCCCCTTCGTCGTCAGCTTTTCGTCCTACTGGGACGAAACCGCTGTCAACGCTGATCTGGTGTTGCCAAACCATTCACATCTTGAACGCTATCAGGATGTGGCCGTTTATGGCGGATTAACCGAACCAAAAATGGGGTTGTCAGTTCCAGTTTCCAGACAGCTGTTTGATACAAGCTATACCGGAGATGTGGTGCTGGGGGCGGCAAAAACCCTTGGAGGCACCATCAGCAACTCTTTTCCCTGGAAAAACTACGAAACCTGTCTGAAAAGCACCCTGAGTGGTCAATGGCAAGCCTTACTTAAACAAGGTTTCATTAGTCTCCCGCAGCCGGGGCGAACGCCTGACAAGGGTTCTTTAAGACTGCGCCTGCCGAAGATCGATGCAAAAGAGATCCAATTGGAAGGTAACATAAAAGAGTATCCGCTGATCCTGATCTCCAAGAGTTCCATGAGATTAAGCAGCGGTGCTGCCGGATCTCCACCTTTTATGATCAAAGCAGTAGAAGATACCGTCCTGAAGAAAAATATGGGCCTGGTTGATATTCACCCGCAAACCGCCGGAAAAATGGGTCTGGGGGAAGATGAAACGGCTCTGCTGACCACGCCCAGGGGAGCAGCGGAGGTCATGATCCATCTGGACGAAGGTACCATGCCGGGGATGGTCGTTATATCTCAGGGACTGGGGCACACAGCCTATGGTGCCTACCTGGCTGATAAGGGGGTTAATTTCAACCAGCTGATGGGACCTGTCAAAGATCCCTTAACCGGGCAAAACACTGCCTGGGGCATAAATGCAAAACTGAGCAAGGTGTGAACTATAAGTAACGGGCAATGGAAAAAACCGACGGAAAAAGTTATCAGAAATTTGGAATGGTGATTGATCTGGACAAATGCACAGGTTGCGGTTCGTGCATGGTCGCCTGTATGTCCGAGAACAACATCTCTTTTCGCCCGGACGAAACAGATAAATTGAGAAGTATCTCCTGGATGCGCGTCTATAAGTTGTCCAATCAAAAACCGTTTCCCCAGACGGATCTCTGCTATCTTCCCATGCCGTGCATGCACTGTGAAGGAGCCGACTCCGGACATTCTCCCTGTATCTCTGTCTGTCCGGTCACTGCTACTGATTACGACAAAAGCACCGGCATCGTCAGCCAGATCTACACGCGCTGCTTTGGATGTCGCTACTGTATGGTCGCCTGTCCGTATCAGGCCCGCTATTTTAACTGGTGGGACCCGGTCTGGCCAAAAGGCATGGAAAAAATGCTCAATCCGGATGTTTCGCCCAGGATGAGGGGCGTGGTCGAAAAATGCAGTTTCTGCTACCACCGCCTTCAGTCTGCAAGGGACAAGGCTCACCTGCAGGGACGACCGGAAATTCCAGAGCAGTCATATCAGACGGCCTGCGCACAAGCCTGTCCGGCCGGAGCCATCACTTTTGGAGATTTGAAAAATGCCAACCACAGCATCAGCAGCCTGGTAAAACCGGATTTCAACCAGGGTGGAAAATCAAAAAACCCCAAGGTGTTTCGGTTGTTGGAAAAACTAGACACGAAGCCCAGCCTTTATTATTCCTCCAGCAAGCAATGGGTCAGGGATATGAGCGACAATAAACTCAGAGAAGAAAAGCCGCAACCCACAATCACAATGCAGAACAGTCGTGAGAGGAGAAACTGATTTATGAAAGCCGTCATACCCTCAGGGGAAATCCCACGCTGCTCATCCAGGCATTTTTATTTGAGGCTTTTACCTGTTCTTATTCTCCTGGCATGGGGCATATATGCCATGCTGCTGGTCTGGATCAAAGGACTGAATCAGACCAACATGAACAATACATACGGCTTTGCCTTATGGATCTGGGCTGATCTGGCCATTATTGCACTGGGAGGCGGCGCCTTTTTTACGGGCCTGCTGACCTATTTTTTTGGTAAAACAGAACTGCGCAGCATAATCAATTTTGCCGTACTGGTCGGGGTCATCTGCTACAGTTCAGCTCTACTCATTCTGGCTCTCGACGTAGGTCAGCCCCTGCGATTCTGGTTCATTTACTGGCACGCCAACGTGCACTCCATGCTCACAGAGGTGGCTTTTTGCCTGACCGTTTACTTTGTTATTCTGAACATCGAATACCTGCCGGCCCTGATGGAACACCCGAAACTACAGCAAATTCCCTTTTTTAAAAACCTGGGACGAAACACACACGCCGTTATGGGACTCTTTGCAGGGATCGGGGTCTTCCTGTCCTTTTTCCACCAGGGGTCACTGGGTGGGATGACAGGTGTCTTGTACGGCCGCCCCTTTGCCTATCGTGAAGGCCTCTTGATCTGGCCCTGGACCTTTTTCCTGTTTACCTGGTCTGCGGCCGCGGCGGGACCTTGTTTTACACTGCTGCTGGCCAGACTAACGGAAATGGTATCCGGAAAGAAGCTGGTGCCGGGTGTGGTGAAAGACCTGCTGGCCAAAATCTCCGGTTGGATGATCATCACTTACATTGTTGCCAAAACAGCCGATACGATTTTCTGGGCGACAAACACAGCTCCAAAGGCCGGGTTTGTCTGGACCCGTTTTTATACTGAGAGCCCTCTCTATCATGGCTATTGGATTTTAGTCGCAGAGATTTTGATCTGCGGATTCATTCCCGGCTTGATTCTGATATCCAAAAGAGGACGACATCATAAACGGTTGTGCTGGATCGCAGTACTGCTGGTCATCTGCGGAGTATGCCTCAACCGTTGGTCACTGATCATGCAGACAGTGGCGATGCCGGTGCTGCCCTTTGAAAAGTGGGTCTTTTATCTGCCCAGCTGGCAGGAAATCGCCACGACACTGATTCCGGTGAGCCTCGGAATTATTATCATCGCCCTGTCATACAGGCATTTAAAGCTTTTTCCGCAAGAGAAAGAGCTGAATTAAGGAGAAATATGTTTCCCACTGTATTTGAATGGATCTGGGATATGGGTCATGTGATCTTCATGAGCATATTCTGGCTGGTGATCATCGTTCTTTTGATAGGGATTGTCACTGTACTTTGGAAGACGGCGATTGATACAAACAGGGAGGCCATCGAATCCGGCGATGAATGGTCAGAGACTTCAGCAAGGGGTAGGAACCCGTTTTGAACAGATGAAGAGCAATTTAAAAACAGGAACTAATTCCATCTTAATCAGCTTTTTTTTGATTGGCTGGCTGACAACTCTGCTGTGTGGAAGTGCTGTCGCAGCGACAGGGGAGTATGAGGTTCATTTATCCTGGTTTATCGATATGGCGCAGTATGACGTCTCAGCCCACAATGAGCTGTACTGCCTGCAGTGCCACCAACCTGTTGCAAAGCAGGTGCTTCATCCAGATCCTGCCAATGTGACCCGGGACGCGGGCCAGTTTTTCAGCAAAGACCATTGTGCGGGTTCTGACTGCCACGAAAATACACTCAAAGATTACCAAAAAGGCCTCCATGGTCGAATACAGTTTAAAAACCGGGAGAAATACAGCAATTGTATCGAGTGTCACGATCCCCATTCTCTAAAAAGTACGAAACTCAGCTCTGATCCGGCAGCGGAAAAAAAAGGCAGAGCCCTCTGTCAGCCAGAAAACGCCAAGCAGACAGAAACAGTGTTAGAATGCAAAACAGACGCGGAATGCCTGGAATGTCACATTCAGACAACCAGCAGTGGCTCTGAAGCTGCCAGTAAAGAGGCCTCCCTCTGTTTTGGTTGCCATGATCAAACCGGTCCGTATCCAAAAAAGCCTGAGTTCAGTCGATTGCCGACTTTTGATGTCGCTGCGTATCATAAAACGGAACATGCAGAAAGCCGTTGCACCGAATGTCACACCCGGTCGGCCTCGTACGGTCATGTCGGGGTTACTCGGGAATGCAAACAGTGCCATCATCTCCATAATGAACGAGAGATTCATGATGCCCATTCCACAGTCAGCTGCAAGGCCTGCCATCTTGAGGGTGTTGTCGAGGCAGATCCAGACAAAGGCTTGATAACCTGGCAGCCGGAATGGCCCCGCCGCAATCCGGTTGCAGTCCATCAGCTTATTGACACCGAAGATGAGGTCAACTGTGTTCGCTGCCACACGGAAGAGAACAAACTCGGTGCTGCCGCCATGGTACTGCCGGCTAAAAGTATCATCTGTATGTCTTGCCATACAGCCACGTTTGCAGTTTCTGACCCGATTACCCTAATCACGCTGCTTGTGGGTTTCATCATCTTTTCAGGGTTGCTCTCCTTATGGCTGTCAGCAGGGCCAACACCTGAGGATGATCAAGGGATTTTCAGGCAATTGCACACTGTAACCCGGGCAACTCTGGCAGTTGTCTTTTCCAGGCGAATTTTCAGTATTCTGAAAGCAGTTCTGCTGGAGGCCATCATTCAAAGGAGGCTGTTTGCTCAGTCTAAATGGCGCTGGTTCAGCCACGGCTTGATATTCTACCCCTTTCTGCTGAGGTTTAGCTGGGGATTGATATCCCTCTTGCTCTCGCTGATTCTTCACGAGTGGGAACCGGTTTTTAAACTGCTGGACAAGAATCAACCCCTGGTGGCATTCCTGTTTGATCTGACAGGGGTACTGATCATTGCCGGGGTCATGCTAACGGTTTTCAGAAAAGTGATCACCAAAAAATCCAGGTGGCCGGGGCTTCCAAAACAGGAGTGGCTGTCGGTCGCATTGATCGGTGGAATTATCATTGTCGGGTTTGTGTTGGAGGGACTACGGATCGCCATGACGGTGGACAGTGCAGGGAAACAGTTTGCTTTTTTAGGCTATACGATAAGTCTGCTATTTAATAACATAAATGGATCGACTGAAGTATTCGGATATGTATGGTACCTGCACGCTATTCTGACGAGTGCATTCATCATCTGGCTGCCTTTCAGCCGCATGTTTCATATCGTTATGGGACCGGTTGCCGTAGCCGTGAACGCAGCTCAGTCTCATAACTAACACAGATGTTCATTACAGGCAGGAGACACTCATGCAAATTCAAGACTATACATTGCCGGACGATTTATATTATGAGGAAAACCACTACTGGGTGAAAGCAGAAGGAGACCTGCTGGTCATTGGCATGGACGATTTCGCTCAGAAAATGGCTGGAGAAATTGTGTTCGTGCAACTCCCCTTTGATGGAAAAAAACTCAAAAAAGGGAAAAAATTCGCCCAGGTAGAATCGGGTAAGTGGCTGGGGAAGGTTTATGCACCTGTTAATGGAGAACTTGCGGAATCCAACCAGGAACTGGAGACCAATCCCACTTTGATTAATGGTGACTGTTATGGTGCCGGTTGGATGTATAAGATTAAACCGTCTGATCCACAAGAGATTAACGATTTGATCCATGGCGCAGCTGCTGTTGAAAAATGGGTCCTGGAAGATATTGAGAAGTATAAACAGGATTGAGATGGCCAATCAGGACTACCATTTTACAGAAATCATCACACTGGATGCCTGTTCTTCCTGCTCCTTGTGCGCCGACGTTTGCCCGGCGGTTTTGGCCACCGGAGATGGAAAGTTGTCCGGTTTTTACCGTCTGCACCTGCTGAAAAAACTCCAGCGATCCAGATCCGGCTGGTTGGCAAAGCTGTTTAAAAAATACCGCATGACAGATGAGGAGCTGGCGCAATTTGGAGAGACAGTATTCAAGTGCACACTGTGCGGCAACTGCCAGGAGGTCTGTCCGTTAGGGATCCGCCTGACAGATATCTGGGTCTCTTTGCGGCAGGATCTGGTCCATTCGTCTGCCTATCCCAGGAAAGTGGATATGATCGGCGAGAATATCTCAGGGAGTCACAACGTTTTTGACGAAGACAATGAGGAGCGGGCCGACTGGGTCGACGACATGCAGGATGCACCTGATGACGGATTTATCAAAGACCGGGCAGAGGTTGTCTATTTTACCGGCTGTGTATCCGCCTACTTCCCCATGGCCCAGCAGATCCCCATCGCCCTGGCACGGGTTTTTCAGGCGGCCGGAGTGGATTTTACCCTCCTGGGCGAGGATGAGTGGTGCTGTGGTTTTCCGCTGCTCGGTGCCGGCCTCAGAGAAATGAGCCAGGAGGTCATCGACCACAATGTCGCGGTTATTAAGGCAAAAGGGGCAAAAACCATCGTTTTTGCCTGCCCCTCCTGCCTTCAGATGTGGCGCGAGTACTATCCACCCGAATTTAGACTTACCCATTTCACCGAATACGTTTTTGATCTGGTCAGAGCCGGCAGGGTTCCTTTGCAGGAACTTCCCTTGACCGTAACCTATCACGATCCCTGCGACCTGGGACGAGGCGCCAGGGTATACGAAAAACCCAGACAGGTGATTCGCTCTTTGCCCGGCGTTAAGCTGGTTGAGATGACCCGCAACCGGGAAAAGTGTGCCTGCTGCGGGGGTGGCGGGAACCTGGAGATGATCGATAAAGATCTCTCAGCCGCCATTGCGAAAGAGAAAGTCGAAGAGGCGCTGGCTACAGGTGCGGAGGCCATCGTGACGGCGTGCCAGCAATGTGTCCGCACTATGAACACTTACGTCAAAAGAAACAAGATCCAATTGGAAGTTCTGGACATCACACAGCTGATTGAACGGGCTCTGGTTGAGACAGAAGAATAACCTGGAACACAAAATGACATTCGCTCCTCGGAGCCGGCCCGTGCGCGGGATGAAGCCCAGGCATCATCCCACACACTCAAAACATTGATTTTTTTTTCACGCAATCGGAACTAAAGACAAATTATGGATCTATACAACTTAGGTAAGGTTTCCTGGCAGGAGTCTCAACTTCTCTATCACGCGCTGGCATATTCAGGCAGCGATGCGCTTGTGCTGCTTTCACCTTCCACACCTTACGTTTGCATCGGCTTTCACCAGGATGCAGAAGCGGAGGTTGATCTCGACTTCTGCCAATCAAATAACATTCCGGTCTTCAAACGGGAAGTGGGGGGTGGCGCTGTCTATCTGGACGGAAACCAGTTTTTTTTCCAGTTGATCATGAAACAAGACAACCCCTTGATTCCACCAAACAAAGAGGTTTTTTACCAGAAATTTTTGCAGCCGGTGATCGACACCTATCATCAGATTGGGATTCCGGTTGAGTTCAAACCGGTCAATGATGTCCTGGCCGGAACCCGCAAAATATCCGGGACAGGTGTGGGTGAGATTGGAGAGAGCGTCGTCTTTGTAGGTAACTTGATTCTGGATTTCAACTTCGAAATGATGTCCAGAGTCCTGAAGGTCCCGGATGAGAAATTCAGGGACAAGGTTCATAAAACCTTAGAGGAAAACCTGACAACAATCCGCCGGGAACTGGACCTGACTGAAGCTTCCAAGTGGAATGAGACGAATTTAAACGAGATACTGAAGTCACAGTTCCAAAAACTGCTGGGGGAATTTCAAGAAAAACAGATTGATGACAGCTTGCGCTCAAAGATGGATGAAATCTCATCAACCATGCTGGGTCCCGACTGGCTTCATCAGCATGGGAGAAAACAGAGCGGTCGGCAGGTCAAAATCCAAACCGGAGTCAATATTGTTCAGAAAATGCACAAGGCTGTGGGTGGATTGATCAAGGCCACCTATGAACTAAGGGATGAGATGCTCTTTGATGTGGCTCTGTCTGGCGATTTTTTCTGCTACCCATCCAACGCTGTCGATACCCTGGAATCGAAGCTGGAAGGGATCAAGGTCTCTGATCTGCAAAAAACCCTTGACCATTTTTATAGCGATCAAAACGTGGACACCGCCGGAATCACTGTTTCCGATTGGATGATGGTGTTGCATAATTAAATTGACACCTACAGGATTCAGCAACGCTCATTTCGTGTTACCATACTATTTGCCTTCCCGGATTGAGTCCGGGGAGGCAGCAGAAAACTCACAGCAAGTGGGATAATTCAAGCAGCCTTATGAAAACAGTCCATATTCCCGAGATAAAGG